>Ga0209343_10001022_pt1 | contig 38662 bp, 38 predicted proteins | sample RifCSPlowO2_02_FD_184026 | JGI IMG/M metagenome (GOLD analysis project Ga0209343, IMG submission 184026) | Groundwater microbial communities from Rifle, Colorado - Rifle CSP2_plank lowO2_0.2 (SPAdes) (version 2) | ecosystem: Environmental > Aquatic > Deep subsurface > Groundwater | place...
TTTAAGATGATGGAAGCCCCAACTAATTTATCCGCTTATTAAGCTTTAAAAGGAGGCCGCACGTTAGGCGACGGGGATAAAACCCCAACACGACGCTGGGCGGATCTCGCTTGTAAAAGCATACCACGAATGGTATGCTTTTATTATACGAACACTGGGTATGCGTCGCTTCGCTACATCCCGCCCGCCCAAAACCTGATGGTTTTGTTCCTACTGAAAAAGTACTTTTCTTTGCGCGTATCTTGCGCGTATCTTGCGCGACCTTACTGCTATTGCCGAGGCCAAAGGCATTATTGATCGTACCAAAATTTTACCGCAACAAGAGATTAAATTACGCCGTCAAGCCATTATCCGCATGACCCACCACTCCACGGAGATTGAGGGGAATAAATTAAACATGGGGCAAGTAGAAGCACTTTATGCCAAGAAAAAAGTTGACGCGCCGGATAGGGATATTTATGAAGTAAAAAATTATCTCAATGCTTTAAAATTTATTGAAAAAACCGTAGCCGAAAAACAGCCGATAACTGAAAAAATAATTTTAAAAATCCATAAATTAGTGACATCTAAAACTCTAATTCCACAATATTGCGGACATTACCGACCAGGCCCGATTTATGTCGTCCGTCGACGCATAGGTATGCCCCAAGAAACCCTATACACCGGGCCAGAAGCAAAACGCGTGCCCCAACTTATGACTGAATTTATTACCTGGCTTAAAGAAAGCGAGAAACAAGAAATAAGCCCGGTACTCGTAGCCGCCATTGCGCACATGGAAATTGCTGCCATTCACCCTTTTAACGATGGAAACGGCCGTACAGCTCGCGCTTTGGCCACCATAATACTTTACCAACGCGGATATGATTTTCGTCGATTGTTCGCGTTAGAAGATTTTTATAATACTGATCGGCCATCATATTACAAAGCCATCAATTTAGGCAAAACTTATAATGAACGACGTACAGACATAACTTCCTGGCTAGAATATTTTGTAAAAGGATTTAAAAAAGAAATTGACGAAGTAAAAAACAGAGTTTTACCATTATCCACCCGTAATGTTGACGGGAAAATTAAATCACAAATTTATCTTACTCCGGAACAACTAAAAATTATTGACTTCTTAGACCAAGTTGGAAGAATCGCTGTAAAAGATGTTGAAGATGTTTTATCTTGTCCACGTCGATCAGCGCAATTACAATTACAGAAACTAAAGAAAATAAAAATGATTAAGGCGACAGGTAAAGGAAAAACCACTGCCTACATTGCCAATTAATAAAATGATATGGCTACAGGGTGCATTTTTACCCCGCACCGAGCTTTGCTCTGGTGCTGGGGCACCCCTTTTGTTCCCCTTTACCCACTTTCGCCATAGTGATTGACGCCCCCCGCGATTGAATGACGAGCGAAAAAAAACAAAAAGCGTAAAAATTTACATTGCCTAACTAATTATTTCTCCGTCAACAACAAAAACATGGGGCATTATCTTATCAACAAGCTGTAAAATAGCTCTTTTTTTATTTTTTTGGTATAATTAAAGATGTAAATTCTGTCCAAACTCTGCTCTTATGAAAAAACCTTTATTTGGCATTTTGTATTTCCTATCTTTGTCTCTCCTGCCAACCAGCGCGTTCGCATCCAATCCAAGCGATTCATCACCGCTGGCGCTCTCTATCACAGCAATTCCGTTTTTCGGAGCCATTTTCATGCTTGTCACTTCAATCACCTGCTTGTTGATAGGTTTAAAAATCGGCTTTAAAAAATCATTGAAAATATTTGGGGTGTTGATGGGCGGATACATCATATTCGCTTTGGTTATCTTCACGCTGTTCGTATTTCGTTTAACGGCTCAAAAGTGATCTAAGATTACGTAGATTACAAGTAATATAATCAAAGCAAATCTAAAATCCTAATTCATGAAACTAAAGTATTGCTTATGAAAAAACTTCCGTTCGTTATTTTGTTGAACCTATTTGGTTTATTTCTTCTACCGGCCGTGACATTTGCCTTTAACCCGGGAGATGAGTATGGAATACTAGCATACTTGATTATCATAATTGGTGGGCCTATTTTACTAATAATCTTACTAATAATCTGGCTCATCTGCTTTCTAAAAACAGGATTCAAAAAATCGACGGGGATTATGGCGTGGATAGTGTGGACGATAGGAGCGATAATCGGCGGCTTCATTGTTTTGGGTGTCTTGACCAGCCAAAAATTAATGACACCATTGGTAGCTCCCATAATAGCCAACGCACATCTCGCCGTTATAATTTTACTAACAATTTTGTTGATGACCTGGCTCATCTGCCTGCGCAAGATGGGATTAAAAAAATCGTTAAAAGCTATTGGGTGGGTAGTATGTATTTTTGTTTTGATAATTTGGTTCGACATAATTATTTCTATAACCGGCAGTAAAAGTCTTGGCATTGGCATCTTACTAATAACCTGGCTCATCTGCCTGCGCAAGATGGGATTAAAAAAATCGTTAAAAGCTATTGGGTGGGTAGTGTGGTGGATAATCGGCATTTTCATTTTGACCATGTTGGTTAATAACGCGGTCTCCATAATGGGCGTATAGGCAGAGTTTACTGCATAGAGTCATGGGTACGTCCTATAGCAAAAGTAAATATGCAAACCGACATCAATCGTTCAGCTGAACAAGCTGTCAAAAAATCGGGGGTTGAACTCTCTACTGAACACCACTCTGTTGCGCAGGAAGGCGTTCTTGATAGTGTAGAAATTAAAGTGAAGCCGATGGAGCAAAAAAAAGAAAGATTTTTGGAAGAGTCAATCAACGCCTTGAAAAACAAATTGAGCGTTGGAAAGAAAAAAAATATAGTTATCCCGCTGGTTAAAGACCAGCTTACTGTTGATATTGAAAAAATAATGGAAGAAGACCTTAAAGACGCGTTTAATGAGCTGGATACAATCCAAAAGGAAGAATTCAAAATCAAAGGCGAGGAAACAGCGATAAATATCAGAAACGTGATGCGGCAGACGAAAATTAAAGCAAAAGCCATCATTCGCCTATTGATCCAATGGCTGAAAACTCTTCCTGGCGTGAATCGCTTTTTTATTGAACAAGAAGCGAAGATAAAGGCGGATAAAATAATGGCTTTGCGATATAAACATCAAAACACAAAACACAAATAACAAAACACACTGTTCAAACATATGTTTGAAACTGGCGCGCCATCTTCGTTGTTGACTGATCCAATCATCATGTCGTTTTTTGCGGTTGTTTTTCTCGGCGCGATAATCGTCAGTGTTCTGTTTATCCTGCGCGCGATTTTTCATTTTAAACTGAAAGAAAATAAGGCGTTTGATCAAGTGATTCTGCAAATATTAGTTCCCAAAGAACGCAAATCCGAGGGACAGGGCGGACAAGTTGGGCAAGACGACCGACTGGAACAAATTAGGGAAGAAATCGCAATTACAGAAACTTTCTTTTCTTCCATCGCCGGCCTACGCGCCCAGCGCGGGATTATGAATTGGATTCGAGGTCGTACTGACACTTTTTCTTTTGAAATTGTCGGGCACAAAAATCTAATTAACTTTTATGTCGCGGTGCCGCGCAAACTTCAGCCGTTTATTGAACAACAAATTCACTCTCAATACCCCTACGCGCAAATTGAAGAGATGACTGACTATAACATCTTTACGGAAAAAAGCTCGATCGCGGGAGCGTGTTTAAGCGGCAGGCAAAAACATGTCTTCCCGTTCAAAACTTACAAAAAAATGGATTCGGACCCGTTGAATGTTGTGCTTAGTGTTTTGGGAAAAAATTTCGCGGAAGAAAGCGCAATGGCAGTGCAATTCATTGTTCGTTCCGCGAACCGCAAATGGCGCAGAAAAGGCGTGCAAATTGTGCGCCGAGTCAAAAAAGGCGAAAAATTTGAATCTGTCACGCGCGGCAATGCTTTCACCCGCGGTTTGAAAAATTTCTTTAAAGAAATCGGCAGTATAATATCGCCATCAGCCAAAAAAACAGAAAACAAGCCGGAAGAAAAATACCAGCTTTCTTCGATGGAAGAGGAAATGTTGAAAGGAATTGAAGAAAAGCTGGCTAAAGGCGGTGTGGATATTACGATTAGATTATTAAGCGCGTCTGATAATCCGGAAATGGCACGCCTCAATTTAGATAACCTAATCAATGCTTTCAGCCAATACAATCACTATCGTTACGGCAATGAATTCTACGCGTCAGTGCCAAAAAAACAATCTTTGTTGATTCGCGATTTTATTTACCGCTCGTTTAATGAGAAAAAAAAGCTGGTGTTAAATACCGAGGAAATGGCCGGTTTTTGGCACTTACCTCTCCACTCCACTGAAGCGCCAAATATAAAATGGTTGACCAGCCGGCGCGCCCCACCGCCATCAAACTTGCCAACCGCCGGCTTACTTCTTGGTTATGTTGATTATCGCGGAAGTCGCACCAATGTTTTTATGAAAGAGTCGGATCGCCGTCGCCACCTATATATCATCGGCAAGTCCGGCGGCGGTAAATCAGTATATATTGCCAGTTTGGCGGTGCAGGACATCAAAGCCGGCCACGGTGTATGCGTAGTTGATCCGCACGGCGATTTGGTTGAATATATTTTGCAACATATCCCTAAAGAACGCGCTGATGATGTTGTTATTTTCAATCCATCGGATATGGCTAGGCCGGTTGGATTAAATATGCTGGAAGCGAAAACCGATGATGAAAAAGATTTTGCCGTTCAGGAAATGATCGCGATTTTTTACAAACTTTTCCCGCCGGAAATGATCGGACCGATGTTTGAACATAACATGCGCAATGTAATGTTGACATTGATGGCTGATATTAATGATACCGGAACGATAATTGACATCCCGCGAATGTTTACTGATGATGATTACGTCAAACAATACCTGAAAAAACTCAAGGATCCGGTCGTGCGTTCTTTTTGGGAAAAAGAAATGGCAAAAACCAGCGACTTTCATAAATCTGAAATGCTCGGCTATTTGATTTCAAAAGTGGGGCGATTCGTAGAAAATGAAATGATGCGAAATATTATGGGCCAGCAAAAATCCGGCTTTAACTTCCGAGAAATAATGGATAACAAAAAAATTCTGCTGGTTAATCTGGCCAAAGGACGCACCGGCGAAGTAAATGCCAAATTACTTGGTTTAATTATTGTCGCCAAACTGCAAATGGCGGCCATGGGGCGCGCTGAATTGCCGGAAGAAAAACGCAATGACTTTTATCTTTACATTGATGAGTTTCAAAACTTTATTACTGATTCAATCTCTACTATTTTGTCCGAAGCCCGTAAATATCGTTTAGATTTGATTATCGCTCATCAATACCTGGGCCAATTAACCGACGAAAAGGGACACACCGGAATCCGCGACGCGGTATTGGGCAATGCTGGCACAATTTGTTGCGGACGGATCGGACCGGATGATTCGGAAGTGTTGGCTAAAGAGTTCGCGCCGACTTTTGGCTCGTATGATTTGCTCAACACGCCAATGTTTGCTTGGTATACAAAACTTTTGATTGACAACACCGCTTCTAAACCATTTCTGATGCAAACTTTCCCACCGCAATCAGGCAATCAAGAACTCGCCACTGCGATTAAAGAGCTCTCTCGCCTGAAATACGGCCGCGACCGCGCGATTGTGGAAGCGGAAATCATGGAACGCACGAAGCTGGGGGTCGCGGAAAGCGGCGGCAAGACAAATATGATTGAAGCGAGTTTGTAGAATTGACAGCGCTGATAGAACACAGATTATCAGAATTATCCGGATTCGCCAAGATCCTGGTCGATCCTGGAAATCATGGAAATCTGTGTTTTATAAACTTTTGCATAACAAATTAAAATCATAACTCCGGACTCCTAAAATTTTAATTGACCACAATGAACATAGTTTTAAAACAAGACAAAAGCACTCAAGCGCTGGTATATGCTAACCTATTACCCTTGTTTGGGGTTTTATTTTTGCATTGGACCGTAATTGATATCCTATATACTTATTGGCTAGAGACTTTAATCATCGGGGTCATTACTGTAATGAAAATGTTAAAAACTAAAATGATTGCACTTGACGAATCCTCAAAAAACATGCCATTTACCCAAAAAACTTCAGCCGCCATAATACGTACATTTTTGGTGGGTTTTTTTATTTTTCACTATGGCGGATTCCTATCCGGCTATTTTTTCTTCATTTTCGGGGTATTCCCCGCCATCTTCCGATTATTCGACCATGTTGGTAGTTATAATATCTCGGCGCTGGGTATTTTCATTTCTGCCGCCGGACTTTTTGCCAGCCATTGGATATCATATAAACAAAACTTCATTGGCAAAAATGAATCCAAAAAAACAAATATCATGTACACGATGTTTGCGCCGTATAAAAGAATAATTGTTCTCCATTTGACAATTATCCTTGGTATGTTCTCAGTAATTCTCGCGACTGTGGGAATACCAAAAATTCTATCATCTCTAAATTATGACAGCGCAAAGCTAATCCCAACAGTTTTAAACTCTGTTGTACTGGGATTGTTTATATGGTTAAAGATTGTCATTGACAAAAAATACCACCTAAGAGAGCATTTTGAGTTGGAATTAAAACAAACACTATGAACACAATCAACGATATCCTGAATCAAAAAGCGGATGATTTGTTTGGCGACGACGCTTTATTTGACTTAATACCAACGCCAGCCGCGCCAGACATCAAAAAATCAGAAATAAAAACAGCGCCAGATTTACCTGTTAATAATACCGAACAAATAAAAATCGCGATTCACCGCGTCAAAGATCAACTAGACGGAATTTTACGCCTTTTGAATGGCGAAGTAATTAAATCCAACGAACCAACCGGTATTGTGAGCGCGCAAACGCTGGAAACCGGTGAAAAAATAATTGAAGGCAACTTTAATGGAGAAAAAATGATTGACAACGATGGCAAAGAGTACGGCGTCCCCGCGAACTACGCCAGCAAGTCAAAATTAGTGGAAGGAGATTTGATGAAATTAACAATTACCAAAAACGGCTCTTTTATCTTTAAACAAATCGGTCCGGTTGAGCGCAGACGAGTGACCGGTGAACTTATTTTTAACGCTGACAGCGGACAATACACCGCGATAGCCGAAGGAAAAACCTATAAAGTTCTAACCGCTTCAATCACTTTCTTCAAAGGCAACCATGGCGACGAGGTTGTCTTAGTTGTGCCGAGAAATAGCGCCAGCGCCTGGGGCGCGGTGGATAATGTAATATAAAAACAGTAGAGACGCATTGCAATGCGTCTCTACTGTTTTTATTACCCACTAATTTTAGTTCGTCATGTGAGCGGAAACCAACTTTGTCATCTCAAACATGTTAACCATGTCTTTGCCGCCAAACAATACTTTTAATTTGGCGTCAGCGTTGATATTCCTCTTGTTGACTTGGTCCTGCAAACCATTGGCTTTGATGTATTCCCAAAGCTTTTTTACCACTTGGCCGCGCGGCAACGGGCCTTTTCCCACGACTGCTTCCAACGCCATTGAGAGCTTTAGCGGCCTCATCAGGGCTGGATTTGCTTTTCTTGGCATAGCAAAATTATTAAGACTTATTTAATAAACCAAAGATATCATACCATAAGTTGTATATATAGGCAACCCTTAAAAGCCCCCCTGTGTATATCTTGCCCTTATTGCCAAAATAGAGGTTAATACAGGGGTTTACTGATTAAAACGAAACGGCTATAATATAACCACTCTTAAATAGTCATTAAAGTCCATAAAGTCATAAGGTCTATAAAGTACTTTACGGACTTTATGACTTTTTGACTTTATAGACTTCGTTATTATGGCTCTCTATCATAAACACCGTCCGCAGAATTTTTCTTCTGTTACCGGACAAGAACACATCGTAAAAACCATTGAAAACCAAATAGCGAGCGGCAAAGTAGCGCACGCTTATTTGTTTTCCGGTTCGCGCGGAATTGGCAAAACTACGATGGCTAGAGTACTCGCTAAGGCGATTAATTGCCCAAACCGCAAAGAAGACGATTTTGAACCATGCGATGAGTGTCCTTCTTGCGAAGAAATCAGCGCCTCGCGGTCAATTGATGTGATTGAAATCGACGCCGCCAGCCATACCGGCGTTGACAACGTGCGCGAAAATATCATTGATAACGCGCAGTTCCGACCAACAAAGTCAAAATACAAAATTTTCATAATTGACGAGGTCCACATGCTCTCTGCCAGCGCTTTTAACGCCCTGTTAAAAACATTGGAAGAACCGCCGGCATATGTAATCTTCGTACTGGCAACGACTGAACTTCATAAACTGCCGGAAACCATTATTTCGCGCTGTCAACGATTTGAATTCAAAAAAATCGGCCATGACGCGATGAAAATTTATTTGGAAAAAATTGCCAAAACCGAAGGAATAAAAATAGACAAAGAAGTTGTCGGTAAAATTATCAATAAAAGCGATGGGTGTTTGCGCGATGCCATCAGCTTGCTGGATCAAATTATGGCTACCGGCGAGAAAACCATCACCACGGCAATCGCTTCTCTTGTTCTGCCAACCACTAACACGGAAAACACCCTGCGCTTTATCGCGGCAATAATAGAAAAACAACCGAAAGACGCTTTGATTTTGATAAACCAGTTGGTAGACGATGGGATAAACTTGCATCAGTTTGCTTATGATACAATTGAATTATTGCGCGTGATGTTAATAACTAAAGCGGGAGCGGAGGTGGAAACAGTCGGGTTTGATCTTGACGATAAAACTAAAAAACAATTGCGCAAATTAAATGAACAGATCAGTCAACACGAGCTGGTCAAATTGATTGACTTGCTATTAACTAAACGCCAACAAATCAAATCCTCTCCTTTGCCACAATTGCCGCTGGAAATGGCGGTGATAGGGGCGGGTGTTGGTGAAGATAGGGATTGTGGAGATAAGGATGGCGATAGTGGAGCTGGCAGTGGCAACGGTAAGATAATAAAAGAGATAAATAGAGATAGGGAGATAACGCCTGCCCTGAGCTTGCCGAAGGGAGATAAAAAAGATAGCGGAGAGCAAAAAAAGACTATTGTTGAACGGGTTAGAGAACTTGTAAGCAAAGAGGTGAGCTACACAATCACAGATATCAATGACAAGTGGAATGAATTTCTGAAAATCGTGGAAACTCGCTTCCCTTCTCTGTCTTTTATATTAAAGATGGCGCAGATTATAGAGTTAAGCGGAGACACACTTCAAGTAGGTGTTGGCTTCAGTTTTCACCGTGACAAACTGATGGAAAAACTCTGCCAAAAAAATCTAGAAACGATTTTGGGAGAATTGGTTGGCGGAAGAATTCGTTTAGAGTTTATTTTAAATGGAGAAGCAAGAATTAAAAGTGAAAATGATGAATTAAAAGACTTGGCTTCATCGCTTGGCGGAGAGATTGTCAATTAAATTCTATTAACCTGTCTCCTCCCCTCGTAGGGGAGGAACAAGGAGGGGTCTCAACGAGTGTTCGCGAATACCCACTCTGTCTCCCCTTTCGCAGGGGGAAAACACATTTTCCGCCCTATGCTATCTCGTCTATAAACCAGCATGGAAGCCGATGGAGATAAAGACGGATTAAGCAAAGCAAAAGAGCTTGAATATGGCACAATCACGTGGCTTAAAGATAGTGATGGTGATGGGTATTCAGATGGCATGGAAGTAGCTAACGGGTATTCACCCACTAAAAAATAATTATTCGGGAGTCGTCTAATGGTAGGACAGCAGATTCTGAATCTGCTTATCGGGGTTCAAGTCCCTGCTCCCGAGCAAAACCATCCATGGCGGATGGTTAGGGAAAGTAAAAAACAGGAGGCATACAAATGAAAGGTGAACTTTTCATGTACTCGTTCTTGTTTGTGATAGGATGCATCATCGGATGCTTGGTGAGTCTTGCCTACGTCGAAGACACGAATAGAAAACGAAATCAAGAACGACTCGACTTGGTAGCAACACATCTATCCCAGTGTCGGGACAGCAACGATGACTGCAAACAGGAGAAGAGAGCCGCGCAGGAGGAACTGAGGGTTGCCGACCATCTCATAACGCAACAAGGACTCGCGGTGATGAACTGCCTGATGTTGCGAGATCCTTTGCTTGATTCTCTGTTACTGCCAGAACCTCCGCCGACTCTCTACTCGCTACCCGCTCCTTCGCCATAGCCACATCGTTCTTTCAAACTGGCGGCATCCTCACCTGCCGCCAGTCAATCCAAATAAAACAGGCCTTTTGCCTTACCTAAATTTGACTCATCAATACTGATGATGTTATACTTCTAGATATGGAAAATAATTCAAAACTAAATGAAACGGATTGGGAGAAACCTGTAACTTATGGCCAGCTTTTAGAATATACTGATAGTTTTTTATTACCCAGAATCAACGAGGCGATAAGTTTGGTGGTTAAAGATGCAAACGCCAATCTGGAAAACAGATTAAAGTCGTATATTGACGATAAATTGGCAGATTATACTTCTGACATTTTTAAACGGCTGGAGAAAAAAGATATTAAGGAAAAAGAATTCAAACGAAAGGTGGTTGAATTATTTAAAAGACACGATATCGGAACGACGGAGGACTTGGCGTTTTTAGATGGTCTGGCGATATAAACTAAAATACATCAAAAAACCCTCCGGTAATAATCGGAGAGTTTTTTGATTAGCGCTCTTGCAGTTTTTAACTTTTATGCTAAAATATCAACACTATGCCATTCAAACAAAAACAAGCGCAAATTATAAACGGCAAAGCGATTGCGGAAAAAATCTTGGTAAAAGTCAAAGTTTGGGTTGACGAGCTAAAAACCGCTGGAATTAATCCAAAGCTGGCTGTTGTTTTGGTTGGTGATAATAAGCCGTCGCAGACTTATGTCAGAAAAAAACAAGAAGCCGCGGAAAAGGTCGGCATTGATTTTAATTTGCATAAATTTCCGACCGACATTAGCAAAGAACAATTGGTGGAAGAAATTAAAAAAATTCAGGAAGACGCCAAACTCTGCGGCCTGATTGTCCAACTCCCGCTTCCTCAACAACTCTACACGCCGGAGGTGCTGAATGCTGTCAATCCGGATATTGACGTAGATTGTTTGACCAATGATAACTTGGGCCGGCTGATGAAGAAAACGGGATTTATTCTCCCCCCCACCCCATACGCTGTCAAAACGATTTTAAAAGAACTTGGAATCAATGTTGAAGGACGAAACATTTGTATTATCGGCGCCGGTCCGCTGGTCGGCAAACCGCTGACGATTATTTTGTTGAACAAACAAGCGACTGTAACAGTCTGCAACAGTTTGACCAAAAACCTCAAAGAAAAATGCCTTGAGGCGGAAATTATCGTTACCGCCGTCGGCAGAAATAATCTCTTGCGCGGCGACATGGTCAAACGGGGAACGATTGTAATTGACGCCGGCATCTCTTTCACGGATGAAAAAATCCACGGCGATGTCAATTTCGCGGAAGTCTCCAAACGAGCCGGCCATATCACTCCTGTCCCCGGCGGAGTCGGGCCAATCACTGTGGCATTGCTTTTAAAAAATACTGTCACCTGCGCCAAAAGAAAATTTTTAGGCGAAATACGATAGATTGCTTCGTCGTCTGCGGACTCCTCGCAATGACAGTATAAAAACTATGAAGCCAGTAATCGTCATCCCCACTTACAACGAAGCGGAAAATATAGAAAAAATAATTAAAAAAATTTTTTCTCTTGGAATTGATGGGTTAGAATTGATAATCGTTGATGACAACTCGCCCGACGGCACCGCACAGATCGTTAAAAAATTTTCAATTTTCAATTTTCAATTTTCAAACCCCGCCGAACAACGACCGCCATCGATTCACTTAATTGAACGCACAAGAAAACTCGGACTGGGTTCGGCATATATCGCAGGATTTAAAAAAGCGTTGGATATCGGCGCTGATTTCATTTTGGAAATGGACGCGGACTTTTCCCACGACCCGGATGATCTGCCAAAACTGCTTGAGGCCGCGCAAACCACTGATTTAGTCATTGGCTCACGAAAAATCCCTGGTGGAAAAATCATTGGCTGGGGATTGTACAGAAAACTAACGAGTAATGGCGCAATGTGGTTTTCCCGCTTTTTATTAGGAATAAAAACAAAAGACGTTACTTCCGGATTCCGCTGTTTCCGCCGCCGGACGCTGGAATCAATCCCGCTTGATGAAATAAAAAGCAATGGCTATGCTTTTCAAGAAGAAATGCTCTACCGCGCGCAAAAGGCTGGATTCAAAATTATTGAAACGCCTGTCACTTTCATAGATCGCCGCGTCGGCAAGTCAAAACTTTCTAAAAAAGATATCATAGAATTTTTTTTAATTATTTTAAAACTTAAAAAAATAAAAGTATGACCATCGGAAATAAACCCGACTGGATTGCTTCGTCGTCGCGCGAGCTCCTCCTCGCAATGACAGAAACAAAAAAACCACCTGCTCACTTTATCTCTAATTAATTTATTAGAAACAAAGTGAGTGGCAGGTGGTTTTTTGTTCATCCTCCTGACACCAAAGGTGAGATTGGGGGGGGAAGAAGAAAGTGGAAAGAACTAGGTCACCCTAGGAGTGACTTTGGGTGGGAATCGAAGAGTAGAGAGTCTCTCGGGTGGAAGAGACAACGAGGCAACTGGTAGTGGTGATGGAACGACATGAGCGTCATGAAACGCCCACACCGGTACCGTGACAACACCGTTCGCTTCGCGCTTTGCGCCCCAAAGATCCACTGCCACCAACGTCCCAGCGTAGTCGCCATCCTTAATAATAGAATGAGCGTACCGCCTCAAGCTGGCCTCCTACTGCTGGCCGGAAAGAAGCGGGTGGCCGATGACCACCTTGGCGCGGGGGTCGTGGTCTAGGCCCACGGCTTTGCGCGCCTCCACACTGCCGAATTCCAGAGTGTCGCACCCGAACGACCCCTCGAACACGCCACTGATCCGACGGTTCGAGCCCTCCTGGAAGTAGAAGATCGTACCGTCAGACGACCCGCCCTTCCGAACCGCGCACACGAGCCCTTCAGAACTTCCCCGCTGAAACCCTTGCATAGAGATCACTTTATCCTCCTCTAGAACAGAAACAAAACGGCCGCCAAAATGGCTTAACCCAGCAACCCGCTGGATTGACCGTTTCCGATGGACAATATTATACACGAAAAACCGGCTTTTGTCAATAGCCGGCAGTTTTTTAAGTCTGTAAAGTCCCTAAGGTCAAAAGTCTTTAAAGTATGATTCGGCTTTATAGACTTTATGGACTTTACAGACTTTCTAACTCTTTTCCCAACTCCTCATACTTCTCCACCCTCACCAACCTTTGCCTCAACTCTTTCACCCCGTCAAACCCGCGAAAATAACACAATAAATGTTTTCTAAAAGTTTTCAAACCAAACTCCTCGCCATAATGTTCCAAATGCAATTCAGCGTGTCGAAGCACTATTTTAACAACATCGATTTTCGCAATTTCGCATTCTTTCGTATTTCGCATGTCAAATATCCACGGATTTCCCAGCGCCGCTCGCCCAATCATCACCCCATCCGCTCCGGTAATTTCCAAACATCGCGCAATATCTTCCCGCGAATGAATATCCCCGTTCGCTATCACTGGAATTGAAACTAATTTTTTTACTTCTTTAATCCTATCCCAATTCGCGACGCCGGAATAACCCTGCTTTTTTGTCCGGCCATGAATAGTTATCGCGTCAGCGCCGGCTTGTTCCAGTTTTTGCGCGAATTCCAATATTTCATCGTCTTTACTCCAACCCAATCGTGTTTTAACACTCACCGGAACGCCCAAATTGGCCGCTTTCAGCTCTTTAATAATCGCGACCGCCCTTTCATGGTCTTTCATCAAAGCGGCCCCGGCTTTTGACTTCCCAGCGATCTTAGGCACCGGACAACCCATGTTCACATCAATACCGTCAGGCCGCAAAATCTCCCCCCTACGAAGGGGGGAACAGAGGGGGGTGTTCGCACAAACAATAATCTCTGCCGCTTCGCGCATTATTTTCGGATCCCCGCCAAATATCTGCAACACAATCGGTCTTTCAATCTCATCAAACCCGCACATTTTCAATGTCTTTTCATTCCCTCTCACAATCGCCTCCGCGCTCACCATCTCTCTAAAGATAACAAAATCGCCTCCCGACACCTCGCGGCAGACCCGACAAAACGGACTGTCAGTCATGTCAGCCATTGGAGCGAGAGCAATAATTGGTTTATTTTGAGTTATCCACATACGCAACGATAATACACCACTTGCGCGTTTTTTTCAACCTGTTATAATCACAATATCAATACAATCAAACTACACATTTGTCGGAAGTAGGGTTTAATTCCCTCGCTGTGCCGCAACGGTAAAGTCCACCAAAGAGGTGGAACAAGTCCGGTCTGCTAATGTGTAATATCCCGAGCAGGAAATCTGTTTTGATTTATTTACCAAAACAGTTTGCCAAATTTTCCGCTCGGAAAATTTTTTGTTTTATGACATTTATCAAACATCACAGACATCACTTCGGCGCTTTCGCGATTTTGATTATCATTGCTGTTGTTAGTGGATATTTTGCATTCGGGATGCCGAACAGACCAACAGCGCAACAGAACAACACATCAACACAAAAAAACAACACGATTCAAGACACAAGTAACAAGATACAAACAAATAATAAAAAACAAATAATAAAAGACGAAAAAATTGACGCAGCTGTAAACACCACATCTGATACTCAGAACGGTTCGCAACAATTTAACAATTTAACAATAGAACAATTAACTAATCAGGTAACCGTTCGTGTTGATGATAAAGACTATCAGACCAATTTTGTTTCCTCAACCACTGTCTATGATCTAATGACAAAATTAAAATCTAAAGACGAAATATCTTTCTCCGGCAAGGAATATTCCGGCATGGGATTTTTTGTTGATGAAATAAATGGTGTTAAAAATGATAATCTTTTCGGCAAATACTGGATTTACTATATCAACGGCGAAAGCGCGCAGGTGGGAATATCAAATTATATTATTAAACGAGATGATTTAATTGAATGGAAATATGAAACCACGAATCTTTGACACGAATCTACACGAATATGCGATGATAATTTGCGGTATTGCGGTATTATTTTTTGTTGGACTGGCGGCAGAACCGGCGCTGGCGGAGGAAAATATCAATGTAAATTTAAGAATTGAAACACCAAACCAAACAATTTTAAATCAACAAATTTCTCTTCCGTATTCCTGTGAAGTCACAGACAGCGCCGGAGTTACCTCAACTTATGAAGGATATAAAGCAATTTGCGCTCTGCAATCCGCGCAAGAACAAGGTTTACTGATTTATAGCGCAAATAATTTTGGCTGGGGACTGTTTATAGAAAAAATTAACAATATCGGCAATGATGCTAATATGTTTTGGTCTTTATACCAAAACAACAGCGCCTCTATGGTGGGCGCTACTGACCTTGCGCTTTCGGTTGATGACAAAATTGTCCTTTCTTATGTGGATTGGAATTATAGCAACGAAATTTTACAAGTTGTTTTGTCCAGCAGTACGATATACACAAACTCCTCCACGACCATGCAAGCTCAAGCGTGGAATAATACTGAATTTACAAACTTTGATTCACCAGTTTCATTTTTCATTAATGGCACAGCATACGATACTTCTTCCGGTGTTCTAGAATATACTCCGGACACAGACGGACAAAAAGAAATCTACGCGGAAGCTGTTGGCAAAACCAGAAGTGAAAAACAAACAATCAATGTTATACCGGCGGCGATACCAATGCCAGAGCCGACCCAAACAACAGTTAATTTAAATTTACGTTATCAAAATAATTTAATTTTTTCCAATCAAGTAACTTTACCGACCTCAACGACTATCTTGGATAATGCTGGCATAGAGCATTTTACCACATCCACTAACGCGCTTACCGCTTTGCTGGCCGCTGACGCAACCAGTACTGATTTTCACGTCTCTGATTTGCAATACTATGACGCGTACAACAGTTTTTATGTCAATTGCATTGAAACCACAGCCACCACAACCCCACTCTGCGCAAATTGGAATTATGTGATGAATAATACGTATCCGAGCGTAGGCATGGATCAATACATACTAACCGGAAACGAAAATATCTACATCTATTTTGATAACCCCTGGAAAATTACAGCTAGCACTTCTACTTTCGCGATAAACACCACCACAACCTTACAAACTTGGCGCTATAATTATGACAACCTGGAAAACGAATGGACTGCAGACGCAAATAATTTAATAGACATCTCAATCCCAAACCCAAATCCAACTGGTTGGTGGGACAACACAATCACAATCGCGGCCGCGACGACAGACGATACTGGAGTCGTTGATTATCTTTTTTCGACTACTGGCACATTCTATGCGAAAATAACCTCGCCTGACTGGACCAAATGGAGCAACCCAATTACTCTCACTGTTTTAGCTCCACCTTTCACGCCAACCTCAACCCCGCCCCAAGACAATCCGCCAAATAATTCAGGAGGAGGCGGAGGCGGTGGAAATAATAATGACCAGCCACCGACAAATCCAATCATTAGCGACCCAGATATAAAATCAACCGTGGACAAAATTCTCGCCTATCTCAAATCACAACAAGACACGACTGGAAAAATAATTGATGGCGGAATTACTGACTGGGCCATAATGGCATTCGCCAGCGCCGGTGTTTACAGCGACGAGGTAAAAAAAGATGGCGCGTCATTATTGGACTACGCCCAAAATTATAATTTCTCTGACGCCAGCGATCTGAACCTCTGCGCCGCCTATCCCAGACACATTCTGGCTTTATTAGCCGGCGGTATTGATAAAACCAACGCAAAGATAACTGGATTAAAAAACAAAATAAACTCGCAGTGTATCAACGAGGCCGCGTACGGGCAAAACGGGATTAACGACGATATTTTCGGCCTGTTCGCTTTATTAGCCACTGACGAAGATATCACCACAACGTCAATTCAAAATATTATCACTGCCATAAAATCAGACCAAACCGCGGCTGGGGCCTTCACTTGGGCTGGCTGGCCTGGGGCAGACATCACTGGAGGAGCAGTTAACGCATTAAAATACGCTGAAACAAAGGGCGCGAGTATTGAGCAAGAAATTTATTCAAAGGCGAAAAATTATCTAAAAACCAATCAATTAAACGACGGGGGGTGGGGTTATGGCGTTTCTGACGCGTTGACCACTGGTTGGGCGCTAATGGGTATAGACGCTTTAGGAGAAACGCAGGTAGACTGGTTGACATCAACAACAACCCCTTGGCATGTCCTTGTCAATCAACTCAATGACACCGGATATTATGAATCCGCCTGGGCCCCTGGTACGGTTGACTGGTTCGCGACCAAACACGCGGTGCCGGCGCTGATGGGTAAGTCGTGGCCGATCGTTTTGACGCCGAAGCAAAGTACAGAACCAGCGAAACAAAATACAAACACCACCGCAAGCGCCGGAACTTCTGACAGCACAATTCAGAGTGTTGAAACCACAACCTCAACTGCGCTGGTCATCACCACACCGACATCAACAATTTCAACACCTACACCATCTTCAACACTAGAACAAGTTGTAACATCTACAGTGGTGACAACAACGTTGGACATAACACAAAACACCCGCCTGCCAGAGCCTGAGGCTCTGACCGATGGCGGGCAGGCAATTAACACAACACCCGTTTCAGCCCTTCGGGCTACGCCGGGCAAGCAGACAGACACTAACAATTTAGCAATTCAACAATTTAATAATGAAACAAAAGAACAACTGAAAAATAACGAAACAATCAACACACCACAAAAATCAACTCAGAATATTTCCGCTATGGCAGAAAACACAATTCCGATCAACAAAACCGCAAAAGGAGTGTTTGCCGGCGCGACATCAATGGCCGGCGCGCTTGGTCTTTACTTAGCTTGGCGTTTTATTCAAACTCTGGTATAATAATACTTAGTTATAAGATTTAATAGCGTTGTATATACTTTCACAACTACCTGGTAACAAGTCTGTCATTGCGAGGAGCTCGCGCGATCCCTCGCATTCACTCGGGACAGGCTCCGCAATCCAGCAATCGCGAGAACGCGATAACGGTGTGGATTGCTTCCCGCCACGCTTCGCTCGCGGCTAAAGGCCCGAAGGCTCGCAATGACTTCCAAAAATGTAAACAACGCTGGCGATTCTTACAACTTAGTTATAAACTAAAAATCCGTATGAAAAAAATACATCTGGCTCTCGCCCTCATCGCTCTCGCTATTGTCGCTCGCGTTCTTCCCCACCCGGCTAATTTCGCTCCGATTGGCGCGGTCGCTTTGTTTGGCGGTATTTATTTATCAAGGCGATACGCGATGATTCTACCGCTGGCGGCAATGCTAATCAGTGATATTTTTATTGGCTTCTACACATGGCAAATTATGGTATCGGTTTACGTCAGTTTTGCTTTGACAGGTTTGATTGGTTTGCGGGTGCGAAAAAACAAAAAACTGTCCACAATTGTCGGCGGGACAGTTTTAGGTTCAATCTTATTTTTTCTTATTACCAACTTCGCGGTCTGGGCATTTGGCGCGATGTACGCGCACAATCTTGCCGGCCTGACGCAAAGTTATATTATGGCAATCCCCTTCTTTCGCAATAGTTTGCTTGGCGACTTGTTCTATGTCGGTTTGTTGGTTGGAAGTTATGAAGCGATTGGATATTTTTTGTTGAAAAAAAAAGCGCCAGTGACAGTTTAAAGAATATCACCCGCTGATATTTATTTTCTTATATTTCCTCCCCACCTTCACTCTATTCATCTCTCTCTCCAGCACCGCCTGCAATTTCGCGTAATCAACATTTTCCTCCGCCTTGGCCTGCGCCATTTGTTCTATCGCGCGCTGACGGGCTTGTTCAGCGCGATCAATATCAATTTCCTCCGCGCGTTCCGCGTTATCCGCTAAAATCACCACTTCATTATTTGGTCTGATTTCCAAAAATCCGCCGGAAACCGCTGCCAGATGTTCGCCATCTTTGTCTTTAATTTTTAATTCTCCTGCTTGCAAAATAGAAACGAGCGGCGCATGATTTGGCAGGATAGTAATTTCACCGCTGGTGGTCGGAATTGAAACCTGAAGAATGTCATTCTCATAGACAACTTTTTCCGGTGTGGCGATTTTGAATTTGATTCTATCCATATTGTCATTATTCGTCAATTCCACCCTTCATATAAAAAGACTGCTCTGATTTATCATCATGTTTGCCATCAAGAATCTCGCGGAAACCGCGCACGGTTTCAGACAGTTTGACGTATTTGCCCTCGTGGCCGGTAAACTGTTCGGCGACGAAGAATGGCTGGGATAAAAACTTTTGCATCTTGCGCGCGCGAGCGACGGTCAGTTTGTCGTCATCACTTAATTCTTCCATACCGAGAATCGCGATGATGTCCTGCAAATCTTTATACCTCTGTAAAACTTTTTGCACCTCGCGGGCCGTGCGATAATGTTCTTCGCCGACAATGTTCGGATCTAAAATTGTTGAACTTGAATCCAATGGGTCAACGGCCGGATAAATACCCAGCTCGGCTAAAGAGCGGCTTAATACGACCGTAGAATCAAGATGAGCGAAAGTCGTGGCTGGCGCCGGATCAGTCAAATCATCAGCTGGAACATAAACTGCCTGCACTGAAGTAATTGAACCCTTTTCTGTGGAAGTAATTCTTTCTTGCAAAGCGCCCATTTCAGTTGCCAAAGTCGGTTGATAGCCGACTGCTGATGGCATGCGGCCAAGCAAAGCGGAAACTTCCGAGCCCGCTTGCGTGAAACGGAAAATATTATCAACAAACAACAACAAATCTTTTCCTTCTTCATCGCGAAAATATTCCGCCATAGCGAGTGCGGTCAAAGCCACGCGAGCGCGCGCTCCGGGCGGTTCATTCATCTGGCCAAAAACCAAAGCGGTCTTTTCCAATACGCCGGATGATTCCATTTCGCGATACAAGTCATTGCCCTCACGAGTTCTCTCGCCAACGCCGGCAAACATTGAATAACCTCCATGCTCTTGCGCGATATTGCGAATTAATTCTTGAATCACGATTGTTTTGCCTACACCGGCGCCGCCAAACAATCCAACCTTGCCGCCTTTCAAAAACGGACAAAACAAATCAATCACTTTAATGCCGGTTTCCAATACTTCGGATTTGGTTGATTGTTCTTTAAAACTCGGAGCTGAACGATGGATTGGGTAAAGTTTCTTGGTTTTTGCCTCACCCTTGCCATCAATCGGCTGGCCTACCACATTAAACATCCGCCCCAAAGTCTGCGGACCAACCGGAACTGAAATCGGCTTACCGGTGTCAGACACTTCCGCGCCGCGTTGCAAACCATCGGTTGTGCTCATCGCGACCGCGCGCACCATATTGCCGCCAAGATGCTGTTGAACTTCCAAAATCAAAATTTTACCGTCAGGCATTTTTGTTTCCAGCGCCGTATAAATTTCCGGAAGTTTGTCCGGGAAGTGGATGTCAGCGACTACACCGATGATTTGAGAGATTGTGCCTTTGTTCATACTTTTATCCTAATGTTGCCGCCCCGCCGGCAATCTCCGCGATTTCTTGCGTAATGCCGGCTTGGCGCGCTTTGTTAAATGTTAAGGTTAATTCTTTAATCATGTCCGACGCGGAATCAGACGCGTTCCGCATTGCCATCATCCGCGCTGAATGTTCCGAAGCCGCTGATTCCAATGCCGCTTGATAAAACTGTGTTTCAACTAATCGTGGCAAAATTATTTCCAATACAGCGTTTTTATCAGGTTCAAACAAATAATCACTCAACTCTAAACTTCCTAATTCCTGGTTCCTAATTCCTGATTCCTCTCCCAACTCTCCGCTCATCTTCTCCAAATCCACCTCGGAAATCGGCAAAACCTGTCTTAGTTTCGCTATCTGTAAAATCGCTGATTTATAATCCGCGTAAGCAACCACGGCTTTGTCATAATTTTTCTTTTGATATTCATCAATCACCATTTTGCTAAGCGGGAGAATATCGGCCAACTTCGGCGTGTCAGAAAAATCAGTAAACGCGGCGACTAAATTATATCCCATTTTTTTAGCGAATTGCGCGCCCTTTTTCCCGACGCCAATTACATCAATTTCTATTTTCTCGCTCGGCTCAATGCTTTTACCGCCGACGCGATGGCGGCTGATATTTTTCGGATCAACCAACTGCGCCGTGGTTTTGCGGATAATATTGGCGTTAAAACTTCCGCACAAACCGCGATTTGAGGTGAATAAAATCACCAATAATTTTTTCACGGGCCTAATTTCTAGCAAGGGCAGTTTGACTTGCTGGACTTTTGACAAATTCACCAGCAAATTCCAAGCCATCACCGCGTAAGTGCGCGTGTTAATCGCCGCTTCCGTCGCTTTTCGCATCTTCGCGGCCGCCACCATCTCCATCGCTTTCGTAATCTTTTTCGTATTGCCGACGGATTTGATCCTGCGTTTGATTGCTTTGGTGTTAACCGCCATAATTATTTTTTAAGAAAACTCTCGCATGCTGACTTTAGCCCTGCTTCAACCTTCTCGTCCCATTCACCGGCCGCGATTTTATCTAACAAAGCGCGTTTGGTTTTATTCATGTAAACCAATAATTTCTTCTCTGTTTCCGGTACATCTTTAACATCCACACCATTAAAATAAGCACTGGTCGCGGCATAAATTGAAACAACTTGCTCTTCCACTGCCATCGGACTATATTGCGGTTGTTTTAACAACTCGGTCATTCTTTGTCCCAAATCTATTTGCTTTTTTGTTTCCGGATCCAAATCAGAAGCGAATTGCGCGAAAGCTTCCAATTCGCGGAATTGCGCCATGGCTAATTTTAATTTACCGGCGACTTTTTTCATTGGTTTAATCTGCGCTGAACCGCCAACGCGGGAAACCGAAATTCCGATATTCAACGCCGGACGAACGCCTTTATAAAATAAATCTGATTCCAAAAATATCTGACCATCGGTAATGGAGATTACATTGGTTGGAATATACGCGGTAACATCGCCGGCTTGAGTTTCAATAATCGGCAGAGCGGTGATTGAACCGCCGCCATTTTCATCATTAAGTTTACACGCGCGCTCCAAAAGACGGGAGTGCAAGTAAAACACGTCGCCAGGGTATGCCTCGCGTCCGGGCGGACGGCGCAAAAGCAGAGAAATTTCGCGATAAGCCCACGCTTGTTTGGTCAAATCATCATAAACAATCAAAACATCTTCGCCTTTATCGGCAAAATATTCCGCTATGGCCACGCCGGAGTAAGGCGCGATAAATGACATTGACGCCGGGTCGGACGCGCCGGCCACGACCACTGTGGTATATTCCATGGCGCCGGTTTCCTGCAATTTAGCAACTATTCTCGCCACTTTTGATTCTTTCTGGCCGATTGCCACGTAAACGCACTTTATGTCTTTTCCTTTTTGATTAATAATCGTATCAATCGCGATCGCTGTCTTTCCGGTCTGTCTGTCGCCGATAATTAATTCGCGCTGGCCGCGGCCAATCGGAATCATGGCGTCAATCGCTTTAATGCCGGTTTGCACCGGTTCGTGCACCGGATGACGACTCATCACGCCCGGAGCGATTTTTTCCACCGGATAGAACTGTTTGGTTTTTATATCTCCCTTGCCATCAATCGGAATGCCTAAAGCGTTTACCACTCGACCGACCATTTGTTCGCCAACCGGCACTGACAAAATCCGACCCGCACGTTTGACTGTGTCGCCTTCTTTAATGTGCCGACACTCGCCCAAAATCATGGCGCCAACCGTTTCTTCTTCCAAGTTCAAGGCAACGCCAAAGACAGGTGATCCATCGGATCCGCCCGAGGCGGACTCTCGTTCGCTTGAAACGAACTCGAGCATTTCCTGCGCTTGGCAGTTTGTCAAACCATTCATGCGAGCGATGCCATCGCCAACTTCAATAACAGCGCCAATCTCTTCCACTTCCACTGTCTTGGTAAATTCGGCAATGTGTTTTTTAAGTTCAGCGACGATCTGGTTTGTAGACATACATTAATATTATTTAGAAAATTATCTCAATGTATCTCTATTTATCTCTTTATTATTTATAATAAATTGAGATAAGTGGAGATAGATGGAGATATTAAATTAATTTTTGTCTAAGGGAAAACAACTGCGCTCTCAAACTTCCATCTAAAATTTTCTCCTCTGTCTTCACTACCAAACCACCAAGCAAACTGCCGTCAACTTCTTCTTTTGTCTCAACTTTATCGCCAAACACATTTTTAATTTTTTCCAATAATGTTTTATCAAGCTTGCGAGCTGTTTTAATCGCGATATCCACCTCCCTATTTTCTTTTTTTTCGCATTTTTCATATTCAGCGATTATCTGTTCCGCTCTTTTTAATTTATGCTGACGCGCCAAAAGTAAAACAAATCTTTTTATTGCATCTGACATTTTTTCGCCTTTTAAGTCTTTCGTAACTCCGAACAGAGCTTGAGCGTATTGTTTATTGCTGATTTTTTTGGTCATAAACACTAATGATGCTTAAAGGCTTACAAAGCCTACAATGCCGACGAGTCCTTGTGAGCTTTGTAGGCATTGTCAGCCTCGTAAGCTTTTAATCGTTTCTTCAATCAAATCCTTATCCTTCTTGCTATCCACTTTCTCGCTCAAAATTTTCTCCAGCGCCGCGATAATTAAATTTACAGTTTCTTGTTTAAGATCGGCGACCATTTCTTCTTTTTCAATTTTAATATTCCGCCGCGCTTGATCAACTACCAGTTCAATCTCTTTTTGCGCGCGTTTTTTCATTTCCACGGTCAGCTTTTCACCCTCTCCAAACGCTTTTTCAACGATTTTGCTTGATTCGGCCTTGGCCTCATCAATCCGTTCTTGAAATTTTTGTTCCGCCATCTGTAAATTCGCGTCAACTTGTTTTGCTTTATCTAAACTTTCGTCAATCAAATTTTTCCGCTCTTCCAATTTTTTCGTCAGCGGCTTTAAAATCAAATACCAAACAACTGCCGCCACAATAGCGAAATTCAGAAGCTGAAACGCGAATAATTGGCCGTTTAGACCCAAAGACGCGGCCACTCCAGCTTCGCTTGATTGTTCAAAGGATTCTTCAATTTCACCGCTGAAAGCGTAAACTGTGTTCATAAATTTAATTTCTAATTTCTAATTTTCAATTTCTAAATGCCGATTTCATCGAGCATCCTCGATAAAGTCGGGACAATTTCTAATGACACAATTTTGTATCTAAATCTCCCCTCTCGGAGAGGGGCAGGGGGTGTGTTCGCTACCCAATCGCCAACACCTCCCCCGCCCTCCTCCGAGGAGGGAGTTAAGCCATGATTGTTTAGAAATTAGAAATTAGAAATAGGCTTACCTCGCCAGACCTTATTTTGCCAAGATCTGGCTTACGTAAATTTACTTCAAAGTAAACACCACCACCAACGCGTAAATCGCGATGGCTTCGGCGAAAGCGGCGCCCAACAGCATCGGGACGAACAATTTACCGGCTGATTCCGGATTACGCCCGATTGATTCCATGGCTTTAGAAACGAGCAGACCAATGGCTATGGCCGGTCCGAAACCGCTGACTGCCATCGTAATTGCCTTGGCCAGCACCACGATTGATTCGTGTTCCATAATATTTAAATTAAAACTAAAGTTTAATTAATCTACTTAATGTTCTTCACTGCCATGCGGCTCGCTGGTAGCAACCGTAAGATACACCATGGTTAACATTGAAAAAACCGCCGCCTGAATCAGACCGACCAACAATTCCAACAACATAAACGGCGTTGGAATGATGACGGCGACCAAAGCGGAAAGCACGGAAATCAGCACTTCGCCGGCGAAAATATTGCCGAATAACCGAAGGGATAATGATAACACTTTGGCGATTTCTGAAATTATTTCCAACAAACCAACACCAAACTCCACTATAGCGGTAAAAATGGCAATCGGACCTTTTTTAACGCTTAAAAAAATATTTTTAATTTGAATAAATTTTCCGAGATGCGCGAAAAAACCAACGGCAAAAAAACCATAAATATGGGAAATAATCACTGACACTAAAGCCATCGCCGCGGTTAAATTCAAATCCGTGTTAGCGGGACGCAAAAGCATGTTGTGCCCTAATGTGATACTGCCGGTGCCGGGCAAAAGTCCGAGCCAATTGGAAAGTAAAATAAAAAAGAAGATAGAACCAACCACCGGCAAAAATTTTATGGTCTTTTTTCTATCTCCGGTTACTTGATCAAAATATCCGAGCAATAAATCCAGAAAAAATTCGCAAGCATTCTGCAATTTATTCGGCCGCAAACGCGCCGAGGTTTTTATCGCTATGCCCAACACCAAAAATATCAAAATTGCCAACCATGCGTTTACCATTGTGTTTGTTATTCCAAAATCGCTTATCTTGAAAATAATTTCCGGAGCCAGAGTGGGAATATGAATACTTCCAGTCATAAATGTTTATCTCTATCTATCTCTATCTATTTATCACAGTTAATCAAAAAATAGATAGAGATAAATGGAGATAGATTTAGATAAACTATATTTTTTTATCTATTTCCTGAAACTGTTTCCCGTACTTCTTAGCTTTTTTGTAAATCATTCTTCCGGATAATAACGCGGCCAAGAGAAAAGATACCACTGTTAACCATGGGGCTTTATCATATTTCCCATCCAGCCATTGGCCAACAAGAACAAAAATTATTACCGGAGCGGCTATCGTTGCCCCAAAATCACCCGCGATGCGAAGGCCTAATAAATAGTATTTTCGATCTTTTTGGTCAATCAGCATACTTTAAGCAACGCCCATATTTTACTAAATTATCCTCTAAAAGTCAACGCTTTTGAAATTTTAAAATGTGTATAAGTTCAAAGCCAAAAAATTGACAATTTAAAAAAATAGAGCTAAGCTAAGCTCAAAGGAGGAACACATGCTGACACCGTGGAACTACGAGGACATCGTCTTTGCTCTGGCTGTCTGTACCATAGCGCTATGGGCCATCGGCTTGGGTATCCTCAAACCAAACAGCGGCCTCAAGGCTCTGCCAGCGCGCAACCGGCTCGGTTTCGTTTTCATCTTGCTCGGAATCCTGCTTGCTTGCCTCACCGCCTTGATGGTTACCATCTACCAGCTCCTGCCGCTTCTGGTGCCAACATAGAGGACTCGGCAAAGCGCCAAGCCCGACGCAGTCCGCTCTTTTTTGATACAATGGAGGATAAACACATGTCTATTGCTACCCTGGTACACGTCCTTATTGTGTTGTTGCTCTGTGTTTCCATGGTGACGCTCTGGTCAATACCAGCAAAAGTAACAAACCACAGCCCAGCTCAATCATCGGCCTTCACCGTCAGTAAATATTGTCTGCTGGTGGTGATATTCTTGAATGGCATGATCTTCTGCGCGCACCAGTTCAACATCCAGCCGCTCATCAGAATCCTCGACATATCAATCTACTAGTGGGGCCTACGTCCGTAGGCCCCTCCCAATCCCTCTCAAGAGAGATTTTTTATTTTTTTAAACAATCTCAAAGTATTTTCTAAAACCACTTTTTCAATCACTTCTACAGTCTCCCCTCTTAACTCTGCTATTTTTTTCACCACTTCTTCCACCATCCATGGTTCGCACCGCTCGCCGCGATATTTTTGCGGGGCCAAATAAGGCGCGTCGGTTTCGGTCAATATCCTGTCCAAAGGACAATTTTTTACCACTTCCAATAAATCATACTGCGCCTGCGGGTTGGTTTTTCTGGGCGGAAATGTAATGACCGAAGTAAAACCCAGATACAGACCTAAATCAAGAAATCTTTGCGCTTGCGTCAAATTGCCGGTGAAGCAGTGGATTACTCCCCTAAAGTTCCCTCCCCTGCTCACAGGGGAGGGCGCGGGAGAGGTTTCGTCGCCGTCCGCGAGACCCCCTCCCGAACCTCCCCATAGTGAAGGGGGAGGGATTGAAGAAGTTATTACCTCCACCATCTCTTCATACGCGTCTCTAATGTGTATCACCATCGGCAAATTAAGTTCTCGCGCGAGTTTGGCTTGCGCTAAAAAAGATTCCGAGTGTTTTTTTATAATTGCTTCGCGGTCAGCGTCGGCGGGCTTGTGAAACAACTCCATTCCGCACTCCCCGATCGCTATTACTTTCGGATGGCTGGCAAGTTTTTTATAAAATTCATAATCAAACACTTCTTCGCGGGATTTGAAAGTGATTTCTTCTTCATCAACCTCGGCACTGGTGGTGTGAATCGGATGCAGACCCACAGTCGCGTAGATATTATCGTATTTCTCCGCCAATTTCACCGCCTGCTCGCTCGTGTCGCTTTGCGTCCCGACTACGTTCAAAATCATGCCTTTCGCTTGGCATCTTTTTATTACTTCTTCGCAATCTTTCTTGTAGGCGTTAAATTGGAGATGGCAGTGAGTGTCAATCATAGTAAAGTTTGTAAGTGTATAAGTTAGTAAGTAAATAAGTAAATGTAAAACAAAAACTTACACACTTACATACTTACGCACTTATACACCATCGCTCAATGTAATCGTCCGCCCCACTCCACTACCGTAAATCCTTTCCTTTCCGGAGTTTTAATTTGCATTGGCGCGACTTCAATCGGCGCGTCAAGCAAAGTGTAATCCATAAATACGCGGATGATGGTGTCAGGTTTTGGATTTACTGATAACGGCGCCGCTTTGTCAAACTCGCGTTGCGGTACAAAAGTCACAAACACATACGGTTTGACTTCCAGCTTCGGCTGCCAAAATTCCAAAAAATCTTTCGTTTCTTTTCCATTCAAACCGAGCTGGCCAAGTATCTGCGTCATTTTCACACCCACCTCGTCTTTGCTCATCACAAAACCGTTATCCGGTGTTGTAAAACCATACGCGCGCCCTTCCCAAAACAAATACGGATAATTCGTCTTATCAGCGTAATTAAATAAGTCGCTCTGCGGCGTCGCGCGCACAAACCAGCCGCTATTATATGCCGGTTCGGTCTTGGTGAACCCGCCGTTGGGTTTTACTTTCACTTTTATATCCATTTCCTTTTCTGGATAGAGATAGATGACAGGTTTTCCGCACTCGGCGAGCGACCTGTATTTAGATTTTAAATAAACGCGCCAATTCCCAAAATCATCCTGCCAAAAAAATATCGGGGTATCAGCGAGAAATTTACTATATTTTTCGTCATCCGGAATCTGTTTTAATTTTTCTTGCGCTTCTGAATCATACGCGTCATCAGCGCCAAGAACTGCTGTGCCCTCATAGCCATAATCAAAAAGCTGTTTGTAGTAAGTATTTGTTTTTTTGTCAGACAACTCGTAGATTTTTTCGTCTTTATTAGTTCTGCCGATTTCCACCAATTTCTTTTCTGAAAACCAGTCCTTTTTATTAACGACGTTAGTTTTGGTATCAACGCGCCATCCGCAACCGATTATTAGATCTCCGCCCAAAACGTATTTATCATTTTTGTCATTACCATTCATCCAATCCACGTCCGCTGAATAATAGCTGCCAAAAAATTCTTTCTGCGCTTCGACTGGTGCCAGCAGATTAAGAAAATAGGGGTGGAAATCATACACAAAATCCGAACCGGCGATATTCGTAAAGAAATAAAATTCGCCATTAAAATACACGTTGCCGGCTTTGGGATCAGTGAAGAACAGTTTTTGATTGATAGATTTAGCATCATCTTCCCTTTTTTCGTGAAGCCCAAAATCGCCATATTCGCTATTGCCTTGATAATCAAAAATCTGGCCGAGATATCTTGACCTTTTCAACTTTAAATAACTACTATTATTTTGCTCTGGTAAACTAATTTGTTCTGGCGGTTCCAATTCGAGAAATGACGCTCTGACTGTTCCTTCAAACAGAACAAAAGGCTCGTGTGCGAGGTCGCCGATCTTGCATGAGTCCCAATCATCGCTATATTTAGGATTTGGAAAAAAATATTTATCACCGTAGGTAATGATTCTAGTTAGGGAATTACCCGCGCCACTATAAAATACCAAATAGCCTGTTATATACGGGTCACCCATTCCTCCACAAAAATCAGGGACTTCCATGATATAAACCTGATAATTATTAGTTTTAATGTTTCCCGCCAAAGATAATTTAATTTTTACAGGATCAGCTGTTATAGAGCAGTTTCTATCTTCGTCCCCATCACATTCTTTTACCCTCATCTGCGAATAAGCGTCTAAAATATTCTTATAATCCGGATATAATTTATTTAAAAGCTCGTCTGTTTCTACTTCTGAAAGTCTCTCTGCCTTGCTAAGCCAAGCAACATCTAATTTTTCAAAGGGTATTTCCGGCTTTTCAGGCTCGACAATTTTCGTATTATCCTCTTTTTGCCCAACCTCCTGTTCAACAATCGTAGGGGTTTTATCGCTGACATTTTTTAATTTAAAATAAAATACGCCGGCGACAACAAAAGACGCCGCCAATAATACGGCTCCGATGGATAAAAACAATATGTTTTTGGCTTTCATAGCTTTAGATTAAAAAAAATATTTATTTGCAAAGATTTTTTGTCTCCTTAGGGACATCCGATCGTTAGGCGGGCAATTCAAAGTCCCGTTAGGGACGCCAGATAGTAGCCAGGCACTTTAGTGCCTGGTAAATGATTCGGAGTTCGTAAGTCCCATAGGGACGGCAGAAGTTTGCCGAAACACCGCCGTTTCTGTCGTCCCTATGGGACTTTTAAAATTTATTTTATCCTTTCCAGGCCTTAAAAGACCTGGCTACTATCAAATACCCCTACGGGGCTACGAGAAAAGATAACAAATTCTTAATTCAATTTTATATTAAAATTATTAAACTTATTATCACCTAATCGACTATTCTGGATGAATTGAACAAAAAAACTGTTCAGATAATCGCCTGACATCAATTTTACCTGACTTTGGACGCTTTGTAAAGGGAAGACATAAACCGACTGTCCCCCGGCTCCGCCTGTGGACTGCGCCGGGCAAGCTCCGCCTTTACACATCACTAAGCCAACAGCCAGACCCTGTTGTGTCTCGGTGGAAAAGTACTGATCAAAAATAAAATTGCCGAGTGAATAAAAAATCGGTTTATTTTTATAAATCTCCATTTCCTGCGCCACATGCGGGTGGTGCCCAATAATAATATCCGCGCCGGCGTCTATCATCTCGCGCGCTAATTTTTGCTGGCGCGCGTTTGATTTCAAAAATTTGTACTCATCGCCCCAATGGATATTTACAATCGTAAAATCAGCCGACTTCTCCGCCTGTTTGATTAAAGCAACTATTTTATCTGTCGGCAATGGAGAAAAAGTATCATTCAGACCGAGAAAAGCGATATCAAGCCCGCCGATTTGTTTTATTTTCAGAGCGTCATCACTGATTCCATAGCTATCGCCATAAAAATCAATTCCGGCTTTTTCTAAATTAATTTTTGATTCAGCAAACCCCGCCTGCCCCATGTCTAAACTGTGATTATTGGCCAAATTAAAAATAGAAAAATTATATTTTTTCAAAGTTGAAATTAACGCGGGGTCAAAACGAAAAGCGATAGACTTGCCGGTATCGCGGCGAGAATCAGCAAATGGACCTTCTAAATTCGCGTGAACCTCATCCATGCCGGAAAAAAAACGATTCTCTTCGCCTGCTAAGGCGGAAAATAGCCAGTCCCCGTCGTTTTCTTTAACTCTTTCCGTCACATTGCGGTCTAACATCATATCACCGAAAAATAGAACCGACGCAGTTTTATTTTCACTTCTATCACCATTGCCAAACCACACTGAATAGTGCGAAGTCTGCCCAGGATTGTCGTACATCTCATAAACCGGCTTTTGCGCCCCAAATTTTTCCATCAACCGCAATAAAACATACAAACTCGGGATGGAATCAATCTCTAATTTTGATAAGCGGCTAAAATCAAAATTTTTAATAACCGCTTCGCTTAATTCATCATGAAACGCGGACACTGGCGCCGGCTGATAATGCGAAAAATCAATTGATGAAATAACCACCGCGTCTTTTGGCAATTCTTTTTCTAATACTCTAACTAATTCATCCATTTCTTGGTTTTTAGTATTATTTTTGAGAATTATGGGGACGACTTTCGCGTCGGGCAAAGATTTGGCGATAAAGCTCACGAGCGGATAAATGCTGTGTTCTTCTTTCATGGTTGATTCATCCACACCCACTAATTGGCGACCACTAATTACACTAATAAGATTATGGTCGGTTTTTATGATACCAAATGGCGTTTTCCAGTCACGGTCAGATGTGATTATATTGGAATAACCGCGTCCAAAGTGATTTGGGCCGACCAAAACAATGGTTGACGGGTTTTGTTTTTTAAGATAATCAAACAGAGTCGCCGGCATATAGCCGGATAGCAAATGGTGCGGAATAATCGCGCCTTTGACTTCACCAACTTCACCGACATCTTTCCTGCTTTGATAGAAAGACTCAAACATCTTTTTATCCCACGGCGCGGAATATTGATACTGTTTATTTTCCTCATCAATAACCTGCGACGTATTTTTATACACAAAACTGGCTGAACTACAGCCAGCGATGAAGAGGAGTATGAGTGGGAGAAAAAAATTTAACATAATTCTCTAAAATCCCCTCCCATGTTAGGGGAGGGCTAGGGAGGGGTAGCTAGTAAAACCCTCAACCCCCTCCTCGCCTCCCCCTACGAGGGGGAGGGATTCATAAAACTAAATTTCTATAAAATCACTCCCTCAATATAATCCACGGTTGACTTTAGCATCTTCAACGCCTCGGGCAGAAGCGGGACTAAAATATTCGCGATGTTGCTTAAGATTGGAGCGATGATGGAGTCCGCCATTTTTTCCATCAACTTATCAGAAAGCGGAAAACGTTCAATAAAATAGACGATTAAACCCAAAGTCAAAACTCCTTCAAAAGCGCCGACAATTAGACCTAAAAATCTATTGATACCTTTAATAAACGGCAAGTGTGTAATAATGCCGGCGAACTTATCCACAATCCAAAACGCGAAACCGACCAAACGATTGATGATGACAAACGCGATTATGAACATTAAAACCTTTGGTAGATTCCCCTCCCAGCCGGTAACGCCGGTCAGCCAGCCGGCCATTGGCTCATAATATCTGCTCGCCAAATAAGCGCCAATCACTGTTCCCAATAACGAACCAAGAGTATGAATTAACCCAAACCAAAAACCAAACATCGCGAACCCGCTGATGATGATGAGGAAAATTATATCTACTAACGACATAGTACAGAATGTTAAGAATACTCTTGAGAGTATAGCACATTTATTAAAAAATACCCAGCCAAAAAAATCCCTCGCACTTGCGAGGGATTTTTGGTTTAGCTATTAACTAGCCATTGCGTCTTGCCTGCATACAATCGCGGCAATACACTGGCTTGTCTCCGGTCGGCTGGAAAGGCAGTTGGGTGATTTTACCACCGCAACCTGCGCAATCAACGTTCACGTCAAACATTTGACGAGGACCGCGGGAAAAACCGCCGCCGCCGCTGCGACCGCCGCCGCTGCGATTGGTATCGCGATAAGCGCGATTGCAATCGGCGCAATAAACCGGTCGATCAGAGTTCGGCTGGAAAGGCAATTGCGAAATGTGGGTGCCGCATTTAGCGCAGCTTAAATCCACATCAAACATCTGCCTGGTAGAATTATCGAATGCCATACTTGATTTGAACTAATTGTTCCCAAAATGTTGTTTGAGATACTGATAAATAAATTCGACCTATTTGGGAACGATTAGTTGAAATTAACTAAGACGATTCCCTTCTCCTGGGTTACCCCTTGGATTTATAATTTAATCGGTTCTATCTTTGACCGCAGATACTGGAAATAAGCCGATTCCAGCGGTTTTAACAGTTTGTACCGTTTGACCAACAGTATAGCACACTTTGTTTCTAATTGCAAGTAGTTGCTATATTGATAACGAAAATTCTGGTTAAACGCCTCTTCATCGCCCTTAAACGCTTCCCGCGCTCGTTTAACTCCAGCTATTCCAAAACCATCCAATTTATCCGCGTCCCGCAAAATCCAGGCTGTGTCATACTTGCGCGCCGCGTGATTCCAGTGGTAACGAACCGCGTAAAGCAGTTCAATTTTTTCCGCGCGAATTAATAAATCAAATTGTCTATCATTTTTAAACCATCCTCTCAACATTTGATAAGACAACTCATGATGTTCATGATTGGAACCGCTAAGTATCTCCTCTCTCACTCTGCCAATGTCATGGAGCCATCCGACCAGTTCGCACAAAAAAGGCTTTTTGGCTTTTGCGCCTCGTGCTATCTGCCGCGCCCATGCCGCGACCCGGCTGATGTGGTCAAAACCATGCGCGGGGACCGGTGTTTCAGTAAATAATTGTTTTACTTTTGCTTTAACACTCGCCAGTAATTTTTGTTGAGCTTTATTATAAATAATTTCCTTCATACTCACACTCTTTCAATTTTCGCGCCGACGCCCTTTAATTTTTCCACCAAATTTTCATAACCGCGGTCAATCGCGTAAGAATTGCGCAACACTGACTTGCCTTTGGCCGCCAGCATGGCAATAACAATAACTACTGCCGGACGAATCGCCGGCGGGCACATCAATTCATTAGCGCGGAATCTAATCGGCCCTTCCACAAAAACTCGATGCGGGTCTAATAAAGCGATTTTCGCTCCTAATTTTTGCAGTTCTAAATAATAGATCGCCCGATTTTCATAAATCCAATCGTGCACCAAAGTCCTGCCCCGCGCTTGCGTTAAAATCGGAACAAACAAAGGCAGATTATCAATATTTAAACCAGGAAACGGCCGGCCATAAATCTTATCAGGCAAAGCGATTAGATTTGATAATTCAAACTTAACGTCAACAATTACAAACTTCCCATTTTTTGATTTGCGGCGGTTTAACAAATGATATTTCTGACCCATCACAGATAATTTCTCCAATTCCAATTCTAAAAAATCCAGCGGACAATTCTCCACGGTTAAAGGCGACTTCGTCGTGATAGCCGCAGAAAAAAATGTCATTGCCTCAATCGGATCAGGCATGATGTGATAATCGGAAACCGGTTTTAGTTTTTTAACTCCGGTAATTTTCAAAGTGGTAGAACCGATGCCTTGAATCTTCGCGCCGGCTTTAACCAAAAAATAACAAAGATCCTGTACCATATAATTAGAGGAAGTAAATTTAATCACACTCTCCCCCGGCGACATTACCGCGGCCATAATCGCGTTTTCCGTCGGTGTATCGCCTGATTCGTACATTACTACGCCAGCTGAATGCAATGGTGAATTTTCTACTTCATAATATTTAACTTTGGATTCAACCTTAACGCCAAACTTTTCCAAAGCGAAAAGATGCGGCTTGATCGTGCGCGACCCCAAACGACAGCCGCCGGATTTATAAATTTTATATTGTTTTTCCCGCGCCGCCAAAGCGCCCAGTAACAATAGTGATGACCGCGTCACTTCGCAAGCGTGTCGATTCATGTCCGCCATTTCCAATTTGACGCTTGTATTCAAAAATAATGTATGTTCGTCATGCCATTCAACCTTGACGCCAATGCTTTTTAAAATTTCCAAGATACGAAAAACTTCTTCAATCCGCGGCACATCGCGCAATACCACTTTACCATGAATCATCAATGACGCGCACAAAATAGCCACCGCGGAATTCTTGGCCGCGCCGACTTCTATTGACCCGTGTAATTTCCTCCCGCCATTGATAACAAACTTCGCCATAGATAGATAGTAAGGATTGATTTTCCTTCAAAGTATGATAAGATTATAGAACAAAAAACTACAATACGCAATAGGGGTTTAAAAATTGTCCCGCAGCGAGCGGGATCCCGCTGTGGCGGGAAAAAATACAAATTTCATTTATGTACCCAAAAACGCGCCTAACCAGACCAATCCGCCGGATCATAATGTCCTGCCTGATTTTGATTTATTTTATCACTGCTCCGCTTATTATTTTCTATACCGCCGGCTACCGCTATGATTTTCAAACCGGCGAAATTAAACAGACCGGCGTCTTAAATATTGATGTCAAGCCGAAAAATGCGCAAGTGTACATCAACAACACACTAATGAAGGAAAATCTGCCGATTTACCTGCCAAATCGCGCGCCCGGCAGCTATAAAATAAAAATCACTTTACCCGGATATAAAGATTGGGAAAAAGATACTTTAATTCAAAGCAAAAAAACCGCTTATATAAAAAATATCGCTCTTTTCAAAGAATCACTGCCGATGGAAACAATGAAAGAATATACTAAACCAATGACTGATGTCTATTTTTCACCAACCGCGGCATTCTCTCTCATTACTTCAAAAAAGGACGCGGTGTTTGAGGTTGACTTGATAAATTTAAATGATTTTTCATCTCAAACCATGCTGCGCGTCAAAGCCGATTTTAAACCGGAAATCTCATGGTCGCCATTTAATGATTTTGCCTTCACAAAGACCGTAACTGACAAAATAGAATCAATAACGCTTTTTGACGCCAACAACCCGACGGCGAACAAGACTTACAACTTCAATAAAAAAATTGATACAGCGCAATGGGCAAATAATACTTCTATCCCGACGCTGTATGTAAAAAATGATGACCAGATTATTTCCCTGAACACCGAAACCAGCAAAGAATTAACTAAAACCTCGACTGATGTATGGTACGTGGAGTCAGAAAATACCGTTTGGTTAAAAACTGAAAACAAAGGACTTGTTTTAATTGATTCCGACGGCAAAGAAACAAAAAAAATAATCTTAAGAGAAGAAACAGATAAAATAATAGATATTAATTCTTCCCGCGCCATCACCGTCAACGGCCAAAACACAATCATCACTCAAATAGAAAACGATAGCGTCAGAGACACCATCACCACTCCAACGCAGAATATTTTCTTCAATCAAAAAACCGGCGAATGGCTCGCCTGGTCGCCGTGGGAACTTTGGACTATTTATGAAGATGGAAAAACCGCGCTTTTAAACCGCACCGGTGAAAAAATGAATTTTGTTCTTCCGCTGGATGAGTATGGCGTTCTTCTGCTGGCTTCGAAAAATAAAATCACCGGCTTTAATCCGGGATATTACATAACACACGAGCTTCTTAACAATGCCAAAATAGATCAAATCTCCGTCGACACCGAGCGACGCAAAATTTTCTTCTTCGGCGAAACGGCTGGAAAGAGAGGACTGTTTGAGTTGGAGTATTAAATTTCTATCACCGTCTTATCCCCCACCACCATCCGATGTCCTTCGGCCTCTTGGTGATGTTTTTTTATAATCTTAACACCCTTGCCAATCAAACTGCCGGTAATTTTTATATCGCAATTAATCTCGCAATTTTCCAGAATAATGGAATTGTTTATCTTGGCTTGTTTGATCTCCGTCCCCTGTCCCACCGTAACGTATGGCCCAACTTCGCAATTCTCTAAAATGCAATTCTCGGCAATAATTACCGGACCGACAATCTTCACGCCTTTGGCTACTCGAGAACCAATCCCCACTCGTACTTTGCCGATAATCTGCGTTCCGGGATCAACCGCGCCATGGTTTGGGAAATCCGGCGCGCCTAATTTATCCAACAACAATTTATTGGCAACCAACAAATCCCCCGCCAAACCGGTATCTTTCCACCAGCCGGTAATTTCTTTGTAACCGACTTTATGATTATTTTTTAATAGATAGGAATGAATGCTGGAAATTTCATATTCGCCGCGCGCGCTTCTGGCAATATTGTCAAACGCTTTAAAAAATACTTTCGGACCGTATAAATAAATGCCGGCAACCGCGAAATTGTTCGGCGGGTTAGCAGGCTTCTCCAACACGTCAATCAGTTCTTTATTTTCATTAAATAGCGGCACGCCGAATCTTTGCGGATCAGGCACTTCGGCCAACGCGAGCAGGCAATCATATTTGCCTTGGTTGAATTCATCAACCGTATCTTTAATCCCGCCTAAAATAATGTTATCGGATAAATAAAACAGGAACGGCTCATTGCCGATAAAATCCTGCGCTTCTTTTACCACATGAGCGATGCCTTGCGGCCCGCCGCGCTGTTCATAAAATTTTATTTTGATATTCCAGTGCCCGCCATCGCCGATGTATTTCTGCAAATCAGTTTCTCCCGGATTGACATTGATAAAAATCTCATCAATCCCCGCTTCCACCGCCTTTTCAATCGCGTGAAAAATCATCGGCTTGTTGGCAAGCGGCAGTAAATGCTTATTTGTGGTGGTGGTGATCGGATAAAGCCTTGTTGCCCGACCGCCGCCGGTTAGAATTGCCTTACGAATCCTCATAATCAAAACACATAACACAATTAACAAAACTCAATCGGCATGTTCTGTTAACTGTGTTTTGAGTTCTGAAAATCACCATCTTACCAATAATTTAATAAAATAAAAATACCCTTTCATCATTGGATTACCTACCAATTTAAGCGCCGGATTCTCCATTGATTTTTCCTGAAAATAAATCCCGCTAACCGAATTTTTGAATAATTCTTTATCATTTACTTTTCTGATGTTCTGAATATGTTTCCTCTTCCCCAGCCACAACTTCCAACTGCTTGGTTTTAGCCAATACTGGTAAACTTTTATTCTTTCTTTGGTCCAACCGCCCTTAAAAGCGAATAACCAAAGCCCGATTTCAAGAACTATCGCCATCGGCGCCAACAAAAACAAAGTCGGCCAGCGGAAAAACATCAGCATCGTGCCATACCGATTGCGTTCCATCCAATAAAATTTTGAGATACTCCGGCCGAATTGATATTTATGATAAAACACGGAATCGCGGATTAAAGCAATTTTGTAACCGACAGCGCGCAGACGAAAAGAATACTCCAAATCTTCATGATACAAGAAAAAATCACTGTCCCACAATCCGTATTGTTTTAATAAATCCGCGCGCATCATAATCGCCGCGCCGCTGGCATAAGCGATTTCTTTGACCGGCGGGACATTCAAATCCCGCAATGGTAAACGATACTCGCCGCAAAATCCAAAACCCAAATACTGAAACGCGTTGCCGGCGCTATTGACAAATTCCGTTTCCGGATGTAGAAGCATCAACGATTGCGCCGCGCCAATGGTTTTATCGTTCTCCATTGCCGTGATAATCGGCTCCAAAGAATTCGCGGCCATGAAACCGTCGTTGTTGTGAAGATAGACATAATCAAAACCGTTCGCCAAAGCCAATTTTATTCCCTCATTATTACCACCCGCAAAACCTAAATTTTCTTTTTGCGCCAAAAGTGTCACATGAGGAATTTCCTTGCCCGACAACGGCATCACTGTGTCCTCAATAAATCTGATTGACGAACCGTAATCCGGATGCGGATTATCCACAATCACAAATTCCAATTTATCTTTTGGATAAGTTATTTTTTTCAAAGCCGAAACCACATCATCTATGTATGGCTCGCAATGAAATGAAAGATAAATTATCGCGATTTTGGGATAATTCATATTTTAGTTTTTATATACTTATGCTTGCCCCGCCACTTCAATAAATAACTGATCCAGCTTCTTAAATGAATCCTCGCCAATTTATTTTTAAACAACGCCTTAATAATCCCCGGCACTTTCGCCGATTCCCGCGCGTGCATATGCTTGATTACTATATCATGACAT
>Ga0209343_10001023_pt1 | contig 38648 bp, 39 predicted proteins | sample RifCSPlowO2_02_FD_184026 | JGI IMG/M metagenome (GOLD analysis project Ga0209343, IMG submission 184026) | Groundwater microbial communities from Rifle, Colorado - Rifle CSP2_plank lowO2_0.2 (SPAdes) (version 2) | ecosystem: Environmental > Aquatic > Deep subsurface > Groundwater | place...
TAGGCAAAGAAATATCCACTCAAAAAAACTACTCGGAAAACATAGCCTTGCAAATTGATAAAGAAGTTAAAAAGTTTATCTCACAGGCGCTGGTTCTATCTAAAAAGATTTTAACTAAAAAAATTGATATACTTCACAAAGTAGCAAAGGAGCTTATTAAAAAAGAAACTCTGGAGCAGAAAGAGTTTTACGCTTTACTAAAAGCCTAATCTGTTGATAAAATAGTTGAACCAAAGAGTACTTATGCTATAATTAGTGCTTATGGTTCGAGTAAAAGATCGACAAGAAGCAGTCCGCTTAAGAAAACTGGGCAAGAGTTTCACATATATCAGAAAAAAACTTAATGTGGCAAAGGGTACGTTGTCTTATTGGATTAGCGGAGTCAAATTGACAAAAGGGCAGTTAAAAAAGATTCAAAAAGAAGGTCGTGAACTACAAGTAGAGCGCTATATTAAAACTCGGAAAGAACAGCGAAAAAAAATATTCGACACTTTTTGTGAAATTGAAAAAGCTAGGTTGTTGCCCCTGACTGAAAGAGATTTTCTTATTGCTGGTCTTTTTTTATACTTAGGCGAGGGTAGTAAAACTAACTGGTGGGAAACAGGGGTTTCTAATAGCAACCCCACAATCATAAAATTCACAATTTTTTGGTTGACCAAAATTTTAAAAGTACCTAAAAACAAAATCAGAATCTGTCTGCACCTATACAACAATATGAATATAAAAAAAGAACTTGAATTTTGGAGTAGGACTATAAAAATTCCCCTAGTGCAGTTTAGAAAAACATACATAAAAAAGACTAGCTCACAGTCAATAAGCTACTTTACCTTCGGTCATGGTACTTGTAATGTACTAGTCGGTGGCGGAAACTTAAAAAACAGAATAACAGCAGGAATTAGAGTTGTTTTAGAAGCTGCCAAGAGTCGCGTTGACTTAACTACTCCCTCCTCGCCCAGATTTATTTAAATACACGATGGGCGCGTAGCTCAATGGTAGAGCGGCGATCTTATAAGTCGCAGGTCGGAGGCTCGATCCCTCCCGCGCCCACAATAAAACATTGGATAAATTATATGAGTAAATTTAGAGTCGGCATTAAAATTAGTTTGATTGGCACAGGCATTGAAGCTGTTGGCATGTTATTAGATATCCTCCATCATCTTAGCATCGGTATAAAAACTCCTGAAGGTTTGGTTACCATAAATCACTTTATCATCCTAATTGGCTTCTTGATTAACTTTGTCGGAGTCCTGATAACTTTAGTCTTGAGCAGAAAAAATTAGAAATGGGCGCTTAACTCAGTGGCCAGAGTGCTTCCTTTACACGGAAGAAGTCGGGGGTTCAAATCCCTCAGCGCCCACAAAAAATCCGCCCTACTTTGCGGATTTCCGTTAAACTTTTTCTTTTAATACCTTGAGTCTGAAACCTTGGCCATGAAAAACCCCTCCAGGTTCAGAAAGTTTATCCAGAACAGATTGAAGCATTGCCACCCAATCAACATCTTTCTGAGTAAGCATAACGTTGTTTGCTAGTGCCAGACTTTCTATAAGTTCTTTTCCTTTGGCGTTCGGATATTTGCCTGCGTAGTCTATTTTCTTTACGCCCGAAGAAATCAATTCATCACGAACACAAGGCAAACAAGGCGTTCCGATGATTCTAACGGTAGAACCTTCCAAACTAGTAGTAGCATTAATCCTTAAATTTGTTTCGCCGTGTCTGGTTCTTTCGCAATGGCCATCAATCAATAAATGGCCGATTTCATCGCAATGTTGATTGCCCGGCAAAGAGCCGTTATAACCAAAACCAATCAGTCGCTTGTTTTTTTCCGCACTGGAAGCAGTGCGAAGCCTATCGCAAGTCCCAAGAACAGAGTGTAAAAGTGTTGCCAGCCAAAAAACTTTGTCTCTAAGGTCATTGCGGTTCATAACTTCTCCTAAAAATTAGAAAGAACTTAATGATTTGTAAATTATTGGATAATCTAAAACAATAAGCAAGTGGAAGTCAAAAACTTAAAAATTATTTACGAGGACGAGAATTTCTTTGTAACAGACAAACCATCCGGAATTTCTGTCCACAAAACCGGTCCCAACGACCCAAACCTAACTTTGGTTGATTTGATTTTGGAAAAGTTTCCGGAAATTAAAAATGTCGGCGAGGATCCGCTTCGTCCTGGCATAGTTCACAGACTGGACAAAGAAACATCCGGCCTGATGCTAGTCGCCAAAAACCAAAAAAGTTTTGAGTACTTAAAAGATCTTTTTCAAAAAAGACTGATTAGAAAAACCTACCTTGCTCTAATTTACGGAAAACCAAAAAATAAAACCGGAACCATTGACTTACCCTTAGGCAAGATAGGCACCAAACAGACCACCAGAATAAAAGGCAAAAAAGACTTAAAAGAGAGAGCTGCAATAACAGAATACAAAGTTATTCAAGAATTTGTCGACTATTCCTTGTTAGAGGTATATCCCAAAACAGGCAGAACCCATCAGATCAGAATCCATCTTAATTCAATAGGCCATCCCATAGTTTGCGACTCAATTTACGGTGGCCGTAAAAAATATTGCCCACCGGAACTTGGCAGATTGTTTCTTCATGCTCAAAAACTTGAATTTACTGACCCTTCCGGACAACATCTGCTCTTAGAGGTTGATCCTCCAAAGGAATTGACTAACTTCTTAAATTCAATTACCATATCACAATCATGAACCTACAGACTTTCAACAAAAACTTAGCCAATAAGCCTCTCCCTGCCATAAGCGCCGGAGACACGGTCCGTGTTTACCAGAAAATAAAAGAAGGAGAAAAGTTCCGAACTCAAGCTTTTGAAGGCATTGTCATTGCACGAAAACACGGTTCCGAGCAGGGAGCCACTATTACCGTACGGAAAATGAGTGGTGATATCGGCGTTGAAAGAATCTTCCCCTTGCATCTGCCAACCATAGAAAAAATAGAAGTTTTAAAATCATCAAAAGTTAGGCGGGCCAAGCTTTACTACATCAGAGGCAAAAGCGCCAAAGAAACTCGCAGAAAGATCAAATCTCAAGAGCTTATTCAAGCTCCAGCCAAAAAAGCCCTAAAAGAAACTCCGTCTTCCTCTCCGGAAGACAAATTGGTAGAATCAAAATAAAAATAGTTTTTAGATTGCGGACGTGGAGAAATGGCAGACTCGCACCCTTGAGGTGGGTGTGCCCGTAAGGGCGTGGAGGTTCGACTCCTCTCGTCCGCACCAAGACTAACACTGTGGATAATTTTTACTTTATGACTCGTACCATACATGCTATCATGTATACTATGGTCTCAAAGTGGTACAAACTAAAACCTAAAGCTGTTTTCCTTCGTCGAAAAGGCTTTTCAATCAGGAAGGTTGAGAAATGTTTAAAAATTCCCAGATCAACCTTAAGTGGCTGGTTTAAAAACATACAACTAACAAAAAAACAAAAAGGGAAGTTGTACCATGAATGGAAAAACGCTTTAGTGAAAGCTCGCGTAAAAGCTGTCATCTGGCATAATGCCCAAAAACAAACACGGTTAGGTTTGGCTCAAAGTCAGGCTCAAGAGACATTAAAAAATATTAAGTTAGATGACAGTAATATCCTGGATTTAGCACTGGCAATTTTGTATTTGGGAGAAGGTTTCAAAAAAGCAATTGGAACAGGCATGGGTAATTCAGACCCTGCAATTTTAAGATTTTTTATTACTGCTCTCAAAAGAATTTATAATGTGCCAATCAAACAGATAAAATGCGCCCTCCACTTAAGATCAGACCAGAACCCAGACAAATTAAAAAAATTTTGGTCAAATAAATTAAATATTCCTTTAAAAAATTTTGGAGCAACATCAATTGACCAAAGAACATATGGAAGCAAAACGTATAGCAACTATAAAGGAGTTTGTGTGATCACTTGTAGTAACGTTGCCATACAACGAAAACTGATGTATCTTAGTAATCTGTACTGTAAAGAAGTTACAAAAAAGTATTGGGGCGCGTAGCTCAGTTGGTTAGAGCGTCCGCTTGACGTGCGGAAGGTTCACAGGTTCGAACCCTGTCGCGCCCACTATGAATTTTGATAGTGCTGTTTTTTACACAAATGACCTAGGTAAGGTGCTCGATTTTTACAAGGATATACTTGGAATAACTTTGGAATTCAAAGATGAGGAAAGATATCTGTCATTTATATTTCCGAACGGAGCAAGATTGGGTATAAAAAGAAAAACTACGGACAGAGAAATACCTGGTGCCCAGACAGTCATTTTTTCCGTAGAAAAAGATATTGAAAAATTGTTTGACGACCTAAAAAATAAAGTGCCTGTTTATAAGGAATTGCTAACTTACGAATGGGGCAAGAATTTTAGTATATTGGATCCGGATGGTAACAAGGTTGAGTTCATCCAAAGATAAGTTATGCCGCGGTAGCTCAGTGGCAAGAGCGCAGCCCTGAAGAGGCTGGCGTCGGGTGTTCGATTCACCCCCGCGGCACCAGAAAATCCCACAAAAACAACCGAAACTTATCGGTTGTTTTTATTTATCCACAGAAGATATCAACAAAATCCGAACCCCGTGCTATAATAAAGCTATAATACAAACTAGCATTGCGGAATCTTATCAACAAATGCGTAAAGACAAACAAAAAGCAGAAGAATTAAGACGAACCGGTAAAAGCTACAAAGCAATTCGTAAAGAACTGGGCATTCCCATAGCCACCCTAAGTGACTGGTTTCGAGATGTGTCCTGGTCTATTGAGATTAAAAACAAACTTGCCGGCGAAGAATCTCTGGCTAACCCAAACAAACTGCAACTAATGGTAGCGGCCACCAAAAAGAAGTTCGCCAGATTACACGAGGAATATCGTCTTGAAGCAATCAAAGAATTTACTAAACTAAAAAATAATCCTCTTTTTACCGCAGGTGTTATGCTGTACTGGGGTGAAGGAGATAAAAACGTAACTAATTCGGCAATCAGGTTATCTAACAGCGAACCCGGCATGATTCGTACTTTTTATATTTTTTTGATAAATGCCATGAAAATACCAAAAGAAAAAATCTCTATTAGCCTACTTCTGTATCCAGACCTCATTGATTCTGTTCAAAAAAACTTCTGGAGCACTGTAACAGGTATCCCTACTTGCCAATTCAGCAAATCTAGTTTTATTAAAGGCAAGCATCCAACCAGAAGATTGTCATATGGAGTCGGAATCATTCGTGTTGGCGGACGCAAATACAAAGAAAAACTTTTGAAATGGATTGAATTATGCAAAAACGAGTTTAATAGCCAAATTATTGCTTAAGATCAAAAAATAAGGTATAAAATAGAAAAACTGCGGGTATCGTATAACGGCATTACATTTGGTTGCCAATCAAAGGACAGGGGTTCGACTCCCCTTACCCGCTCCAAGACAGAACTCAAAGGTTTTTTAGAAAAAATTAAAGAAAACCTCATTGCGTCTAATCTCTAAAGGGTTTGAACTTGTGTTTTAACTCTGTTTTGTGTTACAAGAACCACAGTTCCAAGCTCCTTTCCAACGGAGAAATCAAATGCAAACAGTATCTAGCGAATTAATCCAAAACCTTCGTGTCATACTTGATTTTTTAACAGCTTCTACGCCAATAGAAAATTTGCCGGTTTGTGACGGAATTTTTCTTTTTGGTTCAAGCAAAACAGACCTAATTCCTAAAAGCGGGGCCAATCTTTTCAAAAAAGGTTTGGCCCGAAAGATAATTTGCACTGGCAAGCATACTTTGCGCTTAACATCCGGACCTATGGGTTTCCCAACAGAAGCAGAATGGTATGTTGATGTTTTAATTCGCGAAGGCATACCACAAGAAACAATCATTGTAGAGAATGAGTCAACCAACACACTAGAAAACATCTTATTCGGTATAGACACTTGTCGTAAACATAACTTTCACCCTCGAAGCTTAATCCTTTGTCCCATTCCGCCACTTTGTTGCCGATCATTGGCCACTTTCAAAAAACAATTTCCGGAAATTGAAGTATTTGGTCATACATTTGAATCTCCTGTTGAAACCTACTTGGCGCCAGACCGAATGAAAAGAATCTTTCGAGAATTTGAACGTTTTAAAGAATATTCAGCTAAAGGTGACATGGCTGAGGTAACAGTTCCTCAAAACATCCAAGATTCAGTTAACTTTCTCAAAAGCCATCAGTAATCTGCTGGCTTTTATTTTTTCAAACCCAGTTTGACTTGCCTACCCTAAATTTGATATAATGGTAGCATAAGGTCCCGAAAGGGATTTTTGTTATAAAAAGAGCCTATTGCGAGGCTTTTTTGCTTATATGAATATAAAAATCAACAAATTAATAGCCCTTTTCCTCTTTAGCTCAACTGTTTTGGCTTTTGTGCCAATGAATGCCAATGCGGCTATGTTTGACTGGTTAAAAGACGAAAAGCTAGCAAATGCTTCTTCTAGAATAATTTCCTTTGCTGGAATTGGTAAAGATTCGGGCATAAGCCTAGACATGGAAGAAGACAACTCACCGGCTTTTGAATTGCTGCAAGGAAGTTCTCTCATGGCTTCAAATAGTCCGCTGTCGGTCAAAAAAACTAAAAAAACAGAAAACAAAATCTACATCGTCCCGGCTTCGGCCTATTCTTCAACCATAGACCAGACCGATAGCACACCCTTCATTACAGCTATGGGTACCCATGTCAGAGACGGGGTTGTCGCTTCAAACTTTTTGCCCTTCGGTACCGTGATTAAGATTCCGGAAATCTACGGCAACAAGACCTTCATAGTTGAAGACCGTATGAACTCCAGATACTTCTACAAAATAGATGTCTGGTTTCCAAGCCGTGCCCAAGCAAAAGAATTCGGACTCAAGAAGATAAAAATTGAAATAGTCTCTTAGTGGCTAATCAAACTAAAAACCCGCTTTAAGCGGGTTTTTAGTTTGATTTTGAGTCCAAACTCTGGTTAAATTATGTTGATATAAAGTTTTCTTGTCCCCGTGGTGAAACGGATATCACGATTGCCTTCGAAGCAATTATTGGGGGTTCAAATCCCTCCGGGGACACATTTTGGCAATAAGATAAATCCGCCCATAGCTCAATTGGCAGAGCAGATCCCTCTTAAGGATAAGGTTCCAGGTTCAACTCCTGGTGGGCGGACAAAAAAACAGGCTTTCGGATGCCTGTCTCTAGTTGCAATAACAAACGTAACTATTGGCGTTGGGAGCGTGACATTTTCTTTCTTCAGTCCAAGCGAGCTCTCGTCTTTTGATAAACCCTAGATACTGGGCAAAATCTCCAGATTCTCTTAATTCTTCCAACGACTCTCCAAATTGTCTAAGGTGTTCTGTAATTTCTCTTGTCCTGTCTTGAGCCTCCTGCACACAACGACACCCCATAACTTGCGCATAAATATTAAGCATTTGAAGTTTTTGCTCTAAAAACTCTTCCCAATTTTTTGCTTTCGGCAAGGAGTGTATTTGGTCGGATCTTTTTTTAAGTTCCGGGTTGGTTCTAATGGCTTTATGTAATTCATCGTGACTTAAATATCTCATCGCCAACTCCTTAAAAAATAAATGTGCTGTCTTAATGCTAATCCTGTTTCCTTATTCTGGCAACTTCCTTTTTTAATACTGATAAAAAAGACTTAAGCTCATCTTGAGTTGTCATTCTGCCAAGCGAAATGCGAATGTTCCCCCAATCACCACCCGTTCCAATAGCAGAAATCACATGAGATGGTCCGGTTTCGTTCGTAGTACAGGCCGAACCAGTGGAAACAGCAAAACCTTTTTGGTTTAAAGCAAGCACCAGCATTTCTCCGTCAACCCCCTTGAAAGATGGATTAACATTATTAGGTAATCTTTTTTTAGCGTCTCCATTCAGTTTTGAAGCCGGTATTTCTTTAAGGCACTTGTCGATCAGCCAGTCTCGTAAGTTTTCCAATCTCCTAATCTCTGTTTTCTTTTTGCTTTCTGCAATTTCCAAAGCCAAAGCCAAACCGGCGGCCAGAGCCACATTCTCAGTACCGGCCCTTAGTCCCCTTTCTTGAGAACCACCAAAAAACAAAGGGGTGAGACCAATCGTGTTTTTTTTATAAAGACAACCGACACCTTTCGGTCCATATACTTTAGAGCCGTTTAAAGTCATCAAGTCCACACCTAAAGTGTGGGGCTTAATATTTAAAAAACCGGCTGCTTGGCAGGAATCTGTATGAAAGTACGGCGAGTCCGTATTATTATTTTTCCGCCATTCAGAAATTATCAGGCCGATTTCTTTTATCGGCTGGGTTGTGCCAATCTCGTTGTTGGCCTGCATTATTGAAATCAAAATCGTACTTTTTGTGATTGCCTTCTTAACGCTTCCCGGATCAATTATGCCCTCTTTGCTTACCGGCAAGTAAGTAACTTTAAAACCTTCTTGTTCCAGAACTTTGCAGGAATTTAAAACTGCCAAATGCTCAATCGCCGAGACGATGATATGCCTGCCTTTATTTTTGTAAAATCGGGCTACGCCCAAGATGGCTAGATTATCCGACTCGGTGCCGGAACCGGTAAAAATAACTTCATCTAATTTAACCCCCAAAAGACCGGCAACTTTTTTTCTGGCATCTTCCAAGACTTTCTTGGCGGCAGAACCAAAATTGTGCGCCGAAGAAGGATTGCCAAAAAATTCCGAAGACAGCTTGTGAACAAGCCCGCTAACCCGACCGTCAACAGGCGTTGCTGCCGCATAATCCAGATAAATTTTTGAATCATTGATAGACATAACAAAGGCCCTGCCAGGGCCACAAGACTATAAAACAAATTGTGTTTTTGGTCAAAATCTTCTTTTCGGCCAAAACACCAAAGAAAGAAAACCGCCAATCAGTCCAACATCCCTGATGGTCACTTCGCTGAAACCTACGGTAAACAAAACAGCCGCCAAAAACAAAACTGACAAAAAAGAAAAAAATCTCAACAGAAAACCGCTCAACAAACTGACTCCCACTAGAATCTCAAAAACACCATTCAAGTATATGAACTGCAGACCATTGGTGCCGAACCGGTCCAAAAAACCAACAAACCACTGGGGAACCCAAGCATTCAGCCAATAGGATGGGTGTATGAATTTATCTACTCCAAACCAGAGAAAAACCGACGCCAACCCCAACCGTAAAAAGAAAAGAGATTGTAAGCTTGACATAGTTCTTAAAAAGTGATATAATTATAATATTGGAACACTGCTGTGCTCGTTTTCTTGTGAGCCCTATTTGATTTAATATTTTATATTAAATCTCTTTTAACTAGCTGGCAAGATAAATCTGTTGATACTTCGGTATAAACAACAACCGGTGCCTGCGGTTTCCATAAGATTGAGTTTAAACTAAAAGCCCTGCATAAATTTGCAGGGCTTTTAGTTTAATTTTTCAAATTCACTTTCTCTAAAAATTCAAATATTTTTTCGTGCAAAAGCGCATCCCCTGCTCTCTGTTTTATTTTCTCTATGTCCGGACCCTGTTTATCGGGAGCACTTGTTAAGTATCTGGCAACTAGGCTGTCAGTGGCCTCCTGTGCTTCCTGTTCACTAATTTTAACGCTCTCTCTTTTACCGATTTCCCGCATAATCAAACCGCGCCTAATCTGACTTTCAGCCTGCTTATACCAGTTTTTCTTGAGATCATCTCTCGTTTTTTTTACTTGAGCCAGATAAAGAGACAGCTCCATTCCTTGCTGATGAAGATTATCGTCAAAGTTGGCAACCATGGCTTCAAGCTGTTCCTCTATCAATTTGGGCGGAATCGACATTTCCGATTTTTTATCTACCCTGTCTAAGATTTCCAAACGCAGCCTATCTTTTTCTTTCTGTTCTTTCTCTGTTTTCAAAGCAGAACGAATGCTGTTTTTAAGATCCTCGGAAGACTGAAAGTTGCCCAAAGTTTTAAAAAATTCGATATTTAAATCAGGTATGGTCCCGGTTTTAATTGACTTGACCGTTACTTTAAAATCCAACACTTTACCGGCTATTGTTTTCTGATAGTAATCGTCCGGGGATTTGAGAGAAAAGTTTTTTGTTTCGCCCTTTTTTAAACCGATTAAATTGTCCTCAAAGCCCGGAATAAAGCCGCCTTTTCCAAGTATCAAAGGATGATTTTCACTTTTACCGCCATCGATCAGTTTTCCGGCATCTGAAACCTCAAAATCAACTTCCAAGTGATGACCGTTTTGAGCCGGCCCCTCAAATTCTTTAAAAACCATGCGGGATTCCAAAATCTTTGTCATGGTTTCTTCTATTTCTTTTTCCTCTACTGAAACTTCTTTTTTTGAAACCTCCAGCCCCTTGTACTCACCCAATTTCACTTCGGGAAATAAAAGCAGTTTAATGGAGTACTTAACTTGTGTTGGCGTGTTTTCTGTAACTTTTAAATCCGAGGAGCTTATAACTTCCAGCTTCTCTTTGCGCAAAGCATTAGCCAAACTATCGGTTACCGCGAACTCTAAAGCTTCCTCCAATATCTTCTGGTCGCCTATATTTTTCCTCAAAACGTCAAATGGTATTTTACCGCTCCTAAATCCGTCAACCTGAACAACTTCTGAAAGTTTTTCTCCGGTTTTCTTTAGATAGTGTTTAAGGTCTTCTTCGTCTAGCTCAACCCAGAGTTCAGCTTCGGAATTTTTTAATTCTTTGATTTTTGTCAGCATTTATTCTTTTAGTTATTTGTTTCTGTATCGGCTTCGGTTACTGCAGGCTCAGTGCCAACTGCAGGCGCGCCATCAACGCCTGGACCTTCTAGTTCTTCCGAAGAAACTTTTTCTTTGGGCGATCTTACGTCTATTTTCCAGCCGGTAAGCTTGGCGGCCAATCTGACGTTTTGGCCTTTTTTGCCTATTGCTAGAGAAAATTGATCGTCACCAACCTCAACCAGAGCATGCTGTCTATTTTTGTCCATGACTTTTACATCCAAAACTTTGGCCGGAGAAAGCGCGTTAGCAATAAACTTAACAGGATCATCGTTCCATTCAATAATATCAATCTTTTCGCCGGAAAGTTCGTTGATGACCGTCTGAACACGCACTCCCTTCTGACCGACCAGAGACCCTATCGGATCGATACCTTCCTCTTTGGAAAAAACTGCTATCTTGGAGCGAGAGCCAGCTTCTCTGGCAATTGATTTAATCTCCACACTGCCAGTTTCAATTTCCGGAACTTCAAACTCAAAGAGTTTGGCTATAAGCCTGGGGTGAGAACGCGACAGTAAAATAACCGGTCCTTTGTTGGTTTCTTCTACTCTAAGAATGTAGAATCTAAATCTCTGATTTATTCTATAGTTATCATTTTCAATTTGTTCTACTGGAATCAGCAAACCGTTTGTTTTACCCAAATCCACAAAAACCATTAGTCCCTCTCTTCTTTGGATAACACCGCTAATTACCTCGCCTTCTTTCTTTTTAAACTCTTCAAAAATAACGTCTCTTTCAATTTCTCTAAGTTTTTGGATTATAACCTGTTTCGCTGTTTGAGCGGCAATTCTGCCAAAATCGGTTTTAGTCTCCAGAGAAGTAATCACTTCGTCGCCAATTTTCAGCTTTTTATTTATTTTCTTAGCCTCCTCCAAAAGAATATGTTTCTCGGGGCTATATTTTATTTTAAGCTCTTCGCCAGTTTCCTGATCCAATCTTCTTTCAGAAGGGTCTCTTTCTTCTTCCAGTTTCAAAGGCAACGGTCCGGTAACATAGCCTTCTTCATCCGACCCCTCAATCACGTATTTAATTTGAGTAATAGCAATATCGCCGGTTTCCGGATCAAGTTTTGCCCTGATAATTTGGCTCTTTTCTCCATAATCTTTCTTGTAAGCAGCGGCAATTGCCAGCTGTATGGTTTCTATGATTTTGTCTTTTGAAATACCCTTCTCTTCGGCAATCTGATGAATCGCCGATAAAAATTGTTTTGTGTCTAACATGTCTCGTCAAAGGTTCCAATTGATATCAGTAAAATTGCGGTAAAGAAGTCCTTTTCTTAATGCTTCCGAGAGATTTGCTTCTTTGGAGCAATTTTACGGTCAGCGGCTATTCGGCAGAGCTGAAAGCTCGCAGCCGATTAATAGCCGCTGAGATAGCAATTGGAATCGATGTTACAGCTTATTATAGTTTATTTTAAAAAATAAAGCCCGCATTCTAGCGGACCATATCTGAGTATAATCATTTTATTCTAAATCTAAACAAAAGTCAAGAGCAACCACCTACTGGCAACGCAAAGTCGTCTTTAAATCGTTCCAAACTCCTTTATCATAAACCTCTTTTTTGGCCTCTCGGCTGACGTTACCGCATAAAACACCATCATCAGCGCTTGAGAAGGAAAAATCAAAAATGGATTTATTTGCCTCAAAGCCTCTTTTTAAATACTCGGCAATCTGCTGTCTCTCTTCCATCTTGGTGCTTGCCTTAAAAGAAAGCAGTGCTTCTTGTAAAATTTTGTTTCTCTGTCTTATCTTGCCCACTTCTTTAAAACCAAAAAAGACCGCCAGACCGAACAGAATAAAGATGATTATTTGAATTTTATACATAACCAAAGTCTTAACACCTGTTCTTAAGTATTATCACAAATAAGGATGCCTGTTATCCACAGAATTTCTCTTGATAATATCTTGCGGTTCGCTAAGGTGAGGCAGAAGATGATATAATAAATCAGAGAGAAACTCTCACTATGGTCAACCCCAAAACTCTTCCTCAAGAACTGGAAGAAAAATTAGGAGAAATTGAAAAAGAAAGAATTGAACAACAGGCCAAAGACATTGCCAACAAAAACAACCTGGCCTACATAAACATCGCCACAAATCCAATTGATCCAGAAGCTCTAATCTTGATCGGGGAGGAAGAATCCCGAACTGCCCAAGCAGGTGTAATCTCAAAAGAAGGAAAAAAACTCAAGACGGTAGTTGTTGATCCAAAAAATCCAGAAACACAAAAATTGACAGCCAGACTGGCCAAAGAAGGCTTTTCCCTTAACCTGGGAGTGGTTTCTATTTTGGGAATACACAAAGTTTGGGACAAATATAAAGAGCTGTCTAAGCAAACCGAAGAAAAAATCGGCACTGTATCTATAGACACGAGCATCATTTCTGAAACTCAAAAAGAAATCAAAAATATCTCTGATTTAAAAGAAAGAATTGGTAGTATCTCAACCACCAATCTTTTGGAAATTCTCCTTGGCGGAGCCATAAAAGTTGAGGCTTCTGACATCCATATGGAGCCTGAAGAAAAAAGCGTCAGACTGCGTTATCGGATTGATGGCGTATTAAATGACGTTACCGAAATAAAGTCGGAAAATTACAACAAACTTCTTGCCCGAATAAAAATAAATTCGGGCTTAAAACTTAACATCCACAACACACCTCAAGACGGAAGGTTTACGGTAAATTTTAAAAACAAAGACATAGAAATACGTACATCGGTTTTACCGGGAGCTTATGGAGAAAACACGGTTATGAGAATTTTAGATCCGGAAACCATCAGACAAACTATTGAGGATTTGGGCATGACTCCGGAAAACTTCACATTAATAAAAAAACTTCTCCAAAAAACAACCGGCTCAATATTAACTACCGGCCCCACTGGATCTGGAAAAACAACCACTCTTTATGCTTTTATCCGCCATGTCAATGAACCCGGATTGAAGATTATAACTATTGAAGATCCTGTGGAGTACCATATTGAGGGCATCTCTCAAACTCAAGTCAGTCCTGCTAAAGGCTACACTTTCGCCAGTGGATTACGCTCAATAGTAAGACAAGACCCAGACGTAATCTTAGTTGGCGAGATACGCGACGCAGAAACAGCAGAAATAGCCATGCAGGCGGCTTTGACCGGCCATCTGGTTTTCTCGACACTGCACACAAACGATGCCGCCGGAGCTATCCCCCGCCTTATAGACCTGGGCATCAAACCCGTAATGATCGCCCCAGCCTTAAATGCTGTCCTTGCTCAGCGTTTAGTCAGAAAGCTCTGCCCGGAATGTAAAAAGAAAGACACCATCTCAAAAGAAGATTATGAAAACATTAAAGAGACCTTCGCCACCCTTAGCAATAAAAACAAAATACCAAAAATAAAGGAAGACACCGAGGTTTTTTATCCCGGAAAATGTGCAGCCTGCAACCTCACCGGATACAAAGGACGCATCGGCGTTTTTGAAATATTTTTAATTGATGAGGAGATGGAAAGATTGATATTGAAGTCACCAGCCATTTCAGACGTAAAAGAAGCCGCATTAAAAAAAGGCATGATTACCATGCTTCAAGACGGTTACTTCAAAGCTTTAGAGGGAGTAACATCAATTGAAGAAGTAAGAAGAGTCTTAGGGTGAAATGAAACTTTAAAATTAAAAACTGCAACCTGTAGGCAAAGCCCGGATATTAAAAATATGCCGGGGCAAGATAACCCTGAGTAATCCCCCAGTCGGAACCAGGACAAACATCATTAAATTATCCCAATAAATCACAGTCGTTAAAAAGGATTTATTTGCCTACAGATTGCAGCTTTTAAGCCTATATTCTTCTATATTCTATACAAAATAAGTTATTATGTCAAATCAAGGACTTTCTGACAAAAAAAATATCAACACCGGGCAGGAAGATGAAAAGTTTCTAGATCTGGCGCTAAGACCGACAAACTTCAATGATTACATCGGCCAGGACAAGGTAAAAAGAAACTTATCAATCTTAATAAGCGCCGCGAGTAAAAGAAAAGACCCGTTAGAGCATATCCTAATACATGGACCTTCGGGTCTAGGCAAAACCACCCTGGCCTATATTATTTCCCGACAAATGGGTTCCAGTCTACGCATAACATCCGGTGCTACTCTGGAAAAAGCCGGAGATTTAGGTTCAATTTTAACCGGCTTAAATGAAGGTGACTTTCTTTTTATAGACGAGGTGCATAGACTGAATAAATTAGTAGAAGAAACTCTTTATCCGGCTATGGAGAATTACAAACTGGACATTATCATTGGCAAAGGCAACTCGGCTAAAACTCTCCAGATACAGCTACCAAAATTTACTTTGATTGCGGCAACCACCAAAATTTCTTTGTTATCCAGTCCGTTCCGCTCACGTTTTGGAGTAAGCTATAAACTAGATTTTTATAATCAGAGTGATATTGAGAAAATCTTAACCCGTTCCGCTCAATTATTGAGCATAAAAACCGAACCGGAAGCTTTAAAAGTAATTGCCGCCGCTTCCCGTTTTACTCCGCGTACAGCCAACAAACTCCTAAAAAGAGCCCGCGACTATACACAAAGCGAAAATAAAGAGGTCTTGACCGCAAGTCTTGCCAGCCAAACTTTAGACCTGCTTGAAATAGACCATATTGGTTTAGAAGCCACCGATAAAAAAATATTAAGCTCTATTGCTAAGAACTTCAACGGCGGTCCGGTAGGTTTAAAAACTATTGCCGCCCTCATCGCCGAAGATGAAAATACGATAGAGGATGTCTATGAGCCCTACCTGATGCAGATAGGTTTTTTGGCTAGAACCACCAGAGGCCGGGTTATCACACAAGAAGGCGCAAAACATATTGGCATAAAATTAAGCAAAGACATGCAAAGCACATTAGTCTAATGGACACGAAGATACCAATTGTTATTTTTTCTTGGTTAGCCGCCATTAGCGGCTTGTTTTTATTTTCCGGCACACCGAAACAGACAAACGACCTCCCAAAAACTGCCGGCTTAATCATAGGAACCTCTACCTCGCCAACACCCCCAATGGCACCAACAAAGACTCCCGGAAAAATAACCAGCCCTATACCCGGCTTCGAATCTCTGAATTCATCAACTCCACCACAGACAACTTCTTCGCCTTCTACAACAATTCCATCAACCACGAATCCCTTAAGCGCTACAACCTCTACGACCCTCCCTCCGACAACCAGTAGCACCATTCAAAACTTTACTCCTACTCCCACTCCTACTCCCACTCCTACTCCCACACCGACACCAAATCCGACACCTGAACAATCACAAAAAATAAACATCAATACGGCCGACAGCCAAGAACTGGAGAAAATTACAGGCGTCGGTCCGGTTATTGCCCAACGCATTATTGATTATCGAAAAGAAAAGGGGGCATTTCAAAAAATTGAAGATATTAAAAACGTCAACGGCATCGGCGACGCAAAATTTGAAAAAATGAAAAATGAGATTACAATATAACCAACTAGTTAGATTAAAAAAAGGACCTCAATATGTCCTAGCTCTCAAAATCTCCTTTTGTCCAAGATATCCCATATTTACCACTCAAATCCATATGGCTGCCCGCATGTCCTCTTGGAAAATCACAATGCAAAACCATCCCATCGTTACTTTTTTGTGTGCGGCTGAAACACTTACCTTTTACTTTTTTTACATCTTTAAATTTTAAAGGAAACTTGTAAAAGGGGCTGTCTGTTTCATAGCCTTTAACATCCGCAACAGAGACCTCAAAACCTAGATTAGTCAAAAGCTTCTTCAGTTCTTTTGACTTGGCTTCGCCTTGAAAAATAAGGTCGCCTTTAAGATACACCCCTCTGACATAATCTGCTCTAGCACCAACCACTCTTTCTGCCACAGAATCAACTCCTTTTCTTTTTTAAGTTACCAAAAAACATACTGCCGGGATAGTAACATAATTCTTACACCTGACGCAATAAGTTGAGTTGATGACGAGGATTTGTTTTGTTATATTCACAACATGTCAGGACACTCCAAATGGAGCCAAATTCGACATAAAAAAGGTATCGCTGACCAAAAAAAGGGTCGGGTTTTTTCTAAAATTTCAAAACTCATATCAATAGCCGCCCGAAAAGGCTCGGATCCGGAAAAAAATATGGAACTTAAAAACGCTGTTGAAAAAGCCCGGTCTTTGAACATGCCGAAAGACAACATAGAAAGAGCCCTAAAAAGAGTAGCTGAAAAAGACCTAGCACAACTTGAAGAACTTCTAATTGAAACGGTAGGCCCCGAATCGGTAAATATAATTATCACTGCGATTACCGATAACAAAAACCGGACAATCGGAGAAATAAAAAATATTCTCTCAAAACATGGGGTGAAAATGGCGCAGTCAGGCTCGATTATGTGGGCTTTTGAAAAGAAAAACAACGACTTTGTTGCTAAGTATCCAATCACAATCCAAGACCAAAATAATAAAAATGTGCTGGATAAATTATTTGAAGAATTAGACAATAACGAAGACGTTCAGGAAATATATACCAATGAAAATATTAGGGATTGACCCTGGAACCACAATCATAGGCTACGGCGTAGTAGAAACTGGAGCAAAGGGCCTGCTTTGCCTTGACTATGGAGTTTTTAGAGTCCAGACAGGAACTGAAACCAGCAACCGCATTACTTCTGTTTATGACTTTTTTGAGAAGCTTATAAAGAAACACCAGCCGGACAAAGCCGGCATTGAAAAGCTCTTCTTTTTTAAAAATGCCAAGACCATAACCCGAGTCAGCGAAACAAAAGGTGTCATACTCTTGGCTTTGCAAAAACTTGGAGTGGAAGTAAGCGAATTCACGCCTTTGCAAGTCAAGCAGGCTGTTTCTAATTACGGCCGGGCTGACAAAAAACAAGTTCAAAAAATCATTAGTTTAATTTTGGGACTAAAAGAAATACCCCAACCTGACGATGCCGCCGACGCTTTGGCAATAGCAATTTGTTGTGCTAATACCACAAAGTGGGGATAAAAAGTTGACATAAATTTTTATTTGAATACAATATCCCAAGGTCGTATATGACTAAACTTATTAATAAAATCAAAATGATTACAAACACATGGAAGTTGGATGAAGACAATAACTTTGTCCAAGACCCTGTAGAGGACACTGCTGAACCAAAAGAAGATGACGATGATGATGATTTAGAAGACGACAACGAAGAAGCTAAGGATGATAGCGATGCTGAAGCAGTAGAAGACACCCTCAACTAAATAAATAACCCCCCTAGGGGGGTTATTTATTTATTGGGTTTTACTTTATAAAATTTTCTTGGGCCTATTTTAAGAATCGAGCCCTCTTCTTTAATTTCCATATTTTCATTCCAATTTTCAACAACTTTATCGTCCAAACTTACCGCTCCTTGCTCAACAAGTCTTTTGATTTCTCCTTTGGAAACGACAATGCCTGCAATAAAACTTGTGTTTAAAATGTCTCCTTTCCATTGAATCTCCTCCATTTTTTCGGGAGGTTCATGACGGCTAAAAACTCTACTAAATTCTTCCTTGGCTTTTTGAGCTTCTTTTTCGCCATGATACATTTTAACCAACTCAAAAGACAATTCTTCTTTCAGCTTTTTGGGGTTCTCACTATTTTTGTGCCGCTCTTCAATTTCAGCAATTTTCTGATCTGAGAGTTCTGTTGCAAACTTAAATAAAGGCAAGATTGCACTATCAGTCAAAGACATAACCCGACCGAACATTTCTTGTGGAGAATCGTTAAGAGAAACATAGTGGCCTTCACTTTTGCTCATTAACTTTTTGCCCGTCTCCGGATCTTCTAACAACTTCGTGGTAATGACAATTTTGTCCTTGCCTAGAAACGACTTAACCAAATCTCGGCCGACCATCATGTTAAATGTTTGGTCGGTACCGCCAACCTCGCCATCAACTTTCATCGCAACCGAATCATAGCCCTGCATTAAGGGATAAAGAAATTCTTCCAATGATATTGGTTTATTTTCAGTTAGCCGCCTTTGAAACATATCTCTAGTAATCATTTGTTGAACAGTTACCTGGCGGGCAAGTTTTCTTATTTCATTAAATGTCAGTTTGCCAAGCCACTTGCTGTTGTATTTCAACTCAAAAGAACCTTTGGGCAAGATTTTTATCACCTGCTTTATATAAGTCTTCATGTTGTCTTCAACTTCCTTGACCGAAAGAGATTTGCGGGCAGTATCTTTGCCTGTAGGATCGCCGGTTTGAGCGGTAAAGTCTCCTATCAGCAAAATCACTTTATGTCCCAGACTAATTAATTTCTTGAGAACAAAAAGATTTGTAGTGTGACCTAAGTGAATATCCGGACCAGTTGGGTCTATTCCCAGATAAAAAGTCAGCCTGCGTCCAGACTTAAAAATTTCTTTAGCCTTATCCACAGAAGGGAAAACTGCTTCTATATTTCTTCCAAAAACTTCATTAATTTTAGATTCATCGGTAATAACTTTCGCCATAATCCAATAATACCCTTTGGCTCTATTTTATTCAAATACTTCAGTACGAAGATTGAAAAAGTCATTTAATTGTGGCAAAATAACCGAATGCTTAAATCTAACTGGCTACCTAACTTCCAAAGCGCAAAAGTTCGGCAGCGCAATATCGGAAGTTGGTTGACTATCGTGCCACACGTTTAAATCTTTTTTACTTACCCTTTTTTTGCTGCTGATAATCGGGCTTGTCTTGACTACCGCCTTGTTTTTGTATGTGGCAAAGGACCTGCCAGATCCTGAAACCATAATCTCAAGAAGGGTCAGTGAATCTACCAAGATTTATGACAGAACCGGCAATACTGTTTTGTATGATATTCACGGCGAAGAAAAAAGAACTATCGTCCCTTGGGAAAGAATGCCTGAAAATATAAAACTCGCCACATTGGCTTCGGAAGATTCTTCTTTTTATTCCCACCAAGGTCTGGACTTTAAGGGAATTATCCGAGCTTTTATAAAAAACCTTACTGAATTTAGAATTTCCCAAGGCGGTTCAACAATTACCCAGCAACTGATAAAAAATGCTCTGCTCGGCGACCAGCGTCAAAACTTTTTTTCCGTTACATCAAGAAAAATCAAAGAAGCGTTACTTTCAATAGAAATAGAGCGTAAATTTTCAAAAGACCAGATTTTCTGGATGTATCTGAACCAGATACCTTATGGTTCTAACTCTTACGGCGTCGAAGCGGCCAGCCAAACTTTTTTTGGGAAACAAGCAAATAGTATCTCTCTCGCTGAAGCCGCTTTGCTGGCCGCCTTGCCCAAAGCACCTTCTTACTATTCTCCTTACGGCGAGCATCTGGACGAAGCGCTGAAAAGAAAAAACGGTATCTTAGAAAAAATGCTCCTTCTTGGTTATGTTGATGAAAACCAACATAACACTGCAATCAACGAAAAACTTAGTTTTAAGCCTTCGCGTGAAAACATCATAGCTCCGCATTTTGTTATTTTAGTAAAAGACTATTTGATAAAAAAATACGGAGAAGAAATGGTAGAAAATGGCGGACTAAAAATATTTACCACCCTTGATTACAATCTCCAAGGAATCGCTGAACAAGCAATAAGTAGCCATGCGGAAAAAAACGAAAAGCAGTACAAAGCAAAGAACGCCGCCTTAACGGCGATAAATCCTCGTACAGGCCATGTTCTTGCGATGGTTGGTTCAAGAGACTACTTCGACTTGGCCAATGAAGGTAACTTTAACGTTGCAACGGCAAGACGCCAACCTGGATCGTCTTTTAAGCCCTTCGCTTACGCCGTAGCGATAGAAAAAGGATATACCGACTCAACCATACTTTTTGATCTTAAAACGGAATTTAATCCTCAATGCCTCGCCGACAGCAGTCAGGAAAAAGACTCGTTCGGGTTGGATTGTTATCATCCACAAAACTATGATGCAAGGTTCAGGGGTCCGGTAACAATGCGCCAAGCCCTAGCCCAATCTCTCAATGTGCCTTCCGTAAAAACACTATATTTGGCCGGGATAGACGACACAATTAACTTCGCCCAGAGAATAGGCATTTCTACGCTTGAGGAAAACCGTAAAAATTTTGGATTATCTTTGGTTTTAGGAGGAGCCGAAGTAAAGCTAATTGATATGGTTTCCGCTTATGGGACATTCGCTAACGACGGAATACGTCAATCCCCCGCTTTAATACTAAAAATAGAAGATTCTGAAGGAAATATTTTAGAAGAATACAAACCGAAAGAAGAAAGGGTGATTGAATCCCAAATAGCAAGAACTATCACCAGTATCCTTTCTGACAATTCGTCGCGTACAGCTGTTTTTGGCGCCAACAGCAGCCTATACTTCCCCGATAGGCCTGTTGCCGCAAAAACTGGAACCACTCAAGAAAACAGGGATGCCTGGGTTCTTGGATACACGCCCTCATTAAGCGTAGGCGTTTGGGTCGGTAACAACGACAATACCTCAATGACTAAACAAGGTGCTGGTATCTCTGCTTCCGGGCCTATTTGGCACGAATTTCTGGCCACAGCTCTAAAAGAAAGCACCCCTGAAGAATTTTTACAACCGGATCCGATAGAAGTAGATAAAATAATGCTTAATGGTTCTTACTTGCCAATAAACACGGGAGACTCAAAAGACATACACAGCATTTTATACTACTCAAAAAAGAACGACCCCAGAGGAGATTTTCCTTCAGATCCTTATCAAGATCCCCAATTTAAAAACTGGGAAGAAACAGTCAGAAAAAACTTCGGACCACCTGCTAATTAATTGGGTTTATTTTATAACGATTCTTTTTATCGCAAAAATAAATTTTTGATTGACCTGTTTGATAATTTCAGCCTCTCTTAAACTTACTTCCTGTGCAAAAGATTTATTTTTTGTTTCCAAAAAAACCAAATTAGATTTTAAATAAAAATTTTTAACATATTTTAAATTTTTATCTGTGTTAAAAATTTTTATTAATGTTTGTTTAAATAATTCTCTAAAAATTCTATCCTGTTTAGTTCTCTCTTCTAAATCTTTTTTTAAACTGCTAAATCTTTTTTTCAAAAGTTCCATATAAGTTGCGGTCAGAAAAAACCTTAGTTTCTCAAAGGCATAATCAAGTAAGTAATATCTTTTCTTTCTTCTGGTCTTATAATTAAAGGATTGCCTTCTCCTGTAAACTCTAAAACTATATTTTCTGTGGGAATAATTTTTAAACCATCCATTAAGTATCTGTAATTTACCATTACCTCAAAAGGTTCATCTTTGACAATGGCGCTGCTAATCCATGAAGAAGCTTCTCCTTTGTCAGTATTTTTGGCGGCAATTCTCAAACCCTCGCTTTCCCCATTTATTTTAATATCGGAAATGTGAGACGAAAAAACTCCAGCTAAACGCACGCTTTTTTCAATTTCTTCTTTTTTTACGAGTACTCTTGATATCCGCCTTTCCGGTATGACTTTTTTATAATCTGGATAAGAACCGTCTATCAATCTTGAAACAATTTCCAAATCTTCAGAAACAAAAAATATCTGATTGTCTGAAATTGAAATAGAAATATTTTCTAGTCCCGGAAGAATTCTGATCAACTCTTGTGCCGTTACTCTTGGAAGAATGATGCTTTGTTCTGGTTTGCTATTTTTTATATTTAAAACTTTTTCGGCCAATCTGAAACTGTCAGTTGCCGCCCCTTCAATTTTGTCAGCAGAAAAATTAATTAAAATACCTGACAGCTCCGGCCTGCTTTCTGACAAAGAAACCGAATCAATAACGGTCAACAGTATCTCTAAAAATTCTTGTGACGGAATTTTGATAAAACTGTTTTCTTTTACCCTTGGTATGATTGGAAAGTCTTTGGCCGAAAAACCAATAATTTTAGTTTTATAACTGTCAGAGTTTATTGAAATAACATGTTCTTTGGAATTTATGGTTATTTTTTCATCCTGTATATTGTCAATAAAGTCAGAAAACACTTTTGCCGGCACTGCTATCTCTCCCTCCTCTTCAATTTTTGCTCCAATCCAAGAATTCATCCCAATTTCAAGATTAGTTGATGATATTTTTAGTCTTCCGTTTTCTGTTTTTAGAACAATATTTTGGAGTACCGGTAAAGTAAGATTCTTGGAAACAATTCTTTCCACCAAAGTCAGACTTCTTTTAAGGTTTTTTTGATTGACTGTAATAATCATAATAATTAGATAAAGATTTATTATTACTATTATTAAGATAGCAATAATTGTGGATAACAGTTAGAAAACATTGATAAATAAAATCTTTTTCATATTTTATTTATAGGAAATACTGTTGATAAAGATTTAATAACCTTGGTAGAAAAATAGCTTAACTTTCAAAAAATATTTGTAAGTTGAAAGTTGTACTCAAACTGTCATCCAGTAATCCCAAAAATGTTAACAACCTTATCAACAATTATTTTAACTTATTTATCAAAGGATTGATATATTCTTTCTTTGATTAAAACAATCTCTTGTTTTGTAATTTCATCCGTTTCTTCTTCTGTTTTTACTTTTTCATAAGCATGAATTACTGTGGAGTGGTCTCTACCTCCTAACTTCTGACCGATTTCCGGAAAAGACGATTTGGTTTCTTCTCTCAATAAATACATGGCAATCTGTCTGGGTCTTACCACCTCTTTCTTGCGGCTTCTTTTTATTAAATCGCTTGGCGAAATATTGTAGAAGTCAGAAACTGACTTTAAAATCAATTGAGGTGTAGTTTTTTTATAGGGTGTACTCAAGTAAGTCGCCAGCAGTTTTTTAACCTCTTTAACATCCAGAGTTTTGTTATAAATCTGGCTTACAGCAATAATTCTGTTTAAAGCGCCTTCCAGTTCTCTTATATTTTTTTGTATATTTGTTGCTATGTAACCCAGGACATTTTCATCTAAAATAATATCCTTTTGTTTAGTTTTTAGCTTCAAAATAGCCAGTCTCGTTTCAAAGTCGGGTATGTTTATATCGGCAATCATTCCCCCTTCAAAACGGGATCTAAGTCTTTCTTCCAATGCAGGTATTGCTTTAGGCGGCCTATCTGATGATAAGATGATCTGCTTGTTCTTCCCATACAGCTCATTAAAGGTTGCAAAAAAGATATCTTGAGTTTTTTCTTTTCCGGCTATGAACTGAATATCGTCAACAATAAGCATGTCCAGTTTTGCATACCTACTTTTAAGTTCTTCAACATTTTTATTTCTTACAGACTCAACAATTTCAGCCGTAATTCTTTCTGAAGGAATATAAAGGACTTTTTTGGTCGGGTCGTCTTCCAGAATCTTGTTGCCGGTAGCTTGTAATAAATGAGTTTTTCCTAAACCGACTCCACCGTAAATAAACAGAGGGTTATAAGCCTTACCGAGATTTTTGGCTACAGCCGAGCTTGCGGCATGAGCCAACTCATTGTGAGAACCGACGATAAAAGAGTCAAAAGAATATTTTTTGTTTAAATTCGTTTGGGGATTAATATCGGCAGGTTGTTTGTTTTCAAACACCCGTTCTGTAATGAATTGAGAAAAATCCTTTTTGATAGTTGATTGGGGTAAACTGTTGCCGATGGTGTATTTAATTTCTCTAATTTCCGGAGAAAAAGTTTGTATAGAAGTCAGTATCTGTTTATGGAATTTGTTTTCTAACCATTCTTTGATGAATCCGTTAGGGACTCCGACTATGACCAAAACCCCCTCATTGGCTAATATGGAAGTGTTTTTAAACCAGGTGGTAAAGTTGGCTTTGGAAAGAGAAAGCTCCATCTCTCCCAAAACAGCTTTCCATAATTCTTCTTTGGTCATATTTGTTTTTCCTAATTACTTTCTTCTAGTTGACGGTGCTAAAGTTCGGCAGTGTCAATGTCGGGAGTTAATTAATTATCGTTGCTCATTATTTATTCTTCCCTAATTCTAAGATAAACAGGCAGACTTAAAAACAGAGTGCTTTAGTTTATAAATTGTTTATAAAAAGTGGATGACTACACAGCATTGACGGAAGAAAATATTTTACCTATAGTTGATTAATGAAATCAACATTATATCGTCCTAAAACCAAAAAGAGGAAAAACAAGCACGGATTTTTGAAAAGATCACAGAAAAAATCAGGGCGAAAAGTGCTGTTAAGACGCCGACGCAAAGGCCGGCACAAGCTTACTGTTTAAGCTGAAAATGACATGGCTCTATCTAAAAAGCACAGAATCAAGAGCAAAAAAGATTTAGATCGGATTTTTAAAGCAGGCAGAAGTTTTAGAAGTCATTTATTGCTGGTGAAAGTATCTAAAAACAGTTTTTCGTTTTGCCGGGGAGCTGTAATAGTTCCATCAAAATTTATTCAAAACGCAGTTTTGCGGAATAAGGTTAAAAGAATTGTTTTTAGTGTTTTGGCGTCAGTTTTTACTTTTTGTAAAGTACATGTTGATGTCGTTGTCGTCATCCAATCAAGCCTCAAAGAAAATAAATTTTCGGAAGCCAAAGAGAGTCTATTAGAAATTTTTAGAAAAGCCAATATTGTCTAGCTCTGTTAAGTGATGTCTAATAAAATTTTAAACAACAAACTGTTCGTTAAGATATTGCAAGAAGTGACAAGAGTTTATAAAAGAAACTTTTCTTATTTGTTGGCAGTGTCTCCTCATCTTTTTTTTCCGACAAGCTGCCGATTTTATCCTACCTGCTCTGATTATTTTACTGAAGCTATTCAAGAGCAGGGTTTGATTAAGGGCTCAATTTTAAGTTTAAAAAGAATAAGCAAGTGCCATCCTTTGGGCGGCCAAGACTTGATTTAATATGTCAACCATTTTTAACGAGGCTTTATACAGACCAATATTTAATTTTTTAGTTTTTATCTACAACCTGATTCCAGGGTCCGACTTCGGTTTGGCAATAATAGTTTTGACATTATTGGTAAGATTGATTTTCATGCCGCTGTCTGTCAAAGCTTTGCGTTCACAAAAACTGATGGCTAGGCTTCAGCCGAAAATTAAGGAGTTGCAGATGAAGTACAAAGACGATAAGGCAGCCCAAGCCCAAGCAGTCATGGCTCTCTACAAAGAAAATAAAGTTAATCCGGCTTCCGGTTGTTTACCTCTCATAATCCAGCTTCCCGTGTTGTTCGCTTTGTATAGAGCTTTTGCCAACGGCTTTAAGCCGGAGAGTTTGGGTCTGCTCTACGGTTTTATAAAAAACCCCGATACCATAAACAGCATCTCTTTCGGTTTTTTTGATTTGTCAAAAAACAGCCCGGCTTTGGCCGTTATTTCCGGCGCTTTTCAGTTTTTTCACTCCAAGCTTAGTTTTGCAAAGCAAGGACAAACGGCAGATTCTGGCTCCAAAGAGGCTTTAAAAGATAGTTTTGGCATGGGGGCAATGAATAAGCAAATGTTGTATTTTTTCCCAATTATGATTATAATTATTGGCTGGAAGTTGCCAGCCGGACTTGTTTTATATTGGGCGGTTACCACTTTGTTTTCAATGTTTGAACAGTTATATATAAACAAAAAATTTCCCAATTTGCCGAGCTAGGTTACTAAAATGAACGAAAATCTAAATGAAAAAATAGACGAAAAGCCCGTAATTTTAGAAAACGTTGCCAAAGACGTTCTGGATAAACTTGGCTATGAAACAAGTGTGAATATTTTTTCTAATGAGAAAGATCAAAGTCTGAAGGTTGTTGCCGTCAGCTCGAATGAAGACTTGAGCGCTTTGATAGGAAAAAACGGCCAGAACATAAAGGCCGTCGAACACATAATCAAACTTCTGTATTTCAAAAAAACTAAACTTTTAAATACTTCCCCGTCTCCTAAACCTTTCTCTTTTATGGTTGATATTAACGACTATAGAAAGCTGCGAGTACAGCAGGTGGTAGAAAAGGCTTTGGAAGTGGCAAACAGGGTCAAGGTCAGCAAAAAAGCTGAAGCTTTGGATCCAATGTCATCTTATGAAAGACGCTTGATTCACGTTGAATTGGCTTCCCATCCGGATTTGGAAACGGAGAGCATCGGTGAAGAGCCGGAAAGAAGAGTGGTGATTCGACCTCTAATAATATAAAGTAATAAAAACTGGGATTATATAATCCCAGTTTTTATTTTAAAGGCTAATAGAGAAGAGATACTGATCGTAGCCGTTTGTAAAAAAGATGAAATTTTCTACTGGTGATAAGAAAGGTTTTTCAATTTCAATTTGGTCGACAGAACTGGACTGAAACACCAAACCAAATTCCTTTTTAGTTAGGTCAAATTCATAAAGACCCTCCTCCGCGCCGTCGGCTTTAGTTCCTCCGCAATAAAATTTTTGTGAGTTTAAACTCCAAACGCATTTATCGGCATTGGTCTGCAGGCTGAGATCTAAAACAGAACGGTTATCTTCTTTAAGTTGAAGCAAGTTTGTCACTACACTACCGTCCTCTTTGCTGTGAGAATAAATTAAATTTAAGCCATCTGGAGACCAGAGAGTTTTTAAGTTGTTGGCTGACTCCAAAATTTTCTCCAGCTCCCCAGTTTCCATATTTAGCAGGAACAAACTTCGGTCTACCCCACTCGGACTATAGAAAGCAAGGCTATCCTTACTGGGCCAAGATATTTTTAATTGGCTATTTCTGGTGGGCAGAACGTTTTTAAAGGATGAGCCATCGGGATTTGCAATACTGATGTTTCCTTCTTCTGCTGAAGAGTCAAAAAACAAGTAAGCTATTTTTTGTCCGTCCGGAGACCAGGTTATTCCTGACATCTTTTCATTTAGATCTGTTAATATGTCAATTTTTAAGTCAGACAGGCTAAAAACTTGTCCGCGGGAAGTTTTTCTTGCGACAACTGCTTGCCAACCGTTTTTTGACCAGACAGCTCCGGTAACGTCTTCTTTAATGTTGCCGTTGATAATATTAATGCTTTGTCCGGCAAAGTCACTGGAGAAAATTTTTCCCGTGCCCTTTTCAAAGTAGTTAATATTTCTGCCGTTTTCAGAAATGGCCGGACTCACAACCTTGACACTGCTCAAGCGGTTTAACTTTACTGTAGTGGTTTTTTCAGATTCGGGCTTATTGGCGGAGAAATTTGAAAAACGGTTCAGTCCGGCTATGTTGGCAGTTTGTCCGGTGCCTTTGTTTGCCAAAAGGTAGCCTCCCAAAAAGGTTACTATACCAGCCAGCACAAGTATTAGAATTGTAAGAATTGTTTTTTGGTTCATCGTCCCAATGCCGATATTGTTCTTGTCTTTGACACACTCCGCCTTTGGCAAAGTCCCTTTTGACTTTATCCCAGCTGACACTTGCTAAAGCTCGGCAGAGCAATATCGGAATTAAATTGAGTTTCTTACCACTGACTCTACTTTATCATGCTGTTCCCGTCATTTCAATTTGTGTTAACGCCTCTTGTGATGACTGTCGGGCGTGCTTGAAGGCTTTTTTCTCGTCGTGATAATTTAGCCATACCCAAACTATCATTAGATTAATTATTGCCAGAAATGGTATGAGGTTAATTGCACCTCCAATTAGAACTTTCGTAAGCGGGTTTTTACGGGCTAATCGTCTAATTTTAACCATAGTTCTCGGTATTCTTCTGGCCAATCCTTTCATGCCAGGTATCTTGCTAAGAACTCGAGATGTTCTCATTGCCAAACTGCTTACTCTGGCTGCTTTTTGCTGAACATCCAAGATTGCTTCTTCCAGATTGCCAATAAGTTCATGGGCTTTTTTGAATCGGCTGTCGGTAAGCCATAAAGTGAAATATATAATACAAGTTCCGGCTATAGAAACTATCTTTGCAATTATTATGCCCGCACCTGTCAAATCCAAAAAATCAACGGCATCTATGGCACCAGCGACAAAAAATAAAAATCCATATTTTAGTAAAGAAGGGTTTTTATAGCTTTGTCCTTCTTCTGAAACTGCCAGCAATCTCTGTTTGGCCAAATTTAGTTCTTGTTCAGTTTGAAAAACTAAAGCTATCGCTTCTTCTTCATCAGTTTCATTTTCGGACGATTCTTCTATTTGGTCGGCCATAAGTGTTGACTAAGTTTTTTGCTGTTCGGCCCACTCTTTTTTCGCTCTCTCAATTTCTAAAATCTGGCGGGGGTCGGAAGTGATAATTTGGTCTTCAGTGTATGAGGCAACCACTCTGATGCCGACGTGGTTAGAGCCGGCAAAGAATAGTCCGTGTCCGACACCGGCTTCCAGCAGAAAGAATTTTTCAGCATCGGTAAGGTTAAATGTTTGCTTAACGCCTTCAATTGAGGCGGCGGATTGCTTCATTAAAATTTGAATTGAGGAGTTGGTGACGATTGCTTTGCCATAAGAAGAATTTAGAAAGTCAGGCACATCTTGTGAAATTGTTGTCAGTCCCAAAAAGTACTTTCTTGCTCTCTTGGCCACATTGTACAAAAAAGCTCCGCCAATCTCATATTTAAGCAACCACCAAGCCTCGTCCACGACAAGGGTTCTCTTTTTAAGTACAGTGCGGACCTTTGTCCAGATATAATTTAAGACAAGGTACATGGCGATAGGTCTCAACTCTTCTTCCATGTCTCTGATACTGAAGAGAACTAACCTATTGTCCAAGGAAACATTTGTCGGTCTGTTTAAAAATCCGGCAAAGGTTCCTTCGGTGTATTTTTTTATCCGGATGGCCATAGATTCGGCTCCGGCAAGCCCTTCAAGAATATTTTGGAAGTCAGAGAGTAGCGGCACCTCGCCTTGGCTGTTATTGCTCTCCATAGTTATGTCTTTTAAGGCGTAAGACTGAATCAGCGCCTCGTCAAGTAAAGAGCTTTCTTCCGGCGTAAGCTCTACCAGCATTAATTTAAACAAACCGGTTAAGTCCAAAATGTGTGTCCGAAAGATATCTTTGAACTCTTCTCCCGCCGCCGGTTGAGGCAGGTCAAACGGGTTAATGTGGCTATCGGAAGCAACGGAGATGTTGACCGTAGAACCGCCTACTGTATCAGCTAGGTATTTGTATTCGTTTTCCGGGTCAATTATGAAAACCTCGGTGCCTAACATTAAGCTTCTTAGAATCTCTAACTTAACGACGTAGCTTTTACCCCCCCCAGATTTGCCGAAAACGACACTGTTGTAGTTTTCCAAAGAAAAACGGTCAAAAAGAATCAGGGAGTTGTTGTGGGTATTGATGCCGTACAGAAGGCCGCTGTCAGAAGTTAAGTCGTAAGAAACAAAAGGAAACACCGAAGAAATGGGTTGAGTGTTCAGAGAACTGTGGGCGTTTAAAAGGTCGTTATCCAAAGGCAGGGTTGAAAGGAAACCCTCTTTCATTCTGAAAGTTGCCGGTTTGAGATAAATTAACTGCGCCTCAAACAGGCCTCTGATTTTTGACTCAGTCTCATCTAAGTCTTTTTCGCTCTGGCCGTAAATTGTGATATAGACGCCGAACTCAAAAAATCTGTCTGTCCCCTGCTGAATAGTGTCCCGCAAGTCTTCAATGTCCGAAATGGCCGTGTCAAGAATGGGGTTGCGAACCTTGCCTTGATTGGCTTCTTCTATGGCCTCAGCCTGCAAGCGGGCAAGCTTGTCTCTTAACTTTTTTAGAACAGTACCCGAGTCAGCCGGATGAAAGTAGATTGAGATGTCCAAAACTCTGTCTAAATTGATGACGGGCGAAAACCACTGAGTGTTTAGGTATCTAGGCAAAGTTGATAAAAACAAAGTCTTGGCAAACCGGGCGCCGATTTGCAAGTTATTGCCGGAGATATTAATAGCGCTGGGAGCCAGCTGGTCATCCAGAAATTCAGATGTTTTTATCTCTGTAATTTTGTTTGGGTCGTTAGGCATTTGGGTTAAAAAGATTGTAGAATATTTTTACTAAACTTTCTTTGTCCAAAACTTTTGAAGCAAGGCCCATACCGCGCAAGCCTTCCATTATAATTTCAGCCCGCTGTTCTATCGGGCTTTTATATATACTGAAGTCTTGTTCTTCAAGACTCTTTATTTTTTGAGCGGCAGTGCCAAAAACGCTTTTTATGTTTTCCAAAAGGCTCTTTTTTGAGGCGGCTTCAGTTATGTATAAAGGCACCACGACATAAAAACTTTTGGACATAATGTTGGCCAGCTCGGTCAAGCCTTTTATAAATCTTATGTACTCAATTCCCTGAATTTTTAAAAGTTCGTTGTCCAGCTGGTCAACAAGGACTTGGGTTTTAGCCAAATAGTTTTTAATATCAAGCTGGCGTGAATGCACGACAATTTGCAGAGGAAAATCAAGTGAGTTTAAGAAATTTTGAAAAGCTTTGATAATGGCCGTCTGTTCGTCGCTTGATTTCAAATCAAAATTAACGGAGCTAATTTCTAAAATTAAGCGCAGTGAGCCGTTTTTAAGTATGACCACGCCGTCTTTAATGTCGTGAATGTCAACGAATTGTTTCGTGTTCAGGTTTTTATTTTGGGCCATGATTTATTTCTTCTTGGTCGGGTCTGTAGATATACCTCTTCGGGTTAAAAGCAAAGCTCAAAGCGTGGGCAAGATATAAGTAAAGAGGCATTTCAGCGACTTTTATCAGCGCTAAACTTAAAGTAATAGCTATGACGGGTATGGCTAAAATCACAAACCAGCCGGGAGTAACCAGAAAAAAGATTAAGAACAAAAGCATTCCGCCGATAGTGATAAAAATGAACTGCTTAATCGTAAAGGGTCCGATTATCTTTTCTTCCGTCTCTATAAATTGTGGAACTTGAAACCTCATTGCTAATTTTTGTTTCTAAGATTTACTATATTGCCAGGGTTTATTATCTGGGGCTTGTCTCTTTCTGGGATTTGTGACTTGCTGTTAGAAGGCGTGGCAACGTCGGCAGCGGGACGTCCGAACTTCTCAACGTGAATTTTTTTAATATCTTCAAGGGCAGGAGCAAGAATTACAGAAACAATTTGGTTGGCAATTTCACGGGCAAATTCTTCACTAACAACAAGGCGTTTTTGTGACTCTTTGATTATGTCTCCAAGATAGATTTCATTTATCAACACATCCCTAACCAAGCGAGTCAGCTCGATGGATTGATTCTGGTTTAGTTTGGTTTGAACAGCTATATTTTTTAATTTATCCTCTGTGTCCAAAGAAAAAAGCAAGTCTTGAATGTTTTGAGGCAAGGCATTAATTTTTGAGTAAAACAACTCGTGCTTTTCGTCGTCAAGCAGTAAAGAGTCGTCATCAACTTCAATTGGACTGTAGATATTTCTCATTTTATTTAAGGCCAGGGCATGCCGGCCGCTTTAGACGCTGCTATGATTCTTTCCATAATAACTTCTTTTTCGGGATTGGGGTCAAGCTCAAACACTTTCATGATTCTTAAGAGATATCTCTTACCTGCTCCTGCCTTGCCCCTTCCGCCAGTTTTGCCTAGTTTGCTTGGTTCCTTTCTTTCTAGCTCACCAATTTTATCTTTCAAAACAGTCTCAAAAACAGGTCTTTCCCAGATATCTATGTCTGTCTCGGCGATAGCCTTAGCGCCCATTTTGGGGAGTTTTTCTTTAATCTGATCAACAAACTCTTTTTCTCTGGCAGGAGTAGTCGCGGTCGGGCTTAGAGGGTCGTAATCTGCGACCAAAATTGTATCATCAGCTTCGGCTTTAGCCAGTTTCTGTCTAAACAAAATATCAGCATGACCAAGTGGTTTGTCTTTAATTATTTTGTTAAGCATGTCTCTAGATTCGGTTTCATTTTCTCCACCGAACAGTTCGGCGGCAGTTTTGTATTTTTGGTATGTATTTATTTCACCATCTTCAGACATTTGCCTCGCTAGTATCCGTTTAATACCTTTGTTCTTGCTGGCGTCAAGGAGATAGGCGGCTCGGTCATTTTTCTTCTTGGTGTCAGAGAAGTTTTTAATATTTTTCTGTAAACCCTTTTCAATTTCATCTTTGACAGCCTTGGAATCGTTTTTGAATACTCCTAAAACCATTTCAGCCATGGTGTCGCTGAGAATTTGGTTATTCTTAATCATGGTTTCCAAAATAGCCTTTTTTAGAGGCAAGATGGTTGTTCTCTTGGCGAGATCTTCCGCTTGAGCTTGGCTTCCCAGAGCCTCCTCAAAACCATTCTTTTTAAGAGCGTCAACATACTCTTGTGCAAACTTGCTATTCTCTCCGGCAGTTCTGATCGTTTCTTCTATCTCGGTTTCTCCAGCTTTGCCTTCAGCAACCCAACCATTTTCAGCACGCAGTTTTCTGGCGGCCAGTTCCTGGAATTTACTAAGACTGCCTGTACCAATTTGTTTGTTTAAAGCGTCCAAAGCAGTCTTGTCTTTATCAAGACCCTCGGCTTTGTATTTGGCATAATTTTTCTGAACTTCTGCCGCTTCGGCTTCAGACATAGCTTCTTTTTTGCCTAAAAGACCGGCGACTCTTGCTGCCCGCAGTCTCTCTGCCCTCTCGCCGCCATACAGGAAGCGGCCGACTTTGCCTTGTAGCCCGGTATCCTGAATCTCGGCCAGCTTTTCTTTGCCGGCTTTTTGGATGGCCGGAATGTAGGCCTTTCTTTTGGCCCAGTTGTTTATAGTCCCACTGATATTGCCGAAAGCTTTGGTGGCGCCGCTGCCGGCGGCAAAACTGGCCTTGAGTGAAGCGGCCAGGCCGCCGATTAGAATAATTACAGTCAGTCCCCAATAGAATACATCTTGAAATGCGAAACCAAAGAAGTTGGCGGCTCTGGTCGGCAGACCTTCCGGTCCGCTTGCCTGTTCTGCCAAAACTGCGGCGGCGCTTAAGTCTGGCCTGCCTTTGAGAATTGCTATGCCCATCATAAGGGCAAATAGGTAGGTCGGCAGAAAGAAAGTCCAGCCGATAAACCAGTTCCACCATTTTTTATTGAACTCTCTGGTGTTAGGTAAAATTCCGGTGATCCAAGCTAGGGGTGAGACAATCAGTAGTGCCCAGAGAATAGGCACTCTTATCATGGAAAAAACTAGGGCGGCGAGCATTGAGAGTAAGGTAATAACGGCTACAATCAGCATGCCACTAAGTGAGATTATGACGCCCAGAGCTAAAGCTTCTGGGTCACCTGCAGACTTTTCCAGAACAGCTTTTATACTACTAGTGCCTCCGCCCAAAGCGGCGCCTAGTTTAGTAATTCCAAAACCGCCGGCCAGATCGCTGGTGATATCACCAAACTGGTTGAGCACTAAGTTTGATAAGTTGTTGGAAACATCTATCAAAAATCCACCTATTGCCAAACTGAAATTTATCAAAAGAGCGGCGACGATAAACTTGGCCATCAGACCCTTCCAGTTGTAGTTTTGAATATCAAAAATAGTGGCGAAGGCGATGATAATCAGAATTAAGATGAAAAACATGTTGGCGAAGTTGCGAAAAACTTCCCAAGAAGTTTTGACAATGGCGACCTCTTCAAAAAATCCTCCCTGAAATTTAAGGAACCAAGCCAGGGCATAGGCTGTCCATGCCAAAGCCGTGCCTATGAAGCCCATGACCAATCCTTGAATGTATAAGATAATCTTAGCAATGGCAGAATTTACTATGTCGCTGATACTAAATAAAGACATAAAGATATGTTAGTTTTTGATGTTGAAAAAACAAAAACAGCCAGAATGAAAATTGATAGTATGAATTTTATTTTTTTTGTAGATTGTTCTGCCTTTCATTTTTTAAGCTTAAGGTACGGCGCATTGTTTATCACATTCGGCTTTGGCTTTAGCATAACAAGTGTCTATCGTTTCAGGAAAAGTAAAAAGATTGGTGTTGTCACAGCCGTTGTTCTTTGGGGTAATACATAGTGGTATACAATCATTTTGCACCCTGCCAGTGTATTGTCCGGCTTGACTCGCAGAGTTGTCTTGAGAGGATGAACCGGCCGGTACCCCAAGCAGTCCAAACGTTTTGCTGGCTATAAAGTTTTGCAGTTTACCGACTGCGGCGTTAATAATATTGATTAGAACTTCCGAAAGTTCATCGGAAGAAACAAACCATTTGGAGTTGGAATCCAGCCAGTCAGCGGCACCCTCACTTAGCATATCACCGGGTGTGACAACTTCACCCAAAAAAGAGCATTTGGAGTTAGCTCCGAAACCTTTACAGCTGTCTTGCACTCCGGCAAAACCACTGCCCGCTGCTACTTGATTTTGTCTGGCTGACTCTTGCGAAGCTCGTTGCTTTGCCAGTTCTTCAAGGGAGATAGTCAGTGCACCGGATAAGTTGTTTTGAGGTTGGACTATTCTTGACCAAGTTTCCCAGCCTCCGCCCTTGCCAAAGTCTTTTTTGAAAGCCTCTCGTACACTATTTGGCAGAGTACACTTTATTTTTGTTTGAAATGGTGTCAGGGTGCTTTGCTGAAGTTCAGCATTTAAATCGGGTTCACCAATGTTAATGTAATCTCCAGCCGTTGCTTGAAAGGCTGTTGCAAGAGGTCCTTGCAAATCACCGCAAAGAAAGCCGTTTCTAATGACATAACTCAACTGACTGCGAAACTGATTTTCACCTATTCTTTGAGCATCTGCCAAAAATCTTTTCCAGTTTTGAACAAAAGTTGCTCCTGGCTTGCCACCCTCAACACCCAGTTGATTGATGGCTTCGACGACGCTATCATTCAAAGCTGTAAGCAATCTTCTCGATAAAGCTCTGGCGACCAAATCTAGACCAAACTCTTTGACCACCCACAAAACCATAGCTGCGCCTCGGGCAACGTAAAGAGGAGCACTAAAACCCAGAGAAAAGATGAGCACTAAAATCACTATTTTTTTTCTCATAAAAAATTTTACTGATTCAAAAGCAGAGTTATGTCGAAAAAGTCACTGTCAGGAGGAGTGAGGTTGTTGGATTTTATCTTGCTGTTAATTTCCAAAATAATGGGCTGGGCTTCCAGATAGACACTTTGTAAATTGCCGAGAACAATCATTTGCTTCAAAGGGTCGTCCGCTGAAAGAGCTATGGAGCGGTAATACAGTTCAAGTTTTTTTAGAAGTGTTAGAGTTTTTTTATGAATGTTTGACAAGCTTTGAGGAACTTCAGTATTATTAAGTTGATCAAAAGCTTGTGAGAATTTTATGGAATGTTGCAAGAATTTAGTCTTTATTCTCTCTTTTTGTTCGTCGGTATATATTTCTCTGCTTGTGTTGTTTTGATCTGGACTGAAAAGGAGAACAAGTTCTTTGGGCTGACCAAGAAGAAGTTCGGTTATGTCTCCAGATACGACTTTAAAAATCTCATTCAAATATTTTTCCTGCGATTCTTTTGAGTCAGGAACCAAGTTTTTAATTTCTTCTCCGACGTTTATGTCTTCTAAAGCCGACAAGACAGAGTAGACAGTAGCTGTGGCAGTATTGTCAACTGATTGAGCGTAGATCTGAGGGTTGCCGGTTTTTAGGTCACCGCTTAATATTCCTCCAGTAACAAGATATGCTAATCTTTCTGTTGAATTTAGGCCGAGAAACTCTCTGGTTTTGGCAAGAGAGTCATCATTTGCTTGTGTAGGGCTGTGGTCTGAAAAAACTTCTTCACCGTCTAGATAGCCGTCTCCATCGGTATCGGGATTATATGGGTCGCTTCCCCAAACCGCTTCTTCGGCATTTTTTAAGCCGTCGTGGTCAAAGTCGTCGCTGTCTTCGTAATCAACCTTAGTCGGCAAAGAGATGGCGGCAGTGGCTGGGTGGAAAGCCTTGTTAATTAGAATACCAACTCTTGCCAACACTAAACCGGCTGCTCCAAACAGGATGACCATAAATATTTTGATTGTCTTAGTTGTATTCATTTTTCTTTTTTTTGGGAGTAAAGAAAAAACTGGTTATCAATACACTCAAAGAGGCCAATAAAATCGGCCCATCTCCTAGTTTATTATATATTGTTTTGTCTTTATTTAATACAACATCAGCTGTTAATATCTCAAAACCTCTGTTCCGGCTTTCTTTTAGCATTTTCCCACTGCCGGAAACTATAAAAGACGGCCCATAATTTGCGGCATATATCAGGTGTTTGTTGTTTTCAGCGGCTCGCAAAGCGGCCATGGCTTTGACTTGGCTGATTAAATCTTTGGAGCCGTTGGCGAAAGCAAAACTGCCTTGAACGGCTATAAGTTCTCCGCCGGACAGGGAAATGTTTCTGGCCAAGGACGGCGAAGAAATATCGGAACACACCAGTGCGCCTAAATTTATGTTACCCGTTTTTACGGCGGAGGGCGGTTTGCGGCCGCTTTGGAGCCCCTCAAAATTTTTCAGTTCTTCAGAGTCAATACCCAAAACTCTGTCCAACAGACTGAAAAGGTAAGGCGCGTACTCCCCTCCCGGGGTCAAAAGCTTTTTGTCATAATCTCCAACCACACCGTTTTTGGAGTCCAAGTATATGGTTTTGGATTTTTTCAGAAAGTTTTCCTGTATATGAGAGTTGTCTAAAACAGCAGTTTCAGATGGAAACAAATTATTGAAGTAGAAGCCGACATCTAGAGTGTTGCCAAATAAACTTAGATTGGTGAAAAAGTTGCTGGCCTCGGGAAAAACTACCAGTTTGGTTTCGGGTTGTTCTTTGGCGATTTTGTCCAGAAGTTCAAGTTGTTTTTTAAAGAAAGAAAGCTGCTCTTTGGGGCTGTAGTTTTTCTGGCTTGGAATGTAGCTTTGGACGGCCGCTACTTTTGTTTTCTCTTCGCTTTTGTCGGGGGAGAACCAATGATAAGGGGCGTAGGAAAAAAAGATTAAGACAGCGACAAAAACCCAAAGCTTTTTAAATTGTTTTTTTTCCAAAAACAGAAAAACTAAAACGGCGGCGAGAAAGACAAAAAAAGAAACGCCGTAGATGCCAAGCAGAGACGAGATTTTGAGAACTAAGCCGTTGCTGTGCAAATTGTAAGCAAGGTTGCCGGCTGTCCAATCCGGAGAAATTATATTGCCCGGACTGAACCAGAGGGCGGAAATTACAAAAGCTCTCAAGTATTCAAATACGACAAATATTGAAGGGAAAACAAGCAAAGCCGTCCAGCTTGTTTTTTTCTCTGTTTTTTTAGAAAGCCAAAATGCCGTTGCCCAAAGAAGAGACATTGCCAGAGCAGTCAGAAGCCAAGCAAAGGCCAAAATACCGGCGGCAAGATAAGGATTTTCAAAGCCAAGCCCCTCAAGAGGATAAGTGTCCCAAAACCATCTGAAGACGGACAAAAAATAAACCAAACCAAACCAAAAGCCGTTTGAAAAGGCTTTTTCCGGGTGAATTTCCAGAAGGATAAGAAAAAGTATCAGAGCGGGAAACACCAGCCAGCCGAGGTTAAAAAAAGGCAAAGAAAAAGCCAGAAGCAAACCACCTAAAACTGCGAAGATAAAGTTTGGTTTAGTTTTAACCATTCGCTGATTTCTAGAGACTCGGGGCGTCTTTTGCTGTCAATGCCGGCTTCCTGAAGTGTACCGATAAGTTTTTCCTTTGGAATTTTTAATCCGGTTGAAAGACTGTTTAGTATTTGTTTTCTTTTACCGCTAAAAGCCAAACGAGCTAATTTCAAAATCTTTTCAATGTCATTTTTTTCTTTTGCGTCTCGGTCTTTAGGCAGTATTTTTATTAAAGCTGAATCAACTTTTGGTTCTGGCCAGAAATTTTTCTTTGAGACGCTCCTCATTATCTGGGCGTCCGCATAAAGCTGGACAGATAAGGCAAGCAAGTTCATTTTCGGAGGTTTGGCAACTATCCTTTGAGCCACCTCTTTTTGTAACATGAACAAAATTAGTTTTGGTGTGGGCCAATCTTCTAAAACTTTTCTTATCAAATGCGAAGTTAGATAATACGGAATGTTTCCCACTACCTTGTATTTCCAAGGTTCGACCTTGGTCAGATTAAGGTCGAACCTTAATATATCGCCTTCAATTATTGTAACATTTTTTTGATTTTTAAACTTGGTTTCCAGAATCGGAATCAAGTTCCGGTCTTTTTCAACAGCAATTATTTTGGCTCCGGTTTCGGCTAGCTTCTCTGTGAGCAGACCCGTGCCGGCGCCTACCTCCAAAACAATATCGTCGGCTGAAATTTCAGCCATCCCAACGATGGATTTAAGTATTCCGGTGTTTTTTAGAAAGTTTTGTCCTAGTTTTTTGGCGTCCCGATGC
>Ga0209343_10001027_pt1 | contig 38626 bp, 38 predicted proteins | sample RifCSPlowO2_02_FD_184026 | JGI IMG/M metagenome (GOLD analysis project Ga0209343, IMG submission 184026) | Groundwater microbial communities from Rifle, Colorado - Rifle CSP2_plank lowO2_0.2 (SPAdes) (version 2) | ecosystem: Environmental > Aquatic > Deep subsurface > Groundwater | place...
GCTGCATGAGCGCGGTGCCGGGGCGCGCCTGGAGATAGTGGCGCTGAACGACCTGGCCGATCAGGCCAGCATCGAATACCTGACTCGCTTCGATTCCACCCACGGGCGTTTTCCCGGTGAGGTGCGAGTCGATGGCGACTGCCTGCATATCAATGGCGATTGTGTAAAGGTGCTACGTGAGTCGAGCCCCGAGGCCATCGACTGGGCGGCGCTGGATATCGACCTGCTGCTGGAGTGCTCCGGCGCCTACCACACCCGCGCCGACGGCGAGCGTTTCCTGGCCGCCGGGGCGCCACGGGTGCTGTTCTCCCAGCCCATGGCCGGCGAAAACGACATCGACGCCACAGTGGTCTACGGGGTCAATCAGGCGTGCCTGAGCGGCGCCGAGCGGTTGCTGTCCAACGCCTCCTGCACCACCAACTGCGGGGTGCCGCTGCTCAAGCTGCTGAATGAGGCGGTGGGGCTGGAGTACGTGTCCATCACCACCATCCACTCGGCGATGAACGACCAGCCGGTGATCGACGCCTACCACCACGAAGACCTGCGCCGCACCCGCTCGGCCTTCCAGTCGGTGATCCCGGTGTCCACCGGCCTGGCGCGGGGTATAGAGCGCCTTCTGCCGGAGCTGCACGGGCGCATCCAGGCCAAGGCGATCCGGGTGCCGACGGTCAATGTGTCCTGCCTGGATATCACCTTGCAGACCGCTCGCGATACCTCGGCTGCCGAGATCAACGCGGTGCTGCGCCAGGCGGCCGAGAGCGGCCCGCTGAAGAATCTCGTGGCCTACACCGAGCTGCCCCACGCCAGCTGCGATTTCAACCATGACCCGCACTCGGCCATAGTCGATGGCAGCCAGACCCGCGTGTCCGGCCCGCGGCTGGTGAACCTGCTGGCCTGGTTCGACAACGAGTGGGGTTTCGCCAACCGCATGCTCGATGTCGCCGAACATTTCCTTTCCCTGACTACTCCTGTTCCCGTGAAGGACTGATTTCATGACCACGCCGTTCGTAAAAATAGCGAAGATGACCGACCTCGACCTCGCCGGTAAGCGCGTGCTGATCCGCGAAGACCTCAACGTGCCGGTAAAAGACGGCGTGGTGAAGAGCGACGCGCGCATCCTCGCCTCCCTGCCGACCATCAAGCTGGCGTTGGAGAAAGGCGCGGCGGTGATGGTCTGCTCGCACCTGGGGCGCCCGAGCGAAGGTGAGTTCAGCGCCGAGAACAGCCTGGCGCCTGTGGCCGACTACCTGAGCAAGGCCCTGGGCCGTGAAGTGCCGCTGCTTGGCGATTACCTGAATGGTGTCGAGCTTAAGGCCGGCGAGCTGGTGCTGCTGGAGAACGTGCGCTTTAACCAGGGCGAGAAGAACAACGCCGACGAATTGGCCCAGCAATACGCCGCGCTGTGCGATGTATTCGTCATGGACGCCTTCGGCACCGCCCACCGCGCCGAGGGCTCCACCCATGGCGTGGCCAAGTTCGCCAAAATCGCCTGCGCCGGCCCGCTGCTGGCCGCCGAGCTGGACGCCCTGGGCAAGGCCCTGGGTAACCCGGCCAAACCCATGGCGGCCATAGTCGCCGGCTCCAAGGTGTCGACCAAGCTCGACGTGCTCAACAGCCTGAGCCAGATCTGCGATCAGCTGATAGTCGGTGGCGGCATCGCCAACACCTTCCTCGCCGCCGCCGGCTACCCGGTCGGCAAGTCGCTGTACGAGGCCGATCTGCTGGACACCGCCAAGGCCATAGCCGCCAAGGTCAGCGTGCCGCTGCCGGTGGACGTGGTAGTGGCCAAGGCCTTCGCCGAAGATGCCGAGGCCACCGTCAAGCTGGTGGCCGATGTGGCCGAGGACGACATGATCCTGGATATCGGCCCGCAAACCGCCGCGCAATTCGCCGAACTGCTGAAGTCCGCGAAGACCATCCTGTGGAACGGCCCGGTCGGGGTGTTCGAATTCGACCAGTTCGGCAACGGCACCAAGGCCCTGGCCCTGGCCATCGCCGAGAGCCCGGCATTCTCCATAGCCGGCGGTGGCGACACCCTGGCGGCCATCGACAAATATGGCGTGGCCGCGAATATCTCCTACATTTCCACCGGTGGCGGCGCCTTCCTCGAGTTCGTCGAGGGCAAGGTGCTGCCGGCCGTGCAGGTGCTGCAGCAGCGCGCCAAGGGCTGAGTCGCCGCCCGCGGCTGACCCCCTGTCTCCAATAACTTGAATAGCACCTGCCCCTGCGGCAGGCTTGCACGATTAACCCCACCGGGAGAAAGAACACCATGGCACTTATCAGCATGCGCCAGATGCTCGACCACGCCGCCGAATTCGGCTACGGCGTGCCGGCCTTCAACGTCAACAACCTCGAGCAGATGCGCGCCATCATGGAAGCGGCCGACAAGACCGACTCCCCGGTGATAGTCCAGGCCTCCGCAGGTGCCCGTAAATACGCCGGCGCGCCCTTCCTGCGCCACCTGATCCTGGCCGCCATCGAAGAATTCCCGCATATCCCGGTGTGCATGCACCAGGATCACGGCACCAGTCCGGACGTGTGCCAGCGCTCGATCCAGCTGGGCTTCAGCTCGGTGATGATGGACGGCTCGCTGCAGGAAGACGGCAAGACCCCGGCCGACTACGACTACAACGTGCGCGTCACCCAGCAGACCGTGGCCTTCGCCCACGCCTGCGGCGTGTCGGTGGAAGGTGAACTGGGTTGCCTGGGCAGCCTGGAAACCGGCATGGCCGGCGAAGAAGACGGCGTCGGCGCCGAAGGCGTGCTGGATCACAGCCAGATGCTGACCGACCCGGAAGAAGCCGCCGACTTCGTCAAGCGCACCCAGGTCGATGCCCTGGCCATCGCCATCGGCACCAGCCACGGCGCCTACAAGTTCACCAAGCCGCCGACCGGCGACATCCTGGCCATCGACCGCATCAAGGAAATCCACAAGCGCATCCCCAACACCCACCTGGTGATGCACGGCTCCAGCTCGGTGCCGCAAGAGTGGCTGGCGATCATCAACCAGTACGGCGGCGACATCAAGGAAACCTACGGCGTGCCGGTCGAAGAGATAGTCGAAGGCATCAAGCACGGCGTGCGCAAGGTCAATATCGACACCGACCTGCGCCTGGCTTCCACCGGTGCCATGCGTCGCCTGATGGCCAGCAACCCGAGCGAGTTCGACCCGCGTAAATTCTTCGGCGCCACGGTGACCGCCATGCGCGACATCTGCATCGCCCGCTACGAAGCCTTCGGCACCGCCGGCAATGCCTCGAAGATCAAGCCGATCTCCCTGGAAGGCATGTTCCAGCGCTATGCCAAGGGTGAGCTGGCCGCCAAGGTCAACTAAGCCGCCGGCGATCAGCTGCGCGTCGGCGCTACGGCGTTGAAAGCAGCCTCGGACAGTGGCTTGCCACTGAACGCCCGCAAGGGCGGTCCCGAAGGGACGAGTGAAACGAGTAGTGCTCATGTACAACCCGTACACTCCGCTTCCTCGGCTGCTTTCGCCTTGTATCGCTCTAGCTCGCAAGATCGCACGTAATCTGTCCGAAGCCCCGCCGATGTGGGGCTTTTGCTTATTTATCTGGGCGTGAACGGATGCATGGATCGATCGGGCTGCTATGCGCACTGGCCGCGCTGCCGGCCGTGCCGACAGACTGACAGACCGCGGGAGCCGGGCTTGCGGCATAATCGCCGGACCTATCTCGAGGTGCATTGCGCACGCCCAGTCATGACGCCGCTTAAATACCTGCAAGGCTACCCGGCCCAGCTGCAAGACAAGATCCGCCAGCTGATCGCCGAGCAGCGCCTGGGCGACTACCTAGCGCGCTCCTACAGCGGCAAGCACAGTATCCAGAGCGACAAGGCGCTGTATGGCTATATCCAGGGGCTCAAGCAGGAACACCTGCGCAATGCGCCGGCCATCGACAAGGTGCTCTACGACAACCGCCTGGATCTGACCCACCGCGCCCTCGGCCTGCATACGGCGATCTCGCGGGTGCAGGGCGGCAAGCTCAAGGCCAAGAAGGAAATCCGCGTCGCCGCCCTGTTCAAGGACGCCGCGCCGGAGTTTCTGCAGATGATAGTGGTGCACGAGCTGGCGCACCTGAAGGAGGCCGAGCACAACAAGGCCTTCTATAAGCTGTGCGAGTACATGCTGCCGGGCTACCACCAGCTGGAGTTCGACCTGCGCGTCTACCTGACCTGGCGCGAGCTGCCGGATTCGGCTTGACGTAGGGTGCGCTGCGCGCACCGAGGTGCGCACGGCGCACCCTACCGGCTGGACCTGGCCTGGATGCAAAGCCGCTGCGGCTCAGCTGCGCAGCAATAGATTGAGCTGGTCGACCACCTCGGCCCAGTCGGCGTCTTCGAGTATTTCCTCACACAGAAAGGCCGCCTGGGCCGGGCTCCAGAACGGCGCGTCGGCCAGCCGGCAGCCTTCCGCCAAGGGCGAGTGCTGCTTGATAAAGCGATCGATGCTGGCCTGCTCATGGTCCAGGCCGAGCTGCTTGAACAATGCCGACAGGCTGTGGGTCTGCGCTTGCATGGGGATCTCCTGAAGTGCGGCGGTGCGAAAGGGTTTTCCCGACTATCAAGTGATAGCAGCTTTTCGCCGCCCGGCACCCGCTGCCTCGCCGAATCCGCCTGGCCGCCGGCTGATGGGCGCATGGGCATCAGCTGCTAGGCTGCCTGATACCGCCACCCAAGGCCGAGGCCTCCACCTCATGCATTCGCGCGTTCTGCCCAGACTGTTGCTGGCCTGCTGCTGCCTGCTGCTGGCCGCTCCGCTGGCGGCGCGCGAACTGCTGGCCATCGGCACCGGCTTTCCGCGGGTGTTCGAGCAGCAGGCGGCGGGTGGCTACGGTGGCCTCGCCACCAGCGTGCTGCGCGAGGCGCTGGAGCCCCTGGGCTATCGGCTGCGCTTCGAGCTGCATCCCTGGGCCCGGGCGCAACATATGGTCGAGCACGGCCAGGGCGATATCCTCATCGGCCCCTACAAGAACGCCGAGCGCGAGGCGCGCTTCGCCTTTTCCGCGCGGCCCTTCTACCGTGATCACATCGTCTTCTACCGCCAGCGCGGGCGCTTGCTGTACTGGCACGGCGACTACCAAGAATTGCTTGGCCGGCGTATCGGGGTGGTGCGCGCCTGGGCCTATGGCGCGCGTTTCGACAGCCGGCGTGGGCAGCTCGAGCTGGTCACGGTGGAAGGGGTCGAGAATGGCATAAAGATGCTTGGCGCCGGGCGTCTGGATCTATTGGCCAGCAACCAGCGCAATACCCGTCCGGTGCTGCTGGCGCTGGGCCTGAACGATGAGATCGAGCAGCTCGAGTCCCAGATCGACCTGCAGGACGGCTACTTCGCCTTCCCCCGCCAGGACAGCCACCGGGCCCTGCGCGAGGACCTAGACCGGGCATTGCAGCTGCTGATCGAGCAAGGCCGGCTGGCGCAGTTGGCCAGGGAATGGCAGGTGGAAATTCCCTAAACAGGCTTAAACCACCTGCACGATCTCGAACCGCTGCAGCTTGCCGCCGATGCGCAGTTCTATGCTATCGCCCTCGCCGCAGCCGAGCAGGCGCTGCCCCAGAGGCGCTTGCGGGCCTATCACCTGCACGCCGTGGCCAGCCTGCTGGAGTTTCATGGCCGCGCCGTCCGGGCCGAGGAACAGGCACTGGCGCCGGTCCTGCTCATCGGCCAGCCACACCAGGGCGCCCAGCTGGATGCCCTGCAGCCGGTCGAAGGGGCGCAAGACCAGCTGCTTCCAGGTGCCCAGGCACTGGCGGATGGCCTCGGCGCGGCGCGCCTGACCGGTGGCCAGGTAGGACGCCTCCAGGCCCAGGGTGTCGTACTTGTTCTCGGCGATATTTTCTTCGTGGGTCGCCGTTTCGTAGGCCGTCAGGGCAGCCTGCTGGGCCTGGGCCAGGTCGGCTTCGAGCTGGGCTAGCACCTGTTGCAGCAACAGTGGTTTATTTAGGGTCGGCATTTTCTTTGGCGAGTGCAGGCAGAAGCGGCGAGATTAGCGGAAAAGCGCTGCCGCCGGGCGGCTGCGCGATGCTTAGTTTCAGAACCTGTTTACGATCTCGCGAGCTAGAGCGAGACAAGGCGCTACGTAGTAACAGCCGAAGGCTGGTCAAAGCGCCGAGGAAGCGGAGTTTACTGGTTGTAAATGAGCATGACTCGTTTCACTCGCCCTTCGGGGCGCGCTGAAGCGCGTTAGCCGCAAGCGGCTTGCCGAGGCTGTTTTTAACGCCGGATGGCCGACGCGCAGCAGATCGTAAATAGGTTCTCAGGCCTGCTCGCCCTTAAGCAGATGCGCGGCCAATGTGCGCAGCGGGCCGAGCTGGCGGCAGATCAGCGCCAGCTGGGTCTGCAGCAGGCGCTGCTGGTCATCCAGGCCGTCACCGAGCTGTTCCAGGCGGCTCGCCAGCTGTTGTTCGGCCTCGCTGTGAATCGCTACCGGGCGCTCTTCGCTCAGGCACAGGGCGATCTCCTCGAGGCTGCTCGCCAGGCTAGTGGCTCCCAGCAGCAGCGGGTTGTCGGCGCCGGCCAGCTGGGTTTCGCCGCGGTGCGCGCCGAGCCCCGAGAGGTAGCTGAGCAGGGTGTGTGACAGCAGCAGAAAGCGGAAGCCAATATCCGCCTGCTTACGGAAGTGTCCCGGCTCCATCAGCATATTGCCCAGGGTGGTCGACAGGGTCGCGTCGGCGTTGTGCGCGTTGCGCCGCGCCAGGCGATAGGCCAGGTCGTCGCGCTTGCCGCTGGCGTATTGCTGGATGATCTGCTGCAGGTAGCGGCTGTTGCAGCTCAGGGTGCTGGCCAGCAGGTGATTGAGGCGCCGACCCTGCCAGTCCGGCAGGATCAGGAACACCGCCAGGCCGGCGATCAGGCTGCCCAGCAATGTATCCACCAGGCGCGGGATAAACAGCCCGTAACCGTCGCCGACCTGGTTGAAGCAGAACAGCACCAGCAGCGTGATGGCCGCGGTGGCCAATGTGTAGCGGCTGCTGCGCAGGGCGAAGAAGGCCACCCCGGCGACTACCGCGAACAGCGCCTGGGCCCGTGGATCGGGCAGCAGGTCGAACAGCGCCCAGCCGAGCAGCAGGCCCAGGACGGTGCCGCCGATGCGTTGCAACAGCTTGAGGCGGGTGGCGCCGTAGTTCGGTTGGCAGACGAACAAGGTGGTCAGCAGTATCCAGTATCCCTGGGCCGGGTGAATCCAGTGCAGCAGGCCGTAGCCGGCGGCCAGGGCGATGGCCAGGCGCAGGGCATGGCGGAACAGCAGCGAGGTCGGCGTCAGCTGCTGGCGCAGGCGCTCCCAGACGTCCTTGAGGGAGTGCGGCTCGCGGTCCAGCAGGCTGCTGTCCTGCTCCTCGGCCAGGGCATCCGGGTTGCTGGCGTTGCTCAGCAACCCATCCAGGCTGCGCAGGTTGCCTGCCAGGGCGGCGAGGGAGCGCAGCAGGTGGCGCCAGGCCGGGTTGCTCTGCCGGCGCAGGTGCTCCAGGGAGGCGTCCAGGTCGGCCAGGGCTTGGTCGCACAGGTCGCGGTATTCGAACGCCTGGCGCAGTTCGATGGCTTGCGCCAGGCGCTGGCAGGCCTGGCCGTGCAGGCGCAGCAGGCGCTGGCAGCGGAACAGCACATCGCTGTGGAAGAACGCCTCGGCCAGCTCGTTGTAGGGATAGTGCGAGGAGCTGGCGCGCTCATGCAGGTCCTGGGCGAGGAAGTACAGCTTGAGGTAGCGGCTGATCTTGGGCCCCGGGCGGGTGTCGCCGACCCGGTGCAGGAGGATTTCCTTGCAGGCGTTGAGCGCCGCCACCACCCGCCCGTTCTGCTTGGCCAGGGCCAGGCGGCGCTGCGCTACATCCAACTGGCGCAGCGGCTCGAACAGCTCGGCCTTGAGCTTGAGGTAGCGGCCCAGTTCGCGAAACAGCCGGGCCAGGCTGTGCTGCACCGGCTGGTTGGCGAAGGCCGCCTGCCACAGCACCGAGAGCAGGCCATACCAGGCCGCGCCGGCCACCAGCAGCAGCGGTTCCAACCACAGGCCGGCGCTGCCGCCGCGCTGCTCCACGCCTATCATGCTGTACACCGCCAGGATCAGGGTGGCCGAGCCCAGGGTGGCGTAGCGCTCGCCGAGGGCGCCGAACATGGTCAGGGCGAAGCTGGCCAGGGCCAGGGCGCTGACGAACAGCCAGGGGTAGGGAAACAGCCACTCCACCGCATAGGCCGCGGCGCTGAAACAGCCCAGGGTCACCAGCAAGGCCATCAGGCGCCCCTGCCAACTGTCATCGGTCTCCGCCAGGGCGCTGGCGATCACCCCGAGAAACAGCGGAATCAAGGCCTGCATCCAGTCCTGCGCCCAGCACAGCAACAGCGCGCCACTGAGGGCGATAAACACCCGCAGGCTGTAGCTGAATTTATCCAAGGCCCAGAGGCGACGCAGGGACTGACTGAAGGCGCTGGACGGCATGCGCGGACCTTGTGCGGGAACGATAGCCGGCAGCCTAACGGACTCGGCGCAGGCTGGGCAGTCCCCTGGCGGCGCTTTTAGGTCCGTGGCTTTGGCGCCCGGCGCCTTGGTCTATCCTCTAAGCAGGTAGCCAGGTCGCCGTTACGCGTCGATCATGCCGGCTGCCCGGGAGAGACTCGTGAAGCCTGCGCTGCTGCGCTGTTATTTGTTGCTGGCCTGCTCGTTATTGGCGGCGGGCTTGTGCGCGGCCCCCGCGCCCGTGCTGGAGCTGCGCCTGGAGGGAGCCATAGGCCCGGCCAGCGCCGACTATGTGGTGCGTGGCCTGCTCCGGGCGCAGGAGCAGGGCGCGCAGTTGCTGGTGTTGAACATGGACACCCCGGGCGGCCTGGACACCTCGATGCGCAGCATGATCAAGGCGATTCTCGCCAGCCCGGTGCCGGTGGCCAGCTATGTGGCGCCCAGCGGCGCGCGAGCCGCCAGTGCCGGCACCTATATCCTCTATGCCAGCCATATCGCCGCCATGGCGCCGGGCACCAACCTGGGCGCGGCGACCCCGGTGGCCATCGGCATGCCCGGCGCGCCGACGGGCAAACCCGCCGACACGGAGAAACAGGACAAGGATGCTAAGCAGCAAGACACGCCGGTGGACGCCATGACCGCCAAGCAGATCAACGACGCCGCCGCCTATATTCGCGGCCTGGCGCAACTGCGCGGGCGCAATGTCGAATGGGCCGAACAGGCGGTGCGCCAGGCCCACAGCCTGTCTGCCGAGGAGGCGCTGGAACTCCAGGTGGTGGATTACCTGGCCGTCGATCTGGCCGATCTGCTGCGTCAGCTGGACGGCAAGACCTTCAAGGCGGCCAATATGGACGTCCGCCTGCAGACAGTCGGCGCGCCGGTGATCAGCCTCGAGGCGGACTGGCGCACCCGCCTGCTGGCGGTGATCACCAACCCCAGCGTGGCGTTGATCCTGATGATGATCGGGGTCTATGGGCTGATCTTCGAATTCTCCAATCCGGGCTCGGCGATCGGTGGGGTGCTTGGCGGCATCTGCCTGATCCTCGCACTCTATGCCCTGCAGCTGCTGCCGGTGAACTATGCCGGGGTGGCGCTGATTCTGCTCGGCATCGCCTTTATGGCGGCCGAGGCCTTTTTGCCCAGCTTCGGCGTGCTGGGCATAGGCGGGGTGGCGGCCTTCGTGTTCGGCGCGCTGATCCTGATCGACACCGAGGTGCCGGGCTTCGGCATTCCCCTGGCGCTGATCATCAGCCTGGCGCTGAGCAGCGCCCTGCTAATAGTGCTGATAGTCGGCATGGCCCTGCGCGCCCGTGGGCGGGTGCAGGTCAGCGGCGACGCGCCGCTGCTCGGCAGTCTGGTGTCGATCCAGGCGGTGCAGGCGGACAACCCCTGTGGCGGCTGGGTGACGCTGCAGGGCGAACGCTGGCAGGTGCGCAGCGGCGAGCCCTTGCAGCCCGGCCAGCAGGTGCGGGTGCAGGCGCGCCAGGGCGTACTGCTGGATGTGATCACGGCTGATCGGCAGCCGGGGCAAGGAGGTTAGGCATGGCTTTCGAATTCGGTTTTCTACCGCTGGTGATCATCGTCCTGGCCCTGCTGGTCTCGGCCTTCCGCATCCTGCGGGAATACGAGCGCGGCGTGGTGTTCCAGCTGGGGCGCTTCTGGAAGGTCAAGGGGCCGGGGCTGATCCTGGTGATTCCCGGCATCCAGCAGATGGTCCGGGTCGACCTGCGCACCGTGGTGCTGGACGTGCCGACCCAGGACGTGATCACCCGCGACAACGTCTCGGTCAAGGTCAACGCGGTGATCTACTTCCGCGTGCTCGACTCGCAGAAGGCCATCATCCAGGTCGAGGACTTCCACAACGCCACCAGCCAGCTGGCCCAGACCACATTGCGCGCGGTGCTCGGCAAGCACGAGCTGGACGAGCTGTTGGCCGAACGCGAACGCCTGAATACGGATATCCAGCAGGTGCTGGACGCGCAGACCGACGCCTGGGGCATCAAGGTGGCGAATGTCGAGATCAAGCACGTCGACCTCAACGAGTCGATGATCCGCGCCATCGCCAAGCAGGCCGAGGCCGAGCGCGAACGGCGGGCCAAGGTGATCCATGCCGAGGGCGAGTTGCAGGCTTCGGAGAAGCTGATGCAGGCCGCCGAGATGCTCGGTCGCCAGTCCGGGGCCATGCAGCTGCGCTATATGCAGACCCTGAGCAATATCGCCGGGGACAAGAGCTCGACCATAGTCTTTCCGCTGCCGATCGAGCTGCTGCAGGGCATTGCCGAGGCGAAGAAATAGGCTAGGTAGCAATCAGGTGTTGCACGCCGCTTGTGTAGGGTGGGTTAGCCGCATGCCGCGATTGCCAAGCATCACGCCACTCGGGACGCGGCGTAACCCACCATCGGCGCAACGCGCTCCATTGCCTGGTGGGTTACGCGCCGCGCCACTGTCGCGTGTGGATTCTCGGTCGGTGTTCCGCGCCGCTAACCCACCCTACGCATCTGCGCTCCGTCCACCCTACGAGCCATCGCCCAGCCGGTCCACAGGCTTCAACATATAACGGGTACATAGCCAAGAAATAGCCATCCATGATCCTGCAAACCTGCGGCTTTCAGCTAAATAGCCTGAAAATCGCAGGCAATTCAGGCCGGCTAGCGGCTGAGGTTTTCTAGACTCTCAAGCAACGTTTGTTTGCCAGGAGGTGGTTATGCGTATCGGCGTACCCAAGGAAATCAAGAACCACGAATACCGTGTCGGCCTCACCCCGCACTCGGTGGCCGAACTGAGCGCCCTCGGCCACCAACTCTGGGTCGAGACCCAGGCCGGCGCGGCCATCGGCTTTAGCGACCAGGACTACCTCAACGCCGGGGCGCAGATCGCCAAGGATGCGGCCCAGGTGTTCGGCCAGGCCGAGCTGATCGTCAAGGTCAAGGAACCCCTGGCCGCCGAGCGCGCCAGGCTGCGCCCCGAGCACTGCCTGTTCACCTACCTGCACCTGGCCCCGGACCGGCCGCAGACCGAGGAGCTGATGGCCAGCGGCGCCACCTGCATCGCCTACGAAACGGTCAGCGATGCCCAGGGTCGCCTGCCGCTGCTGGCGCCCATGTCCGAGGTGGCCGGGCGCATGTCGATCCAGGCCGGCGCCAGCTGCCTGGAAAAAGCCCGCGGTGGCCGTGGCGTGCTGCTCGGCGGGGTTCCCGGGGTGGCGCCGGGCAAGGTGGTGATACTCGGCGGCGGCGTGGTCGGCAGCCATGCCCTGGCCATGGCGGTGGGCCTGGGCGCCAATGTGACCGTGCTGGACAAGAGCGTGGACGCCCTGCGCCGCCTGGATGGCCAGTACGGCAACCGCATCAGCACCCTCTACTCGACCCGCGCGGCGCTGCGCGAACAGGTGCTGGGCGCCGACCTGGTGATAGGCGGGGTGCTGATCCCCGGCGCCGCGGCGCCCAAGCTGATCAGCGCCGAGATGGTCAGGCTGATGCAGCCCGGCGCGGTGCTGGTGGATGTGGCCATCGACCAGGGCGGCTGCGCCGAGACCTCGAGAGCCACCACCCACGCCGCTCCCACCTATGTGGTGGATGAGGTGGTGCATTACTGCGTGGCCAATATGCCCGGCGCGGTGGCGCGCACCTCGACCCTGGCGCTGAACAACGCGACCCTGCCCTTCGTCATCGCCCTGGCCGAGAAAGGCCCGCGGCGCGCCCTGCAGGAAGACCCGCACCTGCTGGCCGGGCTGAACGTGGCCAAAGGGGTGATTACCTGCGCCAGCGTGGCCGAGGCCCATGGCCTGGCTTATCAGCGGGCGGGGCTGGTCGTGGAGCAGCTTTAAGCGCAGTGAGCGGCGCTTGTGTAGTCCGGATGCAATCCGGGGGATATCTACCCCTACCAATCCGCACCCGGATTGCATCCGGGCCACGAACTGTCGGCGCCATGGTGTTGGCCCTCTGGGCCTACTACGCTGAATACACCACTCCTGCGCCGTGAGGCCTATGCCGTGATTGCTGTCAGGTTGCGCGGCTGTTTCGCTGTGCTGCTGGCTTGCTGCCTGGGCCTGGCCGCCCAGATCCAGGCCCAACCCTTGCGCCTGTACACCGAGGAATATCCGCCGATCAACTTCAGCCAGAATGGCCAGCCCACCGGCTTGGCCACCGAGGTGGTGCGCGAGATCATGCGCCGCACCGGGCAGAACGTGCCGATCAAGCTGGTGCCCTGGGCGCGTGGTTATCAACAGACGCTGGTGCGGCCCAATACCGGGCTGTTCGTGGCCATGCGCACCACGGAGCGCGAGACCCTGTTCAAGTGGGTCGGGCCGCTGACCCGCAATGTCACCAGCTTCTACGCCCTGACCAGTTCCCACTTGCGCCTGAGCGACCTGGAGCAAGCGCGCACGTTCGCCGAGATCGCCGTGCCGCGCGACTGGTACAGCCACCAGCGCCTGCTGGCCGAGGGTTTTACCAACCTGAACCCGGTCAACGGGCCGGCCCAGGTGGTCAGCATGCTCAAGCGTGGGCGGGTCAAACTGATGGTGCTGGACAACCTCAGCCTCAACGCCTTGCTGGCCGGCGGCGACATCCGGGTCGATGAGGTGCAGCGGTTGTTCACCCTGATGTACAGCGACAGCTATATCGCCTTCTCCACAGGCACCGACGACGCCCTGATCCAGCGCTGGCAGCACGAACTGGATGGGATGAAGGCCGATGGCAGCTTTGCCGCCATCTACCACAAATGGTTGCCCGGCGAGCCCCTGCCCAGCCTGGAGCCACTGCCGGCACTGCCCTAGGGTCTGTTGCCGTTTCGATGCGGCTCGCCGCGAAACGGCAACAGACCCTAGCATACGCCGCCATCTTGGCCCGCAGGGCCACTCGCCGGCCAGGGGCCGCGCGGCTAAGCTCGACGCTCCCAGCCAGGAGCCTGCGCCATGCCCGCCAAAACAGTTCTGCTCGCCTTGCCCAATCGCGATTTCGACCCCAGCGAGGTCGTCATCAGCTGGCAACTGTTGCGCGCCGCCGGGCATCGAGTGCGTTTCGCCACCCCGGACGGGCAGCCTGCCGAGGGCGATCCCTTGATGCTCAGCGGTGCGGGCCTGGACCCCTGGGGCTGGCTGCCCGGCCTGCGCCGGCTGAAGTTGCTCGGCCTGCTGCTGCGCGCGCGCCGCGCTGCCCGCGAGGCCTACGGCCTTATGCTGATGGATGCGGAGTTCCGCCGGCCGCTGCGTTACGACCAGCTGCAGATCGAGGACTTCGACGGCCTGCTGCTGCCCGGCGGGCACTGGGCGCGGGGCATGCGCAGCTATCTGGAGAGCCAGGCGCTGCAGGCCTTCGTCGGCGCCTTCTTCGCCAGCGGCAAACCGGTGGCGGCGATCTGTCATGGGGTGCTGCTGGCCGCCCGCAGCCCCGGGGCGGATGGCCGCTCCGCGCTCTTTGGGCGCAAGACCACCGCGCTGACCTGGGCCATGGAGAAGAGCGCCTGGGATCTGACCCGTTTCTATGGGCGTTTCTGGGACCCCGACTATTACCGCACCTATCGGGAAGCACCGGGGCAACCGGCCGGCTATATGGGCGTGCAGGCCGAGGTCAGCCGCGCCCTGGCCAGCCCGGCGGACTTTCTCGAGGTGCCGGCGGACGCGCCAGACCGCCTGCGCAAGATCGGCGGCCTGCACCGCGACGGCCCATGCGACAGCCGCCCGGCCTGGGTGGTGTGCGACGGCAACTATGTGTCCGCGCGTTGGCCGGGGGATGTGCATACATTTGCCCGGCGCTTTATCGAGTTGCTGGCTGAGTAGTATTTCGGTCGCTCTGGTTGACTTGTGAACCTATCGGTCCTAAATTAACGCCATGACTCGCGGACGCCCTAAATCATTCGACCCCGACGTCGTGCTCGAGCAGGCCATGCAGGTCTTCTGGCAGCGCGGCTATGAGGCCAGCTCGCTGCAAGACCTGCTGGCGGCGACCGGTCTGTCGAAGAGCAGCCTGTACCAGACCTACGCCAACAAGCAGGCCTTGTTCGAGGCGGCGTTCTGCAATTACTGGGAGCAACGCGGCCGCGAACTGCGCGCGCGTCTGTTGGAGGCGCCGTCGCCGCGGGAATTCCTGCGCGGCTGGCTGCTCAGCGTGCTGGATGATGTCGGCGCCGACGGCAACCCGCGCGGCTGCATGCTGGTGAATGTGGCCAATGAGTTCTCCCAGGCCGACCCGGCCGTGGCCGAGTCGCTGCGGCGTGGCGTCGAGCGCATCCGTCAGGTCCTGCGCGAAGGTTTGCAGCGTGCCCAGGCCTGCGGCGAGCTGAGCCCCACGGCCGATGTGGATGCCCTGGCCAGCTACCTGCACTGCGTGATGAGCGGTTTGCGCACCCAGGTCAAGGCCGGGGTGGCGAAGCCTGCGATCGAGGCGGTGGTCGAGGTAGCCATGAACACGCTGAAGTAAATTTTTTTGCTTGTATTTGGACCTATCGGTCCCTTAATGAGGAAAATGAAATGCGCGAACTCTACGAGCTGTGCGGCGCCGAGCCGGAACTGGTGTTTTCTCCATATTGCTGGCGGGTGCGCCTGGCACTGCTGCACAAGGGGCTGAGCTTCGACAGCCGCCCAGTACGCTTCACCGACAAGGCGCAGCTGGCCTTCTCCGGTCAGCCTCTGGTGCCGGTGCTGCGCGATGGCGAGGCGGTGGTGAGCGATAGCCTGGCGATCTTCCGCTACCTGGACCAACGCTACCCGGCCCAGCCGCTGCTGGGCGATGCCCTGAGCGGCGCGCGCCTCGGGCTGATCGACGCCTTGATCCAGCACAGCCTGCCTGCGGGGCTGTTCAAGGCCTTGATACTGCGCATCCAGGCGGTCATAGATCCGGCCGATCACGCCTATTTCCGCCAAAGCCGCGAGCAGAAGCTGGGCCTGCCGCTGGAAGAGTTCGCCGACCCGGTCGCCGGCCAGGCCTTGTTGCAGCAGGCACTCAAACCGCTAGACGCCTTGCTGGCGACGCAAGCCTATTTGGACGGTGCCGCGCCGGCCGCAGCCGATTACTTGGTGGCGGGATTTTTCTTCTGGGCCTGGAGCCTGGGCGAGCAGCCCTGGGATGGCGATTCGCCGGTGGGCGCGTGGTTCCAGCGCCTGCTCGGTCAGTACGAAGCGCAACTGGGCCCGGTCAAGCGGGCGGCATGAACGAGGATAGCAACATGATCGATCTCTACTACTGGACCACGCCCAACGGGCACAAGATCACCATCTTCCTGGAGGAGACGGGCCTGGAATACCGTGTGCGCCCGGTGCATATCGGCAAGGGCGAGCAATTTCACCCGGACTTCCTGAAGATCGCCCCGAACAACCGGATTCCGGCGATAGTCGACAACGCCCCGGCCGATGGTGGTGCGCCGTTTTCGCTGTTCGAGTCCGGCGCCATCCTCGACTACCTGGCGCAGAAGAGCGGCCGCTTCCTGCCGCAGGACAGCCGTGCGCGCTTCCAGGTACGCCAATGGCTGTACTGGCAGATGGGCGGAGTCGGGCCGATGGCGGGGCAGAACCACCATTTCAACCATTACGCGCAGGAGAAGATTCCCTACGCCATCGAGCGCTACGTGAAGGAAACCGCGCGCCTGTATGGCGTGCTGGATCGCCAGCTGGTCGGGCGCGAGTACGTGGCGGGGGACTATTCGATCGCTGATATGGCGATCTATCCCTGGGCCAAGCTATGGCAGGGCCAGCAGCAGAAGCTCGAGGACTTCCCGCAGATGGCGCGCTGGCTGGAGCGAATGGCGGCCCGCCCGGCGGTGCGGCGCGCCTATGCCTTGGCCGAGGAGGTCAATCGCGATCCGCAGGCGCTGATGAGCGCCGAGGCGCGCAAGCTGTTGTTCGGACAGAGTGCCTGAGTGCGCAGCAGTGCTGGAGGCTCTGGCTATGGCAATCGCGGCTAGAGCCTCCCCCATAAGGGCCGCGCCGGTTCAGACGTACTGCGCCGCCGCATAGCCCGAGGCCCAGGCCCATTGGAAGTTGAAACCGCCCAGGTGGCCGGTGACGTCCAGCACCTCGCCGACGAAATACAGCCCCGGCGATTTCAGCGACTCCAGGGTCTTGGACGACACCTCGCGGGTGTCCACGCCGCCCAGGGTCACCTCGGCGGTGCGGTAGCCCTCGGTGCCGGCCGGCACCAGCTGCCAGTCGGACAGGCGCTCGACAATCGCCTTGAGTTCGCCGGGGCTGTACTGCTTGATCGGCTTGGAGACGAACCAGCTATCGGCCAGCAACCCGGCCATCTTCTTGGTGAACAGCTCGGCCAGCAGGGTCTTCAGCTCGCTATTGGGCCGCCCGCGCTGCTGCTCGGCCAGCCACTCGGGCAGGTCGATATGCGGCAGCAGGTCGATATGCACCCTGTCGCCGGGCTGCCAGAACGAGGAGATCTGCAGGATCGCCGGCCCGCTTAAACCGCGGTGGGTGAACAGGATATTCTCGCGGAAGCTCTGACCGTTGCAGCTGACCAGGCAATCCTCCACCGAGGTGCCGGACAGTTCGCCGCACAGGGTCTTCAACTGCGGATCGGTGATGCTGAACGGCACCAGGCCGGCGCGGGTCGGCAGCAGCTGGTGGCCGAACTGCTTGGCCACCTGATAGCCGAAGCCGGTGGCGCCCAGGGTCGGGATCGACAGGCCGCCGGTGGCTATCACCAGGGACTGGCAGCCGATCGGCCCGGCACTGGTCTGTAGCTGGTAGCCGCTGTCGCTCTTGGCGATCTGCGTCACCGAGCAGTTCAGGCGCAGCTCGGCGCCGGCCTCGGCGCACTCGGCCAGCAGCAGGTCGAGGATGGCATTGGCCTTGTTGTCGCAGAACAGCTGGCCGAGCTTCTTCTCGTGGTAGGGCACGCCATGCTTGGCCACCAGGGCGATAAAGTCCCACTGGTTATAGCGGGCCAGGGCGGACTTGCAGAAGTGCGGGTTGTGCGAGAGGAAGTTGCTCGGCTCGCAGTACATATTGGTGAAATTGCAGCGCCCGCCGCCGGACATCAGGATCTTCTTGCCGGCCTTGTTGGCGTGATCCAGCAGCAGCACCCGGCGCCCGCGCCCGGCGGCAGTCAGGGCACACATCAGGCCCGCCGCGCCGGCGCCAATGATCACAACGTCTGTAGCGGACACCGCACGCTCCTCTGGATTCTGCACTGCACCCGGACCGCGCCCGGATTGGTGCGCATAGTACCCGAAAGGGCGGGGCCGCCAGCATCCGGCCGAGGGGCATCGGTGGCTAGGGTCTAAGCTGAATGGCAGTTGTCCAGTGAGTCGAGGTCGAGGCATGTGGCGCGCTTGTGCAGTGCTGCTCTTGTGGGCAATAGGCGGCGTGGTGGCGGCGGAACCGCTACGTTTGGCGGCCAATGCCTGGCCTCCCTTCACCGACGCGCGCCTGCTCAATAACGGCCTGGCCAGTGATCTGGTGAATACCGCGTTGGCCCGCGCCGGTTATGCCACGGTGCAGAGCGAGGTGCCCTGGGCGCGCGCCTTGCTGGGGCTGCAGCACGGGCGTTTCGATGCCGTGGTGGGGGCCTGGTATAGCGCCGAACGCACGGCCTTCGGCTACTTTTCCAAACCTTACCTGATCAACCGCATCCGCTTCGTGCAGCGGCGCGGCAGTGGCGTGCGTTTCACCCAATTGGCGGATCTCTATGGCTACCGCATCGCCGTGAGTCGCGGTTATGCCTACTCCCCCGCGTTCGATAGCGATGCGCAACTGCACAAGACCGAGGTCAGCGATTTCTCCGCCGCCGCGCGTATGGTGCAGGCCCAGCGTTTGGATCTGACGCTGGAGGACGAATACGTGGCCCGCTACTTGTTCAGCCGTGAGCTGGCCGATATCCAGGGTGATCTGGAGTTCCTACCGCAGCCCTTGAGCGAGAGCAACCTGTATCTGCTGGTCAGTCGCCAGCATCCGCAGCATCGCCAGATAGTCGAGGCCTTCGATCGGGCCATGGAGGCGATGCGCGCCGATGGCAGCTATGCGCAGATTTTCCAACGCCACGGGCTCTAGCAGGCCGTTGAAAAACTACCTGCGTTGCCATCGCGGCGTTAAAAACAGGCTCAAAATGCTCATTTACAACTCGTAAACTCCGCTTTTTCGCCTGTTTTGATCAGCCGGAGGCTGTTACTAACGTAGCGCCTTGCGCTGCCTGCCTCGCCAACATTTTTCAACGGCCTGCTAGACGCCTTCACGCTAACTGGCTCGTTATTGGCCTGGAAAGATCAGCAAAAACTGACTCAGGCCGCACTTTCCCACACTACGGACGGTCGAGTCCGACAGTCCCCTAGACAATCGCTAGGTTTTAATGCTGTCCTGCTCCTGCCGGCCAGCGCCGTTGGGTTGTCGCTGTGTGCTGGCGGCTTAACCTGGGCGCCGGGTCATGGGACGTGCAGCTGAATCGACCGGGCGCTCGACTTCTTGTGTTCGGGACACGCGTTTTTGCTGGTTGCGGCTAGGCTCAGTAATCCGCTGATTGGGGCAGGCTTGGATGAATGCACTGCGTATCTGTTTGTTGTCGCTGCTGTTATTGCCACTGTACGGCCGGGCGACGGAGGCCTTGCGCCTGGTGGCCGATCCCTGGCCGCCGTTCAATGATCAGAGCCTGCCGAATAACGGCCTGGCCTCGGATCTGGTCAGCACGGCCCTGACCCGCGCCGGTTATGCCACGACCTACCGGCAAGTGCCCTGGGCGCGGGCTGTGCAAGGCCTGCAGCGGGGCACTTACGATGTGCTGATCAGCGCCTGGTACGCCGATGAGCGCGCCAGTTACGGCTATTTTTCCCAGCCCTATCTGATCAACCGCATCCGCTTCTTGCAGCGCAAGGGCAGCGCTATCCAGTTCAAGCAATTGTCCGACCTGTACCCCTATAGCATTGCGGCGGTGCGCGGTTATGCCTATGGCAACCAATTCGATAAGGACAGCCAGTTGCGTAAGGTCGAGGTCAGCGGCTTTGTCATGGGCGCGCGCATGCTGCACGCGGGCAGGATGCAGCTGGCCCTGGAGGATGAGCTGGTGGCGCGCTTCTATCTGGGCCGCGATTTGGCCGGGCTGAGCGAGGAGCTGGAGTTTCTGCCGCAGCCGCTCAGCGAGAACGGCCTGCATATCCTGGTCAGCCGCAAGCACCCGCAGCACCGGCAGATCACCGCGGCCTTCGATCAGGCCATCGCAGCCATGCGCGCCGATGGCAGCTATGCGCAGATCTTCCAGCGCCACGGCCTATAGCGGGCCGCGCGCCGAGTAATCAGTGGCGCAGACTGGCGAAGCGCTTGCGGTAGGCGCTGGGAGCCAGGCCCACCCGTTGTTTGAACAGGCGCCGGAAGGAATTGCCATCGGCGTAACCCACCTGCAGGGTGATCTGCTCGAAGCCTTGCTGGCTGCTTTCCAAGAGAAACTTGGCTTTTTCGATGCGCAGGTTCTGCAGGTATTCGATGGGAGTTTGCTCTGTGGTTTGTTTGAAGCGGCGGATAAGGTTGCGCATGCTCAAGCCGAATTCGTCGGCCAACTGCTCCATGACAATGCTCTGGGCCAGGCGCTGTTCCAGCCAGATCTGAATCTTGAGAATCTCGGCGTCGCTATGGTTTTTCTTGAAGGTGGTGCTCGCGTAAGGGGTCTGGCTGCGCACGGCCACGTCGACCAGGAGTTTCTTGGCGCACTCGGCGGCCAGCTGGGGCGAGGCGAACTTGCGGATCAGGTGCAGCAATAAGTCGCTGCCGCTGGTGGAACCGCCCGAACACAGGAGCTGGCCGTCATCGGTGACTGTGCGCTCGGTTTGCAGCTTCACCTTGGGAAAGCGTTGTGCAAACTGCTCGCTGAACACCCAGTGGGTGGTGGCGCAGCGCCCATCCAGCAGGCCGGCCTGGGCGGTGACGAAGGCGCCGGTGCACATGCTGGCGATATAGCTGCCTTGTCGGTGCTGCAGTTGCAGCCATTCGATCATCTTGCCCAGGCCGGGCAGCACGGCCAGGATATTGAACATAAAGCCCGGCACTATAATGAGCTGCGGGTTGTGTACTTCATTGAGGGCCTTGTCCGGGGTCAGTCTGAGGCCGCCGGTGCAGGCGACGCTGCGGCCATCCTGCGAGGCTGTTTCCAGCTTGAACAGGGGCGCGTGGCCGGTGTCGTGGCGGGCGCTTTTCTTCGCCGCATACTGGTGCAGGACATTGGCGGTTTCGAAGAACTCCAGGGTGGCGGCCACGCTGGTGGAGGAACAGTGATCGGCCATCAGGATGCTGACGTGCATGGCGCTTCTCCGGCGCAGTCCTGCGCCTGGGTAAAAAATCGCATGTTATATGGCATTTCTGCCCATAGAGGCAGCCCCGGCCAATCCCTAGTCTGTGCCTATCGAGCCCTCTGGGGCCGATCAGCCATGACATACGGAGATCGCCAGCATGAAACACAGGGCATACAGACTGTTCAAGAAGCCTTTTTTCGGGCGCTTCGTGCGGCCCTGGCGCTGGCCGGAAAACGTCGAACAAAGCCAGTGGCGGCGCCTGAGCGTGGCCAGTGCGTCCGGGGCGACCCTCTCTGCGCTGTTAGCCCCCGCCCACGCAGCGCAAGCCAAGGGCGCGGTGCTGATGGCGCATCCCATGGGCGTGGCGGCCAAGGGCTTCTGGATGAAATATGGCCACGCCGAACTGCTGCGCCAGGCGGGCTACCACGTGATGCTGTTCGATCTGAATGGCTTTGGCGAAAGCACTTCGAGCACCATGGACTTTCCCCTGGATGTACTGGCCGCCGGCCTTGCCTTGCAGGGGCAATATCCAGACTTACCGGTGGCGGTGCTCGGCGCGTCCATGGGCGCGGCCATGAGCCTGTGCGCCATGGCCCAGCCCGCCCATCCGTTCAAGGCGGCGGTGCTGGAGTCGGCCTTTCCGACCCTGCTGCACTTCTGGTCGCGTTATCCCATCCCCAAGTTGGGCATCCAGCTGTCCAAAATCCTTTACCCAGCCGGCGAACGCCGTTTGCGTCCCACCCATGCCGCGCAGCGCCTGATGGGCCGCCCCGAGCTGTTGCTGATCTATGGCGAGGCCGATCAGTTCACCCCGGTCAAGGACGGCAAGCTGTTATGGCTGGCCTTGCAGGGCAAGACGCCAGCGGAGTTCTGGCAGGTGCCGGGGGCCGAGCATACCCATGCCTATGCCGCCCAGCCGCAAGACTATGCGCTACGAGTCATAGGTTTTTTGGACAGGCATTTGCTGGCAGAACGCCTGGCGTCCTAAGGCCAACTCAGCCGAGCCGACTACTGCCAGCAGTTGCGCCCGCGGCCCTGATGCTTGGCCTGATACAGGCGCATATCGGCCTGGTGCAGGGCGTTTTCCAGGTCGTCCGGGGCGCCCTGGAAGATTCCGGCGCTGAACGACAGCGGCGGCGCGCCCAGGGCGTATTTCAGGCTGGCGCACTGCGCGCGCAGTTGGTCCAGGGTCTCGCTCAAGGCCGTGGCGTCCTGTTGGCTGAGCAGGGCGAACTCCTCGCCGCCCAGGCGGCCGAGCAGGGCATCGGGAAAGGCACCGGTAAGGGCCCGGGCGAAGGCGATCAGCGCCGCATCGCCACTGCCATGGCCGTGTTCGTCGTTGATGCGCTTGAAGAAGTCCAGGTCGAGCATCGCCACGCTGAGGTCGCGCCCGCCGCTCTTGGCCTGGGCGAACAGTTGCTGGCCGTGCTGGTAGAAGGCGCGGCGGTTGTTCAGCCCGGTGAGGGCGTCGAACTGCGCGGCCTGCTTGAGCGCGAGCATCAGGTCGCGGCGTTCCAGGGTCGACATGACCCGGCAGTTGAGCTCTTCCGGGCAGAACGGCTTGCGCAGGAAGTCGTCGGCGCCGTGCTTGATAAACATGGCGCTGAGCGAACCCTTGGTGTCGGCGGACAGGCCGAGAATGATCAGCTCATGGCGCTTCATCTTCTGCCGCAGCAACTTGACCAGCTCGAAGCCGCTGAGGCCTGGCATGCTGTGGTCGACCAGGAGCAGGTCGATATCCGGCTGTTCCTTGAGGATGCGCAGCGCCTCGTCGCCGTCGCAGGCGTCGATGATCTGGTAGCGGTGCGGGGTCAGCACGTTGCGGATGTAGTGGCGGGTGGCTTCGGAGTCCTCGGCGATGAGGATCTTCACCTGGCTGTTGCTTTCCAGGCGGTGCAGCAGGCGGAAGGCGTACTCGTAGGAGTGCTGGCTTTCCTTGAGCACATAGTCGACCACGCCCTTGAGCAGCATCTGGTCGCGGCGTTGCTCGTTGTAGCTGCCGCTCAGCACTATGCAGGGCAGCTGGTAGGCCATCACCAGGTCGACTATTTCGCCATCCGGGGCATCCGGCAGGTTGAGGTCGACTATGGCGGCGAAGAACAGGCTGGCGGAGGTTTCCAGCATCACCTGGGCCTCGCCCAGGCTGGCGCAGAAGATCGGCTGGAAAGTGGGTTCCTTGCGAAACAGATGCTCGAGGATTTTCAGCACCAGGGGGCTGTCTTCGACCACCAGAATATTGCGCAAGGGGCGTTCCTCTGCTGCGGGCCGCGTCACTGCGGCCGTCTGTTTGCCTGCTGCAACTATAGGGTACGTATGCGCAGCGAGCGGCCCTTGATCTTGCCTTCACTCAGGCACTTGAGCGCCTGCATGGCCACGCCGCGCTCAACGGCCACATAGGCCTGAAAGTCGAAGATCGCGATCTTGCCGACCTGCGCGCCAGGGATGCCGGCGTCGCCGGTCAGAGCGCCGAGGATATCGCCGGGACGCAGCTTGTCCTTGCGCCCGGCGCCGATGCACAGGGTGATCATCGGCGGCTGCAGTGGCTCGCCGGCCTTGGCCTTGAGGCTGCTTAGCGGGTGCCAGTTGAGCGGCGCCTTCTGCAGGGTTTCGATGGCCTGGGCGCGCTGGCCTTCGGCCGGAGCCACCAGGCTCATGGCCAGGCCCTTCTCGCCGGCGCGGCCGGTACGGCCGACGCGGTGGATATGGATTTCCGAGTCCCGCGCCAGCTCGACGTTGATCACCATGTCCAGGGCGTCGATATCCAGGCCGCGGGCCGCCACATCGGTGGCCACCAGCACCGACAGGCTGCGGTTGGCGAACATCGCCAGCACCTGATCACGGTCGCGTTGTTCCAGGTCACCGTTCAGCGCGGCAGCCGAGATGCCTTTGGCGGCCAGGTGATCGACCACTTCCTGGCATTGCTGCTTGGTAAAGCAGAAGGCCACGCAGGACTGCGGACGATAGCTATTGAGCAGCTTGACCACGGCGTCCATACGCTCTTCCGGGGAAATTTCGTAGAAGCGCTGCTCGATCTGGCTGTCGTCGTGCAGGGCCTCGGCCTTGACCTGCTGCGGGTCGCGCATAAAGCTCGCGGCCAGCTGCTTGATTCCGGCCGGGTAGGTGGCGGAGAACAGCAGGGTCTGCCGACGGCTGGGGGTCTGGCCGATGATCTCGGCGATGCTGTCGTAGAAGCCCATGTCGAGCATGCGGTCGGCTTCGTCCAGCACCAAGGTGTTGAGGCCGTCGAGCTTCAGGGTGCCCTTGGCCAGGTGCTGCTGAATCCGTCCCGGGGTGCCGACTATGATCTGCGCGCCATGCTCCAGGGAGCCGATCTGCGGGCCGAAGGGCACACCGCCGCACAGGGTCAGAATCTTGATGTTGTCGGCGCCGCGGGCCAGGCGACGCAGTTCCTTGGCCACCTGGTCGGCCAGCTCGCGGGTCGGACAGAGCACCAGCGCCTGGCAGCCGAAGAAGCGTGGATTCAGCGGGTTGAGCAGGCCTATGCCGAAGGCCGCGGTCTTGCCGCTACCGGTCTTGGCCTGGGCGATCAGGTCCATGCCCTTGAGCATCACCGGCAGGCTCTGCGCCTGGATCGGCGTCATCGCTGTGTAGCCGAGGGACTCGAGGTTGGCCAGCATGGCGGCGGAAAGCGGCAGAGAGGAGAACGCGGTGTGGGTCACGGTACAGGCCTGATAAGCAAAATGGCGCGCAGTGTAGCAGGCGCGCGACTTAGGCAGGCGTTGGCGCGACCGGGGGTGTGGCCTATAGCCGTAGGGTGCGCCGTGCGCACCACGAGTCCGCAGACTGCGCTGGTGCGCATGGCGCACCCTACGATGGCTAGGCGCGTTGCGCGGTGCCGCGTATCGGCGCGGCACCGGCCACATGGTAGGGCGCGTTGCTGCGCGGCAGGGGTTTGCGTCCGCGGATTTTGTCGGCGATCTTCTCGGCCAGCATGATGGTCGGCGCGTTCAGGTTGCCGGTGGTGATCAGCGGCATGATCGAGGCATCGACCACGCGCAGGCCCTGCAGGCCATGCACGCGGCCCTGGCCATCGACCACCGCCATCTCGTCGCTGCCCATCTTGCACGAACAGGACGGGTGGAAGGCGGTTTCCGCATGTTCGCGGATAAAGGCGTCCAGTTCGGCGTCGCTCTGCACCTCCTTGCCCGGGCTGAGTTCGCGGCCACGGAAGGGGTCTAGGGCCGACTGCGCCATGATCTCGCGGGTGATGCGGATGCCGTCGCGGAACTCCTGCCAGTCCTGCTCGCTGCTCATATAGTTGAACAGGATGCTCGGGTGCTGACGCGGGTCCTTGGATTTCACCTGGATGCGCCCGCGGCTGGGCGAACGCATGGAACCCATATGGGCCTGGAAGCCGTGCTCCTTCACCGCGTTGCTGCCGTTGTAGTTAATCGCCACCGGCAGGAAGTGGTACTGGATATTCGGCCATTCGAATTCGGCGCGGGTGCGGATAAAGCCGCCGGCCTCGAACTGGTTGCTGGCGCCCAGGCCGGTGCCGGTAAACAGCCACTGCGCGCCTATGGCCGGCTGGTTCCACCACTGCAGCGCCGGGTACAGCGACACCGGCTCCTTGCAGGCGTATTGCAGGTACAGCTCCAGGTGGTCCTGCAGGTTCTGCCCGACGCCGGGCAGGTCATGCACCAGCGGGATGTCCAGGTCGCGCAGCAGCGCCGCCGGGCCGACCCCGGAACGTTGCAGAATCTGCGGCGAGGCGATGGCGCCGGAGCACAGCAGCACTTCGCGGTTGGCCTTGACTGTCACCGGCGTGTCGCTGTCGCCGTGCAGATAGGCCACGCCCACGGCGCGCTTGCCGTCGAACAGGATGCGGTCGGTGAGGGCGTGGGTGACTATCGTCAGGTTGGGCCGGCCCTTGGCCTGGTCCAGGTAGCCACGGGCGGTGCTGGAACGCCGGCCTTGCGGGGTGACGGTGCGGTCCATGGGGCCGAAGCCTTCCTGCTGGTAGCCGTTGAGGTCGTCGGTACGCGGATAGCCGGCCTGCACGCCGGCGTCGACCATGGCCTTGAACAGCGGGTTATTGCCGTTTTTCGGGGTGGTCACGCTGACCGGACCATCGCCGCCGTGGTAGGCGTTGGCGCCTATGTCCCGGGTTTCTGCTTTTCTGAAATACGGCAGGCAGTCCAGATAGGTCCAGTCTTCCAGGCCCTTTTCCTTGGCCCAGCCGTCGTAGTCCAGGGCGTTGCCGCGGATATAGCACATGCCGTTGATCAGGGATGAGCCGCCCAGGCCCTTGCCGCGCCCGCATTCCATCCGCCGGTTGTCCATATAGGGTTCGGGGTCGGTCTCGTAGGCCCAGTTGTAGCGCCGGCCCTGCAGCGGGAAGGCCAGGGCGGCGGGCATCTGGGTGCGGAAATCCAGGCGGTAGTCCGGGCCGCCGGCTTCCAGCAACAGCACGCTGACTTCGGCGTCCTCGGTCAGGCGGGTGGCCAGCACGTTACCGGCCGAGCCGGCGCCGATAATGATGTAGTCGAATTCTTGGGACATGGGGCTTACCTGCTGTGTCACGGCTTTTCGTAGGGTGGGTTAGCGGCGTAACCCACCATGGCGCCTATGGGTTCAACCCGGTGGGTTACGGCGCACGATGATCGGATGTCGAGCAGCACTCCACTTAGCGCCTAACCCACCCTACGAGTTTGCGAAACCATTGTTCAGAACACCGAGCTATAGCCGCCCAGTTCGACCTGTACCGACTTGATCCGAGTGTAATGCTCCAGGGTGGTCAGGCCGTTCTCGCGGCCGACGCCGGATTGCTTGTAACCGCCAACCGGCATTTCCGCCGGCGACTCGCCCCAGGTGTTGATCCAGCAGATGCCGGCTTCCAGTCGGTGAATCACCCGGTGGGCTCGGGCCAGGTCGCGGGTCACCACGCCGGCGGCGAGGCCGTATTCGGTGGCGTTGGCGCGGCGGATCACTTCCTCTTCGCTGTCGTAAATCAGGATGCTCATCACCGGGCCGAAGATCTCTTCGCGGACGATAGTCATCTCGTCCGTGCAGTCGGTGAATACGGTCGGCGCCACATAGGCGCCCTTGGCGTAGGCGCCGTCGCTGACGCGCTGGCCGCCGATCAGCAGGCGCGCGCCTTCTTTACGGCCGCTGTCGATATAGCCGAGCACGCTGTCCATATGGGCGAAGCTGGTCAGCGGGCCGAAGTTGGTGGTTTCCAGCAATGGGTCGCCGAGGCGGATGCGCTTGACCCGCTCCAGCACCTTGGCCTCGAAGCGTGCCTGCAGCATACGCGGCACGAACACCCGGGTGCCGTTGGTGCAGACTTGCCCTGAGCTGTAGAAGTTGGCCATCACCGCGATATCGGCGGCGCGGTCGAGGTCGGCGTCTTCGAAGATGATCAGCGGCGACTTGCCGCCCAGCTCCATGGTCACTTCCTTGAGGGTGGAGCTGGAGGCGCTGGCCATCACCTTCTTGCCGGTGCTGGTGCCGCCGGTAAAGGAAATCTTCTCGATGCCCGGGTGCTCGGTCAGCCACTGGCCGACTTCGCGGCCGCTGCCGGTCAGTACGTTGAACACGCCATCGGGCAGGCCGGCTTCGCTGTAGATCTCGGCCAGCTTGAGGGTGGTCAGCGAGGTGACTTCGCTGGGCTTGAAGATCATCGCGTTGCCGGCGGCCAGGGCCGGGGCGGATTTCCACAGGGCGATCTGGATCGGGTAGTTCCAGGCGCCGATGCCGGCGACCACGCCCAGGGGCTCGCGGCGGGTGTAGACGAAGGAGCTTTCGCGCAGCGGGATCTGCTGGCCTTCGATGGCCGGGATCAGGCCGGCGTAGTACTCCAGCACGTCGGCGCCGGTGACTATGTCGACGAAGCGGGTTTCCGACAGCGGCTTGCCGGTGTCCAGGCTTTCCAGCTCGGCCAGCTCGTCGTTGCGCGCGCGCAGGATGTCCACGGCGCGGCGCAATATGCGCGAACGCTGCATGGCGGTCATCGCCGCCCAGACTTTCTGCCCTTCGGTGGCGCTGGCCACGGCGAGTTCGAGGTCGGCCTGGCTGGCGCGCTGCAGCGTGGCGAGCACTTCACCGGTGGCCGGGTTGATCGATTCGAAGGTGTTGCCACTGCTGGCCGTTACATAACGGCCACCAATATAGAGCTGCTGTTCGTCGAAGCGGGGCATGGCAGGTTCCTCATATTCGGTGATCGACGCGAGCCGCCTGGCGCAGGTCGTAGGTATAGGCAATATAGACGCAAGGCTAAATTATCTTAATTGAACGTTCAATCAACAAAAGCGACGGGGCACAGTCAAACGCGACACGCAGGGCGTATCGGCAGCGGCATCGGGCTGTTAGCGCGAAGGGAGGGCGGCGCGGAAAAAGGATGTTCGGTTCGCCGCGTTGGTCGAGCGTCGCGTAACCCACCAGGCAGTGCTAGGCCTTGGCCAGCTGCAGGTCGACATATTCGTAGGCGATCTGCAGGTCATGGGCGCTATCGAAGGCCTCGCCGGTCAGGGCGCCGCGCAGCCACAGGCCGTCGATCAGCGAGGACAGGCCGCGGGCGGCGGCGCGCGCGGCGGCGGGCGGCAGCACGCGGCGGAACTGGCAGCACAGGTTGGAGTCGAGGCGGCGGTCGTTGATCCGCTGCAGGCGGCGCAAGGCCGGCTGGTGCATGCTGGTGGCCCAGAAGGCCAGCCAGGTCTTCACCGCCGGGCCGTTGACCTGGCTGTCGTCGAAGTTGCCCTCGATGATCGCGTGCAGATGGGCGCGCGGACTGTCGTCCTCGAGCGCCGCACGGCGTTCGTGCACCGCATCGCTCAGGGCCTGCATCAGATGGCGCATGGTGGCCTCGAGCAGGCCGTTCTTGTCCTTGAAGTAGTGGCTGATAATGCCGTTGGACACCCCGGCAACTCGCGCGATATAGGCAATGCTGGCATCACTCATGCCGACCTGGTCGACCGCTTCGAGGGTGGCCGCGATCAATTGCGAACGGCGGATCGGTTGCATTCCGACCTTGGGCATCTGCTTCTCCGACAAGAGGGGGCGTCCCCTGGATGGGCGCAGTCTAGGCCGTTCTTTATTGGTCGATCAATCAAGCCTGACGTTGCCTGGACGACTTGTCGGTCAGGGATAACAGGGCTCGCCGGTCCGTCGAGTCCTGGTGCACTGCTCTAATCCGCGTCTCGCAGGCTCAAGCGCAGCAACACCGGCAGATGATCCGAACCCAGATCCGGCCCCACCTGGCGAGAGACCACCATCCAGTGTGGCGTCACCAGCACATGATCGAGGGGAATCCCCAGCAGGCCGTGCAGGGCGGCGGGCCAGGTCGGCGCCAAACCGCTGGCTCGCCTGAGGCCGTGCTGGGCCAGGCCGCTAAAGGCGGATGACCAGGGCGTGGCATTCAGGTCCCCGGCCAGCACGGTCGGCAGTTTGCTGGCGCTGGCCTGGCGGGCCAAGGCCCGCAACAGGCCATTGCGCACGCCGTGGAAGTGGGCGGAAAGCGGCGGCATGGGATGCACGGCGATAAGCCCAATCAGCTGGTTCTGCCACTGCACCTGGGCTTGGATATGGGCGATAGCGTCCGCATCCTCGATAACCTGCACCTGCTGCAAGGGGTGGCGCGACAGCAGGGCAATGCCGAAGGGGCCGTATTGCGGCAGCAGTTGCTGAAAGGGGTAGTCGGTCAATAAGCGCAAACCAGCGGCATAGTCCGGCGACACTTCCAGCACTATCACCACATCGGGCCGCTCCTGGGTCAACCACCGCGCCAAGGCCTGGGCGTCCTGGTTATGCAGGCTGACGTTGGCGCTGGCGACTGAAAATACCGGGCCATGAGCCTCACTGCCCGGTGCGGGCGCGGAGGCCGTCAGCCAGGGCAGCGGCGCAGCCAGCAGCAGGATGGCCCAGCGCTTATCCAGCCAAGTCGCCAGGCCTACGGCCAGCAGCAAGCCCAATAGAAACAGCCATTGCCAATGGCTGGCCAAGTCGAGCAACCAGGCCAGCGCGCTGCTGGACGCGGCCAACAGATGGGATGGCAGCGGCAACAGCAGCCCCAGCACGGACAGCAGCGCCAAGGCCTGCATACGCCTTGCCCAGTAGGTTCTTCGGTTAGGTTCGGGCGGGATGGCCGTGAGCATTTCGCGCGCGGTCGGCTTAGTTGCTAGGCCGATACGTGCCGGCCCCGTGCGGGGCGGCGCTAAAGGCCGGGAGCAGCTCGGCCTGGCGGGAGAACTCGCGCAAGGCGGGGAAGTCCGCCGCCGGGACCAATTCGGGGAGCATCTGCTGGGTGAATTGCCAGGCCACCGCCGTGCTCACCCCGGCTTGGTTGATGCTCTCGCTGCCCACGGCCAGCGGGCGCTTGTGCAGCTCCGCTTCGAGCGCTGCATAGGCCGCCAGCAATTGCCCGGTGACCCGCTCCAGCCAGGGCTGATGCTGCTTCTCGGCGGGGCGCAGCTGGCGTTCGTAGACTATCTGCACGCTTTTCTCGCAGGCGGCCAGGGCCAGGCCTATCACCCGCAGCGCATGCTGGCGCTGCGCCATGACCTCGGGCATCAGGCTCTTGCCCAGGCCGGCGAGCGCTTCGGCGTATTCCAGGATCAGCGTGGAATCCATCAGCACCTCGCCGTCCGCGCAGATCAGCGAGGGCGCCTTGACCACCGGATTGATCCGCTGGAACTGCTCGAAGTTGCTGAACACGGAAATCGACCTGTGCTCGAAGCGCAGGCCGAGCAGTTGCAGGGAGATCGCCACGCGGCGGACATAGGGTGAGTCGAGCATTCCAATCAGTTGCATAACCTTTCCTTGGGCGATAAGGGGGTTGCTGGGACACGGGTTCGGCGCTTGGGCGGATTAGCTCTGGGCGGCATCGGGGATCAGCGCCAGCAGATCGGTGACCCCGATATCGACCTGGGCCTGGGACAGCAGGGTGCTGGCTTGGCCGCGATGGTGGGTTTGGTGGTTGAAGAAATGCATGATCAGGCTGAAGAAGTTCCGCTCGGTGACGACGCCCTGAGTGTTGCTGTAACGCAGGGGCAGGTCCAGCTCGGCTTCGCGTATCGAGCGCGCCCAGCTCAGGATCAGCTGGTCGAGGGCGCGGCGGTAGGTGGCGAGGCTGTGGATATCGCTATACAGCAGCTGGTCGAGGCTGGTCGGGGTCGGCAGCTTGCAGACCGGCCCCAGTGCCGGGTAGTGGGCGGGATGGCTGGCGAAGCGTTTCAGCCAGAGGGTATCGCCCACCGCCAGGTGGTTAAGCGTGCCGAACAGGGAGCCGAAGAAGGCCTGCCGCTCGGCCATCAGCGCTTCGCCGGGCAAGCTCAGCGCGGCCTTATAGACTTTGCCGTTCATCCATTCGTTGTACTCAGCCATCAGGCTGATGTGCGCGATACGGCTCACTTTGCGGCTCCTAAGTGGCTAGACGATCGGCAAATAGGGCGGGCATTGCCGACCATAGGTATAGCCCCTTTGCCCTGGACATACCCAGTCGCGAGCCTGCTCCTTGGGCGCGCTATTCGAGCACCCTGGCGTAATGCTCGACGCGGGGAAAGGGCTCGTAGAAATGATGCAGCAGCGCGCGCCATTCCTGGTACTGCGCCGACTGCCTAAAGCCCTGGGTGTGGTCTTCCAGGGTTTGCCAATTGACCAGCAGGGCATGCTGCGATTGGTTCTCCAGGCAGCGCTGCAGTTGGTGCGAGAGATAGCCCGGCATGCCGGCGATGATCGGAGCCGCCTGGCTAAAGGCCGCTTCGAACGCCGCTTCGCGGCCGGGAATAATCTGCAAGATGGCCAGTTCAAGAATCATTGAAGCCTCGCAGGCTGGACGGGTTAACGCGCGGATCAGGCAAGCTGGGGTTGCAGGGCGAACCTTCTTATCTCGAACAATTGCCATAGCGCGCTGGTCAGGCAGAGCACAATCAAGGCCATGGACAGCGGCAGATGGAATTGGCTGAAGCCGGCGAGGGCAAAGCCGGCATGGATCAGGAACGTAAGGGCGCCCAGGGCGGCGCAGAGTCTGGCGAACAAGATGGCCTTGTCACCGCCTAGCACCACCTGGGTATAGCCCAGCAGAAGAATAGGAATGGCCAGCAGATTGAACGCCAGATAACCCTGGATTCCCCCGGGCAGATGGAACATCTCCCACTCACGCCAATAGGCCGCATCGATCTGATGCAGAACCAGCAAGCACAGGGTCGAGAAATAGCTTCTTTGCATGAGTAAGGGTCCATGGCCTCGTGGCCTAAGCGGCAGGTTAATGGGCGGGGCTTTAGTTCGTTGTAAGTGAGCGAAACGTATAGCTTGGACTATTCCCACTCGTCGTGGCGCTCGCGGCGCTCTTGCCGGTAGTTGGTGACCTCCAGGCGGATACCGTCCGGGTCGCTAAAGAAGGTGGCCGTGTAATCCTCGGCGTATTCCGGATAAAGCCGCGCTTGCGTGGCCGCTATGCCGACGCTGCGCAGCTGCTCGGCGACTTCCTGCACCTCGGCCGCGCTGTCCACGCGCAGGCAGAAATGCTGCAGCCCTGGCGAGTAGGGGTTGTGCTGCATCTCGGCGCGGGCCGGGCGCAAGACGAAGCCGAACAGCTTATTGAAGTAGTGGATATGCGGGTCGCCGGCCAGGCTAAAGCTGCTCTTGCGAAAACCCAGGGCTTCCAGCAGCACCTGATCATAGAAGCGCTCCGAGCGGGCCAGGTCGGAGACGCTGATATAGATATGATCGATTCCTATGACTTCGGCCATGGCGAACGTCCTTGATGGGGCGGCTATGGGCCACAGATTAAGCCTGAGGCGGGCTCGCTGTCTGCTGGGCCTGCCAGTGAGTTATTTCCTCTGCGGTAAAGTGATTGACCAGATCGCTGTAGAGCTTTTCGATGGCATCCGGGCTTAAACCCTCGGCCGCGGCCCATTCGCGCCGGCGGCTGAGCATCGCCTGGAAACGTTCGGGCGCGCGCACGGCGGCCGCCGAGGTCTTGAACTGTGCCGCAGCCAGCACGTATTGAAAGCGCCTGCCCAGCAGCTTGATGACCGCCTGATCGAGGCGATCGATTTCGTCACGGATATTCGCCATGCCCGCACATTGCTCGGGGGCCAAGCGATTGATGACTTCCATATAGATAGCTCCGAATGGATAGCGCCGATGCAGATTGGCTGGATCGGCTGGCGGGTAAGGCTTTCAGCAAGAGAAAACCTGGACTAGGCGCCAGCAGGGCGTTGCATGGGTTGGAAGTGTATGCCGTTCTTGGTTTGTGCCTCGCCCGCTGGCCTAAAGCCAAAGCCTGCATAGACCAGCACGGCATACAGCGAAGAATTGACCGTAAAGCCTTGAGCGTTGCCGGCGGCTATGGCTTGGCTCTTTAACTGCTGCCAGAGTCGCTTGGCGATACCCTGGCGATGGAAATCGGGCCTAACGAATAAGTGATAGGTATGCCTGTTGTCGCGCAGCGCGGCGACGCCAACCAGCTCTGCCTCGATAAAGCCGAGGACATAGATAAAGTCCTGGCTGTTGATATAGCTGGCGATGGCGGCTGGTGAAAGGCTGGCGAGAAAGCCTTCTGCACCCGCGGCAGATGGCGCGGAGAGAAAGTAATAGGCAACGCCTTGAATCAACTCGGCCACGCTTTGCGCGTCCGATTCTTGGGCGGGCTGGATTACCAACTGTTCGCTTATAGGGCTAACGGCCATGTCGCGTAATGCTCCGTGTCGGGTCTGTACATTCTACTGGCTGAGGGGGCTTCTATTTATTGCGTGTGTGCAGGGAAAAGGAAAGGCTTGTCTCTCTTTTGTGCTCTTGTTTCTCACGTACGCGAGGTTAAGCACGGGTTATATTTCAATTGCTGAGCCACTCCACCCGGTTGATCTTTTTTCTGCGATAAGCAAGGCGCTTGAAGTCTCATTAGCGGCGGCAATTAATCCGGAAGGTGCCCATATGACACTTTTGCCAATAGGTTTCCAGCCGCCGGTAGGTTGACTATGATTTGCCATGGCGACCAGCATGTTTAAATTCCGCGCATGGGCTTGTAACTGTTGGGTATCGTCTGCATAACCCCTCGCCGTGATGAGCACGCCCGCGATGTAAATCGTAGCGCCGGATTCGGCACACCCCTCGGCGTGACTTCTGTGGTTCGTATCAGCGCAAATCGCATTGGCAATTTTAGTGTCGCCAACAGTAATAACCTGATGGGTTCTACCGGCACTGAAATATCGATCCTCACCAGGGTGCAGGTGCATCTTTGCATAGGTTTCTATGCTTCCTCTGGGCGAGATGGTAAATGCGCCAATACTCGGCTTGGCGTCTGTGGCGATTGGTGCGCCAACAACAATGTGCATGTTATTCGCGACAGCCAACTCGACGAGTGGCTGTAAGCGCGCGTCATCCACGGCAAATGCCAAGGCTGACGCCAATTCCGGTTCATATCCGGTTAGCGATAACTCAGGGAACACCAGGTAGGCGACGTCATGCGCTCTGGCTATGTTAATGAACTCTGCGTGCAGCAAAATATTGGCATCCACATCCCCCTGTATTGACGGGGCTTGAGCTACCGCAATTTTTAGTGGTAACACGGCGCTTTCCTTGCAATGAAATATTCAGGTTAAGGGGTGGGCTTTAGCTCGTGTCAAAAGAACAGAGGCGTCGGGGGCAGGTCTTACATTTTACATTTGAACTGGGCGCCCGATTTTGTCCGCGCGGAACATGGGGGCAGGTCTTACATTTTGCCCAAGAGCAAAACAGCTACGAAATATCAAATGTAAGACCTGACCCTTGCTGCTACGTTTTTGCTTGTGCAGCGGTTGTCCGTTTTTGGTCGTAACTAGTCCGTTAATAAAATGTCCATGTACGGGTGTTTTTTAAATCCCATTTTATAGTAAGGGACGCTCATGTCAGCATAGGCGGTTCCGTCTTCGTACTTGGTGAAGGCAAAGATTTGAGAAACTTGTGCGCCATTTCTAGTAAGCGCACCTTTTTTACTAATAATGAGGTAGCCAAAAGACTGCCCGCCTTGTTCGTTTTTTATGAAGTCTGCAATCTCTCGCTTGGTATATTCTTCGGTGTATTGCTCAAAAGTATAATTGTCTATTCTCCAAATCTGCTGTTCACAAGATCTGTGTGTGTTAAGCCCGGCTATGCATTTTTGTCCTGTTTTTGTATGGGGCTTTACTTGGCTAAGTATATCGTCTAACAGTATGATCTCTCTGCCGTGCTCTGTGTCTTTTAGCGCGGCGAGGCCAGTATCATTCTGTGCATCAAAAAAATAGCTACTCACGTCTAGCGCCAGTACAAAATCCGATAGGAGTAACATACTAATTACGGCAATGAGTTTTTTCATAATTGGTCTCGTTGCGTGTGATGGTTGTCGGAAGTGACGCTCAATGTTAACTCGGAGCCCAGAATTAGCGTAGATGAAGGTCCTGAGTGTTGCCAAATAGGTTTATGGAAAATAGCGCCTAACGTTCAGGTTAAGGGGTTGGCGTTAGGGAAACTCTGAAGAGGACTTCATGATTTTGGCTAAATAAACGGACTCCACGCACTGAGTTTTCCCATGAAACAGATGAGCTTCGCCGATTCCGAGTACGCCGGAAAGCGCAAGCAGACCCGTAAAGAGCTGTTCCTGATTGAGAGCACGGGGTCAGGCCTTGCATTTTGCACAGGAGCAAAACAGCTACAAAATATCAAATGTAAGACCTGGCCCCTGCTGCTACTGAGCATTTTCAGAGTGCGCTGTGTAGTAGTCTCGGTTTTCCATCGAATGTTCAAGACCAAAACGGCCATATGCCATGTATTTAGCATAAAAGCAGAGTTAATTTTGTGCAAGTAAGCATAGCGGGCGAGTAAGTAATACTCAATTGCCAGATCAATATGGCGGTACGAAAGAGTTATAGTTTCTAATTCTTTTTGTACGGGAAATTTTATTTCTACAGAGTCGCCTCTTAGCTTCAGTGTAAGTAAAGGATTGGAGTCGTATTCATTGCTCATTGGTGTATTCTCAAAAATAAGCAAAACCTCTGCGTCTAACTAGTAATTAAGCGACATGCTGTCGCTTAATATTCATTGCCAATTCTTAAGCCATTCCCTTTTCTCGAGTCGCCTGCAATAAACCCGATACTGACAGCCTTGATCGCCCGTGATGATTGGGCGCTATCTCGTTTAACCCTAGTAATGGCTCGTTTATCTGTCTAGCCGCTTACCCAATTAAGCAAATCCCAGGCATAAAAAAGCGGGCCTAAGCCCGCTCCGATATCGCTGTATTACTTGGCTATCAGTTCAACCAACTGGCCACCCGCTCCGGGTTGGCGGCGATCCAGTCTTTGGCGGCTTGTTCGGGTTTGGCGCCTTCGCTGATGGCGAGCATCACCGAGCCGACTTCTTCGCCGTACCAGGAGAAGTTCTCTAGGAAGGCGGCGGCTTCGGGGGCTTTGGCCGCCAAGCCTGGATTGGCCACGGTGTCGACGTGCTCATCGTCACCGAAAACTTTCTGCGGGTCTTCGAGGAAGCGCAGTTTCCACTTGGCGAACATCCAGTGCGGAATCCAACCGGTTACCACTATGGCTTCCTTGTTCTTCTCTGCGCGGGTCAAGGCAACTGCCATGGCCGGGCCTGAGCTGGGCATCAGTTTGATGTCGCTGAGCTGGTATTCCTTGATGGCGTCTTCCGTGCGGCGCATGACGCCGGCACCGGCATCGATACCGGTGATCTTGCCATCGAACTCCTTGCTGTAGGTGTTGAGGTCAGCGATGGTTTTGGCGGCAACATAGTCCGGTACGATCAGGCCGATCTTGGCGCCTTGGTAGTTGGTGCCGAGCACCGTCACCTTGTCCTTGAGCTTGGCGAAGTACTCGCCGTGGGTGGCGGGGAGCCAGGCGGAGAGGGTGACGTCCAGATCGCCGCGCGCCACGCCTTGCCACATGATGGCCGGTTCCACGGCTTGCAGTTCGACCGTATAGCCGAGTTTGCTACGCAGGATTTCGCCGGCGACATGGGTGGCGGCGACGCTGTCGTCCCAGCCGTTGACGTAGCCGATCTTCAGGCTGGGTTTGTCCGCCGCCATGGCGGTGCTCATGCCCAGGGCCAGGGCGGCGACGCCGAGGCTCTGCAGGCAGAGGGTCTTCAAGTTGCGCATAGGTTGTGCTCCGTCAGTGAGAGTGGCAGTTCAGTTCAATTACTGGCGCGTTCTTCTTGCGGGCCTTGCGTGTTTCTTGACGTACAGCAGGGTAAACGGTGCAACGGTCCGGTTTTGTAGCCCGGATAAAATCCGGGGTCGTGTATTGCCGGCGAATCCGTTCCCGGATTGCATCCGGGCTACGCGCAGGCTTTCGCCTTGGCGTGGCGAATCCAGGGTGCAACTAGCCAGGCGATGGCCATTTGGCCTCGCCGGCGAGTTATCTGCATAAGGTCAAGCGGCCGCGTCGCCCTCACATGGCCGAGGGCGGGCGGTGCCGGGCGTTACATGCCGAGGTGTTTCTTCACGGCGGCGACGCCGTCCTGGCCGTCGTAGGTGGTCACGCCGGCCAGCCACTGGTCGAGGATCGCCGGGTTGGCTTTGATCCAGTTTTTCGCCACTTCGGTGGGGTTCTGTTTTTCCAGCACCTTTTCCATCAGCTGGCTTTCGATTGCCACGGTGAACTGCAGGTTGTTCAGCAGTTTGCCGACGTTGGCGCAGCGTGCTTCGTAGTCCGGCGGTACCACGGTGAACACCTTGGCGGCGCCGAAGTCCGGGCCGAACACGTCATCGCCACCTTCCAGGTAGGTGATGTCGAACTGGGTGTTCATCGGGTGCGGGGCCCAGCCGAGGAATACCGCGGGCTCTTTCTTCTTCACCGCGCGTTGCAGCTGCACCAGCATGCCGGCTTCGCTGGACTCGACCATCTTGAATTCGCCGAGGCCGAACTGGTTGCCCTTGATCATGCCGTCAATCAGCAGGTTGCCGTCGTTACCCGGCTCGATGCCGAAGATCTTGCCGTTCAGCTGGTCCTTGAACTTGGCGATGTCGGCAAAGCTTTTCAGCCCGGCTTCGGCCGCGTAGGTCGGTACGGCCAAGGTGTACTTGGCCCCTTCCAGGTTGGCCTTGGGCAGTACCTTGACGCCGTTGTCCTTGGTGAACGGCTCGATCACCGCGTCCATGGACGGCGCCCAGTAACCGAGGAACACGTCGATCTGCTTGTTCTTCACCCCGGTAAAGGCGATGGGCACCGAGGCCATGATCTTGCGCGTCTGGTAGCCCAGGCCTTCGCTGAGGGTCATGGCCACGCCAGTGGTGGCGGCGATGTCGGCCCAGCCAATTTCCGCGAAGCGCACCATCTTGCAACTCTCAGGCTCCTGCGCCCAAGCGCTTTGCAGCATGGCAACGGAGAGCAGGCCGACACCTGCGAGCGTTTTTATCGTTTTCATCTGCGACTCCCTGTTGAACGAAGGTAAGACTTACTGACGTTGAAGTTTGCCGCCGAACCAGGCGACCAGACTGCGGCGCTTGGTGGTCTGCGGAGTTCCGAAACTCTCGGTGATGCGGTCGAGGATGATCGCCAGCAACACCACGGCCATGCCGCTTTCGAAGCCTAGACCGATGTCCAGGCGCTGGATGCTCGCCAGTACGTCGTTGCCCAGGCCGCCGGCGCCGACCATCGAGGCGATGATCACCATCGACAGGGCCATCATGATGGTCTGGTTGACCCCGGCCATGATCGACGGCATGGCGTTCGGCAGTTGCACCTTGAACAGCAACTGGCGCTGGGTGCAGCCGAACGACTGGCCGGCTTCGATGATTTCCTTGTTGACCTGGCGGATGCCCAGGTTGGTCAGGCGCACCGCCGGTGGCATGGCGAAGATCACCGTGGCGATGATCCCCGGCACCCGACCGAGGCCGAACAGCATGGCCGCCGGGATCAGGTAGACGAAGGCCGGCATGGTCTGCATAAAGTCGAGGATCGGCCGGATGATGGTCGCCACCCGCTCGCTGCGCGCCGCCCAGATGCCCAGCAGCACGCCCA
>Ga0209343_10001028_pt1 | contig 38621 bp, 40 predicted proteins | sample RifCSPlowO2_02_FD_184026 | JGI IMG/M metagenome (GOLD analysis project Ga0209343, IMG submission 184026) | Groundwater microbial communities from Rifle, Colorado - Rifle CSP2_plank lowO2_0.2 (SPAdes) (version 2) | ecosystem: Environmental > Aquatic > Deep subsurface > Groundwater | place...
GCCCATGGTCTGCGCCGCCTCCACCTGCGCGGCCGGCACGCGGCGCACGTCTTCCGCCACCATCAGCACCATCTGGAAAAAGGTGCCGATGAAGATGATCGCAATCTTGGAACCCTCGTCGATGCCCACCCACAGCATCACCAGCGGAATGAAGGCCACCGCCGGCATGTAGCGGATCAGGTCGGTCAGCGGCTCCAGCAGCGCCTGCACCGAGCGGAACGAACCGATCAGCAGGCCCAGCGGCAGCGCGATCACCGCCGAGAGCACGAAGCCCGCGACCACGCGGTAGATGCTGATGCCCATGTCTTCGAGCAGGCCGGTCTCGGTGGCCCAGGTCCAGGTCTTGGCCAGCACCGCGGTGGGCGAAGGCAGAAAGGTCGGGTCCATGCCGCCCCAGGCGGCCAGCGCGGCCCACATCAGCAGCGGGGTGATCAGGCCGGTGAGCGCAAACACCCAGTAGGCGCGGCGCGAGATGCCGGTGCGCACCGTCCAGAAGCCGGTGCGCCGTGGCGGGCGTGCAGACGCAACGGCGCCGGGCGCTCCGGCGCGGGCCGGTGGCGGGATGGGTGCGGGCGGAGGAAGCTGGGACATGCGGGGCTCCTGACGGGGGACAAACAGCGAGAGAGGCTCGTGCGCAAGCAGCGAAGCATCTCCCGGGCTTTTGTCCCTCCGTGGAGCCACACGATCGTGGCCGACTGCTCTCGGACCAGACGGCGCGCTCTACGTATATGTATGAGCAACGCCCGGAACCCTAGCGGTCTTCAAGGCAGCGAATCACCGTTTTGGTGCACTCGCCTCTCTGTCTCTCAGTGTTAGCAGGTTTGGTGCCAGGGGCCTGCAGTGCATCGAAATGCCCACTACTTGAGTTCCGGACAGATCACCCGCCGAGCGGCAAACACGATCGCAGCAGAAAGATCGTCCCCGAAGAACTCGGCGAGGTTGGTCTGGGTGGCGGCGAAATCGGCCTTTCCAATTCGGACCCAGTTACACACCTCTTCGCCCCAGCGGGCGTGTTCGCCCGGTGGCGCGTCGCGGACGGCCTCGATGGCCTCTGTGGTTTTCACCTGGCTCTTGAGCAAGGCACCGAACTGCTCGATCTGCTCGGGTGTGGCGCTGTGAGCCGAGGCTGCAAGCACTCCGTGCAGGAACCCGATTGACAGGAGACGGGCAAGGCGAGACAGCATGGTGGCACTCCCTGAACATGTTGGCATCTCTGTAGTGTGCCTCGCCCTCGTGGTTCGGTCGATGCTCTTCCTGTGCATACGCCCTCCACACCCGCTCCCAAGGAACGGGATGTGGCACCGCTCACACCCCGAGGTAGCGCCCCGGCCGGTGGTTGAGCGCGAGGATGGCGCCGATGGCCACCGCGCCCACCACCGACTGCGCCACCCGCATGGGAGGCAACAGCCAGACCCACACCGACGCGAAAAACCGCCTGCAGCAGACGCTGAAAGACTGGGACCGTATCTCGAAGCAGCAGCGCCCCCCCGGCTAACTGAGCGCTGGACAGACCAGGCCGTCAGGGTGGCTCACCGCCCGACGTCATCGCGGCCCAGCATGCGCTGGACCCTGGATTCCTCTTCGATGGCGCGATCGAACTGGTCCAGCCCGATCTGGTTCAGCACCCGCTTGAACTCGGTCGCCACCTCGGGCTTGAGGTCCGCAATCCGCCGGGCCGCCGCCAGCGAGACCGCATTGAGTTCGTCCGCGGGCACGCTGCGGTAGACCAGTCCCCAGTCGAGGGCCTGCGCCGCGCCGAAGGTCTCACCGAGCAGCATCAGCGCTTTGGCGCGCATCGGACCGATCGCGGAGGGCAGGGTCGCCACCAGTCCACCCGTGACGAAGACGCCCAGCGAGGCCTCGGGCAGCTTGAACCTCGCGTCCACGGCGGCGTAGACGATGTCGGCGTTCATCATCCACTCGAAGCCGGCGCCGACGGTCCAGCCGTGCACGGCGGCGATCACCGGTCTGGGGTGAGTCACGATGGCCCGGGAAACCGCCTGCACCAGCTCCAGGTCTTTGTCGGTGGGCGCTGCGCCGACATCGCGTCCGGCGCAGAACGCGCGGCCGCTGCCTCGAAGGCGGATGGCGCGGACTGACGGGTCGATGGCCGCGGCATTCAGCGCTTCGAGCAGGGCCTCGGCCAGTTCGTTGTCGATGGCGTTGAGTTTGTCGGGGCGGTTCAGCGTCAGGGTCAGGACGCCGGCATCGGATTCAAGCAGGAGTTGAGGTGAAGGCATGACGCAGGCTAGCAGGATTCCGCGCCCAGGCGCCAGCGCTCACACCCCCAGATAACGCCCCGGCCGGTGGTTGAGCGCAAGGATGGCGCCGATGGCCACCGCGCCCACCACCGACTGCGCCACCTGCATGGGCGGCAGCACCCAGAACGCCGCGAGCACAACGACCAGATCGACACACATCTGCACCTTGCCGGCGCTGAACCCTTTGGCCTGCTGCAGCCATTGCGCGAGGATGTTGACACCGCCCACGCTGGCCTGGTGGCGCAGCAGGGCGAGCAGCCCGAAGCCGATCAGGAAGCCGCCGAGCACGGAAGCGACCCAGGGGTTGAGCAATTCGAAGCGCACCACCTTGGGCGCCAATGTGGTGCAGGCGGACACGAGGGCGACGGCGCCGAAGCTCTTGAAGGTGAACGCCGGGCCGAGCCGGTACCAGGAGAGCACGAAGAACGGCAGGCTGAACAGAAAGAAGAACAGGCCAAAGGGCAGGCCGCTGGCGTAACTGGCCAGAAAGGCCACGCCCGCCACGCCGCCGGTCAGCAGGCCGGCGTGGCCAAACATGGTCATGCCGAGTGCGACGAAGAGCGAGCCGGCGATGAGCGCGTGGGTGTCGTCGAACCAGGAGTGGGTGGCTGGGGCGGGCGTGAGGGGTGCGGCGGGGGTCATGGTGACGGCACAAGCATGGGGCGTGCCGTGGCGGCGGTTCGGCCATGTGGCCTCCCGGCGCGCCCCACCCTCAGGCCGTCAGGGGTTCCCTGGCCGCCGCCGCGCTGCGCGTGGCTGAAGGCAGCTCGCCGAACAAGGCCTTGTAGTCGCTCGCGAAGCGCGAGGGGTGCCAGAAGCCCCAGCGCGCCGCCACGTCGCCCACGGGCGCCGCCCGGTTCTGGCGCAGTTCGCTGCGCACCTGATTGAGGCGCATGGCGCGCAGGTAGGTGACGGGGCTGATCTGCATGACCTCCTCAAACGCATACTGCAGCGCGCGGCGCGAGGTGCCAATGGCCTGGCAGAGGTCGGGCACGGCGATCACTTCGTGGGCGTGCGCCTGCATGTACTGGCGTGCGCGGGCGACGATGCGGCGGCGGCTGGCGGCCGAGGCGGGCAGCGCGCCCGTCGGCTCGCCCGAGCGCAGGTTGGCGAGCAGGGCGTCGCAGAGCGAAAGCGCGAGCATGCGGCGCGAGGCGGGGTAGGCGCTGAGGTCGGCCGGGCTGTTCGCGAGGCCCAGCGCGGCGTTGAGCAGCCGGCCGTATTCGGCGCAGGCCGCGCGCGGTGCGTTCAGCAGCAGGGGCACGGCGGGCAGTTCGGCGTCCGGTCCCTCCACCTGGGTGATCAGTTCGCGCAGAGCCTGCGTGTCCACCGAGAGCGCCAGGATCTGCATGCCGGCGCTGGCCACGAGGTCGAAATCGCCTTGCGCAGAGATGCCGATGAGGTGTTCGCCGGGCAGCCGGTGGCCGCAGTACCAGCCCGGTGCGTCCGCCGCGCGCACCAGCGCGATGGACATGCGGTGGGGGCTCAGGTGCCCGGCCTGCATGACGACCTGGTTGGCCCGCTCGGCAAACACCTGCGCCGGGCCCACGCGCAGTTCGTCCACCTCGCCCTCGAAGCGCCCGGCCGAGAGCTGTTCGTAGCGCTGGTCCCAGTCGGGCAGGCTGGCGGCCTGCTCGCCGGCGTCGCGTGCACGTTTGTGGGAGTGATCGAAGTTCATGCCGGGCCGCAATGCAAGTTGTGCGCCATTGTTGGGGCCAGCGCAGATTTGCCAAATACGGATAACCCCTCGGTGCCGGGTCGCCCTAAGGTGCGGGCCTTGTCCCAACCCGTATCTCGAGGAGTCCCTCCATGACCACCCGCTCCCTTCCCCTGGCACTGAGTGCCGTCGCCCTGGCCGCCGCCGCGCTGTGGTCGCCACTGGCGCTGGCGCACGGCGCTGCCGCCAAGATGGTGCCGCTGAAAAAGGCCGCCAAAGACTTCAACGCCACGGTGCAGTGGGACAGCTATGCCCAGGTGTTCTCGCTCTCGCGCAACAGCACCCTGGTGCGCGTGAAACCCGGCGCGCGCACGGCGCAGGTGAATGGCGCGACGCTGCGGCTGGGCGTGCCGGTGGTGCTGCGCAAGGGCACGCCGTATGTGGCGGCCGACTTCTTCCAGCAGGTGTTCCAGTCCGGCCTGGACAAGACCTTCGTGGTCGAGCGCAAGCCCAACCCGCTGAACCCGCTGACGGCGGACGAGATCAAGGCCACGCTGGAGGTGCTGAAGGCCTCGGGCCAGTTCAAGCCTGGCCACCGGTTCACCGAGATCGTGCTCAAGGCGCCGCCGAAAGACCAGGTGTGGGCGCACGCGCTGGGGGGCAAGCCGGTGCAGGCGCCGCGCCAGGCGGCGTTCGTGATCCTCGACGGCCGCAAGCTGATCGAGGGCACGGTGGACCTGGCCTCGAAGAAGCTCACGCAGTGGCAGCCCGTGGAGGGCGCACACGGCATGGTGCTGATCGACGATTTCGGCGCGGTGCAGGCGGCCATCGAGGCCAGCCCGGAATACGCCAAGGCGCTGGCGCAGCGGGGCATCCCAGACGTGAAGAAGGTGGTGGCCACACCGCTGACCGTGGGCTACTTCGATGGCAAGGACGGGCTGAAACAGGAACAGCGCCTGCTCAAGGTGGTGAGCTACCTCGACGTGGGCGACAACAACTACTGGGCGCACCCGATCGAGAACCTGGTGGCGGTGGTGGACCTGGAGCAGAAGAAGGTGATCAAGATCGAGGACGCGGGCGTGATCCCGGTGCCGATGAAGCCCACGCCCTACGACGGCAGCGACCGCAAGGCCAGCGCGCCGCACAAGCCGCTGCACATCACCGAGCCCGAGGGCAAGAACTACACCATCAGCGGCAACACGCTGACCTGGCGCAACTGGGCGTTCCACATTGGCCTGAACTCGCGCACCGGCCTCACGCTCTCCACCGTGACCTACAACGACAAGGGCACACCGCGCAAGGTGCTGTACGAGGGCACGCTGGGCGGCATGATCGTGCCCTACGGCGACCCGGACGTGGGCTGGTATTTCAAGGCCTACCTCGACTCGGGCGAGTACGGCATGGGCACGCTCACCTCGCCCATCGAGGCGGGCAAGGACGCGCCGCAGAACGCGGTGTACCTCGACGCGACCATCGCCGACTTCACCGGCGCACCGATGACGATCCCCAACGCGATCGCCGTGTTCGAGCGCTACGCCGGCCCCGAGTACAAGCACCAGGAAATGGGCAAGCCCAACATCAGCGCCGAGCGGCGCGAGCTGGTGGTGCGCTGGATCAGCACCGTGGGCAACTACGACTACATGTTCGACTGGGTGTTCGCGGAGAACGGCACCATCGGCATCAACGCGGGCGCCACCGGCATCGAGGCCGTGAAGGGCGTGAAGGCGCGCACCATGGCCGATCCGAGCGCCGCGGAAGACACGAAGTACGGCACGCTGCTGGACCACAACATCGTGGGCACCACGCACCAGCACATCTACAACTTCCGCCTCGACCTCGACGTGGACGGCGAGGCCAACTCGCTGACCGAGATGGACCCGGTGGTGCTGCCCAACACGGCCGGCGGCCCGCGCACCAGCACCATGCAGACGACGCTGCGCACGGTGGCCACCGAGAAGCAGGCGGCGCAGAAGTTCGACCCGTCCACGATCCGGCTGCTGAGCAACGGCAGCAAGACCAACAAGGTGGGCAACCCGGTGTCGTACCAGCTGATCCCCTACGCGGGCGGCACACACCCGGTGGCCAAGGGCGCCAACTTCGGCAAGGACGAGTGGATCTACAACCGCCTGAACTTCATGGACAAGCAGATCTGGGTGACGCGCTACAACGAGGACGAAAAATTCCCCGAGGGCAAGTTCCCCAACCGCTCCAGCAAGGACACCGGGCTGGGCCAGTTCAGCGCCGACGACCAGGCCATCGTGAACACCGACAACGTGGTCTGGCTGACCACGGGCACCACGCACGTGGCGCGCGCCGAAGAGTGGCCGATCATGCCGACCGAGTGGGTCAATGTGCTGCTCAAGCCCTGGAACTTCTTCAGCGAGACCCCGACGCTGGGGCTGGTGCCGACCCCGAAGGCGAAGTAAACGCCTCCCTCAACCCACCCGACAGGCCCTTCGCGGGCATGTCGGCATTGGGTGACACGCTGCAGCATTTGGACACCTTTGCGCATCGTGCGTTGACACAACCGCCCTACATTGCGCTCCACACAAGAAGGAGTGTTCACATGGACAGGTCAATGATGAAGGGCATCGCCGTGGGCGGCATTGCCATGGTGGTGCTCGGGGCCAGCGGCTTCACCGGCTACCAGGCGCTGACGCAACCGACGTTCGCCGACGTGGTCGCGGTGAAGGAAGTGACGGAGACCGTGGTGACGCCACGGGAGCGCTGCGAGAACGTGCAGGTGCGGCGGCAGGCGCCGGTGAAGGACCAGCACCGCGTCGCGGGCTCGTTGATCGGCGGTGTGGCGGGCGGCCTGCTGGGCAGCAACATCGGCGGCGGCAACGGCAGGAAGCTGGCCACCGTGGCCGGGGCGGTGGCCGGGGGTTATGCGGGTAACCAGGTGCAAAAGAACCTGCAGCAGAACGACGTGGTCACGACGACGGAGCGCCGCTGCAGGACGGTGAAGCTCAAGTCGCAGAGGCTGGTCGGGTACGACGTGACCTACCGGCTCGAAGGCCAGGACGGTCAGGTGCGCACCTCCTTCCAGCCGGGCGCCACGCTGCCGGTGAAGGACGGGCGGGTGGTGATCACACCGCCGACCGGGATGCGTTCGTAAGTCCGGGTAGTCGGCGCCGGGGCCCGGTGGCCGGGCTACCCGCCTGCGGTCCCGTCGAGGCCTTCCAGCTTGCCCAGGTACGCCCGCACCAGCTCGCGCAGCCGCTCGCGCCCGAAGCTCGGGTCGTGGCCCGCGTGCACCACGCTCACGGGCAGTTCCAGCAAGCGTTCCATGGTGCGCGCGTAGGCGGCGCGGTCGGAGTGGTGCAGGTCGTCGATGAGCGGGCCGTCGTAGATGGCGTCGCCGGAAAACAGCGTGCCGCTCCTGGCTTCCCACAGGCCGATGCTGCCGGGCGAGTGGCCCGGCAGGTGCAGCACCTCGAAGTGGCGGTTGCCGAGGTCAATGACATCGCCTTCGTCGAGCCGGCGCGTGACGGTGGCCTGTTTGATTTCCCAGGCCGAGAGGTCGTAGTCGGGCGTCGGCAGGGCGGTGAGGGCGGGGCCGCCGGTTTGATAGCCGGGTACTTCGATGTTGACTTCGTTGAGGTCGAAGTCGGCCAGCGTGCCGTCGGGGTCGGCGTGGGCGAGCGCATCGGCTTCGAGCCGGTGGCACCAGCATTCGGCGAACTCGTGGTGGCTGCCCACGTGGTCCAGATGCACGTGCGTGGCGAGCGCGGCCACGCGCTGGCCGAAGAGGTGGCGCGAGGCGGCGTGCAGGCTGCTGACGCCGAGACCGGTGTCGACCATGAGGTCGAGCCCGCGCCCGCGGATGTGCCAGATGTTGCAGCGGAGAAAGGGAATGACGTGCGGCTCGGTGATGAGGGTGATGCCCTCGCCGAGACTGCGGAACTGGAACCAGTCGCCGTCGATGGGTTTGAGTGGGGTGGTCATGGGCGTTCGTGCATTTCGGCGATGGCCTCATTCCGCGTGTCGTCGACCCACTCCAGCACCTGCCACCCACCCGCCAGCGGGCCGCGTTCCACACGGGCGCGCGCGGCGTCCACCCGGTGCAGCGCGCAGGGCAGGGCCTGGCCTTCCAGCGCGGGCTGGGTCGCGCGCTCCAGCGTCCACACGCCGTGCTCCTTCTTGCCGAACGCGATGTCGAAATCGAGCAGGGCATCGGCCTGCGTCGGGTGGCGCCGGATCAGATCGCCCAGGGTTTCACCGGGCACCAGATCGGCCGGCCAGGCGGCCGCGCGCGGGCGCAGGTGCATGCAGTACACGCCCGCCACCAGCAGGCGCTCGGCGGTGGGCTGACCGTCTGCGTCGAGCCGCGCGAGCGCGATGCGCCGGCCGAGCGAGTCGGGCAGGCGTTCCCACACTTCAAGGTAGCGGCCGTGGATGCCGGTTTCGATCACGCGCGCAGGCGTCTCGAACACCATGTGGCCGGCGTCGGGTGTGCTGCGCGGGGGCTGGAAGTCGATCGTTCGCTGCCAGGTGCAGACCTCGGGCAATGCCGCGTCGGGCCGGGTGATGGCCGTGGTACCGGCGAAGCCTTGTGTCTGGGCGCGGCCTTCGGGGGTGTCACGCGGTGCATCGGGCGGCACGCGCAAATCGCCATGCCACAGGCCGGTCTGCAGCCAGCGCACCCAGGTGCTGGTGTCGCGGCCCTCGGGCGTTTCGAGCAGGGTGCGCGCCCACACGCCGTGGTACGCGGCGGGCACACCGGGGTGGTCGGGGGTGTTCATGCGGTGATTTTCGCGTGGAGAGCTTGCATTGCCCGCACACAATCATCGGTGCCCATCACCGAACCGAAGATGCCACCTTCGACCCCGATCATGGCGAGCGCGGGCGCGTGCAGCTCGGGCTGGCTGGCGGCGGTGGCATCGCCCACGATGGTGCAGCTGTAGCCGCGGTCCACCGCTTCGCGCAGCGTGGAGTGCACGCAGACTTCGGTGGTCACGCCGCAGAGGATGAGCTGGCCAATGCCGAAGGCGGCCAGCAGTGAGCCCAGCGTGGTCTGGTGGAAGGCGCCGTAGCCCGGTTTGTCGATCACATGCTCGCTGACCAGCGGGCGCAGAGCGGGCACGAAGTCGTGGCCCTGTTCACCGCGCACCAGCAGGCGGCCCAGCGGGCCGTGGCTGCCGATGGGTGCACCGGCCGCCACGCTGCGCGCCAGCTTGGCGGGCGGGCAGTCCGAGAGGTCCGGCAGATGCCCTTCGCGCGTGTGCACCACCAGCAAGCCCGCTGCGCGCGCGGCGGCCAGCAGGCGCTGCACCTTCGGCACCACGACCTGCATGGGCGCGATGTCGATGCCGGCCTGGTGCGCGTAACCTCCGGGGCTGCAGAAGTCGCGCTGCATGTCGATCACGAGCAGTGCGGTGGTGGCGGGGTCGAAGGTGGTCGGGGCGTTCATGGCGCGGGGCGGGTGAAACCGGTGGTGATGGCTTCGGCCATGCGGCGCGCCACCTCGTCGGCCAGCAGCTGGCCCTTGGCGGCGTCGGAGCCCTTGGCCGAGGACAGCACGCCCGAGGGCGGCACCCAGTCGGTGCGCGGCGGGTACATGTCGTAGGGCGGGAAGTCGGCCGGGCCGTCATCGGGCAGCAGGTCCATGCGAACCAGGCTGGGGTGGTGGTGCAGCATCATGGACGTTTCCAGGACGGCGGCGTGTTCCAGCGCGAAGCCGGGGAAACCGTCGGGGAACACGTCGCCCAGGGTCTCTGGCGTCATGAAATCCCAGTACTCCAGGCGCATCACCTGCAGCGCACAGGCCGGGTCCGCGGCTCGGGCGTCGCGCAGGCCGAGGTCGATGCCTTCGATCAGGAACCACTGGTTCTCGTAGTGGCCGTTCACGATCACGAGTTTCGTCAGGCCGTGGCGCGCGAATTCGCGCACCGCGTCGCGCACCTGGCCGATGAGCGTGGCGGCGTCCACGCTGGTGGTGCCGCAGAAATGTTGGCCGCCGCCGCATTTGGGCTGCGACTTGTAGCCGTAGCTCAGCGTGGGCGCGACCAGGCCGCCCACACGCGCGGCGGTGTCGGCGGCCACGGCGCTGGCGAGCAGGCCGTCGGTGCCCAGCGGCAGGTGCGGGCCGTGCTGTTCGAGCGCGCCCACGGGCAGCAGCACGGGCGGGTGCTCGCTCTGGATGCGTTGCTGGTAATCGACCCAGGACAGCTGGTTCATCCACACGGTGTTGTTGCGGTTCATCTCGGGTTCCTGTTCATGCGGGGGTGTTGCTCGGGCTGGCGTTCGGAGGCGTTTCGGTTCCGCTGCTGCCCAGCGCTTCCACCAGGGCCGCGGTTGCAATGAGCGCGCCACCCGCCCAGCCCATGGGCGTGAGGCTTTCGCCGCCGAACCACAGCGCGGTGAGCACGGCCACCACCAGTTCGGCCAGCAGGATCACGCCGGCGCGGCTGCTCTCCAGGTGCGTCACGCCGAACTGCCAGGTGGCGGTGGCCAGCAGCAGCCAGCCAAAGCCGTAGCCCAGGATGCCGAGCCACACGCCCGCACCCATGGTCGGCACGCTGTGGCCCAGTGCGCTGGTGGCGGCGAGCGAAATCACACCGCAGCCGACGAACACGGACAGCGTCTTGGTGCGCATGGGCACGGCCTGCGCGGCGCGCGCGAGGATGTTGTTGGCCGCGAAGGCAAAGCCGGCCGAAAGCGCGAGGAAGTCCACGAAGCTGAGCGACAGGCTGAGCGCCCCCGGCCCGCCGAGCACCATCCACAGGCCCACGATGGCGGCCACCACCGCAGCCCAGCGCAGGGGCGGAATGCGCTCCTTCAGGAACAGCCGGCCACCCAGCACCGACCACACGGGCGAGAGGTAGAACAGGAACATCACCCGCACCACGTCGCCCATCATCAGCGCGTTGACGAACGAGGTGTTGGCCCAGCCGCCCACCAGCGCCAGCGCGAGCACATAGCCCCACTGCGCTCGCCAGGCCGCGCGATCGCGCCAGATGAACGGCAGCGCGCACAGGCCCACCAGCCCATACGACAGCAGCGACACCACCGGGCCGCTCAGGCCCTGCGCGATGAACCACTTGAGCGGCACCCACGACAGGCCCCAGAGCGAGGCGGAGAACAGCAGCACGCCGGTGGCGGTGCGGTCAGAGGGGCGGGCGGGCAGCAATGTCATCAGTTCTCCATGGCGCCAGAGCGCCATCCGCACCGCACGAAGCGGTCCAACCCAGAGGCACCGCCGGGCCGGCTTTGCCGGACGGCCAGTGCCGCCCCCCTTGAGGGGGGTGACGCGAAGCGGTGCGGGGGGTGTTTCATCCTCATGGCATGACGGAGCCGCCGTTGGGGCCGAGTATTTGTCCGCAGTAGAAACGCGACAGGTCGGACGCGAGGAACAGCGCGGTGGCGGCGATCTCTTCCGGTGCACCCAGTCGGTGCTGCGGGATCGCGAGTTCTTTTTCCACCCACTCGGCGCTCATGTGTTCGAGCGACACCATGGCGGTGGCCACCGGCCCGGGCGCGATGGCGTTGACGCGGATCTGGTGCGGCGCGAACTCGCGCGCCAGCGAGCGCGTGAGCCCGATCACGCCGGCCTTGGCGGTGCAGTAGGGCGCGTAGCGTTCGCGCCCGAGGATGCCGAGGTCGGACGCGATGTTGACGATGGCGCCACTGCCGCGCGCCACCATGCCGGGCAGCACCGCGCGGCACATCAGGAAGACCGACTTGAGGTCGGTGCCGAGCATGCGGTCCCAGTCGGCTTCGGTGGTGTCGAGGAAGGCCTTCTCCTGGATGATGCCGGCGTTGTTGACCAGGATATGCAGGGCGCCATAGGCGGCGATCGCGTCGTCCACCAGGCGCTGCACCGCGCTGGCGTCGCTCACGTCGGCATCAAGGGCGATGGCCTGGCCGCCTTGCGCCTCGATGGCTTGCACGAGCGAGGCCGCTTCGGCGTCTTGCCGAAAGTGGTTGACCACCACGCGAGCACCGGCCTGCGCAAACAGCAGCGCGGTGGCGCGGCCGATGCCGGTGGCGGCGCCGGTGATCAGCGCGGTCTGGCCCTGCAACGACACTGAAAAGCTCATGCCATCACCTCGCCGTGGCTGGCCACCAGGCACTGGCCGGTGAGCGGGGTGGCGCCTTCGCTGGCGAGGAAGAGGAACACGCCGGCGAGTTCGTCGGGCATGAGCATCTTCGGCACGGCCTGGCGTGACAGGATCTCGCGCTCCACCTCGGCCTCGCTGCGACCACTCTCTGCGGCCATCGCGGTCAGCGAACGCATCGCCGCGTCGGTGCGCACCCAGCCGGGGCAGACCGCGTTGACGCGGATGCCGCGCGGCCCCAGCTCCAGCGCGAGCGAGCGCGTGAGGCCGACGACTGCGTGTTTGCTCGCGCTGTAGGCCGAGAAGCCGGCCACGCCGATGCGGCCCCAGATGGAACTCTGGTTGATCACGCTCGCGCCGCGCGGCAACAGTGGCAGCAGCGCCTGCGTGAGCCGCACCATGCTGCTCACGTTGTTGTCGAGCAGACCGGTCCAGCGCGCCATGAAGCCCGCTTCGGCGTTGATCAACGGCGTGGGGTATTCGGTGCCGGCGTTGTTCACCAGCACGTCGAGCTGTCCAAAACGCTCCTGCACTTGGGCCGCCACCGCCGCCACCTGGGCATCGCTGCCGAGATCGCACACCGCGCTGTGCACCTGGCTGCTGTGCAGCGATTCCACCAGCCCGTCCAGCGGCGCGGGCGCGCGGTCCAGCAGCATCAGCCGCGCACCCTGCGCGAGGAAGGCGCGCGACAGTGCGCTGCCGATGCCGCCGGCCGCGCCGGTGATGAGCACGGTCTTGCCCTGCAGGCCGTAGTTCACGGTCACACCGCCGTCAAAAAGGACACACCCACCGCACCGATGAATCCATCCGCGCGGTGTGGCGCCCCGGGCGGCAGCACCGCACCGTAGTCGCTGGCGAGCACGCGGGTCACGCGGTGGCGGTGGTAGGCGCGCAGCAGCTCGCCCACCGTGACCACCTGGGCATTGCCCTCGGGGTACAGCTCGCGGTGCAGGCGCGGCAGCTGGTACCAGGGTGCAACCGGGCGCTCGTGGTGTGCGTTGTGGAAACCGAAGTTGAGCCAGACCAGGTTGAGCAACGGAGCGTCCAGGCCCACCACGTCGCTGAAGGTGTTGGCCTGTTCGTAGGCGCGGTCGCGCAACTTGTCCTGCGGGATGGGCTTGTCGTCGAGGATGGGGTAGGCGTCGTAGGTGTGCTGGAAGCAGTCGGCAAAACGCAGCAGGTGCACGAACAGCAGGTAGGCCAGCGCGTACAGCGCCAGCGCCTTGAGCGACCACCAGGCCAGCAGCGCCCAGGCACTCAGCCGCACCACAGCCACGCCGATCACGCGGCCGCGCGCGGCCTTTTTCCGATCGCCCAGGAAGGGCAGCGCGATCACGAAGCCGCGCATGACGAACTCCACCGCGGGGATGTGCAGCCACTCCAGCGCCAGCACCACCCGCCGCACCAGCGGGTGGGCGCGCAGGAAACCCTGCAGGTCGAAGGTGATGACGTCGGCGCGCTCGACGTGGTGGCGCATGTGTTTGCGGCGCAGGTCGGCGAAGCTGGCGTAGGCGCTGCCGTTGATCCAGCTCATGAACTGGCCCCAGCGCTCGTTGGCCTGCGGCGTGCGGAAGATGGCGTGGTGGGCGAACTCGTGGATGAAGTAGGCCGACCAGGTGAGCGTGAGCGCGACCAGCAGCACGCCCAGCGCGTTGAGCGCCCAGTGGCTCTGGCCCAGCAGGGCGATGCCGAGCGGCCAGCCGAGCACGGTGAAGGCCAGCGCTGCGGTGTTGGGCCAGACGCCGTCGGCGTGGCGGAAAAGGGCTTGTTTCATGGCGGGAACTCCATGCGGAAAACGCGGGGTGGCCAGCGCTCCGCACGCCGGTGCCATCGGCACGGGCGGCGGAGATCTCTGAGCGGGATTTACTTGGCCAGTGCCTTGACGAGCGAAGCGTCGAAGGTGGCTTCAGTCGCCGGGATGGTCTTGATCTGGCCCTTGGCCTTGAGCAGTTGCCCGATGATTTCACCGCTGGCGTAGTACGAGGTGGTTTCCTTGGCGGGCAGGAAAGCCTTGGGCATTTCGGCCAGCGGGATGTTGTAGACACCGCTCATCTGTTCCTTGGCTTCCTTGGCGGAGACGCCCATGAACTTGCCGATGATCTTGGCGGCCTCATCGGGCTTGGCTTTCATGTAGGCCATGCCGTCCAGGTAGGCCTTCATGACGCCGGTGATCTCGGTGGGCTTGGCCTTGATGACCTTCTCGTCGAACACCAGCACGTCAGCGATCAGGCCGGGCGCATCCTTGGAGGAAAAGATCACCTTGAATTTCTTGCCGCCGCCCTGGCCCAGGATCTGCGACAGGCTGGGTTCGTAGGTCACGCCAATGGGCAGTGCACCCGAGGCCATGGCCGCCGGCACCGCTTCGGGCGTCATGCTCACGGGGTTGATGTCCTTCTCGCTCAGGCTCACCGTCTTGAGGGCGTAGGAGAGCAGAAAGTCGCTCGGCGAGAGCGGGTTGTAGCCGATCTTCTTGCCCTTGAAGTCCGCCACCTTGGCGATGCTGCTGTCGGCCACGATGGCGTCGCCGCCGTTGGAGTAGTCGATGGGCATCACCACCTTCATGGCGCGGCCCGCCGCCACCTGGCCGACCACCTGGTCGTAGGTCAGCATGCCGCCGTCGACCGCGCCCGAGGCGATGGCCGCGGGGATCAGCGCCGGGTCGTTGAAAACCTGCAGCGAAACCTTGAGGTTGTGCTTCTTGAACAGGTCCAGCGATTCGGCCACATAGAAGGGTCCGTAGCCGATCCAGACCACGGTGGCCAGTTTCATGTTGACGGGCGCAGCCATCGCCGCGGCGGTGGCGAGCGAGAGCGCGGCACCCAGAGCAGGCTTGAACAGCTTGCCGAGCACGGAAGAGGACGTGGTGGAACCTGCGGGAGAGGAGAAGAGACCAGCCAGTTTCATGATGAAGCTCCGTTTGATGAGGGATGGGCGCAGGAGAACCGATCTGACGTCGTTCTCCCGGGCTTTTATCCCTCCGTGGAGCCTGCGATGAGGCCGGTCCACTCTCGGACCAGACCCCGCGGTGAAGCGGACGGAACCCTAGTGGACCTACGCACGAGCCGCTGCCCCTGTGTGCAGACCGCTCTCCATGCTGATACTCCCCCATGCATGGATCGTGCCAGCACCATTTCCCCGTTTTTGCACCAAATCGCGGCACGCCGCTCCCCTACACACCGGCTTCCGAGCTGAAATTGGTGCATGAGAGGCGGGGCCTAGAATCCCCTGCACCACCGCATACCCGTGCTCACCATGCCCCACACCATCCCCGCCTGCCCGCAATGCGGCCTTGAAAACACCTACCCCGATGGCGACCACTTCGTCTGCCCGGACTGCGCCTTCGAGTGGCCACAGACGGTCGCGGGCGCCGAAGACGCTGCCGCCGGCGACGGCACCGTGAAAGACGCCAACGGCAACCCGCTGGCCGACGGGGACTCGGTGATCCTGATCAAGGACCTGAAGGTCAAGGGCTCGTCCACCGTGCTCAAGAAGGGCAGCAAGATCAAGGGCATCCGCCTGGTCGATGGCAACGACGGCCACAACGTGGACTGCAAGACCGAGCTGGGGCCGATGCTACTGAAGTCGGAGTTCCTGAAGAAGGCATGAGCGCCGCACGGCCGCTCCGAAGGGGATCAGCCCCGCAGTGCGTAGCACGGCGGGTGGTCCGACGAGACCGGCCATGAGCCGCATCGCCGTCATCGACTTTGAAACCACCGGCATCTCGCCCGGCCAGGGCGACCGCGCCACCGAGGTGGCCATCGTGCTGCTGGAGCGCGGCCAGGTGGTGGACCGCTTCCAGAGCCTGATGAACGCGGGCGTGCACATCCCGGCCTTCATCACGCAGCTCACCGGCATCACCAACGCCATGGTGGCGGGCGCGCCGCCTGCCGAGGCCGTGATGGCCGACGCCGCGCGCTTCGTCGGCGAGCTGCCAATGGTGGCGCACAACGCGTCGTTTGACCGCCGTTACTGGATCGCCGAACTCGCGCGCGCCGGTGTGCCGGCACCGCAACCTTTTGCCTGCACCGTGTTGCTCTCGCGCCGGCTCTACCCCGAGGCGCCGAGCCACAAACTGGGCAGCCTGGTGGACTGGTTCCAGCTGCCGCGCACCGGCCGCGCCCACCGCGCGCTGGCCGACGCCGAAATGGCGGCCGAGCTGCTGCAACGCATCCAGCACGACCTGCGCACGCGCCACGGCGTGGCCGAACCCGACCACGCCTTCCTCCGTGCGCTGCAGGCTTGCACGCGCGCGGCGCTGCCGAAGTTCTTTCTGGCGCGCGCCGCGGCCACCGGCCCTGCCACGACGGTCTGAAACCGGACTGGGTGGGCTGCGGCATCCGTTACGCTTGACCCCCATGCGCCGTGTCCTGCCCTGCCTCGCCCTGACCATCCCCTTGCTGATCGCCGGCTGCGGCAGCACGCCCCCGTCGCGCGGGCCGGCCTACCGCTCGCTGTCGGCCGAGCAGTCGAGCGACATCGCCATCCACGCGCTGGGCCTGGTCGGCACGCCCTACCGCTACGGTGGCAACACGCCCGAGAGCGGCTTCGACTGCAGCGGCCTGATCGGCTACGTGTACAAGAGCCGCGCCGGTGTGGCGCCGCCGCGCACGGTGGCGCAGCTGTCGGGCTTCGGCCAGCCGGTGAGCACCCGCGAGCTGCGCACCGGCGACCTCGTGATCTTTGGTTCCGGTCGGCCGTTCCACGCCGGCATCTACGTGGGCGAAGGCCGCTTCGTGCACGCGCCGTCCACCGGCGGCACGGTGCGGCTGGACCGGCTGGACAACCGCTACTGGGCGCGCCAGAGCACCACCTTCCGCCGCCCCTGAAGGACGGCCCTTGGTGGCCGCGCGACAATACCGGGTTATGACCCACGCCCACCGCACCGCCACCCCGCTGTCCACCCAGGACACCACCCGCATCGACGACCTGCGCATCGGCGCGGTGCGCCCACTCATCACGCCCGCCCTGCTGCAGGAATGGCTGCCCACGCCGCCTGAGGCGCTGGCGCTGGTCGAGAGCAGCCGCGCCGCGCTCTCGCGCGTGCTGCACGGGCAGGACGACCGGCTGATCGTGGTGGTCGGGCCGTGCTCCATCCACGACCACGGGCAGGCCATGGAATACGCCCGTCTGCTGAAAGAACAGGTGGATGCGCTGAATGACGACCTGCTCATCGTCATGCGCGTGTATTTCGAGAAGCCGCGCACCACCGTGGGCTGGAAGGGTTACATCAACGACCCACACCTGGACGGCAGCTTCGCCATCAACGAAGGCCTGGAGCTGGCGCGCCAGCTGCTGCTGGACGTGCTGGCGCTGGGCCTGCCGGTGGGCACCGAATTTCTCGACCTGCTGAGCCCGCAGTTCATCAGCGATCTGGTGAGCTGGGGCGCGATTGGCGCACGCACGACCGAAAGCCAGAGCCATCGCCAGCTCGCCAGCGGCCTCTCGTGCCCGGTGGGCTTCAAGAACGGCACCGACGGCGGCATCAAGGTCGCGAGCGACGCCATCCAGGCAGCGCAGGCATCACACGCCTTCATGGGCATGACCAAGATGGGCCAGGCCGCGATCTTCGAAACGCGTGGCAACGCGGATTGCCACGTCATCCTGCGTGGTGGCAAAGCGACCAACTACAGCGCCGCCGATGTGGACGCCGCCTGCGCTCTGCTCAAGACCGCGGGCCTGCGCGAGCAGGTGATGATCGACGTCTCGCACGCCAACAGCAGCAAGCAGCACCGCCGGCAGATCGACGTGTCCGCCGACGTGGCGCAGCAGATCGCCGCGGGCGACGCGCGCATCACCGGTGTGATGATCGAAAGCCACCTGAATGAAGGCCGCCAGGACATCGTGCCCGGCCAGCCGCTGCAGCACGGCGTTAGCGTGACCGACGCCTGCATCAGTTTCGAACAGACCGTGCCGGTGTTGCAGGGTCTGGCCGAAGCGGTGCGGGCACGGCGCTCGAAAACCGGCCGCTGACCCACCGCCACCTCGGCGAGCAGGCCGTCCAGGCTGGCTCGCGGTCGGTGGCACTGTCAACTTTTACAGGGATTTGTTCCCGCTCCTGTGCCGGGTGTCTAGAGTGCGCCAGTCGCTGGCTTTGGCTGGCGTCTCATTCACCAACAACAGCATTCAGGAGGTTTCATGTCCCCATTCAATCTGACCGGCCGCAAGGCCCTGGTGACCGGCGGGGCCCGGGGCCTGGGCGCCGGTATGGCCGTGGCGCTGGCCGCGGCCGGGGCATCCGTGATGATTGGCGACGTGCTCGAAGAGCAGGGCCAGGCGACCGCTCGGGCCCTGGCCGCCACGGGCGCCCAGGCCGCGTTTGTGCACCTCGATGTGACCGACGAAGCCCACTGGCTCGCGGCGATCAGCGCCACGCACTCGGCGTTCGGTGGTTTTGACATCCTGATCAACAACGCCGGCATCGAGATCACCGCCCTGGTGACCGAGATCGACCCCGACGACCTGCGCCGCATGCTCGACGTGAACATCGTCGGCACCGCGATCGGCATGAAGCAGGCTTTCCGCGCCATGCGCCCGGGTGGCCTGGCCGGGCAGGGCGGCGTGGTGGTCAACGTGTCGTCGGTGGCGTCCACCATCGCCTTCCCGGCCATCGCGGGCTACTCGGCCACCAAATCGGCGGTGGACCGGCTCACGCGCGTGGGCGCCATGGAGGCCGGCAAGCTGGGCTACGGGGTGCGCGTGAACAGCATCTACCCCGGCCTCGTGCCCACCGACATGGGCATGCAGCTCGCCAGCGACGTGGTGAACGCCGGTTTGTTCGAATCCCCCGATGCCGCCGTGATGGCCATCGTGGAGCAGACGCCGCTGGGGCGCCTGGGCACGGTGAGCGACATGGCCGACGCGGTGGTCTTCCTGTGCTCCGACGCTTCGCGCTTCATCACGGGCGCGGGTCTGCCGGTGGACGGCGGCATGGGCATGTGAGCCAGGCCGGGTCTTGGCCCGGTCAGCCCTGGTGCTCAGTTCAGCGAGGCTTGCGCGGCACCATCGGGCCGCGTCCTTCGATGTGGCGGAAATTGATACGGCCCTTGGTCAGGTCGTAAGGCGAGAGTTCAAGAGAAACCCGGTCACCCGCGAGGATGCGGATGTGGTTCTTCTTCATCTTGCCGGCGGAGTAGGCAATCAGCTGGTGACCGTTGTCCAGCGTCACGCGAAAGCGCGTGTCGGGCAGCACCTCGTTGACGATGCCCATCATGTCGATCAGTTCTTCCTTGGCCATGTGAGGCTCCTTTGCTTCAAATACAGATCTGGGGAGACGGCAGCATCGTGGCCGAGGCGACCGGGCGCACGCCAGCGCGCAACGCGTCGTTCACCCAGTCGATGCCTTGCGCCACGGCGTAGTGCGCCGCTGCGTCGTGTGTGGGGAAATCATCGTGGAAGCGCATGACACGGTCGGTACAGGCGCTGCCCGAGCCGCTGGCGATGGACACCTGGGCGGCGAAACGGCCGCACGGCAGCGGCCGGGGGCAAGCCGCGATGCGGTACTTGCCCAGAGTCAGAGGAGACAGTCTCTTCGTTGTTGTGGTCGTGGAAATCGTATGAATCATCAAAAACATCAAAGGGCGAAACGCCGCGGCCTCATGGACCGCACAGCAGGAAAACGCCCGAAATACACATTGGCAGCCCCAAGCGCCGGGGTGCCCGACTGAATCACCCGGCGCCGGCACGGTGTCGGGAACACCAGCCAGAACCGGAGCACGAGCCACGGCAGGGGCATCGGCAACAGCAGGGAGAACATTTGCGGCAACGCCGACCCAGGAGGGGGCGGAGGCTGACGCGGCTCGCGATGGAGGGGCTGGACCGACAACCCCTCTGCCGGGGGTGGTGCATCCGGGCAACAAAGCCAGAACGCGGTCGGTCGCCCAAGGCGAACCCGTTAATGTACCACGATGTGGAAAAACGTGCACACGGGAAGGGCCGCCTGCTCGCCTCAATCGTCCCCCACATCCCGCCCCTTGCTGCTGCGCCAGATCGCGCGCACCAGCCACAGGCCGCCCACGAAGGCGCTGGCGAAGCCGATGAAGCCGAAGGCGGGCAGGCCGAACAGGGTGGGGCCGCCTTTGACGGTCATGACGATGGACGAGCCGATGATGAGCGCGGCGATCACCAGGGCCATGGTGAGGCGGTTGGCGGCGCGGTCGATCTGGTCGCCCACGCGTTTGAGGTGCGCGAGTTCGATGCCCACGTGCACCCGGCCGCGGCGCGCGTTGCGCAGCAGGCGCGAGACGTCGTGCGGCAGCTGTTCGGCCACGGCGAGCGTGCGGCGCAGGGTCTGCCAAGCGCGGTTGGCCACCACCTTGGGCTGGTAGCGCGCGCGCAGCACCTGGCGCAGCATGGGCAGGGCTTCGGTGGTCATGTGAAAGGCCGGGTCGAGGCTGCGGCCCATGCCTTCGAGGGTGATGAAGGCCTTGATGAGCAGGGCCATGTCGGTGGGCAGGCCCAGGTGGTGTTCGCGCAGGATGGCGGTGACGTCGGCCAGCATCTGGCCCAGGTTGAGCTGGGCCAGCGGGGTGCCGTGGTACTGGTCGACGAAGGTTTCGATCTCGGTTTCGAGCAGCGAGAGGTTGACGCCGTGTTCGTCGCCGGTCCAGTCGAGCAGCACGTCGGCCACGGTCTGGGGGTTGCGTTCGACCAGGCCGAGCAACAGGTTGAGCAGTTCTTCGCGGCGGCGCTGCGAGAGGCGCCCGACCATGCCGAAGTCGATGAAGGCGATGCGGTTGCCTTCTAAATAGAACACGTTGCCGGGGTGCGGGTCGGCGTGGAAGAAGCCGTCCTGCACGATCATCTTGAGCACGGCCTGCGCGCCGCGCCGGGCCAGCAGGTTGCGGTCGTAGCCGTTGCTGTCGAGCAGGGCGATCTGGTTGCCGGGCACGCCGCCCACGTAGTCCTGCACGTTGACGCGCTCCTGGGTGTGGGCCCAGTGCACCCTGGGCACCACGATCCAGGGCAGGCTGGCCAGGTTGGTGGCGATGCGCTCGGCGCTGCGGCACTCGCTGGCCAGGTCCAGCTCGCGCCTGAGCGAGCGGGCAAGCTCGCGCACCAGCTGCTGCGGACGGTAGGGTTTGAGCGCGGGCAGCTCGGCCTCGGCCAGCACGGCCAGGCGCGCGAGCAGGCGCAGGTCGGCCTCGATGGTGTCGGTGATGCCGGGGCGGCGGATCTTGACGACGACTTCGGTGCCGTCGTGCAGCTGGGCGCGGTGCACCTGTGCGATCGACGCGGCGGCCAGCGGCTCCACGTCGAAGCGGGCAAAAACCACCTCGGGCTCGTCGCCCAGGTCTTCGCGCAGCTGCGGGCGCAACTCGTCCAGCGGCACGGCCGGCACCTGGCTGTGCAGCTTTTCGAATTCGGCGATCCAGTCCGGGCCGAACAGGTCGGCGCGGCCGGCCAGGATCTGGCCGAGCTTGACGAAGGTGGGGCCGAGTTCTTCCAGCGCGAGGCGCACCTGCACCGGGGGTTCCAGCCGCGCGAGGTCGGCGGCGTGGTTCCATTTCAGGGCGTGGCCGGCGCGCTCCAGCCGGTCGGCCAGGCCGAGGCGGCGCACGCTGTCGCCAAAGCCATGGCGGATGAGCACGCCCAGGATGGTGTTGAGGCGGCCCATGTCGCGGGCGGCGCCCAGGGTTTCGATCAGCATGGGGCCATCATAGACAGGCCGGGGCCTGCCGGGCTGACAGGCGCGACACGGCAGCGGGCGCCACGGCCCACGGCGGGCCGTTCAAGCCGCGTGGCGCAGCTGGCGCATCAGGGCGGCGATGCCGAAGGTCCAGGGCGCCACGTCGCAGCTGTGGCGCACCCGGTTGACCAGGGTGCCCAGGGCGGGCGTGGAGACGCAGACGCGGTCGCCCACCTCGTGGGTGAAGCCCTGCCCGGCGCCGCGCCGGTCCTGGGTGGGGGCGAGCATGGTGCCCAGGAAGAGCATGAAGCCGTCGGGGTACTGGTGGTTGGCGTTGATGGTCTGGGCCACCAGATCGAGCGGGTCGCGGCTGATGCCGCGCATGCTGCCTTCGCCCTGCCAGGCAAAGCCGTCGGGGCCGTCGACTTCCAGCCGCAGGCTGCAGGCGCGCAGGTCGTCGATGCCGAAATGCGCGTCGAACAGGCGGATGAAGGGCCCGATGGCGCAGGAGCCGTTGTTGTCCTTGGCCTTGCCCAGCAGCAGGGCGCTGCGGCCCTCGAAGTCGCGCAGGTTGACGTCGTTGCCCAGGGCCGCGCCCAGGGTGCGGCCCTGGCTGTTGACGGTGAGCACGATCTCCGGCTCGGGGTTGTTCCATTCGGAGCGCGGGTGGATGCCCACGTGCGCGCCGCAACCCACCGCCGACAGCACCGGGACCTTGGTGAAGATTTCGGCGTCGGGGCCGATGCCAACCTCCAGGTACTGCGACCAGGCGCCGCGCGCCAGCAGCACGCGTTTGACCTCGGCGGCCTCGGGCGAACCGGGCACGATGGCGCCCAGGTCGGTGCCCAGGATGCCGTGCAGCTCGCTGCGCAGGGCCGCGGCCCGGGCGGGCTCACCGCGCGCCTGCTCCTCGATCACACGCTCCAGCAGGCTGGCCACGAAGGTCACGCCGCTGGCCTTGATGGCCTGCAGGTCACAGGGCGCCAGCAGCCAGGGCTGCCCGGGCTGGCGCCGGTCTTCGTCGCTGTTGGCCAGCACGGTGGCCAGGTCGGCCACGGCGCGCAGCGCGCCAGCGGCCACCGCCTGCGCGATGGCCTGGGCCGGCTGCGGGCGTTCCAGCAGCTCGCTGCAGGTGGGAGCCAGCGGCGTGAGATCGAGCAGGCGGCCCTGGTGCGGGGTGACGGGCAGGGCGCCGCTGCCGGGCAGCCAGAGCCGGCCCAGCAGGGTGGCGCGTTCGTGGTCCTGGGGCAGGGCCTGCCGCAGACGGTCGAGCAGGTCGGGAAACAACGCAGGGGTGGGGGTCATGGCTGGGCGTCGGGCGGGTTGGGGGACTTGAAAGGCTGAAAGGCTTGGAAGGGCCGGCGGGGGTTTCAGGGTTTCCACCAGTGAACGGTCAACCATTGTCGAACTAACATGTCAGTCAGCAACCAGTGAAAACCCTCAGCATGACCCCGCACCTGCCCCCACCGCCCGCAGCCCCCGTGCGCGCGCCCAACCTGCGGGCACAGGCCTATGAAAACTTCCGCCAGCAGATCGTGCAGGCGCAGATCCGGCCCGGCCAGTTCATCTCGCAGCGCGAGCTGATGCAGCTGCTGGCCATGCCCCTGGGCGCGGTGCGCGAACTGATTCCGCGCCTGGAGGCCGAGGGCCTGCTGCACACCGTGCCCCAGCGCGGGCTGCAGATCGCCAATGTGGACCTGAAACTGATCAAGAACGCCTTCGAGCTGCGCCTGCTGCTGGAACGCGAGGCCGCGGTGCGTTTTGCCACCAGCGCGAGCGACGCCGAATTGGAACGCATCGAGGCCGAACATCTGTCCATCGTGCGCCGCGCGCGCGCCGGCCCCATCGACGAGGCCTTGCTGGCCGAGGCCACCCAGGTCGACTGGGGCCTGCACGAACACATGATCGACGCCCTGGGCAATGAGCTCATCTCCGAGGCCTACCGCATCAACAGCCTGCGCGTGCGCCTGATCAAGTTCGAGCACTCCAGCCTGGCGGCCGACATCCTGCTGGCCGCGATGGAAGAACACCTGTGGTTCATCGAGGCCCTGCGCCGGCGCGACGCCGGCGCGGTGGCCGAGCGCCTGGGCCACCACATCGAAAGCGCGCGCCGGCGCGTGCTGGGGCTGCCGCGTCCCGCGCTGCCCTGGTCTTCGGAGCCACTGGACCCACCCACATGACCCCTGCCCACACCCACGCTTTTCGCGGCATCTGGCCCGCGATGCTGACCCCGCTGACCGAGTCGCTGGAGATCGACCACGACGCCTTTGCTACGCACGCCCTGGCGCTGCTGGACGCGGGCTGCGGCGGCGTGACCGCCTTTGGCACCACCGGCGAAGGCCCTTCGTTTTCGGTGGCCGAACGCATGGCCGCCGTCGAAGCGCTGGTGGCGCGCGGCGTGCCGGCGCAGCGGCTGATGGTGTCCACCAGCTGTGCGGCCGTCACCGACACGGTGGCGCTGACCAAGCACGCCGTGAACCTGGGCGTGCACGGCTGCCTGGTGCTGCCGCCGTTTTTCTTCAAGGGTGTGTCGGACCAGGGCGTGATCGACGCCTACCGCTGGCTGATCGACCGCGTGGCCGACCCGCGCCTGCGGCTGTACCTGTACCACATCCCCCAGGTGGCGGGTGTGGGCCTCTCGCACGGCGTCATCCGCAGCCTGCTGGCGCAGTACCCCGACACCATCGCCGGCATCAAGGACAGCGGTTGCGACCAGGTGTTTTCGGTGGGTCTGGCCCAGGCCTTCATGCCGCCGCTCACGGTCTACGTGGGCTTCGAGCCCGACCTGCCCGCGCTGGGCCGCCTGGGCAGCACGGGCGCGATCAGCGGCCTGGCCAACTTCGCGCCGCGCCTGGTGCACCGGCTGGTGGCGCAGCCCGACGGGCCCGACGCCGCGCGCGACCTGGCGCGGGTCAAGGCCCTGCTCACCGTGTTCGACGGTTTTTCGCTCATGCCCGCGCTCAAGGGCGTGATGGCCGAACGCGATGGCGACGCGCGCTGGCTGCGGGTGCGCCCGCCGCTGGTGGCCCTGCCGGCCGGCGAACAGGCCGAGCTGCGCCGCCGCCTGCAGGCCCTTGGCCTGGACGCGGCCCGCGACTGAGCCCCTCCGAGCCCCCTTTTCCTTCCACCTGCACAACGAGGAGACAGCCATGACCCCTTCCCCCCTGCGCCGCGGCCTGCTGGCCGCCACCGCCAGCGCCCTGCTGCTGGGCGGCGCCGCACTGAGCGCACAGGCCCAGACCAAGGTTCCGATGCGCATCTCCACCCCCGCCGTGGCCGACGACTGGCACGCCAAGATGTGGACCGTGTTCAAGGAGTCGCTGGACAAGAGCGCGCCCGGCGAGTTCGACGTGCAGATCAACCTCAACGCCTCGCTCTTCAAGCAGGGCGCCGAGCCGGCCGCCATGGCGCGCGGCAACCTCGAACTGGCCACCATCTCGGCCTTCGACATCGCCAAGCTGGTGCCCGAGTTCTCCGTCTTCACCGCCGGCTACGTGATCCGCGACCCGGCGCACCAGCAGAAGGTGTTCGGCGGCCCCATCGGCACCGAGCTGTTCAAGCGGGTGTCCGAGAAGATGGACGTGACCGTGTTGTCCACCATCTACCTGGGCACGCGCCAGCTCAACCTGCGCGAGCCGCGCGCGGTGAAGACACCGGCCGACCTCAAGGGCGTGAAGCTGCGCATGCCCGGCTCCAAGGAATGGCTGTTCCTGGGTGAGGCCCTGGGCGCCACCGCCACCCCGCTGGCCTTCGGCGAGGTCTACCTGGGCCTGAAGACCGGCACCATCGACGGCCAGGACAACCCGCTGCCCACCGTGCGCGCGGCCAAGTTCTACGAAGTCACCCAACAGCTGGTGCTGACCAGCCACCTGGTGGACGGCATCTTCCTGTCGCTGTCGAACAAGACCTGGAACGCGCTCAGCCCCGCCCAGCAGCAGAAGGTCAGGGACGCGGCCGCCGCCGCCGCCGCGTACAACAACGAAAACCGCCTGAAGGAAGAGGCGCAGATTGTGGACTTCTTCAAGCAGCAGGGCCTGCAGGTGGTCACGCCGGATGTGGCCGCCTTCCGCAGCCACGTGCAGCAGACCTACCTGAAGTCCGACCTGGCCAAGACCTGGCCGGCCGGTCTGCTCGACCGCATCAACGCCACGCAGTAAGCGCACATGCGACGCTGGCCGCAACGCGCCGCCGACATCGTCGGTGGCGCGCTCTTCACCGCGCTGTTCGGGGTGTTCCTGGTGCAGATCACGGCGCGCTTCGGCTTCAACCGCCCGCTGCCCTGGACCGACGAACTCGCCGTGATCCTCTACGTGTGGGTGATCCTGTGGGCCAGCGCCTTCATGGTCAAGGCGCGGGAACACGTGGTGTTCGATCTGGCCTACAACAGCGTGGGGCCGCGCCAGCGCCGCGCCATGCGGGTGCTGGGCAGCGCGATGCTGGCGGTGCTGGCCGCCGTGGCCATTCCGGGCAGTTGGGACTACATCCGCTTCATGGACCGCGAAGGCACGCCCGTGCTGGGCCTGTCCTTCATGTGGGTGTTCATGCCCTTTGTGCTGATGCTGGCGGCGGTGATGGTGCGCTACGGCTGGCTGGCCTGGCAGGCCCTGCGCGGCGATGGGGACGGCGCATGACCCCCGGACTCTGGACGCTGCTGCTCGTGTTGTCCCTGGGCATGGTGCTGCGCGCGCCGATCGGTTTCACCATGCTGCTCAGCGGCGTGGCCTACCTGGCCGCCACCCGGCAGGACATGGGCCTGATGGCCGAACAGGTGCTCAACGGCATGTACAACAGCTACGTACTGCTGGCGGTGCCGCTGTTCATCCTGGCGGCCAACCTGATGAACGCCGGCACGGTGAGCGAGCGCATCTTCGACTTCTGCCGCATCCTGGTCGGGCGCATGCGCGGCGGCCTGGCGCAGGTGGACATCCTGGTCAGCGTGGTGTTCTCGGGCATGAGCGGCAGCGCCATCGCCGACGCGGCCGGCCCCGGCCTGGTGACCATCAAGCAGATGCTCAAGAAGCCCGAGTATTCGCCCGGTTTTGCCGGCGCCGTGGTGGTGGCCAGCGCCACCATCGGTCCCATCATTCCGCCCTCGATCCCGCTGGTGATCTACGCGCTGGTCTCGGGCACCTCGGTCGGGGCGCTGTTCCTGGGCGGTCTGCTGCCGGGCCTGTTGATGGCCGTGGTGCTGATGATCGCGGTGCACATCATCGCCATCCGCCGCCACATGCCACGCGACGAACCCGTGCCGCTGAAGGACTGGCCTTCGGTGCTGTGGCGCGGCGCGCTGCCGCTGTCGCTGCCGGTGGTGCTGCTGGGCGGCATCTACAGCGGTGCCTTCACCCCCACCGAAGCCGCGGCCGTGGCGGCCCTGCACGCGCTGGTGCTCGCCGGCCTGGTCTACCGCGCCCTGAGCTGGCGCAGCCTGGGCGGCGTGGTGCTGGAGTCCACCCGCTCCAGCGCCGTCATCACGCTGATCATCGCCGGCGCCTTCATGCTGAACTACGCCTTCACCGCCGAGGGCGTGCCGCAGGCACTGGCGCAGTGGGTGGCCGGCCAGTCGCTCAGCCAGGTGGCCTTTCTGCTGATGGTCAACGTGGTGTTCCTGGTCCTGGGTTGTTTCCTGGACACCGCCGTCATGCTGCTGGTGTTCGTGCCCATGCTGCTGCCGGCGGTCAAGGCCGTGGGGGTGGACCTGGTGCACTTCGGGGTGCTGATCATCGTGAACATGATGGTCGGCCTCATCACGCCGCCCTTCGGCATGCTGCTGTTCGTGACCAACGCGCTGACGCAGATTCCCATCAAGGACATGCTGCGCGAAGGCTGGCCCTTCCTGATCATGCTGCTGGGCCTGGTGCTGCTGCTGACGCTGTTTCCGCAGATCGTGCTGTGGCTGCCGCAATCCATGGGGTACGGACTGCCATGAGCGCCGCGCCGGGCCGTTCCCAAGCAAGCTCGCACCGCAGCCCGGAGGGCGAAGGTACTCCAGTGAGCGGCCAGGTCGTGGTGATCGCCAGCTGGAACGCCGACCTGACTTCCCACGCCGGGCGCCCACCCGCGCGCGGCGAAACCCTGATGGGCCACGGCTTCTCCATCGGCCCCGGCGGCAAGGGCAGCAACGCCGCAGTGGCGGCGGCGCGCCAGGGGGCGGAGGTGCACATCGTGGCCCGCACCGGGCAGGACGCCTTTGGCGACATGGCCATGCAGCTGTGGCGGCGCGAAGGCATTCACACCGCCCACGTGCGGCGGGTGGCCGGCGAGAGCAGCGGTGTCGCGCAGATCCTGGTCTACCCCAACGGGGACAACAGCATCGTGGTCAGCCCCGGGGCCAACGAGGGCCTGGACGCCGACCAGATTCGCGGCGCCGCGGCCCGCATCGCGGCCAGCCGGGTGGTGGTGGCCTCGTTCGAGGTGCCGCTGGCCGCCACGCTGGAGGCCTTCCGCCTGGCGCGGGCCAACGGGGTCACCACCGTGCTCAACCCCGCACCGGCCCGCGCCCTGCCGGTGGAACTGGCGGCGCGGGTGGACCTGCTCACCCCCAACGAAACCGAACTCGCCACCCTCAGCGGCATCGAGGGGGACCGCGAGCGCGCGGCCCAGGCGCTGCTGGCGCAAGGCGTTGGCGCGGTGCTGGTGACCCTGGGCGCGCAGGGCGCGACGCTCCACCGCGCGGGCCAGCCGGTGCACAGCGTGGCCGGCCATTCGATGACGGTGAAGGACACGATCGGCGCCGGCGACACCTTCAACGGTGCGCTCGCCGCCGCGCTCGCGCGCGGCGAACCGCTGGAAGCGGCGCTGCGTTGGGCCAACGCGGCCGCGGCGCTGTCGGTGCGCGCCAGCGGCGCCATCGCGGGCATGCCTTCGCTGGCCGAAACCGCCGCCGTGTGCGAGAAGACGGCCGGTTGAACCGCGCCGTCCTGGCCGGCCGCTCTACTTGCGGTCGGGCAGTTCGATCTTGACTTCAAGCACGTCCAGGTTGTCCTGGCGCTCCAGCATGACCTTGATGTCGTCCGGATTGATCTTGATGTATTTGCCGATCACGGCCACCAGCTCGCGCTGCAGTGCGGGCAGGTAATCGGGCTCGGAGGCGTTGCGGCCGCTACGCTCGTGCGCCAGGATGATCTGCAGCCGCTCCTTGGCGACGCTGGCGGTCTTCTTTTTCTCGCCCAGAAAGAAGGAAAGGAAGGACATGCTCACTTCCTTCCGAACACGCGCTTGAAGAAGCCCGCCTTCTCGGCCTCGATGAAGCGCAGGGGTTTTTCGGCGCCCAGGAAGCGGTCGATCACGTCGCTGTAGGCCTCGGCCACGTCGGTGCCCTTGAGGTGGATCGCGGGCGTGCCCTGGTTGGACGCGGTGAGCACGTTTTCGCTCTCGGGGATGACGCCGATGAGCTGGATGCGCAGGATGTCCTGGATGTCTTCCAGGCTGAGCATCTGGCCATCGGCCACGCGGCCGGGGTTGTAGCGGGTGATCAGCAGGTGTTCCTTGACCGGGTCCTTGCCATCGATGGCGCGCTGCGTCTTGCTGCCCAGCATGCCCAGGATGCGGTCGGAGTCGCGCACGCTGGAGACTTCGGGGTTGGTCACGATCAGCGCTTCGTCGGCGTAGTGCATGGCCATCAGGGCCCCGGTCTCGATACCGGCCGGCGAGTCGCAGACGATGTACTCAAAGCCCATGGCGGCCAGATCGGTCAGCACCTTGTGCACGCCTTCCTGGCTCAGCGCGTCCTTGTCGCGCGTCTGGCTGGCGGCCAGCACGTACAGGTTGTCGCACTGCTTGTCCTTGATCAGCGCCTGGTTCAGGTTGGCCTCGCCCTGGATGACGTTGATCAGGTCGTACACCACGCGGCGCTCGCAGCCCATGATCAGGTCGAGGTTGCGCAGGCCGACGTCGAAGTCGATCACGGCGGTCTTGTGGCCTCGCAGGGCCAGACCGGTGGAGAAACTGGCGCTGGTGGTGGTCTTGCCAACCCCGCCTTTGCCGGAGGTGACGACAACGATTTTGGTCATGGTGAGGGGTCTTTCAGGATCGGGGTGGGAACGGGATGCGCGGGCATCAGACGGACAAGGGGTCGATCACGAGCTTGTCGCCATCGGGGCCGGGCAGCAGGCGCACCTGGGCCGGCTTGCCCTGGATGGCCTCGGGCAGGGCGACTTCGCTGGTGCGGTAGATGCCGGCGATGGAGATCAGCTCGGGCGCCATGGCCAGGGCGAAGATGCGGGCGTCGACGTTGCCACGCGCGCCGGCGATGGCCTTGCCGCGCAGCGGTGCGTACACGTGGATATGGCCGTCGGCGATCACCTCGGCGCCCGGGTTGACCATGGCCATGACCACCAGGTCGCGGCCACGCGCGTACACCTGCTGGCCCGAGCGCAGGGGTTTGTCGATGACCAGGGCGCCGGGTGCCGGCTGGGGCTGGGCGACGGGTTCGGGAATCGGTGCCGCGGCCGTGATGGGGGCGGCCGGTGCGGGGCGCTGCACGGCGGCGTCGGGCGCGGGCGTGAGGCCGGCGGCCAGGGCCAGGGCCATCTGTTCGTCGTTGCCGCCGCGCACGGCCAGCGGGTTCAGGCGGTACTGGCGCAGCAGCGCACACAGGGCACCCACGTCCAGCGCGGCGCCGGGCTCGAACACCTGCAGGGGAAACAGATCGACCACGAGGGGGTCGTGGTCGAAGAAATCGGGCACGTCGCCAAAGCGCTGGGCGAACTCCGCGCTCAGGCGGGTGAGGTCGGCCGATTTGAGCAGCAGGGCCACCAGCGGCAGGTTGGCGCTCTTGATCTCGAAGGTGGAGGGGGCGCTGGCGCTGAGGGTGGTGGACATGGGGCAGTACGGGGGCCGATCGGGGCCAGCCGCTGCCAGGCCCTATGAAGCGGGCAGTTTACCAGCCACCCCGCAGGGCCCCAAGGGCGGCGCGTGTCCTCCTGTGAGAGCTGTCAGCACACGTGTTTTCGCGCCACACGGCCCGGGCGCCCGGGCCATGGTCCCGACCCCCAAACGCGGCGGCCGGTGCATACTGGCCCCTGTATGAGCGATGCCCCCACCCCCAACCCGACCCGGCTGGCGCGCCTGGGCCTGCTGGTGCGCATGACGCGCCCGGCTTTCCTGCTGCTCACGGTGGTGGCCTGTGCCCTGGGCACGGCCACGGCGGCGGCCTGCGGCTGCGGGTTCGACGCGCCGCTGGCGCTGGGCGCCACCGCGCTGGCGGTGCTGGCCCACGCCGCCGGCAACGTGCTCAACGACCTGCACGACGCGCGCAACGGCGCGGACGCGGCCAACACCCAGGGCATCTTTCCCTTCACCGGCGGCTCGCGGCTGATCCAGAGCGGCGTGGTGAGCGAAACCGAAACCGCCGATCTGGCCAAGGCCCTGCTGCTGTTTCTGGTGCCGGCCGGCCTGCTGCTGGCGGTGAAGGCCGGGGGCGGGGTCTTGCTGCTGGGCATGGCCGGTCTGCTGCTGGCCTGGGCCTACTCCGCGCCGCCGCTCAAGCTGATGTCGCGCGGGCTGGGTGAGCTCACGGTGGCGCTGACCTGGTTCCTGGTGGTGGTCGGCGCCGACTACGTGCAGCGGCGCCAGTTCTTCGTGATTCCGGCCAGCGCGGCCGCGGGGTTTGCGCTGATGGTGGCCGCGCTGCTGGTGATCAACGGCATCCCCGACGCGGCGGCCGATGCCCAGGTGGGCAAACGCACCCTGGTGGTGCGGCTCGGGCCATTGGGCGCGAGCGCGCTTTATGGTTTTCTGGTGCTGAGCGCCCACCTGTGGCTGGTGGCCAGTGTGGGGCTGCTGATCCCGCCCACCCAGGCGCTCTGGGGCCTGGTGTCGCTGCCTTTTTCGCTGGCGGCGCTGGCCTGGTTGCTGTGGCACGCCCGGCAGCCCCAGCGGCTGAAGCCGGCGCTCGCGCTCACCGTGGCGGCCACGCTGCTGCACGGCCTGGGCATGACCTGGGGCTTTGGCTGGAGATGACCCCCCCGCCGCGCTGCGCGCGACCCCCCAGGGGGCAACGCCTGCGGCCTGGCAGAGCCAGTTCCGCGGCGTTCTGGGCTGGGGTACCCGCGCTCCGGAGAAGGTTCACGTCGGTCGCGCTGAGCCTGTCCTTTTCAAGGGGTGATGCGAGTGGCCCGGCGGTGCCCTGGGTTGCGCCGCCTGCCCAGGCTCAAGGTTAGTAACAACCCTGTGGATATTTTTATAACAAGCCATGTGTTATCCACAGAATCCGTGGAAAACGCCAGGTTGTCCCCGTTTCGGGATTTTCGCAGCGGGGCGGTTTGCACACGCTTGTACGGTCATCAAGTGTTTGTCGCGCTAGGGAAAAAGCGCCTTGTCCACAGAAAACGGGCCTCTCTACTACTGCTACTAATTTAAATAATTGAAAATAAGAGATAAGAGAACAGCCGCGAAACCGGGCTCCCCCTCGTTCCGGTTCCTGGGGATGGTGGCCTGCCCGAACCATGGCCTGGCAGACAACCCGCGAGGCGGTGTTCCTGGGGGTGGCGGGTGTTTCGGACCCCGTCCGGGTCGCCATCGTGTTCCGCGCCGTCTTTCCGTGGCCCGAACGGCCCAGGCCAGCGGCTGGGGGCCTCAAGGCGGTCTTCCCGGGTGCTTCGTGGGGGTTGGGGCCTTCTTCTGACCTGTTGGCCGTCCTGACCGTGGCCAAGGAGGTCCGGCCCTGCGTGGGCGGCGGAAGGCCGCGGCCGGGGCTTGGGGTCGGTGGTGGGCCGGCGCTGCCAGGCCTGCGCCTGGAGCTTGATCACAACCCTGTGATTAACTTTTGAACAAACCTTGCGTTGTCCACAGAAGCGGTGTCTGGCGCCGATTTGTCCCCGTTTCGGGATTTGGGCAGCGGGGTGGTCTGCACACGCTTGTACGTTCGCCAAGTGCTTGTCGCGCTTGGGAAAAACAGCCTTGTCCACAAAAAACGGGCCCTTCTACTACTGCTACTAATTTGAATGAAAGAAAATAGAAAGATAGCAAGGGACAAAGAAAAACCGCCCGGAGGGCGGTTTGAAAGACACGGGGTTCCGGGCCAACCGGTGGCTGGCCGGGCTTCACAGGTTGTGCGTGACCAGTTTGAAGTCGGCGTCTTCGGGGAAGGCCTTGACCGTGAAGCCCAGGCCCTTCATGAGTTTGAGCATGCCGGGGTTGTTGGCCAGCACCAGGCCCTCGATCTCGGCCAGGCCCTTGTCGCGGGCTTCTTCCATGATGCTCAGCATCAGGCGCGAGCCCAGGCCTTTGCCGTTGAAGTCGTCGGCCACCACCAGCGAGAACTCGCAGCTCGATTTGTCGGGGTTGGTGATGTAGCGCGACACACCGACGACGCGCTCGGTTTCCACGGTTTCGCCTTCGGCGTCGGTCTGGCGGCTGCGGTGGATGGCCACCAGCGCCATTTCGCGGTCGTAGTCGATCAAGGTCAGGCGCGAGAGCATGGAGGCGGGCAGCTCCTTGAGCGAAGACACGAAGCGGAAATAGCGGCTCTCGGGCGACAGGTTCTGCACCAGGTCCTGCAGCATCTGGGCGTCGTCGGGGTGGATCGGGCGGATGGTGTATTCGCCACCGCCGCGCAGTGGCCAGATCTGCTCGTAGCGCGCCGGGTAGGGCAGGATGGCCAGGTGGGCGTAGTTGCGGGCCGTGGCCGGCGCGCTGTCGATCACGATGCGCGCGTCCACCGCCACCGCGCCCGATTCGTCCACGATGATGGGGTTGATGTCCATCTCGCGCAGCTGGGGCAGTTCGCAGACCATTTCCGAGACGCGCAGCAGCACGTGTTCCAGCGCGTCCATGTCCACCGCGCTGGCGCCGCGCCACTCGCCCAGGGTCTCGGCCACGCGCGAGCGGTCGATCAGGCGGCGCGCCAGAAACTGGTTGAGCGGGGGCAGCTCCATGGCGCGGTCGTTGATGAGCTCGATCATGGTGCCGCCGGCGCCAAACGCGATCACCGGGCCGAAGGGATCGTCGGTGACCAGGCCCACGTTGAGTTCGCGCCCGCGCTTGTTGCGCGCCATTTTCTGGATCGTCACGCCGTTGATGCGGGCGCCGGGCTGCACCTTGGCCACGGCCTGGATCATGGTGTTGTAGATGTCGCGCACGCCGACGGCGTTCATGACGTTGAGCGCCACGCCGTTGACGTCGCTCTTGTGGCTGATGTCGGGCGAGTCGATCTTGAGCGCCACCGGGTAACCCAGCTGGGTCGCGATCATCATGGCCTCGTTGGCGCTGCGCGCCAGGATGGTCTGGGTGACCGGGATGTGGAAGGCCGAGAGCAGGGCCTTGGACTCCATTTCGGTGAGCACCTTGCGCCGCTCGGTGAGCACGTTTTCGATCAGCAGGCGCGCGCCCTCGATGTCGGGCTTGGCCAAGGCGGACAGGGGCGGCGGGGTCTGCTGCAGCAGTTGCTGGTTCTGGTAGAAGCTGGCGATGTTGCCGAAGGCGCCCACGGCGGCCTCGGGCGTGCGAAAGCTGGGAATGGCGGCGCTGGCCAGCACCTCGCGCGCGGCCGCCACCGACGCGCTGCCCATCCAGCAGCACAGCAGCGGCTTGCCCAGGCGTTTTTTCAGCTCGGCCATGGCCTGGGCCACCGCTGTGGGGTCGATGCCGGCCTTGGGCGAATGCACCACCAGGATGCCGTCCACCGTTTTTTCGTGGCCGGCGGCGTCGATCGCGGCGCGGTAGTGTTCCGCGTTGGCCTCTTCCGACAGGTCGATCAGGTCGCTGAGCGAGGCCAGCGGGGGCAGCTGGGGCTTGAGGGCCTGGGCGGTTTCGGGGGAAAGCTTGCCCAGCTCCAGCTGGATTTCGTTGGCCCAGTCGGCGGCGAGCACGCCGGGGCCGCCGCCGTTGGTGACGATGGCCAGGCGTGTGCCCACCGGGCGGTAACGCGAGGCCAGGCACTTGGAGGCCGAAAACAGCTCGACGAAGGAACGCACGCGCACCGCGCCGGCGCGGCGCAAGGCGGCGTCGAACACGTCGTCGGCGCCGACGATGGCGCCGCTGTGGGTCTGCGCGGCCAGGTTGCCGGCGGGCTTGCGGCCGGCCTTGAGCACGATCACCGGCTTGGCGTTGGCGGCGGCGCGCAGCGCGCTCATGAAACGGCGGGCGCTGGAGATGCCTTCCAGATAGACGACGATGCTGTGCGTTTGGGCGTCGGAGGCGAGAAAGTCGAGCACCTGGGCGATGTCCACCGAGGTGTTGGGGCCGAGCGAGACCACGGTGGAGAAGCCGACCGCGTTTTCGGTGGCCCAGTCGAGGATGGAGGCGGTGAGCGCGCCCGACTGCGACACCAGGGCCAGCGGCCCGGGCGCGGCCAGCGGCCCGGCCACGCTGGCGTTGAGCAGGCAGCGCGTGCGCTGCAGGCCCAGGCTGTTGGGCCCGAGCAGGTGCATGCCGTGGCGGCGCGCCACGCGGTGCATTTCGGCGGCCTCCAGGGCCGGCGTGCCACTGCCGATGACCAGCGCGGCGCGGCACTTGATGCGCCCGGCCACTTCGAGCGCGGCGATGGCCTCCAGCGGCGGCAGGGCGATGATGGCCAGGTCGGCGCGGGTCTGCGCCAGATCGGCCAGGGTGCCGGTGGTGTGGATGTCCAGGAACACCAGCGTGCCCTTGAAGCGCTGCGCGCGCAGTGCGCCCAGCAGCCCCCGGGCCTGGGAGGTCTGGCTCTCGGGCTCGTCGGACTTGCCCGCGAACACCGCGATGGTGTCGGGCTGGAAGAGGGGGGTGAGGTAGTGTTTGTCCATGGGGCTCTCGCGCCGGTGGTGCACGCGCCCTTGGGTCCTCAGGTGACCCGGGCGCCGGGCTGGGGCAATGGGGGGTCGTTCTGGCTGGAGATCATGCGCCCCGCGCGAAGGTTTCGTGCAGCGGGGAGTGGGGGACTGGGGTTTTCAGGTGCGCGGCGCGGATGGGGGCAAGCGGAGTCCGGGTGCTCAGGCCAGGCCGGTCAGGCTGGCGGCCATGGCGCGTTTGAACGGGGTGAAACGCTCGCCCAGGCCCACCATGGCGTGGCGCAGCCAGCGCGCGGGCGTCTGTTCGCGGGTGTAGAGCGTGGCCACCGCGTGCGTGGCCAGGTACAGGCCGCGGCTGGCGCGCTGGTGGGTCTGCTGGTAGCGCTCGAGCAGGGCGGGCGAGGCGATGTCCTGGCCCTGCTGGTGCGCGGCGATCAGGGCGCTGGCCAGGGTGTCGATGCTGCGCAGGCCAAGGTTGAAACCGTGCGCCGTGACCGGGTGCATGCCCACGGCGGCGTCGCCCACGGCGGCGAAACGCTGCGCCACCAGGCGGCGCGCCCACACACCCACCAGCGGGTAGGCGTGGCGCGTGCTGGCCAGCCGCATGGCGCCGAGTTGCTGGCCAAAGCGCCGCGTCATGGCCTGGCCGAAGGCGGTTTCGTCCAGATCCAGCAGGGGCTGCAGTTCGTGGCTGGCCAGGGTCAGCACCACCGAGGAGCGGTGCTGGCCGGTCCGGGGGCAGGGGTTCATGGGCAGCAGCGCCAACGTCTGGCCGTGGTCGAACCACTCCCAGGCGGTGGCGTGGTGGGGCTGCTCGTGCGTCATGTTGCAGACCAGCATGGTGCGCCCGTAGTCGTGCATGTCGGCCGGGATGCCCATGGCGCGGCGGGTGCTGGAGTGGCGGCTGTCGGCGGCCACGGCGAGCCGGGCGCTGAGCGTCTGGCCGCTGCCGAGGGTGACCTGGGCGGCGCGCGCGTCGGTGTGGATGCGCACCACCTGTTCACCGCAGCGCAGCTCGGGCGGCGGGTCGTCGCCGGCACCGTCGGCCAGCGCGGCGGCGAAGGCGGCGCGGCGGATGTGGTGGTTGGCCACCAGGTGGCCGAGCTCGGAGCGCGGGCTCAGGCGGTGGCTGATCAACATGCGCGCCTGGTTCGGGCCACAGCCGCCGTTGAGCACCAGGGCGTCCTTGAGCGGCGCGACGTGGGCCTCGCCCAGCAGCGGCCAGATGCCGAGCTGGCGCAGCAGCTCGGCGCTGTGCTGGGTCAGGGCGATTTCCCGACCGTCGAAAGCGGGATCCTGCAGAGACTCGCGGGGCTGCTGCTCGATGAGGCAGCTGCGCAGGCCGCTGCCGCGCAGCGCGCGCGCCAGGCACAGGCCGGCGGGGCCCGCACCGATGATGATGAGGTCGAAGTCCATGGCGGGGCAGCTTATCGGCTGGCCACGCGGTGCGGATTGACTCAGGTCAAGTGAAACAGCCCCGGCATGCCGGGGCTGTGGTGGGAACGGGGCGCGCGAAGGCGATCAGCTGCGCGGTTGCGCCGGGCTGTCGCAGCCCATGCCCCCCATGCCGTGGTGGCCGCCCATGCCCCCACCGTGGCGGCCCATGCCGCGCTCGCCCTTCATGCCGGCGTGGCGAAAGCCGCCATGGGCCTGGGCGTCGAACACCTTTTGCTGCTCGGGCGTGAGGGCCGCGTAGAAGCTCTTGGTGGCGTCGATGCGCTTGGCCATCTGCGCGTCGCGTTCGGCCCTGAGCGCTTGCATCTTGTCCAGGCGCTGCGGCGTGGTCAGCTTGGACCAGTCTTCACGCGCGCCGGCCATGGGCCCCCGGGGCTCGGGGGCGGTGCGCGCCACGAAGGCGTTCCAGGCGGCTTCCTGCTCCGCGCTGAGCTTGAGTTCGGCCTTGAGCTGGGCCTGGCGCTCGGCCATGCGTTTGTGCATGCGCTCCATGCGCTGGGCATATCGCTGGTCGGCTTGTTGTGCGCCGGGGGTGCCGGCTTCGACGCGCTGCGCCATGTGCTGGGCGCGCATGTCGCTGGGCATGCCAGCCGCGCCCTGGGCGATGGCGGTGGCCGAGATGCCAACAAAGGCGGTGGCGAGGGCGGCGGCGATGAGGGCGCGTTTCGGGAACATTTTCATGATCACTCCTGAGATGTTGATGGACCTGGGCTTCCACAAGCGAGGGTTGCCGTGGAGTGATGTCAGTGTGGTAGCCGCGTGTTTCTGCCTTGTGCGCCTGTGCTGCCGCTCTGTAAAGATTTGTTCCGTTTCCCGTGGGAAAAATATGTGTTTACTTTTCTACAAATATGAAGAATAGTAAACACCATGTTTTGGATATCCCTCATCACCAGCCTGCCCACCGAGAACACCACCGTGCGCATGCGGGCCTGGCGGGCGCTCAAGGCCTCGGGCGCGGCGGTGCTGCGCGACGGTGTGTACGTGCTGCCCGAAACCGGCACCTGCCGCGCCACGCTCGACGGCCTGGCGGCCGATGTGCGCGACGCCGGCGGGACCGCCCTGGTGCTGCGCATGGAGGAACCGCCGCAGGCGAATTTCAGGGATCTGTTCGACCGCAGCGTGGACTACGCCGCCCTGCTCGCCGAGGTGGCCCGGGTGCGCCAGGCGCTGGGCGTAGGCGACCCGCCCGATGCGCTCAAGCAGGCACGCAAGCTGCGCAAGGCCCTGGGGAGCCTGGGCGAGATCGACTTTTTCCCGGGCGAAGCCCGCCGCCAGGCCGAGGCCGCCGTGGTGGAACTGGAGCTGGCCTGCGCCCGCGCGGCGGCCCCCGACGAGCCGCGGGCCGTCGAAGGCCCCATTGCCCGCCTGGCGCTGGCCGACCACCAGGGCCGCAGCTGGGCCACACGGCAACGGCCCTGGGTGGACCGGCTGGCCAGCGCCTGGCTGATCCAGCGCTTCATCGACCGGCAGGCCCGTCTGCACTGGCTGGCCGACCCGCGCGACTGCCCCGCCGATGCGCTGGGCTTTGACTTCGACGGCGCCCGGTTCAGCCACGTCGGCGCGCGCGTCACGTTCGAGGTGCTGCTGGCCAGCTTCGGGCTGGAGCAGCCGGCGCTGGTGCGCCTGGGCCAGCTGGTGCATTTCCTCGACGTCGGCGGCGTGCAGCCGCCCGAGGCGGCGGGCGTGGAAAGCGTGCTGGCCGGGCTGCGCGACGCCATCACCGACGACGATCAATTGCTGGCCACGGCCCACGCCGTGTTCGACGGCCTGCTGGCCAGTTTCACCCCAGGCGACCCCCCACCATGAACCCCACGCCCACCCCCACCGCCGAACCCGGCCTGGCGCCCCCCGAGGCGG
>Ga0209343_10001029_pt1 | contig 38586 bp, 36 predicted proteins | sample RifCSPlowO2_02_FD_184026 | JGI IMG/M metagenome (GOLD analysis project Ga0209343, IMG submission 184026) | Groundwater microbial communities from Rifle, Colorado - Rifle CSP2_plank lowO2_0.2 (SPAdes) (version 2) | ecosystem: Environmental > Aquatic > Deep subsurface > Groundwater | place...
CCCGCCGCTGCCGCCGGTGCTGGTGACCGACAACAGCAAGGACCAGCGTCCGGGCGACAGCGGGCAGTTCGGCGCCCAGCTGCGCTGGTCGCCCGCAGGCAGCGACTACGAGTTCGGTTTCTACGCCGCGCGTTACCACGACAAGACCCCCGCCGTGCCGGTGTTCGACCTGGTCAACGGCAACGTGCACCAGGTCTACGCCGAGGGCATCAAGACCGTGGGCGCCAGCGTCACGTCTTCCATCGGCCAGCTGAACTGGGCGCTCGAAGGCTCGGTGCGCACCGACGCACCGCTGGCCAACGACCCCGCCGTGCTCGGTGGTGCGCCCTTCATGCCGCCGCTCAACTGCAGCGGCTCCGCCAGCAACCCCTGCTACGCCATCGGCAAGACCGCGCACCTGAACCTCTCGGGCATCTACGTGCTCAACAAGTCCAGCCTGTGGGACGGTGGCGCGCTGGTGGCCGAACTGGCCTGGAACCGCGTCATGAGCGTGGACAAGAACCCCAGCGCCGTGGGCTTTGGTGGCCTCGATCCCAACACCACCCGCAGCGCCATGGCGTTTCGCATGATCTTCGAGCCGCAGTACTTCCAGGTGCTGCCGGGTCTGGACCTGTCGATCCCGATCGGCCTGGGCTACAACTTCGGCGGCCGTTCCTCGGCCATCTTCAACTTCGCCGGCGGCGCCAGCAACGCGGGCGACGTCAGCGTGGGCATCAAGGCCAAGTACCAGAACGCCTGGAACGTCGGCCTGAACTACACGGCCTTCTTCGGCAAGGAAAACACCTTCACCGTGGCCGACCCGCGCACCCCCACGCGGATGCTGTCCTTTGGCCAGACCCTGAAAGACCGCAACACCCTGTCCTTCAACGTCTCCCGCACCTTCTGACCCACACCCGAGAAACACCATGAACCACAACGCAAAACACCCCTGGCTGCTGGCCGCGCTGCTGGCCGCCTCCCTGCCCGCACTGGCCGCCGTGACGGCGGAAGAAGCCGCCAAACTCAAGTCCACGCTGACGCCGGTGGGCGCCGAAAAGGCCGGCAACAAGGCCGGCACCATTCCCGCCTGGGACGGCGGCCTGAGCAAGGCGCCCGCGGCCTACCGCAACGGCGACGCGCGCCCCGACCCCTTCGCCGCCGACAAGCCCCTGCTGTCGATCAACGCGAAGAACATGGCCGAACACGCCGACAAGCTCACCGATGGCGTGCAGGCGCTGATGAAGAAGCACCCGGACTTCCACATCGACGTCTACCCCACGCGCCGCAGCGCCGCCGCGCCACAGTTCGTGTACGACAACACCTTCCAGAACGCGACCCGCGCCAAGACCGTGGACGCGGGCCATGGCGTGGAAGGCGCCTACGGGGGCATTCCGTTCCCGATCCCGAAGGACGGCTACGAAGCGATCTGGAACCACCGCCTGGCCTGGCGCGGCGGCAACTACACCATGCCGGTGCGGGTCTGGGTGGTGACGGCCGACGGCAAACGCAACATGGCCTCGGGCGGTGTGCAGACCATCAACCAGGCCTACTACGACAAGAACGGCAGCGTGGACAAGTTCGACGGCTTCTACAGCTTCGGCAAGTTCGTGGCCAATGCCCCGGGCTCCAAGGCGGGGGAGGCGATCCTGGCGCACGAAGGCATCAACGCTTCGGCACCGCGCGGCCTGTGGCAGTACCTGGTGGGCCAGCGCCGCGTGCGCAAGGCCCCCTCGGTGGCCTACGACACACCCGACTCCGTGACCTCCGGCATCGGTCTGTTCGACGAAGCCTTCAACCTGTTCGGCCCGATCGACAAACACGATCTCAAGCTGGTCGGCAAGAAGGAGATCTACATCCCCTACAACAACAACCGCGCCGCCGCCGCCAAGGTGGACGATCTGGTGACCCCGGGCACGCTCAACCCGGCCCAGGTGCGCTGGGAGCTGCACCGGGTGTGGGAAGTGGAGGCCACGCTGGCCGCGGGCAAACGCCACGTGGTGCCCAAGCGCAAGTACTACATCGACGAAGACTCGTGGCAGATCGTGCTGTTCGACGGCTGGGACGCCAAGGGCCAACTCTGGCGCACCAACTACTCGCTGATGCTCACCGCGCCGGACATCCCGGCCGTGACCAGCTTCGTGCTGTGGGGCGGCTATGACATGCAGACCGGCGCCTACTACCTGAACATGGCGTCCAACGAACTGCCCAAGCAGTACGAAGTGAAGGAGCCGATCCCACGCGCCTTCTTCAGCCCCGAGTCGCTGTCCAGCGAGGGTGGACGGTGATGGCTCCCCCCGGAATGGCCCCCCCCCGAAGCGCCTTCGGCGCCTCCCCCCCGGGGGGGCGCCACCAGCGGCCCGGCGAAGCCGGTTCCGCGGTGGCCCTGGTATCGGCGGCGCGCTCCGGCGTGGCACGCCGCAGCGCCCTGGCGGGGCTGGCGGGCTGGGCGCTGGCGGGCCTGCTGCCCACCAGCGCCCGCACGGCACAGAACGGTGCGGTCCCCGCGGTGCTCTCGCGCCCGGCCCTGATGAGCCCCAAGGCGCTGGGCGCTGCGATGCTCGCGGTCACGCGGGCCGGCGCCCGTCTGGTGGCCGTGGGCGAGCGCGGCACGGTGCTGCTGTCGGACGACCACGGCCAACACTGGCAGCAGGCCGCGGTGCCAGTGCAGGTGACGCTGACCTGCGTGGCCTTCGCCGATGAGCGCCACGGCTGGGCCGCCGGCCACCTGGGCACCATCCTGCACAGCGACGACGGCGGCCAGACCTGGCGCAAGCAGCTCGACGGCATCGCCGCCGCCGCCAGCGTGGCCGAGGCCGCGCGCGCCTCGGGCGACGCCGCGGCCCTGACCGATGCCCAGGCCCTGGTGGACGAAGGCCCGGACAAACCCTTCTTCGACCTGAGCTTCATCGACGCGCGGCGCGGCTTTGCCGCGGGCGCCTACGGCCTGCTGTTCGCCACGGTGGACGGTGGCCAGCACTGGCTACCGCTCTCGGCGCGGGCGGCCAACCCGCAGGGCCTGCACCTCTACGGCCTGCGCGCCACGGCCGGGCAGCTGGTCGTGGCCGGCGAGCAGGGTCTGCTGATGCGCTCGCTCGATGGCGGCGCCAGCTTCTCGGCCCTGGCCTCGCCCTACAAGGGCAGCTTCCTCGGGCTGCTGCAGACCCCGGGGGGCCACCTGGTCGCCCACGGCCTGCGCGGCTCGGTCTACCGCGCCGGCCCCGACGCGGCGCGCTGGGAGCGGCTGGAGAGCCAGACCGGCGCCACGCTGGGCGCCAGCGCCGTGCTGCCCAACGGCGGTTTCGTGCTGGTCAGCCAGATCGGCGAGGTGCTGATCGCGCCGCCCGACGCCGCCGCCCTGCGCCGCCTGCCGGTGCGCGAAGCCGTGCCCATCGCCGGCGCTGCCCTGGCCGCCGACGGCGCCCTGGTCCTGGCCAGCCTGCGCGGCATGCGCCGCCTGACCTCTTTGCCCACCGAGTGAACCCGTTCCCATGAACCACGACGATTCCCCCCTCGACGCCCAGCCCGTCGTCACGCGGCTGGAGGACTTTGACCCGGCATCGGGCAACGTCATCGAACGCGCCTTCTTCAACCACCGGCCCTGGGTGCTGCTGCTGAGCCTGTTGATCACCCTGGTGCTGGGCTGGCAGGCCACGCGGCTGCAGCTCAACGCCAGCTTCGAGAAGACCATTCCCACCGGCCACCCCTACATCGCCAACTACCTGGCGCACAAGGGCGACCTGGCCGGGCAGACCAATGCGCTGCGCCTGGTGGTGCAGGCCAAGGAGGGCACGATCTTCGACCGGCAGTACCTGGAGACGCTGCAGAAGCTCAACGACGAGATCTTCCTGCTGCCCGGGGTGGATCGGCCGTTCATGAAGTCGCTCTGGACCTCCAACACGCGCTGGGTGGCCGTGACCGAAGAAGGCCTGGACGGCGGGCCCGTGATCCCCGACGCCTTCGACGGTTCGCCGCAAAGCCTGGCCGAGCTGCGCGCCAACGTGGAGCGCTCGGGCGAGATCGGCCAGCTGGTGGCGGGCGACTTCAAGTCCAGCATCGTCTTCGTGCCCCTGCTCGACCGCCACCCCGAGACCGGCCAGGCGCTGGACTACGGCGACCTGTCGCGCCAGATCGAGGCGCTGCGTGCGCGCTACGACAGCGACACGCTGCAGGTCCGCGTGATCGGCTTTGCCAAGGTGGTGGGCGACCTGATCGAAGGCCTGCAGCAGGTGCTGCTGTTCTTCCTGCTGGCGCTGCTCATCACCACCGCCCTGCTCTACGGCTACACGCACTGCAAGCGCAGCACGGCGCTGGTGGTGGCGTGTTCGTTGGTGGCGGTGGTGTGGCAGTTCGGCTCGTTGGCGCTGCTGGGCTTCGAGCTCGACCCGTATTCGGTGCTGGTGCCCTTCCTGGTGTTCGCCATCGGCATGAGCCACGGCGCGCAAAAGATGAACGGCATCATGCAGGACATCGGGCGCGGCACGCACCGCGTGGTGGCCGCGCGCTACACCTTCCGGCGCCTGATCGTGGCCGGCGCCACCGCACTGCTGTGCGACGCCGTGGGCTTCGCGGTGCTGTTCATCATCCAGATCAAGGTGATCCAGGACCTGGCGCTGATCGCCAGCATCGGCGTGGCGATGCTGATCGTCACCAACCTCTTGCTGCTGCCCATCCTGCTGTCGTATGTGGGCGTGAGCCCGAAGGCGGCCGCGCGCAGCCTGCGCGCGGACTCGGCGCAGGCCCTGCAGCGCTCGCGCCTGTGGTCGGGACTGACGCGCTTCACCCAGCGGCCCGCCGCCACCCTCGCGGTGGCCACGGGCGCGCTGCTGGCCGCTGCGGGCTTCGCGGTGAGCCTGCACCTGTCCATCGGCGACCTCGACCCGGGCGCGCCCGAGCTGCGCCCGGACTCGCGCTACAACCGGGACAGCGCCTACCTGATCTCGCACTACGCGGCCAGCACCGACATCCTGACCGTGATGGCCACCACGCCGCCCGACCGCTGCACCAGCTACCAGGCGCTGTCCACGCTGGACGCGCTGGCCTGGCGGCTGGAGCAACTGCCCGGCGTGGAGTCCACCAACTCCATGGCCACGCTGTCCAAGCTGGCCATGGTGGGCTACAACGAAGGGCACCTGAAGTGGTTCGAGCTGCTGCCCAACGAGAGCGCCCTGGGCGGCGTGCAGACCCGCGCACCGCGTGAGCTGTTCAACCAGAGCTGCTCGTTCCTGGCGCTCTACGTCTACCTGAAGGACCACAAGGCCGAGACGCTGGAGCGCGTGGTGGCCGAGGTGGAGCGCTTCAAGGCCGAGCACGACTCGCCCGAGCTGACGTTCAAGCTCGCCGCGGGCAGCGCCGGCATCGACGCAGCGACCAACATCGTGGTGAAGCAGGCCATGCGCGAGATGCTGCTGTGGGTCTACGCCGCCGTGGTGCTGCTGTGCTGGATCACCTTCCGCTCCTGGCGCGCGGTGATCGTGGCGGTGCTGCCACTCATGCTCACCTCCATCCTGTGCGAAGCGCTGATGGTGGGCTTGGGCATGGGCGTGAAGGTGGCCACCTTGCCGGTGATCGCGCTGGGCGTGGGCATTGGTGTGGACTACGCGCTCTACGTGCTCAGCGTCACGCTCGCCCGGCTGCGCGCCGGTGACAGTCTGGCCGAGGCCTACGCCCACGCGCTGCAGTTCACCGGCCGCGTGGTGATGCTCACTGGCGTCACGCTGGCGCTGGCCGTGGGCACCTGGGCGTTTTCGCCCATCAAGTTCCAGGCCGACATGGGCATCCTGCTGGCCTTCATGTTCGTCTGGAACATGGTGGGCGCGCTGGTGCTGCTGCCCGCGCTGGCGCATTTCCTGTTGCCCAGCGCCCGCAAGGTCTCCACCGAGAACGCCCCGTCCACCACCCCTCACACAGCGTCGGTCCAAGGCGCCTGATCGGGTCGGTTGACCTCCCACTTCGAAAGCCCATCCCATGAACCATGAAGCTCACATCACCGTCCAGGGTGTGCCGATCCGCTACCGCGACAGCGGTGGTCCAGGCATCCCCATCCTCCTGACCCACGGCATCGGGGGCTCGCTGGAGCTGTGGGGTTCTCAATTCAGCGAAGACCTTCAGGCCTACCGCCTGATCGCCTGGGACATGCCGGGTCACGGCCTGTCCGGCATGGGCGAGCAGCCCTACGATGCCGACAAGCTCGCTCGGTTTGCGTGGCAGTTCCTGGACGCCCTGGGCATCCAGCGCCTGGTGCTCGCGGGCAACTCGCTCGGCGCAGCGGTCTCGGTGCGCATGGCGGGTCTCGCCCCGGACCGGGTGGCCGGCCTGGTCCTGGCCAATGCGGCCTCTCTGGGGCGCGAGGTGTTCGCACCCTTCCGGGTCATGACGCTGCCGGTGCTCGGCGAACTGATGAACAAGCCTGGAAAAGCCGCGGTGGAGCGTCAGATCCAGGCCATTTTTCACAAGCCTTCGGTGGCCACCTCACCGATCCGTGAAGCCATCGCCCGCAACGTTCACAAGCCCGAAGGCGGCAAGGCCTTCTTGGCCACGCTGCGATCCATGTCCGATCTGGGTGGTCAAAGCAAGAAGGCCTTTTCGCACACCCTCGGCATCTTGAGAGCGATTCAGGTGCCGGTGCAGTTTGTGCACGGAAAACACGACACGGTGGTGCCTCTGCAGCACTCCGTTGCGGCCCAGGCCCTCACACCCGGTTCGACGCTCCTGGTGCTGGAAGACTGCGGACACACCCCCCAGCTTGAAAAACCGACCGAATTCAATCGCTCGCTGAACCGCTTGGCGAGCGCCTGCGTTTGACGGCAAGCCACGGCCGTCGGGCCCCAGCTGCAAGGCAGCGCCCCACCCCGAACCGGCGCCGGTCTGCGCCCCAGCGTCCTTCGCCCATGCCCATGCCCACGCGCCACCTGCTCCGCTTCGTGATCGCCCTCGCGCTGGCCGCCCAGACCGGTCTGGCCATGCCGGCCGGGCCCATCGTCATCGGCCAGTCGCTGCCGCTCACGGGCAGCGGCTTTCCGGTGGCCAACCGGGTGCTGGCGGGCGCCAAGGCGTATGTGGAGCGCTTCAACGCCAGCGGCGGCCTGCAGGGCCGGCCCCTGGAGCTGGTGACGCTGGACGACGGCGGCGACCCGGGCCGCCACGCGGCCAACCTACGCAGCCTGGCCCGCCAGCACCGCGCGGTGGCCGTGCTCAACTGCCTGGGCGAAAGCGCCTGCCTGGCCGCCGCCGAGGCCACGCGCGAACTGCGCCTGCCGCTGGTCGGCCCGATGTCGGGCGCGCTGGCGCTGCGCTCGCCCACGCTCCCGCAGGTGTTCAGCCTGCGCCCGGACGACGCGCGCGAAACGGGCGCGCTCGCGCAGCAACTGCAATCCATCGGCATCACGCGCGCCCTGCTGCTGAGCGACGGCGCGGAACCGGCGCGCGGCGCGGCGCTGGCGCAGGCCCTGGAGCGCTCGGGCATCCGGCTGCAGCGCGCCACGGTCGATGGCACGGCGGATGGAGTCGCGGGCGCCTTGCAGCGCATGGTGTCCGGCGCGCAGCAGGCGCTGGTGATCCACCTCGGCCTCAACGGGCAGGACGCGCTGGGCCGGCTGGACGCCAGCCAGTTCGCGGGGGTTCCCGGCACCATCGCCACCCTGTCGTCGGCCGGGTTGACCCACATGACGCGGCTGTTTCCCGGCCGGCTGATCGGCTACACCAGCGTGGTGCCCAACCCGGAGACGCCCCAACTGCCGGTGGTGCGCGAGTTCCTGCGCGACGCCGATGCCTTCATCGGCCCCGAAGCGGTCACTTTCGAAGGGCTGGAGGCCTACCTCAACCTGCGCCTGCTGGCCGAAGCCCTGCGCCGCGCCGGCCCCTCGGTCGACAGCGCCCGGCTCGCGCAGAGCCTGGAAGCCCTGGGCGCGTTCGACATGGGCGGCTTTCGCCTGCGCTTCGGCCCCGACCAGCACCACGGTTCGGAGTTCGTCGAGGTCGGCCTGCGCGCACGCGACGGCCGCCTGCTGCGCTGACCGCCCCTTCCGTTTTCTCACCCCACCCCTTTTTTCATCCCCACCACAGGAGACCCCATGACTGTCACCACCACGCTCCCCCGCGCGCCCATGGACCCCGGCCTTGCCGGCTTTCTGGCCCAGGCCGCCGCGCAGGGCAACCCGCCGCTGGAGGCGCTGCCGCCCGCGGTCGGGCGCCAGATCTACCGCGACCTCGCCGCGGGCCTGGGGCTGCCGCCGCCAGTCGTCGCCACGGAAGACCGCAGCATCGCGGGCCCCGGCGGGCCGCTCAAGCTGCGCATCTACCACCCCGACGCCCCCGGGCCGCTGCCCGCGCTGTTGTACGTGCACGGCGGCGGCTACGTGATCGGCGACCTGGAAACGCACGACGCGGTGTGCCGCGGCCTGTGCCACCAGGTGGGCGCCGTGGTGGTGGCGGTGGACTACCGGCTCGCGCCCGAGCACCCGTTTCCCGCCGCCGTGGACGACGTGGTCTGCGTGCTGCAGTGGCTGGCAACGCACACGAAAGAACTGCGTGCCGACCCATCGCGCATCGCCCTGGCGGGCGACAGCGCGGGGGCCCAGCTGGCCGCCACCGCCTGCCTGCGCACGGCTGGCGCGATCACGCCGCGCGCCCTGGGCCTGATCTACCCGGTGGCGCAGCACCACAGCGAGCCCAGCGCCTCGATGGCGGAAAACGGCGAGGGCAAGTTCCTCACCCGCGGTGTGATGCGGTGGTTCATCGGCTGCTACCTCGGTGACCGCAGCGAACTCGGCCGGCACCCGGACTTCGCCTTGCTGAGCGCGCCCACGCTGGCCACGCTGCCACCCAGCTGGGTCGCCACCATGGGCCACGACCCGCTGCGCGACGAAGGCCACGCGCTGGCGCAGCGCATCGAGCAGGCGGGCGTGGCCACCGAGCACCGCCACTACCCCAGCGCCATCCACGCCTGCATCCACTTCACCGCTGTGTCGCCGGTGGGCGCCCAGGTGGTGGCCGATCTCGCAGGCTGGCTGCGCGCGCGGCTGTCGTGACACACCCGGGGCCCTCCCGCACAAGACGGCGGCGCCCACCGACTGGGCACAACGCCAGGCGGGCAGGCGACCCCTGACAACACAGCTTTATCCGACTTGCGCAACCAGGCCCTGCTGGGGCGCAAACCGGAAGGCGGCGACCGTCTGCACCAGGTCGTCAGCCTGGCTCTTGAGGCTGCTTGCGGCCGATGCGATCTGTTCCACCATGGCCGCGTTCTGTTGCGTGTTCTGGTCCATCTGGGTGACGGCTTCGCTGACCTGACCCACCGCGCTGCTTTGCTCGGTGCTGGCCGCACTGATCTCGGCCACGATGTCGGTCACGTGGCGGATGCTCTGCACCACGTCCTGCATGGTGCTGCGCGCGCGATCCACCAGGGCGGAACCTTGTTCCACGTGGTCCACACTGTTGGCGATCAGGGTCTTGATTTCCTTCGCCGCTTCAGCGCTGCGCCCGGCCAGCAGGCGCACTTCGCCGGCCACCACCGCAAAGCCCCGGCCCTGTTCGCCAGCGCGCGCGGCTTCCACCGCCGCATTGAGCGCCAGGATGTTGGTCTGAAAAGCGATGCCGTCGATCACGGAGATGATGTCGGAGATCTTCTGGCTGGAGGTGTGGATGGCCTTCATGTTGTCCACCACCTGACCGACCACTTCACCGCCCTGCACGGCCACCGACGAAGCGCTTTGTGCCAGCGAGTTGGCCTGGCGCGCGTTGTCGGCGTTCTGGCGCACGGTGGAACCCAGTTCTTCCATGCTGGCCGCCGTCTGCTCCAGCGCGCTGGCCTGGCTTTCGGTGCGGCCGCTGAGGTCGTGGTTGCCCTGCGCGATTTCGGTGCTGGCCATGGCCACCGACTCGCTGCCCTGGCGCACGCGGCTGACGATGCCGGCCATGTTGTCGCGCATGGAGCGCAGGCTGTGCATGAGGCTGTGGGTGTCGCCGGCGCGAATCGGCACCTCCACCGCCAGATCGCCCTGGGCAATGCGTTCGGTGATGGCGCTGGCCAATGCCGGCTCACCGCCGAGCTGCCGCACGATGCTGCGCGACATGAGCAGGCCGATGCCCAGCAGAACCAGGGCCATCGCAAGCGCGCTCAGGCCCATCTTCACGGTGCGGTCCCAGATGGTGGCGGTCACGGTGTCCACATACACGCCCGAACCGATCACCCAGCCCCAGGGCGCAAAGCCCTTCACATACGAGACCTTCTGCACCGGGTTTTCGCTGCCGGGTTTGGGCCACATGTAGGGCACGTAGCCGGCACCGCCCTTCTTCACCGTGTCCACGAACTCGCGGAACAGGAAGGTGCCTTCGGGGTCTTTGTTCTCGCTCAGGTCCTTGCCTTCGAGTTCGGGGCGGATCGGGTGCATGACCATCACGGGCGTCATGTCGTTGATCCAGAAATACTCCACTTCGCTGTAGCGCAGCGCACGGATGGCGGCCAGCGCCTGGGCCTTGGCATCGGCTTCACTCAGGCCGCCCTTGGCTGAGAGGCTGTGGTAGTGCGTGATCAGGCCATGGGCGGTCTCCACGGTCTGGCGCACGCCGCTTTGGCGCTCTTCCATGATCAGCGTCCGCTCCGACGTGAGGAACAGGGCCAGCAGGATGACCAGGCCCATGACGGCGCTGGCGACCAGAATGAAAAGGCGTCGCGAGACGCTCAGGGTTGTCAGCTGGAACATGGTGGGTCCTGACGAAGAGAGGCGCCAAATGCGCAGGTTATGGGATCCATATGGGGCGATGCGATCCGCAACGCATCCTGAAAAATGGCGAAGCGAGCTCTAACTATCGGCCGATCGGGCGCAATCTGTACGGTCAAAGCGAGCCGGATTTCGCCGCCAATTCGCGGCTTCGGCCGGGGCCACCACGGGCGGTGCCGGCCCTTGCCTGTCGGCACCGAGCCGGGTATGGCGGCCCATCGGGCCTCAAGAAGAGCCCGCCTCTGCGACCTCGCCCCCAGCGCGACCACCGATGCGTTCTGATAGCATCGCCCCACGTTAGAGGTGTTCCGAGACTGTTCAGTCGATGGAATTAAACGGGAAGTCGGTGCGCTGGTCCAGAAACCTGGACCCCCTATTCCGACGCTGCCCCCGCAACGGTAAGCAAGACAAACCTGGCAAGACAGCCACTGTGCTCACGCATGGGAAGGCGCCAGGCAGAAGAAGCCCTTTCTTCACTTGCGAGCCCGGAGACCGGCCTGTGACGACATGTGCGGCATTGCGGTGGGCGATGTGAGCCGGTGGCAGGCCCCTGTGTGCCTGCGCTGCCTCTTCTTCATTCCTCCCCGCGTCCGCGTTGTGCTTCTTGTGCGCGGGTGTGCGTCTGGAGAGTTGGAATGGTTTCATGCACGGAGCAGGCCCAGGCCTGCCGGCGGCGCGCCGTCGTCGCTTTCGTTTTCACTTTCACTGTCGACATGGCCGCCCACCGGGCCGCACGGCCATGACGGGCACCGTCTGGTTCGTGGGTGCCGGCCCGGGCGACCCGGAACTGATCACCGTCAAGGGCCGCGCCCTGGTGGAAAGGGCCGGCGCGATCCTCTTCGCGGGTTCGCTGGTCAACGAGGCCGCGACCCGCTGGGCGCCCGCGGGCTGCGCGATCGCCGACAGCAAGGACATGACGCTGGACCAGATGGCCGCCTGGCTGCTGGCGCAGGCGCAGCGCCACGAAACGGTGGTGCGCCTGCAGACCGGCGACCCCGCCCTGTACGGCACGCTGATCGAGATGGTGCAACCGCTCGATGCGGCGGGCGTGCCGGTGCGCGTGGTGCCGGGGGTGTCCTCGGCCATGGCCTCGGCGGCCGCCGGCGTTGAGAGCTTCACCCTGCCCGAGGTGACGCAGAGCGTGATCTTCACCCGCGTCGAGGGCCGCACGCCCATGCCGCCGGGCGAAGACCTGGCCGCCCTGGCCGCCCACCATTGCACCCTGTGCATCTTTCTCTCGATCACCCTGCTGCACAAGGTGGAAGCGGGCCTGCGCGCCGCCGGCTGGGCCGAGGACGCGCCCATCCTGGTGGTGCACAAGGCCAGCTGGCCGGGCGAGGAGCTGATCGTTCGCGGCACCCTGGCCGACATCCGGCAGCGCTGCCGCGAGGCCAAGGTGGTGAGCCAGTCCATGGTGATCGCCAGCCCCACGCTGGGCGCGCGCCACTGGCCCACCCTGGCCAAGTCCCGGCTGTACGACCCCAGCTTCACCCACCGCTTCCGCCGGGCCAGCGCGCCCGCCACCCCCACCGTCCCGGAGGCTTCATGAACACCGAAACCATTCTGCTGGTGGGCCACGGCTCGCGCGAGCCCTCGGGCAACGACGAGATCCAGGTCTTCGCCGAACGGCTGCGCCTGCGCCAGCCCGACTGGCGTATCGAGGTCTGCTTCATCGAGTTCTCCGAGATCACGCTGAGCGAAGGCCTGAAGCGCGCGGCCGCTGGCTCGCAGCGCGTGTGGGTGCTGCCGCTGATCCTGAACGCGGCCGGTCACGTGAAGATGGACATCCCCCAGGCCATCGCCCATGCCCGCCTCCGGTTCCCGCGGGTGCAGTTCCAGTACGCGCCCCACCTGGGCGCGGGCGAACCGATGCTGGCCATCCTGCGGCGCCGCCTCAAGGGCGCGATGCAGGCCCTGGACATGCCCGACCCGCGCACCACCGGCGTGGTGATCCTGGGGCGCGGCTCGTCCGACCGGCAGGCCAACGGCGACATGGCCCGCATGGCGCGCTGGCTGATGGAGGAAACCGAACACGAACTGGTGGACCTGGCGTTCACCGGCATCACCCACCCTCGGCTGGAAACGGTGGTGCAGCGCCAGAGCCTGCTGGGCATGAAGCAGGTGGTGGTGCTGCCGTATTACCTGTTCAACGGCACCCTGGTGGAACGCATCACGCGCCAGGTGGAGCACCTGAAAACCCAATACCCGACGCTGCGTTTCGTCTCCACCAAGTACTTCGGTTTCGAGCCCGAGATCTTCGAGCTGCTGGAGCAGCGCGTGGGCGACATGCGGCGCCACGCGCCGGCCGCGCTGATGCCCTGCGACGGCTGCAAGTACCGCCACTTTGCCGAGGAACACGGCCTGGGCGGACACCACCACGACGACGCGCTGCCGCACAGCCACGACCACCACCCTGCGCATCCGCACGAACACCCCCATGTGCATGAACACGAGCATGCCCATGCCCATGCAGATGCCCATGGACACGACCACGGATACACCCATGACCATGCCCGCGCCTGACACCGCCAACGTCGTCACCGAGCAGCTCACCGCCGCGGGCCGCGCCATCGAGCACGACTCGTTCGCGGTGATCGACCGCGAGGTGCTCTCGCACCCGTACACGCCCGATCAGTGGCCCATCGTGCGCCGCATGATCCACGCCAACGCCGATTTCGACTTCAACGGCCTGACCGATTTCCACCCCGGCGCGGTGGACGCGGGCCTGGCCGCCATCCTCTCGCGCGGCACCCGCGTGGTGGCCGACGTGGAGATGATCTGCGTCGGCCTCTCGGCCCCGCGCCTGGGCCACTTCGGCATGGGCACGCACCAGTTCATCTCCGACCCGGACGTGATCGAGCAAGCCAAAACCGAAGGCACGACCCGCGCCGTGCAGGCCATGCGCAAGGCCCACCGGCTGGGACTGATCGACGGCGCCATCGTGGGCATCGGCAACGCGCCCACGGCGCTGATCGAGGTGGTGCGCCTGATCCATGAAGAGGGCGCACGCCCCGCGCTGGTGGTGGGCATGCCGGTGGGGTTTGTGTCGGCGGCCGAGTCCAAGGACCTGATGGCGCTGCAGACCGGCGTGCCCTGGATCGTGATCCGGGGGCGCAAGGGCGGCTCTACCCTGGTGGTGGCCGCGATCCACGCGCTGCTGGGCGTGGCCGAGGCGCGGGAGCTCGCCGCGTGATGCAGAAGGACGCGCCCCGCGGCACCCGCACCGGTTTCACGACCGGTGCGTGTTCGGCCGCGGCGGCGCGTGCGGCGGTCATCGGTCTGGTCACGGGTGCGGTGCCCGATGAGGTCGAGTGCCTGCTGCCCAACGGCGACCGGGTGACGTTCGCCGTGCACGACGGCCGGGTGGAAGGCAGCGGCGCACAAAGGGCCGCCCACGCCATGGTGATCAAGGACGCGGGCGACGACCCGGACTGCACCGACAAGGCCCACCTCACCGCCGACCTGCGCCTGCTGCCCGAGCAACCGGGCCAGGTGGTGCTGGCCGGCGGTGTGGGCGTGGGCACGGTCACCATGCCCGGCCTGGGTCTGGCGGTGGGCGGCCCGGCCATCAACCCGGTGCCGCGCCGCAACATCGAGGCCAATGTGCGGGCCGTCGGCCAGGGCCTGCTCGACGAGGTGGGCCTGCGGGTCACGCTCTCGGTGCCGCAGGGCGAAGCGATGGCGAAGAAGACGCTGAACGCGCGCCTGGGCATCCTGGGGGGCATCTCCATCCTGGGCACCACCGGCATCGTCAAACCGTACTCCACCGCCGCCTATCGCGCCAGCGTGGTGCAGGGCGTGCAGGTGGCGGGCACGCTGGGCCACGGCGTGGTGGTGCTCACCACCGGCGGGCGCACCGAAAAATTCGTGATGGAAGAAATGCCCGAACTGCCCGAACCGGCCTTCGTGCAGATGGGCGATTTCCTGCGCTACGCCATGGGCGCGGCGGTGAAGGCCGGGCTGAAGAAGGTGGTCATCGGCGGCATGGTGGGTAAGCTCACCAAGATCGCCCAGGGCGAGACCATCACCCACGCGGGCCGCGCCGAGGTGGACACCGGCCTGCTGGCCGATCTGGCCGCCGGCGTGGGCGCGCCGCCCGAGGTCTGCGAGGCCATCCGCGCCAACGAGACCGCGCGCTACGCCGGTGAACGCATGGACGCGCTGGGCCTGGGCCAGGCCTTTCACACGGCGCTGGCGCGCAAGGTCATTCAGACCCTGCGCACGCGTTACCCCGACCAATTTGAATTGCAGGTGCTGGTCTGCGACTTTGACGGTCGCAAGATTGCGCAGGCGGAAGGCTGACATGGAATTGGCTCCCGTGATCGAAAAATGCCGCATCCTCGGTGTGCTGGACGACGGTGTCGCCAGCTTGAACGCGACCGCGCTGCGGCACCTGCGGCAGGCCGATCTGGTCGTTGGCGCGGCCCGCACGCTGCGGCTGCTGGCCGAGCAGATGGCGCCGCAGGCCGAACAGCGCGACCTGGGCGGCGCGCTGTCGCAGGTGCCCGAGTGGATACGCGCCGCGCAGGCCGAACACCGGCGGGTTGTGGTGCTGGCCACCGGCGACCCGCTGTGCCACGGCATCGCGGCCTACCTGGCCTCGCGCCTGTGCATCGAGGCGATCGAGGTGATCCCCAACGTGTCCACGCTGCAACTGGCCTGCGCGCGCCTGGGCCTGCCCTGGCAGGACATGAAGTTCTCTTCCGTGCACGCCAAGGACGCGGGCGACTGGGTGCCGGGCTCGCCGCCCGGGCATGGCCTGTACGCCCTGCTGCGCGACATCCGCCAGCACGACCGCCTGGCCGTGCTGACCAGCCCGGACAACACGCCCGACCGCATCGCCCGCATGCTGCTCGCCGAGGGTCTGGCAGAAGACTTCGAGATGGCGGTGGCCGAGCGCCTGTGCCAGCCCGAAGAACGCATCGTCAGCGGCATGTCGGTCACTGCCGCCGCGCAGATGCCCTTCGCCGACCCCAACGTGGTGCTGCTCTGGCGCACCCGGCTGCGCGCGCCGCAGGTGCTGCTGGGCCTGCCGGACGCCAGCTTCGAACAGCGCCACCCCGAGAAGGGCCTGATCACCAAGCACGAGGTGCGCGCGGTCTCGCTGGCGCGTCTGCAGTTGCGCGCCGACAGCGTGGTCTGGGACATCGGCGCCGGGTCGGGCTCGGTCGGTCTGGAGGCCGCGCGCCTGTGCCGCAACGGCCATGTCTACGCGATCGAGAAGAACGTGGACGACGCCGCCATCGTGCAGCGCAACCGCCTGGCGATGGGCATCAGCAACCACACGCTGCTGCACGGCAAGGCGCCCGAAGGCCTGCAGGACTGGGCCGACCCGGACGCGGTGTTCGTCGGCGGCTCGGGCGGTGAACTGGCCGAGCTGATCGCGCTGATCCTGCAGCGCCTGAAACCGCAGGGCTGGCTGGTGATGAACTTCGTGACGATCGAAAACCTGGGGGCGGCCGTGGACACCTTGAAGCGCCTGGGCGCGAACTGGGACGTGCTGCAACTGCAGGCCTCGCGCAGCAAACCCATCCTGCACATGCACCGCATGGCGGCGGAAAACCCGGTGTGGATCGTCTGCGCCCAGGCGGGGGGTGCGGCATGACACACGCTGGCACGCTTTACGGCGTCTCCCTCGGCCCCGGCGACCCGGGCCTGATCACCCGCCGCGCCTGGGCCCTGCTGGAGCGGCGCGACGCGGTGTGGACCTACCCGGTGCGCAGCCTGCGCAAAGACAGCTACGCGCTGGACATCGCGCTGCGCGCCGGCCTGTCGCCGCCCGAGCGCCACCAGTCGTTGTTGTTTCCCATGACGCACGACGCGGAGAAGCTGGCGCGCCACTGGCTGAAAGCGGCCGAGACGGTGCGCGAGCTGCTGGCCAGCGGGCAGGACGTGCTGTTCCTGGTCGAAGGCGACGCGTCCACCTACGCCAGCTTCTGTTACCTGGCCCGCGTGCTGCGCGAGCTCGACCCGGAGGCGCGCATCGAGATCGTGCCCGGCGTGACCTCGTTCAACGCCGCCTGCGCCCGGCTGCAGCTGCCGCTCTCGGAGCAGGACGACACCATCGCCATCGTGCCCGCGGCCTACGGCATCGCGGCGGTGGAGAAGATGCTGGATCACTTCGACACCCTGGTGCTGATGAAGGTGAAACCGCTGCTGGACGACCTGATCGACCTGCTGGCGCGGCGCGGCCTGCTGGCGCACAGCCGCTTCATCGAAAAGGCCGGCTCGCCGCTGGAACGCATCGTCACCGACGTGGCCGCGCTCAAGGGCATACCGGTCAACTACCTGTCGCTGCTGCTGGTGAAAAACCCCGGGCGCGAACGCGGCGAACTGCAACGCGGTTGCCGCAAGAAGACCAACACCGAGATCGAAGAAGAGGAAACCCTGTCATGAACATTCCCGACCCCACCGTGCGCGTCGTCCTGGTGGCGATCACCAAACACGGCGCCCAGCAGACCGCCGATCTGGCGCGCCAGATGCCCGGGGCCAGCGTCTGCGTGGCGGACAAGTTCGCGCCGCTGATGGCGGGCCTGCCCAACCCGGTGCGGGCCTACGGCGGGGCCTTTCGCGACGAGATCCCGACCCTGTTCGCCGACTTCGACCAGGTCGTCTTTTTCGTCTCGCTGGGCGCGGTGGTGCGCCTGATCGCGCCGCACCTGAAGAACAAGGACGAAGACCCCGGCGTGCTGGTGGTGGACGACGCAGGGCAGTTCGTGATCCCGGTGCTGTCGGGCCACGTGGGCGGCGCCAACGCCATGGCCGAAACGGTGGCCGCCCTGCTGGGCGCCACGCCGGTGCTGACGACCGCGTCGGACGTGGGAAAGACCATTCCGGTGGACATTCTCGGCCGCGAGCTGGGCTGGAAGGTGGAAGCCCCCAAGATCAACATCACCCGCGTCTCGGCCCACGTGGTCAACGGCGAACCGGTGGCCGTGGTGCAGGAAGCGGGCAGCCCGCACTGGTGGACCCGCCCTACCCCGCTGCCGGCCAGCATCCAGCGCTTCGAGCGCCTGGCCGACGTGGACCTGGCGCGCTTCAAGGCCGTGCTGTGGATCACCCATGCCGAGGTGCCACCGGCCCGCTGGGACGAACTGCACGAACGCCTGGTGGTGTACCGCCCGCCGCTGGAGTCTGCGACTTGAGCGCCGCGCCGGGCCGCTCCCAAACAAGCTCGCACCGCAGCCCGCAGGGCGAAGGTACGCCAGTGAGCGCCGCACGGAGGGTCGTCCAATGAGTGCTGCAGTGTTTCCGGCCCCCGAAGACACGGCGGTGGCGGTCGGCCTGGGCTGCGACCGCGGCACGCCGCTGGCCACGCTGCAGCACGCGCTGCACCAGGCCCTGGCCATCGCCGGGGTGCCGCTGGCCCGCGTGGCGGCCGCGGCCAGCATCAGCCTCAAAGCCGACGAGCCCGGCCTGCTGGCGCTGGCCCAGGCCCTGGGCTGGCCGCCGCTGGTGTTCTACACGCCCGAGGCGCTGGCCGGCGTGCCCGTGCCCAACCCCTCGGAGACCGTGCGCCGCCACACCGGCACGCCCTCGGTCAGCGAGGCCGCCGCCCTGCTCGCCGGCGCGGCGGTGCTGGGCCGGGCCACGCCCCTGCCGGGGCAGGCCCTGCTGGTTGAAAAATTCAAACACCGTGGCGCCGATGGGCGCAACGCCACGGTTTCCATCGCCCGCTGTGACCGTTTTCTTTTCCCCCAACCCTGACAGGAGCACCGCATGCATCCCTCGACCCTCCCCCTGACCCAACCCACCACCCACGCCCTGCGCGGCGCGCTGCTGCAACTGGCCGCCGGCGGCGCGCTGAGCCTGGTGGTGCTGTACGGCGTGGCCTTCGCCGAAAGCCCCATCGCCCACAACGCCGCGCACGACGTGCGCCACGTCACCGTCAAACCCTGTCATTGAGAGGCCCACCCCCGCCGCGCTGCGCGCGACCCCCTCAAGGGGGCTTTGCTCCTGGCCCGGCGAAGCCGGTTCCACCGCGTTCCCGGTGTTGGGGCACGGCTGGCTTGCGGGTCTTGCGTCGGCGAGATCGTTTGACCCGACGGTGTCGGTCTCTCGGCGAAACGAGACTGTCACCTATCTATCTATATATGTGTGTGGAGAGTTTCATGATTTTTCGACGATTGATCTGGGCGGCGCTGGCCGTGGCCCTGCTGGTGGGCAGCTTGCAGTCGGGTCTGCAGCAGTTGCAGGCCGTGCCCATCATCCTGGCGGCCGAGGTGTATGAAGGCCAGAAGGCCGAGGCGCCCGAGCCGGCTGCACCGGCGCTGGCGGCCACGCACGCCCACGCGGACGGCGTGGCGCACGACCATGGCGACGCGGCCGAGGCATGGGCGCCGGCCGATGGTGCCGAGCGCCTGTTCTGGACCTGGGTGGCCAATGGCCTGCACGCCTTCAGCATGGCGCTGCTGGTGCTGGCCGTGATGGGGCTGTGTCTGTGGCGGGGCGCTCGCCAGCGCTCCCTGCCGCTGGCGCTGTGGACGGCGGCCGCGGGCTGGCTGGTGTTCCACCTCTGGCCGTCGCTGGGTCTGCCGGCCGAGATCCCCGGCATGGACGCGGCCCGACTGGGCTCGCGCCAGGGCTGGTGGCTGCTGGCCGCGGGCAGTGCCGCGCTGGCCTGTGCCTCGGTGGCTGCCCTGCGCAGCCCCCTGCGCTGGGTCGCGGCGCTGGCCTGGCTGGCGTTGCCGTTCGTGGTGGGGGCGCCGCACATCGCGGCCGACCCGCTGGCCGGGTTCACCGGTGAAGCGCACGCCAGCCTGCGCCAGTTGGGCGAGGCGTTTGTCTGGGCCACCACCTGGCTGTCCGTGTCGTTCTGGCTGGGCCTGGGTCTGGTGGCCGGCCCAGCCTTTGAGCGCTGGCTGCGGCCGGCGCTGGCGCACGCCCTGAGCCCCGCCGGCACCACGGCCGGCACGCCTGCGGAAGCTGCCCCGTGAGCGGCAGCATCGCACTGGTGGGCATCGGCCCCGGCAGCCTCGACCACATGACCCACCGCGCCCGCGCGGCGATCGCCGAGGCCGACGTGGTGGTGGGCTACGTCACCTACATCAAGCTGGTGGCCGACCTGCTCGAAGGCAAGGAGGTCATCCGCAAAGGCATGACCGAGGAGCTGGACCGCGCCGTGCACGCGCTGGAGCGCGCGCGCGAGGGCAAGAAGGTGGCCCTGATCTCCAGCGGCGACGCCGGTGTGTACGGCATGGCGGGGCCCACCTACGAGGTGCTGTTCCAGGCCGGCTGGACACCCGAATCGGACGTGAGCGTGGAAGTGGTGCCGGGCGCCTCGGCCATCAACGCCTGCGCCGCGCTGGTGGGGGCGCCGCTCACGCACGACTTCTGCTCCATCTCGCTGAGCGACCTGCTCACGCCCTGGCCGGTGATCGCGCGCCGGCTGGACGCGGTCGCCGCGTCGGACTTCGTGGTGGCGCTCTACAACCCCAAGAGCGGGCGGCGCACCCAGCAGATCGTGCAGGCGCAGGCGCTGTTCCTGCGCCACCGCCGGCCCGACACGCCGGTGGCGGTGGTCAAGTCGGCCTACCGGCGGCGCGAGCGCATCGAGTTCACCACGCTGGCGCACATGAGCGAGTGCGAGATCGGCATGCTCACCACCGTGCTGATCGGCAACAGCCACACCTTCGTCCAGCACGGCCTGATGGTCACGCCGCGCGGCTACGCCAACAAGTACGACCTGGACGAGGGCGGCAGCACGCGCGAAGGCGAGAAGGCGGGCCGCTCGCTGTCCAGCGGCCTGCTGGGCTGGATGGCGCAGCTGCGCGCCGACCACGCCGAGGGCGTGAGCCTGGCCGCGCTGGCGCAGCGGCACCGGCTGCCGGTCGACTACATCGAAGCGGTGCTGAACACGCCGGAGGACGCGCCAGAGACCACGACCCTCACCGAGGAGGCCGAGGGATGAGCCCGGACGCCGTGGAAAAACCCCGCATCGGCGCCTACAAGCGCCACCTGCTGGTCTGCACCGGCCCGCGCTGCACGCAGGACGGCGCGTCGCAGGCCCTGTTCGACAGCCTGGGCGAGAAGTTCAAGGCGGCCGGGCTGCACGACGGCGAACTGCGCGTGAAACGCAGCCGCGTGAGCTGCTTTGCCGCCTGCAAGGGCGGGCCTGTGATGTGCGTGCAGCCCGACGGCACCTGGTACTACAACGTGACCGACGCCAACATGGACCGCATCATCGAGCAGCACCTGTGCCAGGGCCGCGTGGTCGAAGACCTGGTGTTCCACCAGGGGCCCCAGGGGTCGGACGCTTGACGCCGGGCCACGCTCCGCAGGCGCAGGCGCCGGGCACGGTGTGCCTGGTGGGCGCCGGCCCTGGAGACCCCGAGCTGCTGACCCTGCGCGCCTGGCGGCGCCTGCAGACCGCCGAGGTGCTGGTCTACGACAACCTGGTCGGCCCGGGCATCGTGGACTTCGCCCCGCCGCAGGCCGAGCGCATCTACGTGGGCAAGGCCGCGGGCCACCACACGCTGTCGCAGGAGGCGATCTGCCAGTTGCTGGTGGACCAGGCGCAGAGCGGCAAACGGGTCGTGCGCCTCAAGGGTGGCGACCCCTTCGTGTTCGGGCGCGGCGGCGAAGAGATGGAGGCGCTGGCCCGGCACGCGATTCCGGTGGAGATCGTTCCGGGCATCACGGCGGCGCTGGGCGCTGGCGCGAGCTTCGGCTTTCCGCTCACGCACCGGGAGCATGCCCAGAGCTGCGTCTTCGTCACGGGCCACCTCAAGGACGGCGGCGTCGATCTGAACTGGCAGGCGCTGGCCCAGCCGCACCAGACCGTGGTGATCTACATGGGGGTCACGGGCCTGGACCGCATCGCCGAGAACCTGCAGGCCGCCGGGCTGCCCGGCGAGACGCCGGCGGCCCTGATCTACAAAGCCACCTGGCCAGAACAGCGCATCCACACCACGCCGCTGCGCGACCTGGCGCGGACGGCGCGGCGGCACCGCATCCAGCCCCCCACCCTGCTGGTGATCGGCACTGTGGTGGGCTTGATCAACGCCGCCTGAACCGGTGCACCGCGAGCCACAGCAGGCTGAGCGCCACGCACACCGCGAGCGACCAGCCCAGGGCGCGCGACCACAGCAGCTCGCCTTCGCGCGCCGCGCCCATGAAGAACAGCACGAAGGCCAGCAGGTGCACGCCCCAGCGCTGCGCGCGGACCCACACGGCTTCGGAGCGCAGCGTCCAGGCCAGCAGCACGTCCACGCACCACCAGACCGCGAACACCGTGTCCAGGCGCGGCGCGCTGACCCGGGGGGTGTGCAGGATGCGCTGCCAGTCGTTGCCGAAGAGCACCACCACGGCCCAGTAGAAGTGCACCAGAAAGACCAGCAGGGCCGCGGTCCAGAAAGCGAGCCAGTAGCGCGCGGCGCGCTCGGAGCGGTGCCGGAAACCGAACAGGCTCAGGGCGGGCACCACCAGCACCAGCGCCGCCCAGATGGTGAAGAAGGTGCGGTGCAGGTCCAGGCGCTGCGCGGGCAGCATGTCGGGCGCACCGCCGCCCGGCGGCTGCAGCGAGAACAGCGCCGTGTCGCTGGTCAGACCCGCGCCGATGAAGGCCAGCGCCAGCAGCAGGCCGGCGCCGAGCAGGGCGATCAGCATCGTGCGCCGGTCGGGCAAGGGGGTTCGGGTGGGTGCGTTCATGATGAGGGGTTGGGGGGTTGTCGGGCGGGTACGGGGCGCCCAAGGATGCCGCGGCGCCGCGGCCACTGTCTGTCAAAATTTCGACAATCCCGCTCGCCCACCCCCGCGACCGGCTCTCCACACCACGCCGCAGCCCACGGCCCCCCGATGCCCCGCCCAGACAACCTCCCACCCGGTTTGCGCGCCGCGCTGGCCAGCGACGACTGGTTCGGTGCCTGCCCGGCCGAGCTGCAGGACGCGCTGCTGGCGCGCTCGCGCCTGCACCGCCTCGCGCACGGCGAGTCCCTGTTCGCGCGCGGCGGGCAGGCCGGCGGCCTGTGCTGCGTGACCGCGGGCGCCCTGTGCATCGGCGCGGTGAACGTCGAAGGGCAGCCCGCCGTGCTGGCCTACCTGGAGCCCTACCAGTGGTTCGGCGAGATCTCCATGATCGACGAGCTGCCGCGCACCCACGACGCGGTGGCCGACGGCGACACCCAGGTGCTGGAGGTGCCGCGCGACGGGCTGCTGGCCTGGCTGGAGACGCACCCGACCATGTGGCGCGAGCTGGGCCGCCTGGCCTGCCGCAAGCTGCGCGTGGCCTTCGCGGTGCTGGAAGAGCTCGCGCAACTGCCGCTGGAAGAGCGCATCCGCCAGCGGCTGTGGCTGCTGGCCCAGGGCTACGGCAGCCGCGACGCCCCGCGCCGGCGCATCCGCCTGGGGCAGGAGGTGCTGGCGCACATGCTGGGCGTGAGCCGGCAAAGCGTCAACAAGGCCCTGAAAGCGCTGGAGGCGCGTGGGGTCGTGCGCCTGCACTACGGGGAAATCGAACTGCTCTGAGCCGCGGCGCCGTGCGATGCCTCGGGACGCCCGGGGCCAGCCCCGGCAACACCGGGCTCAGCGGGTGGGCCAGGCCACCGCCATCGGGTGCACCAGGGCCTGCAGCGCGCCCAGGTCGTCCGGCGTGTCCACGTCGGTGACGCAGGCCCGCCGCACGCTGGGGACAGGCTGCACGGCCTCGGGGTGGCGCTGCAGCCAGTCGCGGATGCCCAGCTGCGGCGCGGTGGCGGCCACCTGTGCCACGGCGTGGCTGGAGAGCAGGAGCGGGTGCCCGCGCACGCCGTCCACCACCGGCATCAGGGCGTGCACCCCGGGCGCGCGCTGCCGCCAGGCGCTCAGCAGGGGCGAGACGTCGTCGGCCCCCAGCAGTGGCAGATCGGCCAGCACCAGCAGCAGGTCGTGGCCGGGGAAACCGGCGCCATGCGCCTGCAGCGCGAGCCGCTGCGAATCGATCAGGCTGGGGTTGGGCAGCCGGTGCTCCACGGCGTGGGCACCGCAGCGGGCCGCCAGGGGCAGGAGCTGGTCGCGGTACGGGCCCATGACCACGCTCACCGCCGGAATGCCCGCGCCGCGCAGGGCCGCGACCAGGCGCTCCAGCACGCTGCGGCCATCGATCTGCAAGGTCGCCTTGGGCCGGCCGCCCAGGCGCTGGCCCAGGCCGGCCGCCAGGATGGTGGCGGCCAGTGGCGGGTGGGGCGCGGCGGTGTTGTTCATTCGCGCTAGACCGCGCAGACCGGGGCGGTGAAGGCCTGGGACCCGGTCTCGGCCGCTTCGAGCCGGGACTTGCCCACCGAAACCGGCACCGGCGCGCCCTGCCGCACGCCGTTCTTCACCGCCACCACCTCGGCCATGATGGACAGCGCGATCTCGGCCGGGGTCTTGCTGCCGATGTACAGCCCGGCCGGCCCGTGCAGCCTGCACAGGTCGTCTTCCGACAGGTCGAAGTGGGTGTGCAGGCGTTCCCGGCGCAGCGCGCTGTGGCGGCGCGAACCGATGGCGCCCACGTAGAAGGCTTCGGACTGCAGCGCGTCGATCAGCGCCAGGTCGTCCAGCTTGGGGTCGTGCGTCAGCGCCACCACCGCGGTGCGTGCGTCGGGCTTGAGGCGCAGGATCAGGTCGTCCGGCATCTCGTGGCTGAGCACCACGCCGTCCATCCGCCAGCTGGCGCGGTGTTCCTCGCGCGGGTCGCAGACGATGACCTCGAAGCCCAGGCTCAGCGCCATCTGGCCCATGAAGCGCGAGAGGTCGCCCGCGCCGATCAGGATGAGCCGGGCCTGCGGCCCGAGGTAGGTGGTGAGGTGGTGCTCATCCAGTCGGGGCACGCCGTCCCGGCGGCCTTCGCTCAGCGCCACCGCACCGGTGCGCAGGTCCAGCCGCCGCTCGGTGCTGCGCCGCCGCTGGCAGGCCTGCAGCAGCTCGTCGAGCCGGCTGCGCCCGGACACCGGCTCCAGCACCAGCTCCACCGTGCCGCCGCAAGGCAGGCCGAAGCGGTGCGCCTCGTCGGCCGAGATGCCGTAGCGCAGCACGGCGGGCGTGTCGGTGGCGCAGGCCGCCCGCACGCCGCCTTCGCGGATGCGCTGGATCATGTCGTCTTCGATGCAGCCGCCCGACACCGAACCGACCGTCTCGCCCTGCCCGTTGATGGCCATGAGCGAGCCGGGCGGCCGGGGCGAAGAGCCCCAGGTGCGCGCGACGGTGACGAGCACCACCGGCAGGCCGGCGGCGCGCCAGCCCACGGCGGTGCGCAGCACCAGGGTGTCGAGGTCTTCCATGGTTGGCTTCCTCTTTGGGGTGGTGGCTCGGGTCAGGCCAGCTTGAAGGGCAGCTCGCGCATCGGCTTGCCGGTCAGGCGCGTCACCGCGTTGGCGAAGGCCGGCGCCAGCGGCGGCAGGCCGGGCTCGCCCATGCCGGTGGGCGGTTCGGCGCTGGGCACGATGTGCACGGCGATCTGCGGCATGTCGGTGATGCGCGGCACCACGAAGTCCCCGAAGTTGCTCTGCTCGACCACGCCGTCCTTGAAGGTGATGGCCGCGCCCGGCAGGCACATCGACAGGCCCATCAGCGCGGCGCCCTGCACCTGCGCCTCCAGGGTGCGCGGGTTCACCGCCAGGTTGCAGTGCACGCCGGCGGTGGCGCGGTGCAACACTGGCTGGCCGTCCTTCAGCGAGGCCTCCACCACATAGGCCACGACCGACTGGAACGACTCGTGCACGGCCACGCCCCAGGCCCGGCCCGCAGGCAGCTTCTTCTTGCCGTAGCCGCTCTTGTCGACCGCCATCTGCAGCGCCGCGCGGTGCCGCGGGTGTTTCTCGCCGAACATCTGCATGCGGTAGGCCACCGGGTCCTGCCGGTTGGTCCGCGCGATCTCGTCGATCAGCGTCTCCATCACGAAGGCGGTGTGGGTGGAGCCGACGCTGCGCCACCAGAGCACGGGCACGTTGACCTTGGGGTGGTGCACCGTGAGGCGTATCGGCAAGTCGTAGGGCTCGCGCATGCCTTCCACGGCTGTCATGTCGATGCCGTTCTTCACCATGAAACCCTCGAAGGGGGAGCCGCTGACGATCGACTGCCCGACGATCGTGTGGTCCCAGGCGAGCACCCGCCCCTGCGCATCGAGGCCGATGACCGCGCGGTGCAGGTGCATCGGGCGGTAGTAACCGCCCCGGATGTCGTCCTCGCGGCTCCACAGCGTGCGCACCGGCGCGTCCAGGCCGGCCGCGCGGGCCGCCTTGGCCACCACGCAGGCCTCATACACGTAGTCGCTGGTGGGGATGGCGCGCCGCCCGAAGCCGCCGCCCGCCATCTGCACATGGACCTGGACCTGCTCGGGTTTGAGGCCCAGCACACCCGCTGCCATCATGCCGTCGAGGCCCGGCATCTGGCTGCCGAGCCAGAGCTCGGCGCCATCGGCGCCGATGCGCACCGTGCAGTTCAGCGGCTCCATCGGCGCGTGGGCCAGGTAGGGGAAGGCAAACTCCGCCACGATCTTCTGGGCGGCACCGGCCAGCGGCGCCATGTCGGCGTCGAAGTGGCGCGGGCCGGGTTGGCCAGCCTGCTCGCGGTACTGCGCGAGCAGGCGCGCGCTGTCGACCTTCTCGACGCTTGCCGTGTCCCATTGCACCTTCAGCGCGTCCCGGCCCTGCTTGGCGGGCCAGTAGCCCTCGGCCACGACGGCGACGCCCTCGGCGCCCCGGTCCAGCGGCACGCGCAGCACCGCCTTCACGCCCTTGATGGCGCGCGCCGCGCTGTCGTCCAGCGAGGCCACCTTCGCGCCGAACACCGGCGGGCGCATCACCACCGCCGTGAGCTGCCCGGGCAGGCGCATGTCGATGCCGTAGTCCTGCCGGCCGCTGCTCTTGGCTTTCGCGTCCAGCCGCGTGGTGGGCCGCCCGATGATGCGGAAGTCCTTCGGGTCCTTGAGCACCACCTTCTGCGGCACCGGTTGCGCCATGGCGGCCTCGGCCAGCTCGCCGTAGCCCAGTTTGCGACCGTCGGCCGCGATCACCTCGCCGCCCGCGGTGCGCAGCGTGGCGGCGTCCACCTTCCAGCGCGCGGCCGCGGCGTTGACCAGCATCCACCGGGCGCGCGCGCCGAGCTCGCGGTATTGGGTGAAGCTGTTCTTGATGGAATTGGAGCCGCCGGTCAGGTGCATGCCCATCATGGGGTCGACATAGGCGCCGGCGTTGCTGCCATGGCGGCTGCGCACCTTGGCCCAGTCGGCATCCAGCTCGTCGGCCAGGATCATCGGCAGCGCCGTCTGGACGCCCTGGCCGAAGTCGAGCCGGTTGATCGTCACGGTGACCTCGCCGTTGGGCGCGATCTCGACGAAGGCGGACGGCTGATGCGTCGGGCCCAGCGGCTTGTCGGCCGGAGCATCGGTCTGCGCCAGGGCCATGCCCGGAAAAGCGCCCAGGGCAAAGCCGCCGACGCCGGCCAGCTTCAGGAAACTGCGGCGCGGCAGCGCGGCGGGCTCGTCGGCCGGGTCGCGGCTCAGCAGGTGCTGCAGGGCGCGGGGCATTTCAGCGCGGTCAAAGTGGTTGAACAGCATGGGGAATCCTTCAGGCAAGGTTTTTCGCGGCATCGGCCACGGCGGTGCGGATGCGGGCGTAGGTGCCACAGCGGCAGATGTTGCCGGCCATGGCCGAGTCGATCTCGGCGGCGCTGGGCTGCTTGCCGCGCGGCAGCGACTTCAGGAACGCGGTGGCGCTCATGATCTGGCCGCTCTGGCAGTAGCCGCACTGCGCCACGTCGTGTTTGACCCAGGCCGCGTGCACGGCCGCGCCCACGCGGTCGGCACCGCCGGTGACGGCTTCGACCGTGGTGAGCCGCTTGCCTTCGGCGGCCGAGATGGGCGTGACGCAGGAGCGGATGGCGGCGCCGTCCAGGTGCACGGTGCAGGCGCCGCACAGCGCCGCGCCACAGCCGAACTTGGTGCCGGTCAGGCCCAGCGTGTCGCGCAGGGCCCAGAGGATGGGGGTGCCGGGGTCGGCATCGACCGTGTGGTTTCGGCCATTGACGTTCAAGGTGCTCATGGGGGGTTCTCCGGGTCAGAAGTTGCCGTCGGTCGGTGTCGGGACGGGAAAGCGGGAAGCGGATCGCCCGACGGTTTCAAACGTCGAACGATGTCGGGAAGTGTCTGCGGCGGCCCCGTCTCGGGTTTGCCGGTTTTGACGCTTTTTTTGCCTTTTCCAACGCCATGCCCATGGAAAAGGAAACCGCCGGCGGCGCCGGAGTTACAGTGCCCCCGGGTGATCCGCCCCCGGTGCGCCACCCTGCCTGGCGCTGTGCGCCGAGACGAATCCCGCCGTTGAACCCCACCGACCATGCCCATTGAAACCCTGGCCCAGGCCATTGGAAAGTTTGCCCAAACCGATGGCGGCCACACCACCGGGATTGAGCGGCTCTCGCTGCTGCGTTGCAGCGTCAGGACCGAGCCCCTGCATTGCATCTACGGGCTCGGGCTGGCCGTGGTCGCGCAAGGGGGCAAGCAGGTCATCCACGGCGAGCACGTGACCCAGTACGGCCCGGGCCAGTCCCTGGTGACGACGGTGGACATGCCCGTGGTGTCCCATGTCACGCACGCCGACGCGGCCAGGCCCCTGCTGGCCATGATGCTCACGCTGGACGCACGCGCGCTGGTGCAGCTGGCGGCCGAGATGGGATTGCCGGCCCCGCCGCGCGACCCGCCCCCGCGCGCGATCTCGCTCAGTCCGCTGGACGAGCCCTTGCTGGATGCGGTGACCCGCCTGGTGCGGCTGCTGGAGGAGCCGCTGCTCATCGCCAGCGTGGCGCCCTTGATCCAGCAGGAGATCATGGTGCGGGTCCTGCTCGGCCCGCACGGGCCGTTTCTGCGGCACCTGGTGGCCTCGGGATCGCCCGGCCATCAGGTCGCCCAGGCCATGGCCTGGCTCAAGCAGAACTTCACGCGCGACGTGCTGATCGACGAGCTGGCCGCCCGCGCGCACATGAGCCCATCGAGCTTCCGGCTGCACTTCCGCGACCTCGCGGGCATGAGCCCCCTGCAGTACCAGAAGCAGCTGCGCCTGCAGGAGGCCCGGCAACTGATGTTGAACCAGGCCCTGGACGCGGGCAGCACCGCGGCGCGCGTGGGCTACGAAAGCGCCTCGCAGTTCAGCCGGGACTACAGCCGCCTGTTTGGCGCGCCGCCCCAGCGCGACATCAAGCGCATGCAGCGCCTGCCCAACGGCGGCGTGGTGGGCGAGCCGGTGCCCTAGAAGCCGGCCCGGGCTTCACGGGTGGGCGCCGCGCCGGCCCCCGCCGCCCGGCGCTCCCGCCGGAAAGTGCAGGGAAAAGACGGTGTGCCGCTCGTCCGAGTCAACGGACACCCGGCCACCGTGGGCCTCCATGATCGCGCGGGTGATCGACAGCCCGAGCCCCGTGCCATCCGAGTCCGGGTGGGCGCGCGACTTGTCGACCCGGTAGAAACGATCGAACAGCCGCAGCGGGTGCTCGGTGTCAATGGTTCCGGCGTTGGAAACGCTCAAGGCGGTCCCCTGATCGCTGCGCCGGATGGCCACCAGGACCTCGCCCGCCTCGGGGGAATGCCTCAGCGCGTTCGACAGCAGATTGCTGATGGCGCGCCGCACCATCAGCCCGTCCCCGACGATCTCGGCGTCACCGTCCAGCGTCAAGCGGATCCGCTTCTCATCTGCCACCGCGTCGTAGAAGTCGAACAGCGCCCGCACCTCGCGGTCCAGCGATATGGCTTCGCGGTGGGGAAGCTCGATGCCGTGTTCGGTCTTGGCCAGGAACAGCATGTCGGACACCATGCGCGCCAGACGCTGGAACTCCTCGGCGTTGGAGGCCAGGATGTCGCGGTAGGCGTCGGCGTCGCGCTTTTGCGCCAGCGACACCTGGGTCTGGGTCAGCAGGTTGTTGATGGGGGTGCGCAGCTCGTGGGCCAGATCGCTGGAGAACTCCTGCAGGCGCGCGAAATCCGCCTGCAGCCGCCCGAGCATGGTGTTGAGGCTTTCGGCGAGATCGGCGAACTCCACCGGCACGGCCTCGACGGGCATGCGCTGGTCCAGCTTCTGGGCGGTGACGGTCATGGCGCGCTCTTTCATGACGCGCAGCGGCGCCAGGCCGCTGCGCGCCGCGCACCAGCCCAGCACGCCGCTGACCAGGATGGCCCCCAGCGAGTAGAGCGCCAGGGTCTGGCTCAGCGCCCGCATGAAATGCGCGTGGTGCCCCGTGTCCAGCGCGATCCGCAGTTGCAGGGGCTGGCGCGCGCTGTCCGGGCCGCCCGAAGCGGCCGGGGGCTCGACGCGCGCGCTCAGGCCGCGCAGCGTCTGGCCGTCGCTGGTCCAGTCGGTGGGGCCGGTGCCGGCGTCGACCGAAGCGAGCTCGAGGGGAAAGACCATGCCCTCGGTCCCGTGCACCAGGCGCTCGCCCCGACGCAGATCGATGAAGAGCCCATGGTGGCTGCCCAGCAGTTCATCCAGCCGGCTGGAGAGCTGCTCCGGCGACGGCGACTCGGCGACGATCTTCTGAACCAGGCCGATCTTGTCCCGCAGATAGTCCCGGTCCAACTCAACAAAGTGGCGGCTGGTCGCCATCGCCACCAGCACGGCCAGCCCCACCAGCACGGTGGCCGACACCAGCGCGTAGAAAGCGGTCAGGCGCGCGGTCAGCGAGAGTCGCCCGGGCATCAGTCGGAAGCCTCCGGCACTTCCAGCACATAGCCCATGCCACGCACGGTCTGGATCAGGCGGGGCTCGAAGCCATCGTCCACCTTGCCCCGCAGGCGCCGCATGGCCACCTCGATCACATTGGTGTCGCTGTCGAAGTTCACGTCCCACACCTGCGAGGCGATCAGGGAGCGCGGCAACACCTCGCCGTGGCGGCGCATCAGCAGCTCCAGCAAACCGAATTCCTTGGCGGTGAGGTCGATGCGTTTGCCCGACCGCGTCACGCGTCGGCGCAGCAGGTCCAGCTCCAGGTCGGCCACCTGCAGCGTGGTGGCTTCCAGCCCCGTGCGCCCCCGGCGCAGGATGGTGCGCACCCGGGCCAGCAGCTCGGCGAACGAAAACGGCTTGACCAGGTAGTCGTCGGCCCCCAGCTCCAGGCCCTTGACGCGGTCTTCCACCTGATCGCGCGCGGTGAGAAACAGCACCGGCATCTCCCGCCCCTGGCCGCGCAGGCTGCGCAGGACCTGCCAGCCGTCCATGCCCGGCAGCATGACGTCCAGGATCAACAGGTCGTGGTCGCCTTCGAGCCCGTGGTGCAGGCCGTCGATGCCGTTGGTGACGAGATCCACCACATAGCCCGCCTCGCGCAGGCCTTGTCGCAAATAGTCGCCCGCCTTGGGCTCGTCTTCAACAATCAGAATCTTCACGGTCGCGCTCCTGGTCGCTAGTTTGCCTGCGCATACAGCCGCGCGGACGAAAATGACAGCTTTGTCATCCAGCCGACAGGATGATGACGGAGAGCCCCCCGCAGAATCCGTCCCGTTTGATCCAAATCAAAAAGGAGCGATTGCCGTGAATTCCCCTTTCCATGTTCGGGCGACCCGCCGGCTGCTGGTGGCAGCCGCGCTCGCCGGGCCTTTGGCCTTGTCGGCCCAGACCGCGCCCCCGGAGCCTGACTGGCGACAGGCCAACGAGGCCGTCGGGACGCTCAAGCGCGGCCACATCGACGTGCTCAAGTGGGAACAGGCCAACCCGTCGGCCGAGCCGGCGGACACCACCCCGGTCACCGGCCTGGCCCTGCCCACGCCCGAACACGCCGTTCGCCAGGCCTGGCGGCTGCACCGCGACCTGGCCAGCCCGCTGGCCCGCCTCGGCGACCAGAACGGGCAGCGGATCGCGAGCGGTCTCTGGACCGAGCTGGACCCCGGCCTGCAGCGCCGCATCGACGACATGGACGAACTGCTGGAGGTGGCGGCCGAGGCCCGCAAGGCCTGGTTTCAGGCCGTGGCCGCGCAGCAGATCCAGAAGCATCAGCGCGACCTGCTGGACGCCGCCCAGGCGGCCAGCGAACTGGGCCAGCGCATGGTGAGCGTGGGCAACTGGAGTGCGCTGCAGCGGTCCCGGGTGCAACTGGCCACATCGGCGGCGCGCATGGACCACCGGCGCGCCCAGTACGCGGCCGTTCAGGCACAGGCCAAGCTGCTGACGCTGCTGGGCCTGTCCGGTGAACACGACGCGGTGGCGCTGCCCGACCGCCTGCCCGACCTGCCAGCGCAGGCGCTGGAGGCGTCCGATCTGCGGCAACGCGCGGCCGCCGTGCAGGCCCAACTGCCCGCGGCCGAGCGCATGCGCAACCGGGCCCTCACCCGCGTGGCCCTGGGCGCCTACCAAGCCAGCCATGCGCTGGCGCAGGCCAGTCGGGACGACGTATTGAAAGAGCGGACCTTCATCACCGAAGAAACCGTGCTGCACTACAACGGCATGCTCAAGAGCGTGTGGGATCTGCTGGACGAAGTCCGCAACCAGGCGCAGGCCACCATCGACGCCATCGGCGCCCAGCGCGATTTCTGGATCGCCGACACCGACCTGCAGTGGGTATTGCAAGGCGGCAGCCCCGACAGCTTTGTATCGCTGGGCGGTGGCGCCGAAGCCCCCGCAGCCGCAGCGCATTGACAGGACCCCTTCATGACCATCAACAACCCAAGACGACAGTTTTTCGCTGGCGCCGCGGCCTCCGTGGCCGGCCTGGCGGTGGCGCGCTCCGCGCTGGCGGGCCTGCCCGAGCCCGTCATCCAGACCTCGGTGGAAACCGCGCCGCCGCTGGTGCCCACCACCGGCCGGCCCTACAACCCGGTGGTGACCCTCAACGGCTGGACGCTGCCCTGGCGCATGAACAACGGCGTGAAGGAATTCCACCTGGTGGCCGAGCCGGTGGTGCGCGAGGTGTCGCCCGGCTTCAAGGTCAACATGTGGGGCTACAACGGCCAGAGCCCGGGCCCGACGATCGAGGTGGTCGAGGGCGACCGCGTTCGCATCTTCGTGACCAACAAGCTGCCCGAGCACACCACCATCCACTGGCACGGCCAGCGCCTGCCCAGCGGCATGGACGGCGTGGGCGGGCTGACCCAGCGCGCCATTCCCGTGGGCAAGACCTACGTCTATGAGTTCGAGGCGCGCCGCCCCGGCAGCTTCATGTACCACCCGCACGCCGACGAGATGGTGCAGATGGCCATGGGCATGATGGGCATGTGGGTGACGCACCCCAAGGCCCAACACCCGCACATCAGCGCCGTGGACCGGGACTTCTGCTTCCTGCTCAACGCCTTCGACGTGGAGCCCGGCAGCAAGACGCCGAAAATCAACACCATGACGGACTTCAACATCTGGTGCTGGAACAGCCGCGTCTTCCCGGCCATCGACAGCCTGAACGTGCGCCTGAACGACCGCGTGCGCATCCGCATCGGCAACCTCACCATGACCAACCACCCGATCCACCTGCACGGCCACGAGTTCCTGGTCACCGGCACCGACGGCGGCCCGACGCCGCCCAGCACGCGCTGGCCCGAGGTGACCACCGATGTGGCCGTGGGCCAGATGCGCCAGATCGAGCTGATCGCCGACGAAGAGGGCGACTGGGCGATGCACTGCCACAAGAGCCACCACACCATGAACGCCATGGGGCACGACGTGCCGACCATGATCGGCGTGGACCACCGCGGCCTGGTCGGCAAGATCCAGAAGGTCGCGCCCGACTACATGCTGATGGGCGAGCGCGGCATGGCCGACATGGGCGAGATGCAGATGCCCATCCCCGACAACACGGCGCCCATGATGACCGGCACCGGCCAGTTCGGCCCGCTGGAGATGGGCGGCATGTTCACGGTGTTCAAGGTGCGCAAGGACCAGAAGCCCGGCGACTACAAAGACCCCGGGCCTTACAAGTTCCCCGAAGGCACCGTGGCTTACGAGTGGAACGGCACACTCCCTCCAGCACCGCGCCCCGCCGCCAGCAGCGATGCCGCGCCGGCCGCCGCCAAGGCGGTCAAGCCCACGGGCAAAAGCATGCAGCATTGAGACCTCTGTTTTTCGTTCCCCTTCCTACCCCTCCCCTGAAAGAACCCACATGAGCTTTGCACGATCCTTCCTGCCCTCCCGCTCCGCGCTGTTTTTCTCCGGCGTCTTGTTGGCCACCACGGCCGCCATGGCCGCCGGCAATCACGCCGGTGGGCACCACGACTCCCCGATCGGGAAGCCCGGCGTGGCCTCGAAAGTCAATCGCACGATCCAGGTGGACATGGCTTCCGGGATGCGCTTCAAGCCGGCGGACATTCCGGTCAAGAAGGGCGAGACGATCCGCTTCGTTCTGAAGAACACCGACGTCGTCAAGCACGAGTTCAGCCTGGGCACGCCGCAGGAGCTGCTGGAGCACTACGAGGTGATGAAGAAATTCCCCGACATGGAACACGACGAACCCAACAAGATTTCGCTGGCACCCGGTCAACAGGGCGAAGTGATCTGGACATTCACCAAAGCCGGCGCCGTGGATTTCGCCTGCCTGCACGTCGGGCACTTCGACGCCGGCATGAAGGGCCAGGTCAAGGTGGCGGCGAAATGACGCGGGCCCGCGTCGGCTCGCCCCTTCCCCGTGTTCATTCACAAAAGGAACTCCCCATGAAAACCCTCCCCGCCGCATTGGCCACCCTGGCCGTCGCCCTGTCGTTCTGGGCGGTGGGCCCGGCGTTCGCCCAAACAACCTCGGACCCCGGCAAAGCGGGCGTGGCCGCCATGCCCGCCATGACCGACGGTGAAGTCAAGAAGATCGACAAGGACGCCGGCAAGATCACCATCAAGCACGGTGAGATCAAGCACATGGAGATGCCCGGCATGACCATGGTGTTCGTGGTCAAGGACAAGGCCCTGCTGGACACGGTGTCGGTCGGCGCCAAGATCCGGTTCATGGCCGCCAACGAGAACGGTCGGATGGTGGTGACCGACATACAGCCCGCGAAGTGAGCACCCGACCCCGGTGGGTCTTCCTGGTCGCCACCGGCCTGGCGTTGGCGGGGCTGGTGGCGGCCTGGGCGCTGTGGTGGAGCCCAGCGGCGCCACCACCCGCCCTGTTGCGCACGGACGATGCGCAGTTGCTGGAACGGGGGCGCCAGGTCTATGTGGCCCAGTGCGCCAGTTGCCTACAAACCAAGGGTCGTGGGTTCGAATCCTGCCAGCCGCGCCAGAATTTCGTTTCTGGATCAACGGGTTAGACGTTTTCGCGTCTGGCCCGTTTTCTTTCTACGCGACTTCATTTCCGCACCGGCTTTTCAGCCGTTTCCGAGTCGGCGCAGGTCCAGACCTTCCTTAGGTCTCATACCCATCTGCGTACCCGCCCTTTGTAAGCCTCGTACTCTGCCCCGAATAGAGACACCAACACACGTTCTTCCGGAATGATCTGGAACCGAGTGATGTAAAGCACGAACAAGACAACCCACAGGACGGCGAACGGATTCGCCAGAAACACGGCCCACGCCAACAGGGTCAGCAAGAGCCCCACATACATGGGGTTGCGCGTGTACCGGTACACGCCTTGGACGACCAACGAGGACGCCAAGCTTGCCTTGACCGGGTTCACGGTGGTCTTGGCGCGCCGAAACGCAACCATTCCGGCAATGGCGATGCCTTGGCCGACGCCCACCAGAACGACGGCGCAGAGCACGCGGGCCAGGTAGGGCATCTGTACAAGGCCCGCGACGGCTGGCGTCAGCCACATCAGAAGCGCCAGGATAAGCGTCACGATGGGGGGAGGAACCTTCAGTTCAAGCATGCTCATATCACTCCAGGATGCGCGCTCAAACCAGCATCGATTGCTGGGCGAAGATGCCCGCCATCGCGCCCTGCGACGATGCCTGGGTGACCGAGGGCAAGAAGGGCGTCGTGAGGTCGCCGGCGGCGTAGATGCCGGGCATGCTGGTTTGGCGGCGCTCGTCGACCTTGAGGACGATGCCGCTGGGCGTATCGGCCGTGGCGAGGCTCAGGGATTCGTGCAGGCTTGCGGACGGCTTGTTGCGCGGCTGGGCGAACAGGATGTCGACCGCGATATGACGGCCGGTATCGAGATTGACGGTGGCGATGCGGCCCTGGTGGTGGGCGATCTCGACGATCCGGCCGTCGGCGACAGGGATGTTGCGACGCACCAGATCGGCCTGGATATCGGGCGCAATGTCGTGACCATCGGCGAAGACGGTCAACTTGTCGGTCCAATCGAGGAACAGCCTGACCTGATTGTGAGATTGCGGGCCGGACCAGACGACGCCCCAATGCTGGCCGGCGACTTCAAAGCCGTCGCAGTAGGGGCAGGGCACGATGGACGTGCCCCAGCTTTCGGCAAAGCCTGGAACTTTGGGCATCTGGTCGGCGACGCCATAGCTCAGGATCAGGCGGCGCGCCGCGAGGCTTTTGCCATCGGCAGTGAGGACGGAGAAATTGTCGATGGCGCCGGAGACGCTGTCGGCCCGGGCATTGACCAGCTTGACCGTGGGATAACGCGCCAGCTGCTGCCGCGCCTCGACCAAGATGTCCAGCGGTGGCTTGTGATCGTGGCCGAGCAGGCCATGCGAGTGGCCTGCGAAGCGATTGCGCGGCAGGCCGGTATCGAGAACGGTGACCTTGCGGCGGGCACGGCCGAGCTGCAGGGCGGCGGCGAGGCCGGCAAAGCTGCCGCCGATGATGATGACGTCATTCATGGTGATGGGCTCCGTGTGGTGGATGGAGGGGGGCGGGCAAGTTAATGGACTTTTAAGTACATTAATGTGCGCGAGCTATAGTGAACTGTCAAGTCCACTAAATCCGACCATGCCCAGTCCTCCAGTTCCCGCTCCCAAGCCCCAACGCGGCCGGCCACGCGATCCTGAGCGCGGCCAGCGCATCCTGGACGCGGCGCAGCGGCACTTCAACGAACATGGCCTGGAGCGTGCCAGCGTGGATGCCATCGCTGCGGACGCCGGTGTGTCCAAGATGACCGTGTACAGCAACTTCGGCTCCAAGGAGGGGCTGTTCCAGGCGGTCGTGCGTGACAGGTCGGCTGCGGTGGTGGCTGAGTTCCCGGGCGCTGGGTCGCTCGACCCGGACCAGCCGGAGAAGGCGCTGCTGGTGATCGGCGCCCGGTTTCTCGCACTGGTGCGCGGGGATGCCTTGGGCGCGTTGCGCGCTGTCTACGGTGTCGCGGGGGTGCAGCCGGAGGTCTGCCGTGCGCTGTACAAAGACGGCCCGGAACGTGTGAACGGCGAACTGGCTGCCTACCTGCGCCGTGCCAACGCCGCGAGCACGTTGAAGGTGCGCAATCCGCTTCAGGCCGCGGACCTGTTTTTGTCGATGTTCCTGGGCTCGGGGCACATCCGGGGACTGCTGAAGCTGGAGATGCCGGATGCGCGGGAAAACAGGGCTCTTCTGCGCGAGGCCGTACGGGTCTTCATGGCGGCCTACGGCGCGTAGGCTCCACAATGCGGCCTGAGGCCGTGAGCACGCGGCGGGCCCGGGAAGCCCGCGCTGAATCTGACTTTTTTGTCATCCCGGCGTCATCTCTCCAACCCGATCCCCTTTCTACAGTGCCCCCATGGCTTGGCGGTTGCGGCAGCCCACCGAGGGTCCGATGCCCGCCAGACCGGCTCCAGGCGTTTTTGCCTGGGTTCTGTCATGAAAGGAAATCGGTATGTCCCAGTGGATGCCCACGTTCACGCGACGCCACTTCCTCGGCAGCCTGGGCGCGCTGGGCGCGGCCGGGTCCGCGCCGGGGGTTCTGGCCGCCACCCCCGGTGTCTCCGACACCATGGCCGCAGCCATCATCGGCATTGAAAAAGAAGCGGCGGACTTCGCCAACCCGCTGCGGCTGCCCGGCGGCAGCGGCCTCTATGGCGTGCTTCCCGCGTCCGAATTCCGCGAGGTGCATGTGGTGCGCAGCGCCATCGAGGTGCTGCCCGGCCGGCGCACCCCCATCCTGGCCTACGCGGTGGAGTCGGGCGGCAAGACCTTCCTGAACCCCGCTCTGTTGGCCCGCCGGGGCGACGAGATGCGGGTGCGGCTGATCAACCGCATCGATCAACCCACCGTCATCCACTGGCACGGCCTGAGCGTGGATTCGCGCAACGACGGCAACGGTCTCAACGTGGTACCCCCTGGGGGCCGCATGGACTACGCCTTTGCCCTGCGCGACCGCGCGTCCATGTACTGGTACCACCCCCATGCGCACGGTTACATCCCGCAGCAGGCCTACCACGGGCTGGCCAGCCTGCTGTTCGTCGAAGACGACGAAGAGGCCGCGCTGCGCAAGGAGCTGGACCTGGCCCTGGGCGACAGCGAAATCCCCCTGGTGCTGCAGGACCGCGAGTTCGACGCACAGGGCCGGCTGCGCTACGCGCCGACCGCGGCCCAGTCCTTCGGGGGCTGGGTGGGCGACCGTCTGCTGGTCAACCTGACCGAGCGACCGTTCATCCAGGCCGGGCGCCGCATCGTGCGCTTTCGCATCCTCAACGGCTGCAACGCGCGCAGCTACCGGCTCGCGTTCGTGCAAGGCGGTCGCCGCCTGGGCTTCTTCCTGGCGGGCACCGACGGCGGCTTGCTGGCCCAGCCGCTGCGCATCGACCAGACCTTCATCTCCCCCGGCCAGCGGCTGGACGTGCTGGTGGACCTGCGCGAAGCCGATCCCGGCCGGCCGGTGACGCTGGCCTCGCTCGCCTTCGACCCCATGCACGCCGAGGGCGGCCACGACATGGGCCAAGCGGCAGGCCCTGCCGCGCCCGTCATGGCCGGCATGGACCACAGCCAGCACGGCGCAGCGCCCGCGGCAGAGCCGTCCACCCCGATGGCGATGGAGGGCGACGCGCGTGCGCTGATGCGCATCGACCTGAAACCTTCGGCCAAATACGAGCGCCGCATGCCCACGGTGCTGTCCAGCCTGCCTGCGGCGATCACGTCCCCGAACCCGCCGCGCCGCCTGCGGCTCGGCC
>Ga0209343_10001033_pt1 | contig 38547 bp, 33 predicted proteins | sample RifCSPlowO2_02_FD_184026 | JGI IMG/M metagenome (GOLD analysis project Ga0209343, IMG submission 184026) | Groundwater microbial communities from Rifle, Colorado - Rifle CSP2_plank lowO2_0.2 (SPAdes) (version 2) | ecosystem: Environmental > Aquatic > Deep subsurface > Groundwater | place...
CTCTCTACCGCTCGACTTGCATGTGTTAGGCCTGCCGCCAGCGTTCAATCTGAGCCATGATCAAACTCTTCAGTTCAATACTGCTTGGGTTTTGTGAAAACCCTAAACTTAGCTCAGCAATCGACAAAAAACTCTCAAATTAACGAGTGTTACTTGTGATGCTGATAATCTTGCGACTAGCAGTCTTACCTCACAAGCACCCACACGAATTGCTTGATTCAGTTGTTAAAGAGCGGTTGGTTAAGTCTTTCGTCTCAACCGAGGCGCGCATTCTACAGCAGCCTCATCTTGCGTCAAGCTGTTTTTCGAAGTTCTTTCCGAAGAAGTTCTTTCTACTCAACCACTTGCATCCCCGACCAACATCCAGCTTCTCGTTAGCGGGAGGAGAATTCTACAGCGTTTCAAACCGCTGTCAACCACCTCTTCAACCGCTACCGATCTACCTGATCGAAGCCACCAACAGAATCAAACCACCACCCTGTCAGCCCGGCGCATTCTACACAGCTTTCGCTGCTTTGCAACCTCTCTTTTAAAGCTAACTTATTGTTTTAGAATAAGTTTTCCGAGAGATCTGCGCCGGAAGAGGTGCGCATTATAGGGGCAAGCTGAGCCAGGTCAAGACTTATTAACACCTGCTCATGCAGACGGAAAGCATCACCGCGCCGGGAGACTGCACCCAGCGCAACCAACCTCTGTAGGCAAGGCAATGAGCGAGGTAAATTGCACACATAAAAACCCGGTCGCTTCCGAACCAGGCTTTCTCATTGACTTAATATGGTCGGGACGGAGTGATTCGAACACTCGCCGCCTAGCACCTCATCTATGCATGTCGCTCATAGAGCATTGATTTAAAACTGCTAAACAATGGCGCTTGCTGCAATCGACGCCCAACGATGTGGGACTACTTTCAACGATTTCCCGCAAAAGCCCCTGTACCCAGTCAGTAGGTCGCCACGGATGCCACACTGCTGGCCTCCTGGACAAAAGCAATAAGGAACTGCGTTGCTACCAACAGGGCACTGGGAACCACGATTTCCCTCTCGATCAGATCTACCGCTGCGGAGGAATAGGCAGGAGATCTTGTGTCGGCCTCTCAGAGCCCCTTGCGCTCGAACCAGCGGAACAGTAGCAGGACCGAGATACCAAATAGCGCAACCAACAACCAGGTCGAGATTCCCAAGGTCTGCGGCAGGCCGATCTTGCCATAATCCTTCCAGGCCAGCAGGGTAGTCTGCAGCCAGGGATAGGCCTCCGCATACAGCGCCGCGCCCAGCAGCATGCCGAGGATGGCGAACAGCGCGTGCCAGCGCCCCTCCCCCAGCGCGCCGACCGAAGTGCCGGGGCAGTAACCCATCAGTGCCCAGCCGATACCGAACAGCGCGCCGCCGATCAACACGGCACCGAGGTTCATCGACTTGTGGCTGAGGGTCACAGTGCCGAACTCCGCCAGCAGGTTGATCCCGACCATGCCGACGACGATGGCCGACAGCATGAACTTGAAGATGGTCATGTCCTTAAGCAGCAGCGCGCCCAGTTGCTTCTCGAAACGCAGCACGCGCCCCTTCTGCAGCAGGAAGCCAAACAGGATACCGGTGACCAGACCCAGCCAGTGTTCGATAGTCATGTTCATCTCCTGCCATAGACCAGGCCGGCGACCAGCACGCCGATGCCAAAAAACAGCGCCAGGGCGACGAAGGCGCTGACCGAGAGCTGCATCATGCCGCTCAGACCATGGCCGCTGGGGCAGCCATCGGCCAGCCGGGCACCGAACATCGCGATTACCCCGCCGAGCAACGCGGCGGCAGCACGACGACCGACCGAGGGACCAAAGCGCTCTCTCCAGATGGGCGGAACCGCCTCGAGCCTGAAGCTCTTGTCGCTCAGCGAGCCGATCAACGCGCCGAGAAAGATGCCGCCAACCAGCATGAACTGCCAGTCGATACGCACCTTCTCTTTAGTGAAGTAAACATTCGCCGCCACATGCTCCGGGACCAACTGCTGCTCGACCAGGCCGGCGGCGCGCACGAAGGTGGTCGAGGCACCCAGATAATTGCTCTTGCCCAGCCACTCGGTGGTGGCATACACGGAGAGAATGGCCAGCAGGCCGAGCAGCGCTCCTGCCAGGTAAGGACTCCAGCCGCCATCCGCGCTACGCATTTTCATGAGTACCTCCCGATGCTGACCGGCCTGAGGCAGGCCTATGGCATAAAGAATGATTGAGCCAGTAATTACCAGCCTGCACCCGCTCTTGGTGCCGCGACTTGATCTGCATCAAAACTGAGCCCTGGACAACGGCAGAGCCGGCGACGCTGAATTGATCGCGCGAGCCTTTCCGGGAGCTCAGCAACGGGTGCCCAAGTACTCGACTATCGCATCCAGGCTGTCCAGCCGCTGGTAGTCGGCCTCGGGGATGTTCACGCCCAGACGCTTGTGCAGCGCGCCGAGCAGGCGCAGCCAGTCCATCGAGTCCAGGTCCACTTCGTTGCGTAGCGGTCGGTCGCCGCGCAGCAGGTCCGCCTCGACCTCCGGGGCTATACGCTGCAGCTCTTCGAGCACTTGGCGGCGAATCTCTGTTGCGTCCATCGGAACCTCCTCAGAGCGATTCGGGCTCTTGCAATAGTCGGCGAATCGCAGCTAGGAAGCGCGCACCCTGGTGGCCATCGCTGGCCCGATGGTCGGCGGCCAGACTGGCGACCACCACTGGCCGCACGCAGAGTTGGCCATCTTCCACCCAAGGCCGCTCGGCTATGGCACCGAAACCGACCAGCGCCACCTGCGGTGGGTAGATGACGCCAAACACGCTATCCACGCCCTGCTCGCCCAGCTGGGTGACGGTGAGGCCGGCATCGCTCAGCTCCGAACTGCGCAGGGAGCCGCTGCGAGCCCGCTGCACCAGATCTGAAAACTCACTCATCAACCGCGGCAGCGGCTTGTCGTCGACGTCATGCAGCGCTGGGGCAATCAGACCTCCCTGGCGCAACGAGATGGCCACGCCCAGGTGAATGCCCGGTGCGGGGTGCAAGGTGCCGCCCTGCCAGAAGCCGTTGAACTGCGGATATTCGCGTAGCGCCAGGGCCACCGCCTTGAGCAGCGCCACTGCGGGTAGCAGGCGCTGCTCCGGGGGCAATTCGGCATTGTGTGCCTGCAACCAGGCCATCAGCTTGCCCACAGCGATGGTCTCGCCCAGGTAGTAATGCGGAATTTCGCGTTTGGAACGGCTCATGGCGGCGGCAATTGCCTGGCGCATCAGGGCATAGCGATCCACCGGGGGGGCGGCTGCGGCAGCCGCCTCGACGTCTTCCAGGCTGACCACACCATGGGGACCGCTGCCGCTCAGGGTGCCGGCATCCAGTCCCAGCTCGGCAGCCCGCTTTCGTGCAGCAGGGGAGATGCGCGGCCGGGTCGCGGCGGCAAGCACTGGCGCGCCTTTCATTACGTCGGGTGCCTGGGGTACAGGTTGCGCCGGGCTAGGTGCTGTGTGTTGCACATTTTCAGGACGCTCGCCGGGCTCCAATAGGCTGACCATGGGCGTGCCTACTGGGATCTTGGTACCGAGTTCGATCAGCAGTTCGAAGACCTCGCCCTCTTGCCAGCACTCCACATCCACAGCAGCCTTGGCGGTATCCACCACGGCGATCACCTGGCCGCGCGTAACCCTCTCCCCCGGTTGCACCTTCCACTCCAGCAGGGTGCCCTCGTCCATGTCGGAACCGAGAGACGGCAGTTTGAACTCGATCATCGCCCTACTCCTGCTATCGACAGATTGTCCTCGCCACCGCCACTATCGCCGGCACCTGCGGCAATGCCGCCTCTTCCAGATGTTTGGCGTAGGGGATCGGTAATTCGGCACTGCACACCCTGGCCGGTGGCGCGTCCAGCTCGAAGAAAGCCTGCTCGCTGACGCGCGCGATTATCTCGGCGGCCAGGCTGCCGCTGCGCCAGCCCTCGTCCACCACCAGCAGGCGGCGGGTCTTGCACACCGAGGCGAGCAGCGTCGCGTCGTCCAGCGGCCGCAGCACGCGCAGGTCGATCACCTCGGCATTGATGCCCTCGCCGGCCAGCTGCTCGGCGGCGGCCAAGGCCTTGCCCAGAGTGCCGCCGTAGGCGACCAGGGTCAGGTCGCTACCCGCGCGGCGCACCCGTGCGCTGCGGATGTCCACCACCACGCCCTCCTCCAGTTCACCTTCCAGGTTGTACAGCTGGGCGTGCTCGAAGATCAGCACCGGATCGGGGTCTTGCAGCGCTGGCCAGAGCATGCCACGGGCATCTTCCAGGGTCGCCGGGGCGAGAATCTTCAGCCCGGGGATATGCGCGTACCAGCCTTCCAGGCTGTGCGAATGTTGCGCCGCCAGCTGACGTCCGGCACCAGTGGCCATGCGCAGCACCAGAGGCACGGAGAACTGGCCGCCGGACATGTGTCGCAGGGTTGCCGCGGTATTGATCAGCGGGTCGAGGGCGAGCAGGCTGAAGTTCACCGTCATCACCTCGACGATCGGCCGCATGCCGCCCAACGCCGCACCGATGCCGGCACCGACGAAGCCCAGTTCTGACAGCGGCGTGTCGCGGATACGCTCAGGCCCGAACGCCTCCAGCAGGCCTTTGGACACCGCGTAGGTCCCGCCGTAGCGACCGACATCCTCGCCCATCAGAAACACCCGAGGGTCGCGCTGCAGGGCCTCGCGCAGGGCCTCGCGCAGGGCTTCGCGCAGCGCCTCGCGGTAGGTCGTACGCGTACTCATGACGCGCCCTCCGGGGTATGAACATCGCGCAGCAGGTCGTCGACCGGCTCCAGGCTGCCAGCCTCGGCGAAGGCCACCGCTGCCTCGACCTCGGCGTCCACATCGGCGGCCAGGGCCAGGAAGCCGGCCTCGTCCAGCAGCCCCAGGGCCTTTAGCCGGGCGCTGTAGTTGTGAATCGGCCCGCGCTCCTTCCACTTGGCCACCTCGGCCTTGTCGCGGTACAGCTCGGGGTCGAACATCGAATGGGCACGGAAGCGATAGGTTTTGAATTCGAGGAAGAAGGGCCCCCCGCCGCCACGTACCTGCTGCACCGCCGCCGCCGTGGCCTGCTGCACCGCCACCACGTCCATGCCGTCCACCGCCTGGGCTGGCACCTTGTAGGAGGCCGCCTTGGCGCACAGGTCGGTCTGCGACTCGGAGTGTTCCAGGGCCGTACCCATGGCATACAGGTTGTTCTCGCAACAGAACAGCACCGGCAAGCGCCACAACGCCGCCAGGTTGAGCGCCTCATGGAAGGCCCCCTCGGCCATCGCACCCTCGCCAAAGAAACAGGCGGCGATACGTGAGCCGCCCTGCATGCGTTCAGCCAGGGCCAGACCTACCGCCAACGGCAAACCGCCGGCGACTATGGCATTGCCGCCGAAGAAGCGGGTGGCGGCGTCGAACAGGTGCATGGAGCCGCCGCGCCCGCGCGAGCAACCCTCCTGCTTGCCGTACATCTCCGCCATGATCGCCTGCATGGAAACGCCCTGGATCAGCGCGTGGCCATGCTCGCGGTAGGTGGCTACCACTGCATCGTCCGGTGCCAGGGCATGCAGAGCCCCCACCGCGACCGCTTCCTCACCGATATACAGATGCAGGAAGCCACGGATCTTGCCTTCGCCATACAGCTCGGCGGCGCGCTCCTCCAGGCGGCGGATGCGCACCATGTCGTGCAGCAGGCGCAGGGCCAACTCGCGCGGAAAAGGCAGTGGCGCGCTCATGTCGGGTTCTCCAGGGTCGAGGTATCGCCCTCCGGCAGGCCCAGCTCGCGCGCCTTGAGCAGGCGGCGCATCAGCTTGCCGCTACGGGTGTGCGGCAGATCCGCCATAAAAGTCAGGGATTTGGGTGCCACTGCCGCCCCCAGGCGCTTGCGCCCATGACCGAGCAGTTCGTCGTGCAACGCCGCACTGGGTTCGACGCCACTCTTCAGGGTGATGAAGGCCTTGACCGTTTCGCCGAGCAACTCGTCGGGCATGCCGATCACCGCCGCCTCGGCCACTGCCGGGTGCTCCATCAGCACGCTTTCCACCTCGAACGGGCCGATCAGGTGGCCGGCGGACTTGATTACGTCGTCGCTGCGGCCGACGAACCAGTAATAACCATCCGCATCGCGGCGGGCCAGGTCGCCACTCAGGTACCAGTCGCCGACAAAGCAGCGCCGATAGCGCTCCTCCTGGCCGAGGTAACCACGAAACAGAGCCGGCCAGGGCTGCTTGAGGGCCAGTTCGCCGACCGCCTCGTCGTCCAACAGAACCAGCCCACCCTGCTCGTCACGAGACACGATGGCCGCCTCGACGCCCGGCAGTGGCTTGCCCATAGAGCCGGGCTTGATCGGCATGGCCAGGGTGTTGGCGAGCATGATGCCGCCGGTCTCGGTCTGCCACCAGTTATCGTGGATCGGCAGTCCGAGCACGTCCTGGCCCCACCACACAGCCTCCGGGTTGAGCGGCTCGCCGACGCTGGCGATAAAGCGCAGCTGAGGGAAGCGGTGACGATGCGCCAGCTCCGCGCCGGCCTTAATCAGCATGCGGATGGCCGTGGGCGCGGTATACCAGACGCTGACCCGCTGCCTCTCGAGGATGCTATACCACCGCTCGGCGTCGAACTCGCCGTTGTCGACCACGCTGGTGACGCCAAGCAACAGCGGCGCGAGGATGCCATAGGAAGTGCCGGTGACCCAGCCAGGATCGGCGCTGCACCAATAGATGTCGTCCGGATGCAGGTCGAGGGCGTACTTGCCGGTGACCAGGTGGGTCAGCGCCGCGCCGTGCACATGCAGCGCGCCTTTCGGCGTACCGGTGGTGCCACTGGTGAAGTGCAGCAACGAAGGCGTGTCGGCTGTGGTCGGGGCGATGGCGAAGTTTTCCTCTGCCTCGGCCAGCAGCTGCGGCATGTTCAGGGTGCCCTGCGGGGGCACGATCGCTTCACCATTCTCCTCGTACAGCAGCACATGCCTGAGATGTGGCAAACGCTCGCGGATGCCCGCCACCTTGCGTCGGTACAGGGCCTCGCTGGTCAGCAGCACGCTGCCCTCGCCGATGCGTAGCCGGGTCTCGATCGGCTCCGGGCCGAAAGCGGAGAACAGCGGCGAGACCACGCAGCCGTACTTGAGCGCGCCGAGTACCCCGAGGTACAGCTCCAGGCCGCGTCCGCAGAGGACAAACAGGCGATCCCCGGGTTGCACACCGAGGCCCTTGAGCACGTTGGCGAAACGGTTGCTCAGGCTGCTCAAGCGGGCGTAACTGATGTCACAGCGGCCGCCGTTGCGATCGAGAATGCGCAGGGCGACATGTTGCCTACGGGGTCCCTGGGCGTGCCGGTCGACCGCCTCGAAGCCCAGGTTCAGCCCGCCGCCGGGCAAGCCACTCAGCTCGCCAGCCTGCTCCTGCCAGGAGAAAGCGGCACGGGCCTCGGCGCTGTCGTCCCAGTTGGGCGTGACCGGCTGTTCGGCGGGTTTACGGATGATCGCTGGACGCATGGGGAACCCTCGGCGGCGATAGGTCAGCAGAAATTGTGGTCCTGTAGCCCGGGCCGTGCGGAGTATCGGCTCTGCAGCTGCAGGAAGCGGTCGTAGCGGTAGGTAGGCCCGTCCTGACAGACGTAACTGGGGCCGAGATAGCAGTGCCCACACAAACCGTCCGCGCAGTGCATCCGCCGTTCCAGCGAGAGCCACACCTTGTCGCTGCTCAAGCCGCGCTTAAGGCACGCCTCGGCAGTCGCCAGCATCAAGGGTTCCGGCCCGCAGCAGAGCACCGCATCGGGCGGCGTCGCGGCGAAGAGTTCGCCGAAATGCTGCAACGGCGATCCCTGGCGCATTCCCACTGGTGCTTCATCCAGGGTTTCGATCATGGGCAGCCGCTGCTGCCACTCAGCACGCTCGCGGCGCAGCACCTGGGCATCGGCATTGCGTGCACCATAAATCAGGCTCAACCGCTGCGGCAGGTAATGACTGATGGCTTCGTCAATCACCCCGGCCAACGGGGCCAGGCCGCAACCGCCAGCCACCACGAGTACCCGCTTAGCGCTGAAAAACAGCGGCCAGCCTTTGCCGAACGGGCCGCGGTAACCCAGCACGGCACCCACGGGCTGTGCGAACAGGGCCTCGGTCAGCGTACCCATACGGCGAATCAGGGCGGTGAACCGGCCACTGCGATCCGGCAGGCTGACATAGGTGAAAGGTGCCTCGCCCACGCCAGGCACACTCAGCATAAAGAATTGCCCGGGAATCACGGCCAGGTCGGCGGCCAGCGGCAGATCGATGCGCAAGCTGAAGTGGCGGGCATCCTCGCCATCGGCATAGTGATCGAGCAACAGTAGCCTGCGCGGAGTCGGGTCATTCATCGCAAACTCACCTTGTGCATCACGCCGTGCACGCCGATACCACCGGGGCAGACTCGATCGCAACGGCCGCAGCCAACGCAACCGTAGCGTTCGAAGCGCTCCTTGAAAGCGTCGCCGAACTTGTGCGTCCAGAAGCGCTGCACCCGCTGCCCCGGACCGGCGCTTGGGTTGTGACCGCTGGCCTCGCGCTGAAAGCCTTCGTACAGGCAGGAGTCCCAGACCCGCTCGCGCTGCACGCCATCCTGACCGCTCGGCCGATCCAGTGGCGCGAAACAGGAGCAGGTCGGGCAGACCGAAGTGCACCCCGAACACCCCAGGCAACGCAGCCCTAATGCGTCCCAAACGGTATCAGCGATGCTGTCGTTGTTGAGTGCCACTATCCCGGCAGACACCTCTTGCTGTTCGCCCTGCTCGGCCGCCACGCAGTGGCTGTTGGCGACTCGCTCGGCCTGCCAGTCACACTCGGCCGGCGGCAGCCTGAGGCCATGCAAGGCGTTGCGACCGGCCTCGGAGGCGACCAGCAGCAACCAGTCGCTGGCCTCGTCGCCACGCGGCAGGAGAATCAGGTCGGCGCTATCGCCATGCACCGCTGGTCCACTATCGAGCAGGCTGCAGAAACCACCCTGACAGCTGTGCAGGCAGTCGACCCCGACCAGCAGAGTGGCCCGCCGCCGCGCCTGGTAATGCGGGTCGGCGGCGAAAAAGCGATCCTGGTAGGCGACCGCGACCAGGTCGCAGGCATGCACGCCGAACAACACCTGTGGGGTCACCTCCGGCATCGCCGAGTAGAATCGGCCGCCGTCGAAACGGAACAGCAACTCGCGCTCGGCGAAGAAGAAGCTCTTGGCGGAAAACGGCGGTGGCTCGACCGCGTGTTCAAACGCGCCTAGATCTTTAGCGCTGACATGTTGCCAGTGTGTGCCGCCCTGCCCGTCAGCACGTACTTCGTAGAGCGCGCGATCGAGTGCCAGATGGGCGCGCAACCGCTCGGGACGGTCCAGGCTAAACGCTTGCATCATCGCTCACCTCCAGGACACCGGCCTGCATCCGTGGCGTGCGGCCCAGCGGCAGCGGCTCTACCGCCACCGCACAGGCTTTCAATTCCGGCATCTTGCTGACCGGATCCTGGGCATCGTTGGTCAGCCTGTTGCAGGGCGCTTCACGGAAGTGATAGGGCATGCCCAGAGTCCCGGGAGGCACGTCATCGGTCAGGTGCACGCGGGTTTCCAGGTAACCGCGGCGTGAGCGCACCGCCACCGCCTGTTGATCGCGCAGGCCCAGGGTTGCCCCATCGTCCGGGTGCATGAACAGCAGCGCGGCCGGGGTCTCGCGTTCAAGCAGCGGCGACTTGCGGGTCATCGAACCGCCGCCGTAGTGGAAATGCAGACGGTGGGTGGTGAAAGCGAATGGGTAGTCGGCGTCCGGGCATTCGTCGGGCTCGACCTGACTCACCGGCAGCAGCCGCCCGCGACCGATGGGAAAACCCTGGCCATGCAGCAGCGGCGAACCGTGCGGGTGCTCGACATCGCACGGCCATTGCAGGCCGTGCTGGCGATCCAGCGCCGCGTAGGTCATGCCGGAATAGATCGGCGTCAAGCCAGCCATCTCGTCGAACACCGCTTCGGCATCGCTCCAGGCCATACCCGGGTAGCCCAGGCGCGCGGCCAACTCGCCGAGGATCTGCCAGTCGCAGCGCGCCATAGCGGGTGGCGCGATGGCCTGGCGCACACGCTGCACCCGACGTTCGCAGTTGGTGAAGGTGCCGTGCTTCTCGGCGAAGGACGCCGCCGGCAGTACCACGTCAGCGAACTTGGCCGTCTCGGTCAGGGTCAACTCCACCACCACCAGGAAGTCCAGCGCCGTCAGGGCGCGGGCCACATGGCCCTGGTCCGGGTCGGTAAGCACCGGCTCCTCCCCCATGATCATCAAGGCGCGCAACTCGCCGGCCAGCGCCGCCTTGGTCATGCCCAGGGAAGTCAAGCCGGGATGCACCGGCTGCGGCCGTCCCCAGGCCGCAGCGAACTTGGCCCGGACCTCCGCGTCGGCGGCATCCTGATAGCCGGGATAGACATTCGGCAGGCAACCCATGTCGCAGGCACCCTGCACATTGTTCTGCCCGCGCAGCGGGTTGATGCCGGTGCCCGGACGGCCAACCTGACCGCAGGCCAGGGCCAGGTTGGACACCGCGATCACGTTGTTGGTCCCACTCTGGAACTGGGTAATGCCCATGCCATAGGCGGTAAAGGCGCTCTTGGCATGGCTGAACAGGTAGGCCACCTGTTCCAGTTCGGCCACGGATATGCCGGTCTGGGTACTGGTCTGCTCCACACTCAGCCCGGCCAGGTGCTGACGCAGTGGCTGGATGTCCTCACAGCGGGCCGCGAGGAAGGCGCGGTTCTCCCAGCCGTTGGCCAGGATGATCTGCAGCAGGCCGTTGAGCAGGGCGATATTGCTGCCCAGGCGCAGTTGCAGGTGGATATCGGCCAGGCGCGCCAGGCGGGTCTTGCGCGGATCGACGACGATCAGCGTGGCACCGCGGGCCTGGGCGCGCAGGATGCGCGCGCCGATCATCGCGTGGTTCTCGGTGACGTCGGCACCGATCACCAGTATCAACTCGGCCTCGTCGATGTCGGCGATACTGTTGGTCATCGCCCCGGAGCCCAGGGTGCGCGCCAGGCCGGCCACCGACGGGCTGTGACAGATGCGCGCGCAGTGGTCGATGTTGTGGGTGCCGAGCACCGCACGGGCGAATTTCTGCGCGGCGTAGTTATCCTCGTTGCTGGCGCGGGCGCAACTGATCACCCCCACGCTTTGCGGCCCCACCTCGTCCAGCGCCGTGCGAAACGCCTCGGCGACCAGTTCCAGCGCTTCGTCCCAGCTCGCTCGACGAAAGCGTCCGTGCTCCTTGATCAACGGGTCGGTCAGGCGATTGGCCGAGTCGATGGCGAAGCTGCTGGACCAGCCCTTGGAACACAATTGCCCCTGACTGACCGGGTGCCCCAGCTGCGGTTCGACGCCAATAACCCGGCCGTTCTCCACCCGCAGACCGATGCCGCAGCCGACCCCGCAGAATGTGCAGATGCTCGGAATTACGCGCATTGCCAACTCCTGACTCTATCCGTTGGTTCAGGCTAGGCCGCGCGCCGGATGCCACATTTGATAAAGATCAATAAATGCCGATGAGGCTCCTGGTCACTGTTTGATCAAGATCAAAGTAGCCCACCAGCGACGGCGCAAAATTAAACCTGTCCACTATCGGACACACTGATTGGAGGGATGAATAATGGTTAGCACCGCAAAGAAGATGCCGGTAACCCGTGACGAGCCGGCCGACAAGAGTGCTGCTGCCCTGGAACCCTGGCATCGGTTCGACAGCCTGCGGCAACAAGTGGATCATCTGTTTGAGGAATTCACCCGCAACCCACTGCATCTGCCATTCGGACGCCGGGTTTTCGACGTCGAGCCGTTCTGGCGGCGTGAGCTGAGCCTGCGCGGCGTCCCGGCGGTGGATATCGCCGAAAAGGAAAAGAGCTTCGAGATCACCGCCGAGCTGCCCGGCCTGGACGAGAAGGATATCGAGATCAAACTGTCGAACGGCAATCTGGTGATCAAGGGCGAGAAGCGCGAAAACATCGAAGAGAAGAAGAAGGACTACTACCTGTCCGAACGTCACTATGGTTCCTTCGAACGGATCTTCCGCCTACCCAAGGGCATAGATGCCGAGAAGATCGATGCCAGCTTCGCCAAGGGCGTACTGACGGTATCCATGCCAAAGAGCCCCGAGGCGATCAAGCCGGAGAAAGTCATCCCGGTCAAAACAAGCTGAGCGGCAGTCCAATGCATTGGCCCCTGCCATTGACGGCCAGGGGCCTTCCTTTGTGACGCGACCGGCAGGGGATCGCCCAGACAACCCCATGAGTTGAAGAGCCGCTTGCCGCGGGTTGTACGATAATGATTCGGCAGTCCGTGCGAGCAACCGGTTCCCCGTGGCTGACCCACGGGCCTTGGCCATCGCAGGACACCGGCCACGCGTAGAGGCAGGTGCATGAATAGTCCGGACACCTTCTCCCATTCATATCCGGCGGTCTGGAACGAAGGCGAACTGTGTCAGTTGGTCGCCCGGGTACAACAGGACCTCCATCCGGAAGAGGCCGCGGGGGCTATGGACGTCGCCCTGACCAGCTCGCTCGACCGTGATCTTGGCTTTGACAGCCTGAGCCGCATGGAGCTGCTGCTGCGCATCGAAGCAGCCACCGGCCTGGGCCTGCCGGAAGACACCCTGGAAACCGCCGAGACCGTGGCCGACCTCTGGCAGGCATTGCAACGGGCGCGCGCGCGCCCATCGCGCGAATACCCGGCACTACGCAGGCGAAGCGCAGAAGAGGTAACGCCTTCGCCTCCGGGCAGCAAGTGGCCGAGCCTGGCCAGTACCCTGCTCGAAGTGCTCGATGAACATGTCGCGGCCCACCCGGACCAGGTACAGATTGTCTGCCTGGCCGAGCAGAACGAAACCCCGCTCAGCTACCGCCTGCTGCATGAATCCTCGGTCGCGCTGGCGACCGGCCTACAACGCTGCGGTCTGCAGCAGGGGCAGACGGTAGCCATCATGCTGCCGACCTCGCCCGAGTACTTCTTCACCTATCTAGGCATATTGCGTGCCGGTGGCATTCCGGTACCGATCTACCCGCCGGCGAGACCGTCCCAACTTGAGGACCATGTACGCCGGCACACCGGCATTCTGGCTAACGCGGGGGCCAGCTTGCTGGTCAGTGTGCCAGAGGCGATACAGGTGTCCCGCCTGCTGCAAGCCCGGGTGCCTGGTCTGCGGACGATCCGCACCCCCGCGCAACTGCTCGCTGCTGGCCAGGGGCAGGAGTTTTCTGCCGTGGCGGTCAGGGCAGAAGACGTCGCCTTTATCCAGTACACCTCGGGCAGCACGGGGCAGCCCAAGGGCGTCGCCCTCACCCATGCCAACCTACTGGCCAACATCCGGGCCATGGCCACCAGCATTGAGGCCTCGAGCGACGATGTGTTCGTCAGTTGGCTGCCGCTATACCACGACATGGGGCTTATCGGTGCCTGGCTAGGTAGTTTCACCCTGGGTTTCCGGCTGGTGGTCATGTCGCCACTGGCCTTTCTGGGTAGGCCCAGGCGCTGGCTGGAGGCCATCTCGCAATACGGCGGTACGCTGTCGGCCGGCCCCAACTTCGCCTACGAGCTGTGCCTGAACCGGATCGACGACGCCGCGCTAGTCGGGCTGGACCTCAGCCGCTGGCGCCTCGCCTTCAATGGGGCCGAAGCGGTGAGCGCGGACACGGTGACGCGCTTTACCCAGCGTTTCGCCACTTGCGGCCTGCGCCCCACGGCCATGACGCCAGTGTACGGGCTGGCCGAGGCTTCGGTTGGCCTGCTGTTCCCCCCGCTCGGACGTGGCCCGCGTATCGATCACATCGAACGAGATGCCTTTGAGCAGAAGGGCCACGCGGTGCCCAGCACGCAGAGCACAGCGCTGCGTTTCGTGGCCTGTGGGCGAGCGCTGCCCGGCCATGAGATTCGCATCGTCGACGACGCTGGCAACGCACGCCCCGAGCGCGTCGAGGGAAAGCTGGAGTTTCGCGGGCCTTCGGCCACCAGCGGCTACTGGCACGCACCCGAACTGACGGCACGGCTGTTCGGCGACAGTCAGGGCGAGTGGCTGGACACGGGTGACCGGGCCTATCTCGCCGAGGGCGATGTGTTCGTCACCGGACGGGTCAAGGACATCGTGATCCGCGGCGGCCGCAACCTGTATCCGCAGGAAATAGAGGACGCGGTGGGTCAGGTCCCGGGGGTACGCAGAGGCTGCGTTGCGGTGTTCGGCATGCACGATCCGCGCAGCGGTACCGAGCGCCTGGTGGTGCTGGCCGAAGCCAGACCAGGGCAAGGCCAGGACACCCGCGCCCTGCGCGAAACAGTGGCGCGCGCCGTGGTAACGGCCATTGGCGAGCCCGCGGACGAAATCCTTCTAGTACCTCCACATACGGTGCTCAAGACCTCCAGCGGCAAGGTGCGGCGTTCGGCCTGCCGTGCCCTGGTAGAACAAGGGGGGCTTAACCGGGCGAATAACAGCGTGCGAGCGCAGTGGTTGCGGCTGACTGCAGGTGCCATGCTGCTGCGCCTGCGTCACGGCCTGCGCCTGCTGGCAGACGCGTTGTTTGGACTCCGTGCCCAGTGCCTGTTCTGGCTGCTGGCCCCTGGTGTCTGGCTTATCACCCTGCTGCTGCCGAGCCAGCCTCTGGCCTGGCGTTTCTGCCACAAAGCCGCCCGCCTGTTGTTGCGCCTGGCGGGCCTGCGACTGAAAGTGCAGGGACTGGCTCGGCTAGCGGGCGATACCCGCTACGTACTGGTCAGCAACCACGCCAGCTATCTGGATGGCCTGGTGCTGATCGCGGCCATGGAACGGCCGCTGAGCTTCGTAGCCAAGCGTGAACTGCAACGCCAGTGGCTCGCCGGGCCGTTTCTCAGACGCCTGGGCGTAGCCTTTGTCGAGCGCTTCGACCCAAGGCGAAGTGTCGCCGACGCCCAGCAAATGACCGCGCAGGTACAGGCCGGGCGGCCCCTGCTGCTGTTCCCCGAAGGCACCTTTGTCGAGGCCCCTGGCCTGCTGCCCTTTCACCTCGGCGGCTTTCTCGCCGCGGCCAATGCCGGGGTGCCGGTGCTGCCGGTAAGCCTGGCAGGTACCCGGCAGCTGCTCGCGGACAATCACTGGTGGCCACGCCGGGCGCTGGTGACCGTGCGGATCGGCGAACCGCTGGAGGTGAATCCACAGCTGGAACCTTTCGCCGCCGCGGTGCAACTGCGTGATCGTGCGCGCAGGGCCATCGCACTGGCCCTCGCCACTACCGAAGCCTGACGGACATCCGCGCCGGCATGTGCCGACATTCTTATAGCCGCAGCCCTTAAACACGCGTAGCCGGAATACCGCCAACGGAGTGCATTCTGGCTAACCCCCGCCAGCTTGCTCAGCCGGGGCCTGGCCGCGGGCCTTGCGGTTGGCCGCTGCCGCTGCAGCGATGCCGCGCGGCACATTCACCGCGCCCAACAGCACCAGACCGGCGACGAAGAACAGGCCCGTGGCCCCGATAGCCAGGCGGTGGTTGCCAGCGCTCAGCCAGGTGACCAGCCCATAGGTCATGGGCCCGAGAATGGCTGACAGGCGCACCGCGAACATCCACAGAGCGAAAAATTCGGCACGCTGTTGCTCGGGTGCCAGCAAGCCAGCCAAGGCTCTGCCGGCCGACTGACTGCTGCCCATGCACAGGCCGGCGATCACGGCAGCCACCCAGAACAGAAAGGGATCGGTGGCCAGCGCGACCAGTACGGTCATGACAATCCAGCCCACCAAGGTAATGCCCAGAGCCGGTCTGTGACCGATACGATCCTGCACATAGCCCCAGGCAAATGCGCCCAGCGCCGCGGCTATGTTGACCAGGAGGATCAGCATCATGGTTTCGGTTTGCTGGAATGCCAGCACCTGCTCGGCATACACAGCCGCCAGTGCGATAACCACCGAAATACCGGCCTGGTAGGCCACCAGACAAACCAGCAAGGCGCTGAAATCGCGAAACAGGCGCGCCTCGTGCCAGGTACGCTTCAGCCTGGCCAGCGAAGCCTGCAGGCCGGTTTCTTCCGCCTGCTGTATCTGCGGCTGGGCGCGCTCCTTGAGCAGGGCAAAGGTCACCAGGGCCGAGATGGCAAAGATGGCGGCGGTGATCAACATGGTCACCGGCACGAAATGCGTGGCGGGCAACCCCTGCCCCTGGGCCCAAATCACATACCACAGGCACAGCCCCAGGGTGAGCATGCCGCCCAGGTAGCCGAAGCTCCAGCCCCAGCCGGACACGCTGCCCATACGCTCCTCGCGTGCGAGTTCGGGCAGGAAAGCGGCGATCAGCGACTCGCCGTAGGTGTAGAACACATTGGAAAACACGACAGCCACCAGAGCCCAGGCGACATCCCCCGTTCCCGCACCTGCCAGCGCGGCTGTGCCCACTACGCACCCCAGGGTCGATAGCACCAGCAGGCGCTTCTTGGCGGCGCGCAGGTCGGCGTAGGCCCCAATGGCGGGCATGCTGCACATCGCGATCAGGCTGGAGAGCGCCAGCGCGCTGGTCCAGGCCAGGGTAGCCCATGCCTCGGCAGCGGCCACTCCCGCCACAAAGTAGGCCCCGAAAACCGCAGTCAGCACCACAGTCGTGTAACCCGAGTTGGCGAAGTCATACATCGCCCAACCGAACACTTCGCGTTTGCGCACATCGGGGTTGAGTGCGCTCTGGGGAAACAGGTTTATGGCCATGTGATCCACAATCTGCCGAGGGAACAGCACAAGGAGCGGCCTGCAACGTGTTGCCTGTCGGCCTTAGGCTGCGCTCGCTATAACTCTAGCCCCCTAAACAGCACATGGCCTCAAACTCTGTTGTTCTGCATCAATCCGCTGCATGAGGGTTCGCTGCACTATCCTGCTCAAGCAGCCTTTCCTTGCAGGGGATTCTCAGCATGGCCGAGCAAAACCTGTTCCACGACGCCTACCAACCTCGCCAGATTGCCCAGCGCGTTCGGGACATGGGCGTGGCCAAAGCGCGGGCCAAGCCCCTGACCCTGTTCGTGCTGGCACTGCTTGCCGGTGCATTTATTTCCCTTGGCGCGCTTTTGTTCACGGTGATCGTCACTGAGAGCAGCCTCGGCTTCGGCGTCACCCGCCTGCTCGGCGGGCTGGGCTTCTGTCTCGGCCTGGTGCTGGTGGTGGTCGGCGGTGCCGAGTTGTTTACCGGCAACAATCTGCTGGCGATGGCCTGGGCCAGCCGCCTGATCAGCACGCGCGAGGTATTGCACAACTGGTGCCTGGTCTACCTGGGCAATGTGCTCGGTTGCCTGGGTACCGTAGTGCTGGTGCTCGGGGCCAACACCGCCGACATGGGCGACGGTGCCGTGGGCATTAGTGCGCAGCAGATCGCTCAGGCAAAAGCCGAGCTGTCCTGGCTCGAAGCCTTTGCCCGTGGGGTGCTGAGCAACACCCTGGTATGCCTGGCGGTTTGGCTGGCGATGGGGGGACACAGCGTTTTCGATAAGATCATCGCCATTCTGTTTCCCATCAGCGCTTTCGTGACCGTCGGCTTCGAACACTCCATCGCCAACTGGTTCTTTCTGCCTTACGGCCTGGCGCTGGGCGAGCAGGGCTCGATAGCTTTATCCGGTGTAGCCGGCAACCTGCTCGCAGTTACCCTTGGGAATATCGTCGGCGGCACGCTCTTGGTTGCAGGCGTTTACTGGCTCGCTTATCTGCGCGGTGAACCTGATAGCTCGGCGCACTGACTGGATGCCGGTCGTTGCGTACCAACCTCGCCCGACGCCGCGCCATCCAGCTTTTCTCAGGCCACCCTGAATGGGGCAACCGCCGTGCCCCGCCGACCTGAGTGATGAGTTCCGATAACCCCTGTGTGCTCTGACTAGCCGGGGAATGGAGGCGGTTCGGGGCTTTCCTTTGCCGCGACCTCGGTCATGGTCGCCTCGGTCAGGAGCAGCACGCTGGCCACCGAGACGGCATTTTCCAGAGCCACGCGCACCACCTTGGTAGGGTCGATGATGCCGGCCGCGTACATATCCACGTAGCGGTTGGCCGCGGCATCGAAGCCGACACTGCTCTGCTCGGCGAGCATCCGCGCGACCACCACGCCAGCATCCACCGCCGAGTTTTCGGCGATGATTCGCGCCGGTGCCTCCAAGGCACGGCGTAGTATCTGCAGGCCGGTCTTCTCGTCTCCTTCGCACTTAGCCTCTGCGGCAACTAACGTCGGCACGCAGCGTAGCAGTGCCAGACCGCCACCCGGCACTATGCCCTCGGCAACGGCAGCCTTGGTCGCTGCGATGGCATCATCAAGGGCATCCTTGCGGGTCTTCATTTCCGCCTCGGTGGGGGCACCGACGCGAATTACCGCAACACCACCAGCGAGCTTGGCCAATCGTTCCTGCAGCTTCTCGCGGTCATAATCGCTGCTGGCCTTGCCGATCTGTTGACGAATCTGCTGCACTCTCGCCTCAATCGCCTGGCGACTGCCGGCACCGCCGATCAGAGTGGTACTGTCCCTGTCCACCACCACCCTGCGAGCCCGGCCGAGCTGGTTGAGTTTGACCTGCTCCAGGCGAATATCTAGCTCGCTGGAGATCACCACGCCATCAGTCAGTACGGCAATATCCTGGAGCATCTCTTTGCGTCTATCGCCGAAGCCCGGTGCCTTAACCGCCACCGCATGTAGTACCCCGCGAATCTGGTTAACGATCAGGGTAGTAAGCACCTCACCTTCGATGTCTTCGGCAATGATAACCAGTGGCTTACCGCTCTTGGCGACCTGTTCCAGAAGCGGAATCAGATCCTTGAGCAGCGCGAGCTTTTGATCGCTGAGCAGCAGGTAGGCATCCTCTAGCTCCACTTGCATCTTGTCGGTATCGGTGACGAAATACGGTGAGACGTACCCGCGATCGAAGCGCATGCCCTCGACTACATCCACTAGGGTCTCGGTGGTCTTCGACTCTTCGACGCTGATCACCCCTTCACTGCCGACTTTCTCCAAAGCGTCGGCCACCAGCTCGCCGATGACCTCGTCATTGTGCGCGGAGATAGTCGCCACCTGGGCCTTCTCCTTACGCGTGGACACGGCCCTGGATTGCCCCTGCAGTCCCTCGATGGCCAACCGCAGGCCGAGATCAAGACCGCGCTTGAGGTCGATGGCGCTGGCCCCGGCGACCACGTTGCGCACGCCATCGGCAAAGATCGCATGGGCCAGTACAGTCGAGGTGCTGGTACCATCGCCCACCGCGTCGCCGGTGCGCACTGCGGCCTGGCGCAGCATCTGCGCCCCCAGACTCTCCTCGGGGTCTTCCAGATTGACCTGCTTGGCGATGGTCACGCCGTCATTGCACACCTGTGGGGGGCCCCATTTGGTCTGGATCAGCACAGATTTTGACTTCGGCCCGAGAGTGACCCGGATCGCCTCCGCCAGTTGCGTAGCGCCGCGCAGCACTTTTTCGCGAGCGCTGCCGCCGAACAGGATTTTGCTGTGCGCCATGACCTAGCCCTCTCGCTTGCTCGCCTTATGGGCATAAGCTTTGATCCTGGATTGGCGAGACGTTTTGATCCACATCAAGCAGCCTGCTCAGCGCGGTGCCTGGTAGCCGCCCGGCACACCGCCCTTGGCCAATACGATCTGCCACAACTGGTTCCTGCGGGCACGGAAAGAGCCGGCACAAGTCAGCAGGTAGTATCGCCACATGCGGTAGAAACGCTGATCGTAGTAAGCCGCCAGTTCACCCCAGTGACGCTCGAAATTGGCATGCCAGGCCATTAGGGTGCGGTCGTAGTCGGCACCGAAGTTGTGCCAATCCTCCATAACCCAGCCGGGCTCAATGGCCTGGCCGATCTGCGCGATGCTGGGCAGATTACCGTTGGGAAATATGTGGCGGTCGATCCATGCATCGCCGTGTATCCCGCTGCGATTGGCACCGATGGTATGCAGCAGGAACAGACCGTCTGCCGTCAGGCAGCGCTGCACCACCTGCATGTACGTACGGTGGTTCTTCCAGCCGACATGCTCGAACATACCCAGCGAAACGATATGCTCGAAGCTCTCCCTGAGGTCGCGGTAGTCCTGCAGGCGTATCTCCACCGGCAGCCCCCGGCAGCGTTGCCTGGCCAACTCCGCCTGCTCCCGGGAAATGGTGATGCCAACCACCCTGGCACCGTAGCGTCGCGCGGCGAACTCAGCGAAGCTGCCCCAGCCACAACCGATATCCAGCAGGCGCTGCCCTTCACGCAGGCCGAGCTTGCGGCACACCAGGTCGAGCTTATGCTCCTGGGCCTCTTCCAGATCGGCGGCTAAGCGCCAGTAGCCGCAGGTGTAGGTCATGCGCGAGTCGAGCATACACTCGTACAGCCGATTGCCGATGTCGTAGTGCTGCTCGCCAACGATGCTGGCCCGTGCCTTCGACTGCAGGTTAGCCAGCAAGCCGCGCAATGCCAGGCCCGCATCGTGCCAAGTGAACGCGATACGCTCCGTCAGATCTGCCTGCAGAGCCCGGCAGGTAAACTGATCGAGTTGCTCGCAGTCCCACCAGCCATCCATATAGGCTTCGCCCAGGCCCAGGGTGCCCTGGGCCAGGATACGTGCATAGAGTTGTTCGTTAGACACCTGCATGTCCCACGGCTGACTGCCGTTCAGGCCGATGCCAGCCTGCCGCAACAGCCACTCGACCTTGTCCCTGGCCTGACGTTGTTCCTCGCCCGGTAACCGTTCGTAATGGCGCAGTGGAAGCTTGCTCTGAAGCATCTCCGTCCCCTTCATTCGTGCCAGGCTGCGTCGCGAGTTCGCGCCGGCCATCTGCCGCTGTACTCAGCCCTGCATCGAAGCAGCAGACAGGCCGATGGGGCTGTCGAATGACGCAACTCCTTCACCTGCCCGGCCATGGCCTGCCATCGTCCGAGCATCGAATTCAGGCTAGGCTGCCGTTTCCGCTGCGGGTTTGATCAACATCAAGAAAAGCGGCGACAGGCCGGGGGGGCGTGCATGACCAGGCGGTGCCGCCAATTGCGCCTATATTTCGTATGTGACGAAGCCCCCACTTCGCCTCCAGCAGGCTAGGAGATGTCAATGTCATCGACTACCCAGGTCAGCCCCGAGCGAATCAGTTTTGAAACCGCAGCGCAGCACGCAACGCATCACGTACCAGTGTTCGCCCCGGAGCAACGGGTCGGTGAAACCCGCACGGCTCTGATGCAGCAGCATTACGAATGCGCCAGCCACGTTGTGATCTGCAGTGACCAGTACTTCCTCGGCCTGCTTAGAATAGAAGATCTGCTGGGTGCGCCCGCCGATGTCACCCTGAATACCTTGATGGATCGCGACGCCCCCAGAGTGGCTCCGGGGGTAGACCAGGAAATTGCCGCCTGGCGCGCCGTGCGCCATCAAGAGTCGGCACTCGCCGTCGTCGACTCCGATGGAGAGCTGATCGGTGTAATCCCACCCCATCGCCTGCTAGCTGTGCTGCTGAGCGAGCACGAGGAGGACCTCACCCGTCTCGGTGGATTCATCAAAGATACCGAGGTTGCACGCACTTCTAGTGAGGAGCCGGTCCTACGACGTTTCCGTCATCGCATCCCGTGGTTGCTGGTTGGACTTTTCGGGGCGCTGCTGGCAGCGAATTTCGTTGGCCGTTTCGAGGCCCAGCTGCAAGACCAGGTAATGCTGGCGTTCTTTCTGCCAGGGATCATCTACCTGGCGGATGCGGTCGGTACCCAGACCGAAACCGTGGTGGTCCGTGGCCTTTCTGTGGGCATAAGCATGCGCAAAATGCTGCGCCGCGAGTTGATGGTGGGGCTGGCCATCGGCCTCGCCCTGGCTCTGATCGCAGGTCCGCTGGTATGGCTGCTGTGGCACGAGCCGGAAATTGCCCTCTGTGTTGGCCTCTCGGTCTTCGCAGCCTGTGGCACCGCCACCCTAGCAGCCATGCTACTGCCTTGGCTGCTCAGCACGGGCTCGATGGACCCAGCCTTCGGCAGCGGCCCGCTGGCAACCGTTGTACAGGACCTGCTGTCGATCCTCATCTACCTTGGTATCGCAACCCTGCTGCTATGAGTCGCAGGCCCTTCGCACAGCGACTCGCTCAGCGCCCGGCCCCAGGCTGGCTCGGCTCGTGCAGATGCTGCTCGAACCATTGCGCCGCCAGACGTGCCACTTCCTGCAGGGTGCCCGGTTCCTCGAACAGGTGCGTCGCCCCAGGCACCACGTTCAGGCGTTGCTCGCAAGCAAGCTCTTGGCTGACCTTGCGGTTCAGACCGAGTGTGAGCGGATCGCGAGCTCCAACAATTTGCAATATAGGTACATTCAACAGCTGCACTTTGCCGCCAGCCAGGTCGGTACGGCCGCCGCGGCTAACGATCGCTTTCACCCGTTCGGGTCGCTCAATAGCGGACAGAATTGCCGCAGCCGCCCCAGTGCTGGCACCGAACAGCCCAACGGGCAGAAAGCTCAGCTCAGGCTCGGCAGCGATCCAGTCAAGTACTCCGACAAGCCGCTGCGTTAACAATGGAATGTCGAAACGCAGTTCACAGGTGATGCGGTCGATTCGCTCCTCGGATCCGGTAAGCAGATCGAACAGCAGGGTCGCCAGGCGCTGTTCATTCAGATATCTCGCCACCTGCTGATTGCGTGGGCTCAAGCGGCTGCTGCCGCTTCCATGCACGAACACCACCAGGCCCAGCGCCCGTTCCGGCAGCAACAGGTCGCCAATCAGTCGCACATCAGCCAACTCAATGCTCAGTGGCCGGTGCATCGCTCACCTCCTACAGCTTTCGCTGCCAGGCCCGCTGTAGCAGATCGAGCACTTCCTGATCGGTGATCTGTGAAAAATCCATATACCAGCAGCCGATCGCAGTGAAGAAATCGGGCGCGAATGGACAGACCACCTCGTCCACCTCCTCCCGCAGTTCAGCCAGAGTGTCGTTTGGTGCTACGGGTACGACAATGACAATCCTCGCCGCACCTTGGCTGCGCGCGGCTCGCACAGCCGCCCGCATGGTGGCCCCCGTAGCCAGCCCGTCATCGACCAGAATCACTTGCTGGCCTCGCAGATCCGGCAAGGCATGATCACCGCGATACACTCGCTCCCGACGCCGCAACTCCAACAGCTCCCGCTGCGCTACCTCATTCAACGTAGCTTCGTCGATGCCGTGCATATTCACCACATCACGATTAAGAACCCGCACACCACCGCTAGCAATGGCACCCATTGCCAGCTCATCATGGAAAGGCACACCGAGCTTGCGCACCGTCATCAAATCCAGGCGCAACTCCAAAGCAACTGCAATCTCGTAGGCGACTGGAACTCCGCCGCGTGGCAGGGCGAGAACAATGGTGTCAGGTCGACCTTTATACGAGAGCAGCATAGTTACGAGTGCCTTACCGGCGGCCCGACGATCAGGAATTGGAATCTGGAGTGAGTCGGTGCGGTTCATCCTGCGCCTCGTTTTATGTCGCTTGGCGACGATCGCAGCGTTTGAGCGACTCAGCCGGCTTCGGGCCGTATCGCAAGGACACTGCCTGACAGCCTGTGAAGCACCGCCTCGGTCGTACTGCCGATCCACTTGCCCAACACGTTACGGTGAACGCGGCCCATCACCACGACATCGGCGTGGTGGGTTTGGGCAAACTCGATGATGCCTTTGATCGGCTGCCCAGTGATGAAATGACGTCGTTCTTGTGGGATGTCAGGCCGTTCAGCCAGAGCCACGAAGGACTGATGCATCGAAACGCGTAACTCCTCGTTAATCTCTGCCCAGTCGACCACCGCTTCGCCGGTGCTGGCCAGGTAAGCCGGCACATTTTCGTGAATATAGAGCATTTGAAACTCGGCATTGCATTGCGTGGCTAGGCTGACGCCTGTCGTAACGATCTGATCGTTGAGGCCAGAATGCTGTGCTTCGGGATCGGTCAGGTCGACCGCCGCCACGACTATCCGCGGCTTCGGATGATGAGCATTGCTGACCAGGTGCAGCGGCACGGGGCAGCTACGTAACAGATGCCAGTCCAGTGGCGTGACGAAAGCTCGCTTGAGCACGGGCTCGCGCTGAATGTCTTTTACCAGCATGACCGGCTGAAGCTCTCGCACGTGGCAAAGGATTTCCTCATGCAGGTTCTCGGCCCAGGCCACCGAGCAGGTGGCCTGGATACCTTTTCCTCTGAGGACATCAACTTCCTCGCTCCAGCATCGACGCTGCTCATTGAGCATGCTTTGGCGTATCGGCTCCCGACTCTCATTGGCCAGCAGCGAATAGGTCATGAAAGGCTCGACAAGTACTGCGATATGAAGCGGCATGTTGCCAGCCATTGCCAGCGCTGCTGCCCTCTGGAAAGCGGCAGACTTGCGCTGCCCGTCATGACCGACCAGCAGAATTCTTCGACTTTGGTTCATCCTCCACCTCCGTCTCGTTCGTACTTGAACCAGATCAAGCTACATCCTGCGGCTAGGCCGGAGCGGGTGAATTGATATTCGTCAACTTTACATCGCAGTGCGGCAGCTCTGATGAATAGTTCCTGTGGCGCTCAAAATGCCATCAACTGACGAATGACTGAAAAATGGAGATAGACTCTTCTACACTCTCATTTCTAGTCTAAGTGTCTAAAGGCATATCCAATGGCTGAAAACCCACTAGACAAGATGGGGTCGTCGCCCCCCCTGCACATCAGCTGCCATGGCTGCTCTCTGGCTCGCCTGTGCCTTCCGGTCAGCCTTAACGAAAGCGAAATCAATCGCCTTGAGGACGCCATCAAACGCAATCGACCGCTGCGTAAGCACGAGCACCTGATTCGCGCAGGCGACCCGGTGCAGCATGTATATGCCCTGCGCTCCGGAGCCTTCAAGAGCTACCTGCTCAATCCGGACGGGGTCGAGCAGATCATCGGCTTTCATTTGCCGAGCGAACTAATTGGTCTGGATGCCTTCGGCAGAGATTGCTACCCCAGCTACAGTGTCGCTCTGGATACCTCGCTGGTATGTGCCATTCCGCTGCACCAACTGGAAGAGCTGGCGGGCTCTATTCCAGGGCTGCGCAAACAACTGCTCTACATCCTAAGCAGGGAAATCCATGAGGAACAGGAACACCACAGCCATGTGCGTGAAAGCGCGGAGCAGCGCCTGGCGGCCTTCCTGGTCAATCTTTCGGCCCGTTATAGCAAGCGAGGGCTTTCCGCTTCGAGCTTCGTCATGCCGATGAATCGCAGTGAAATCGGCAACTATCTGGGCATGACTACCGAAACGGTCAGTCGCCTGTTCAGCCGTTTCCGCGACTTGAATCTGATTACCTGCCGCGGTCATGAAGTGCGCCTGTTGGATATCCAGGCCCTGCTTCAGCAGGGCAAGCCCAAGGCGTAGGCCCGCGCCAGGACGACGCCAGAGCCAAGTCGCCACTACAGACCAATATGTGCAATGCGGCCGGAGGGGTTCTGAATCGCCCCAGGTCTTCTAGACACCTCCAATTCTCATGTGGTGCCCCATCAACTGAGCCCTTGGCATCCGAACAGGCTGGACTATGCTCAGTGAACCTTGAAAAGGAATTCGAGCTATGTCCCCCATGCGCAAGGCCGCGCCTCTGTATCTCGCTCCCTTTTGGCGGTTCTGCACTGCCAAAGCCATTTCCGTCGTAAGAAAACATCCTGGCGCTTTATCGGCTCACCCTATGCGTGAGACCGATCGCGCGCGCTCGTCCCTATCTCGCAAACAGGAAAGGAACTCTCTATGTGCACCATCGGAACCGTCTTTGACGGCGGCAGCATCTACACCTTCAAACAGTGCGACCTGATCCCTGTCACCGCCTTCAACTCGCCTGATGTGCGGGCCGGCAGTAACGGCGTAAATAGCTACATTGCCATGACCCGCCAGGGCAGCGCGGGGATCTGGGCCGGGGTTAATGACCATGGCGTGGCGTTTGTCGCCGCCGACACCTACACCACCACCGCGGCCAACTATTACGCCAGCAGCGTCCAAGCCGAGGCCCTGTTTGCGGCTTACGAGGCCAGCATCAGCAGCCATACCAGTGCCACCGAGGCCGCGCAGAGCCTGATTGATTTCTATCGCAACACAGGTGGCAACACACCATTTCCGGCACCGGACATTTCCTTGATCAGCGGCTGGGCAGATCCCCAGAAGACGCAGCCGATCAGCATTCTGATCGAGTACATGCCCAACCCGTTTAACCAAGACTCGGTGCGCTTGATCAAGCGAACAGGCGGTTTTTTCGTTTCTACCAACAATTTTCGCCTGCAACCCAATGCCGTGGATTACTCGGCCAATCACAGCACCTACCTGCGCCTGCAGCGCGCTGAAACCATTCTGCAAGTCGACCCCAGCCATCAGGGCATCAAGACCCTGCTCAGCGACCAGTACTACGGAGAAACAGAGCTATCGATTTGCCGTGAAACTGACTACCTGGGCATCGAATTTCACACCCAGGCCACCGCGCTGTTCAGTGCCAGTGCCGGCAGCGCGCAGTGTGAGTACCAGATCAACGGCAACCCTAAGACCAACCCCCTCAGCCTATTTCCGGAGATCCTGTCATGAGCCCCATCGACATCAGCCTCAAGCTCGCCAACCAAAATCCTATTGTCCCTCCCGCGCAAGGGTTTTTCTATGTCGACCAAGGTAACTACCAAACCTTCATGCTGGCCGACACGCCGCTGACGGCCTACTCCGACAGTGCCACCTCCTGCATCATCACCGCCGTGGTCAGCAACTTTGATAACTACAACAGCCTGACCCTGGCCCACCTCGACAGCCCGGCCTGCATCGACGCCTTCTTCGACCTGATCGCCGCCCAGCCCGCCAATAGCTGGCAAGTATTCGCCCAAGGTGCCAACCCTCCTGACAACAGCACCGCCCAGGCCAATGCCAGCCAATTGCAAGCCCGCATCGACCAACTCGGCAGCCGTGTCGTGCAGTGCGAACTGGCGCTCTTGCAGGGGGACCCAAGGCAGGACAACCGTGGGGATTTCGGCGTGAGTTACTCCGGCGATGGCCGCGCCGTGGCCACCAATCAGCCCTACGACCTGCAGCTGTACCAGCGCGATCCAACCTGCGGCGGACAAACGGTGTACTGCATCATGCGCCGCCAGGAGCAGCCGCCCTTGCAGATTCGCGACGCCGGCCTGCCCTTTACCCATGCTGAACTGGTCGAACTGGCGGAAATCGCCCTGCAGTTCCGCAAAGACCCGCAAGACCCCAGCACCGCGTTCAGCAACATCGTCAACCTGCAAAGCGAAGAAATCCGGCAGAACTGGTCGACCACCCCGGCTTACGAGGCCCCCTGGTTCTCCGACCAACTCAAGCTCGGTGCCGCCTTCGCCATCGCCATGGCCCCTGTGGTCAGTCTCAGCGCTCAGCACCTGAAACGCACTACGGCACCTAGTTTCGGGCGGCTACGCCAGGTCCTGCTGACCCAACGCTAAGCCACGACCGAGACAAGCCAGGAGGCACACAATGCATATCGCGATTACCAACACTGGCGGGACTATCAGCTGCGTCGGCGACCCGCTGGCACCGATGAGCGCCACGGCCTTTGCAGCGGCCAGTGAGCAGTTGCTCAACCCAATCCTGCAGCAGCAGTTCCCTGATCTCAGCATCGGCTATCTGACCCAGATCAGTTTCCCCGAGTCGGCCAGCAAAACCCTGGACAGCACCAATCTGCAACCCACCGACTGGTGCATCATGGCCCAGGGCATCTTGGACAATTACGCCGCCTACGACGGCTTCGTCATTCTCCATGGTACCGACAGCATGGACTTCTCGGGTGCCGCGCTGGCGTTTCTGCTCAACAGCTTCGACGCCAATGGCTATGCCACCGCAGTGCTGAACAAGCCGGTGATCATCACCGGCTCGCAGGTGCCGCTGTATTACCAGGCCAGCAGCGACCAAGCTTTAAGCCTGAACTTCAACACCGACGCTTATCAGAACGTCTGTGGCGCAGTCGCGGCCGCACAAAGCGGTATTGCCGAGGTGTGCGTGTACTTTCACAACCACCTCTACCGCGGCAACCGCGTGGTTAAAACCAACGCGAGCCAGTTCGACGCTTTCTCATCGCCCAACTACCCGGCACTGGCCGAATATGGCATCAGTCTGACGCTCAACAACGCAGCCTGCCTACCCGGCCCCGTGCACGCTAGCCTAAGCCTGGAGAGCCCAAGCGTATTAGCCGGCCAGCAAAACCAGCTCAACCAAATAACGGCCTGCATCAATAATTTTCCGATTGTTCAGTTGAACGCATTCCCCGCGCCTTACAGCATCTCACCACCCAGCGCCTTTCTCGCCACGCTGATAAACGCTGTGGTTACGGCCGGGGCACGCGGCATCATTCTGGAGTCCTATGGCGAAGGTAATTTCCCCTCCGGCAATCCGGACTCACCCAGCGCAGGGGCCATCTACCAAGCCCTTAGCCAAGCCAACCAAAGCGGCGTCAACCTGGTCGATTGCACTCAGGTCTTGGCAGGTACGGTAAACAACAGCGCCTATGCCTCCGGTGCCTGGCTGCCCCAGGTAGGTGCCCTGGCACCAGCTGACATGACGCCCATGGCCGCCCTGGCAAAGTTGATGATTCTGATGGCCGCCGCCGCAACCAACGGCTGGACACGTCAGCAGGTGCAGACCCTGCTGCAAACCAACCTGGCCGGCGAGATGCAGAGCGTCAATTACCTCGACAGCCGGATCAACGCCGAACTGCTACCCAACCAGAGCATCAGCGCCCTGGATGGTAGCGCCAGCCTGACTAACACCCCAGACCAAGGTCCGGTACTGCTAGCCAGCGGCCAGAGCACGCCGCTGTGGTGCCTCCCCATCACAATCCAGCCGGGCGACCTGCCAGGTCGCCTGCGCATGCAGGATGACGGCAACTTGGTGTTCTACAACCGCAACAACCAGGCTATCTGGGCCAGCGATACCGGCCAGTTCGGTGGCGCGTCTTCGCGGCTGGTGATCAGCGGCCATTACGCGAGTTCTGCGCCAAGCAACAGCCTAACCATGCAGGTGTACAACTACTCCAGCATGGCCAGCGCTAGCCAGCTCTACCCTTAGTCCCAATCCACCCAGCGAAAAGGAATACGCCATGAACAGTTCAGCACGCCCCTTCAAATTCAGCGGTGTTATTGCGCCTCAGGACTTTTTTCACCAAACCACCCGCGCCCCAGCGCTGGGCGCGGTACCGGACGAGCACTACATAGCCCCTACGGTCATCTCGGTACAAATCAGCGTGCCCGAGCAGAAGACCATTGGCGTGCCCCAGTACTCGGCCACCGTATATGGAGAGGCAGCCGGTCGCTACGACCCCGCAGGCGACTGCCAGGGCAACTTCATGTCATTCAGGTTCCAGCCCAACAACAACTGTTACGCCTACGGCTGCAACATCACACCAAACACCTTTCCTCAGCCAGGACGGCAGAGTGGCTACCTGCTCACCGCCGCGAACTTTCAACAGCCCTTCTCCGATCTGGGGGCCATGGTTAGCAGCTACGCAGTCAAGGATGGGCTGGAGTTGGTCGGCACCAGCCTCGAAGAGCTGTTTGCGTTCAAGTCCAGCAAGCAGGGTACTAACCCACAGCCACCAGGCAATCTGGGGGCCGGCTACCTCGGCGGGCACTTTGTCGCGCTGATGGTCTCAACGGCCGGGGATGCCAACTGGCCGGGCGACTACCACTGGGCGCGCTGTGACAACTCGTCCGGTGCTTGCGACAGCTGGTCACAGAAAGACGGTTCAGACCAAGTGACCAACTTCGACTTTGCCGGCAATCCGATCAGTAACCCCATGACTGCCAATTGGCAGGTCAACCAGGGGCCAGTCTCCAGCACCGATAGCCGTGAGCTGCTGGTGGAGTACGGTTTTTACTGCTTTATGTTTGTCCCAGAAACCGGAGTGAAGATTATTTAATCCAACACCGATGGCGAAACGCCCAGTGACCCAAGGTCGCTGGGCCATTTCCGGGTCGAATCTGTCTGCTCTCGGTTGCTGTGATGTCTAGGCAGGCCTACAGGCCCCATTGCTTCAAAAATCCACATGATCGTGAGGTTTACGTGACCGAAAAATGGATAGAGCTGAAAATCCTCACGACTGTGCGGATTAACCAAAAGTGATAGCGACCGTCATAAACCCTCAAGTGCAAACGGACAAACTCAAGAGCCTGCGCGCTTCGCTTGCGTGCGGTGACCATACGATCGGTGGAATAACGGTCTTGACCCTGTCGCGGCGTTCTCGTCCTCAAGGGCTGCGTGCGTTTCACGCACTTGCGGCAGCGCCGGCTAGCGCCCCCTGACTGCTGCGCTACACCGTGCTGATTCCGGTTCCGGGCAATTCCGCCCGAGCAACTGGAGCACGATCATGTCGCAACGCTCTCTGGCTTTTAACGCTTCGCTACGGATTCAGGACGACCAGGGTCGCTACTTGCCAGCCACTGCCGAACAGATTCTGGAAGAGGCGCGCCGGGTCATCGACCTCAAAACTCAACGTGGTGAAGCGTTCACTTCGCCAGAGCGGGTCAAGGAGTACTTGATCACCAACCCGGCCGGCTCGAACATGAGGTTTTCCCTGCACTGTTCCTGGATGCCAAGCACCAACTGATTCAGTACCTTGAGAGGTTTCGCGGGGGTAATCCACCGCGCACCTTCTCAGTGATTGAGCGACTCAGTGCCGACCACGAGTGATCCTTTAATCCACGCTCTGTTCCACTGCAGTTTCGACAGCCTTGTCCTGTGTGAGCGCTTTCGGCTTTGTCTGATTCCGTCGAGCTTGTCCGCGCTGCCGCGTAGCCTGATGCTTCGCATGCAGAGCCTGAGCCGCTGTCACAATGCCTTCTGCCTGGCCGCTTAGGTTCAAGCGCGCCGCATTCTCCGTCATGCATGCCCAGTATCGACTTCCTCGACACCAGGTAGCCATGCCCTGCTTGAGCTGTTCGCTGGTTATTCCAAGCAACTCCAAGTGTTGCTCGGCATCCTTGAGAATGCCTTCCTTTAGTGGGACTTTGGGGGCGGGACTGACCGGAAAAGCTAATGGAAAGTGCTTCTGCAATAGCCAGATCGCTTCGACCGCAGGGTCTTGCTCCCGAAGCTTCGTCTGCGGGGAAGGCTTCCGCGCACGGTGCTTCGTACTATCAGGCTTTACCTGCACTTTTTCGGCCCGCAGGCGGTCGCGTAACTCAGCTAGTTGTTCAAAACCCATCGTTCAGTTCGCAGCTTCAGTTGAAATGTGGCGCTAGGTTATCCCATGCAGCCTTTTGACACAGCCTAATCAAGGGGGTTCTACCCCGTTAGCACGGACACTTTCGAGTAAGCTCACGTCGAGCTAAAGGAGTGTTCATATCCAAGCGTAAAAAATACAGCCCCGAGTTCAAACAAGAAGCTGTCGAATTGGCCCGTCGTTCAGGAACCAGCTGCCGCCAAATCGCCCAAGAGATCGAAGTGGTACAGAGCCTGTTAAAGCACTGGGTTCGAGAGGCACAGCCAGGCACAGAAAAGACCTTTCCCGGAATAGGTGGCCCGTGACCGCCTCAAGCGTGAGCTCGCCCGCGTGGCCAAGGAACGTGATTTTTAAGAGACGCGGCAGCCAATTCACCAGTGCGGATTACCAGCGTTTTCTGACTCGCAATACACTGATTTGCAGCATGAGTGCCGTCGGGCATTGTGGCGATAACGCAGCCTGCGAAGGTTTCTTCGGTCAGCTCAAGCGTGAGCGTGTTACCCATCAATCGTATCGGGACGGATTTACTCGACTACATCGAGCGATTCCATAACCCACGAATGCGTCGTAGAGTCTCCCGGCAAGATCTGAAGTTTTCAGCCCTTTTCAAACCGTCCGTGGACATGGGGTAGAACCCATAAACGCAGGACTCCTGCCATAGGAAATAGGCCGAACACAGTGATAATTCGGGGGCAGCGTTCTGCTTGAGCTTGCTCTAAATTCCTGTCTCGCACGGCACCGGATGAGTGCACCATCCTATATAGGCCAGTCACTTTCCTTGCCTAATGCGTTGTGCGGCAATGAAGAGCCGAAAGTGAAGGCTTTGGGCCTCTCCGGCGCAGTCAGATTGCGCGTGCACCATGCCTGCAGAAGTGCAGTAAGGGCTGCGTTGTCATCCTGGCCCTCGGCAGGCACGATGAAGGCTTTCAGTCGTTCGCCTTCATGTATGGACATCAGTCGAACAGCCGCCACCGCAACCTCGGGGAGGTCCTGCAGACGCTCGCAGATGCTGGCTGGAAACACATTGATCCCGCCTACCTGAACAGCCTTGTCGCGACGGCCTGTCGGTCGAAAATATGTCTGATCCAGCCACTGCAAATGATCGTTCAGCTCATAGTCTGCGCCGCTGGCGCATTCGCTCAAGGTATCGGCGTGACCACCGCGCCGCCATCGCGGAAGCAGTTTGAATGGCACCTCAGGGTCGCTGCGCAGGCCGATGCCGGCGGTCTCGCTTGAGCCGTATACCTCGATCATGCGCTCCAGACCTTGCTGCCGCAGTTGACAAAGAGTCCTGGGGTCACAGGGGCCGGTGGAGGTGATGGCGGTAATCCCCGCGGCAAAGCTGGTGCCCTGCCGACTCAGTTGGCCCCAGATAAACGGAAAGCCGATCAGCAGATCGCCTGCCTGCAACTTGCGTTGGTTAATCAGTGCCAGTGCCTGTGGGCCACGGACAACAGGCAGTTGCAGCTGCAAGGGCAGCAGTACACTGAAGATGAAGCCGTAAATATGGTGGCATGGGCTGAGCGCGATAATTCGCTGCGCCGGCTGCTCTGTGTCTGGACCAAATTGCGTGGCAAAAAAGCGGGCCTCGTTGACTAGAGCATCCCACTGCTGCGGGCATTGTTTCGGTGTACCAGTGCTGCCGGATGTTGCAAAGGTGAGGTTCTCTGAACCGCACACGCGAGCGTTCACAACCAACTCAGCCCATTCACCAAGGGTCTTGAAACGAAGTAGATAATCTTCAAGGCCGCTGTCGTAAATGTTGAAAAACGTGGCAACGCGGGTCGCCAGACTTAGCAGCTCCAGGGAGTCCGCACCTATGGCGATCAGGTGCTGATCAGGCTCAAGGGTTCCATGTGCCTCACCTAGCAGGGTCGAGGCATCCCAACGTTCGCTACCAGTCTGATGTGAGGAAAGGTAGCGCAAGGCTTTGAGTTCATCAGCAAGTAACGACACGATGACTGCAAGGATGCTGGCTTTATCCAGTTCAAGTCGGTTCAAGCTGATCTCGGCGGGTTGGTGAGGCATCGGGAGTGCAATCAGAGGCGTTTGACGAAAACCCAGTACGTGTCCCCAGTCAAAGCCTTCTTCATGTGGACTTTTACCTTGGTGGGCTTCATTTGATAGTCGAAGACATATTCGAACATCGTATTGAGGTTGCCACTTTTAACGCCATCAGCGAAACGGCCCTGGAACTCCGGGCGATTGGTGCAAGGAGCCACATCACGGAAAAAGCTCTTGCCAATCACTTCGCTCGGCTTACGACCGGTGATGTCACCTTCGGCGGCGTTGTACTGCAGGATTTTGCCGGAGGAATCGAGCTGAATGGCACCAAATGCCACCTTGTCGAGTTGCCCTGCGGTCATCTTGGCGAGGGTGTTTTCAATGTCGTTTGACCCAAAACTTACTAATTCCATGGTGTACTCCTGATGGGTTGCGCACTAACCTTAAGTTGTACAGAATGCATTTAATGTACAGGTATTGCAAAGATATTTATCGAGCGTCTCTGCTCGCTCACGTGGGGCCAGGAGAAGCCTGAAGGGAAGAAGAGCTAACCCCCCTGCGGATTCGCGACGAGCAAGGTCGCTACATGCCGGCCACAGCCGATCAAATCATGGCGGCTGCTGGTCGAGCGTTTTATAGGGAAGGAACCGGCAGAAAGTTGCTGCACACCATCCAGATATAGCCGCTTAGACTGCTACAGGTGCGGCCTCACCTCGCCAGCTAAGCAGGCTGTGAGCAAGTAGCGCCAGGAGAATGATGCTGCCACCCAGCAAGACCTGGGCGCTAGGGGCCTCGTCGAGCAACCACCAGACCCACAAGGGTCCCAGCACCACTTCCAATAGCAGTAACAAGCCGACTTCGGTGGCACTGATCCAACGCGGACCGAGCTGAATCAGCATAAATGCCAGCGGCAACAGCACGCCGGCCATCAGTGCCAGCACCGACCACTGCTGCACGGTAAAATCCGGGGTGCCACCAAAGATGAACCCCAGCAGCGACACTAGCAGCGCACCGGGGATTAATGCCGGGCTCATGTCCACCGCCGGCTGGCTACGTGCCAGAGTGAAGTTGCCGGCCAGCAACGTGGCAGCCACCAGCGCCAACAGATTGCCACCTAGGCTGCTGCCCGGTGACTCATCGACGACGATCAACAACACACCGCCCAGACACAACAGAATCGCCAGCAGCGTCCGCAGGGCCAGGCGCTCGCCCAGCCAGACCCAGGCCAAGGCGGCAGCGATGAGCGGCGACAGACTGAAGATCAGCAACGTACTGGCCGCCCCCGCCAAACCCATGGCATGGACGAAACACAGAGTACTGAAGCAGTAGCAAAGCGCGCAGCCGACTCCGGTCCAACCGCAGCGGTGAAATGCCCCAGACAGCCCGCTGCGATAGCGCCAGGTCAACAGCAGGCCGAGACCGAACGCCATCAGCAGACCACGCCAGGCCAGGATCTGCATGGCATCGCCGGCCAACCAGCGCAGTACCAGGGCATCTGGCGATATCACCAGCATCCCCAGAGCAGTGAGCAACAAGCCCTTCTGTCTATCCTGCACTTTTGGCTTCCTTATATGACTGGCAATTGATGGCTATCGCTGCGCTCAAACACATCCAGCAAGAGCCTGTTGCCTCAACGTTCGGGGCCACGTGCCGTGCAGGTCACCTTCAGATCCGCCCACAACTGTCGACCAGTAAACTGCCAAAGCCCTGCGGGCGATGCACGCAACCGGCCAGTTGCAAAGCGTGCCAGAACAGCGCCTGGTTACTTGAAATAACCGGAAGGCCGAGGCGTTTTTCCAGTGCGTCGAGCAGGCCCAGGGTACGCAGGTTGGTGCAAGCGAGAAATAACGCATCGACCCGTTGCCCGGCGAGCAACTCCAGCGCTGCGGCCTCAATCGCCGCAGCAGGGATACGTGGGATCTCGGCGTCTTCCAGTACGGCAAAGGTGCCGAAGGCCACCACCTCGTGACCAGCCTGCTGTAGCCCCTGGCAGAGTGGATAGTTGACCTCGCCGATATAGGGTGTAAGCACGGCAATACGCCGTGCATCAAGGCCCCGCAAAGCGGCCTTGACCGCACTCCAGGGATTGCTGACCGGAACCCCCGGATGGGCCTGGTTGAGCAAGCGCGTCACCTCCTGTTCGCCTATCAGCATGCTCCCGGAAGTGCAGCCGAAGGCCAGCACGTCCAGCGGCAAACCAGGCACCAAGAGCTCACTGGACTGGGCAAGAGTCTGCGCCAGACCGCGCAACCCTTCGGCAGTCACGGTGGGGCTACAAGGGGTGCGGGTGCTGTATAGCTCGACCCGCTCACCGAGCAACTGACGCCACTCGTTTTCCAGAGTGAAATCACTGGCAAGCTGCACCAGGCCCAAGCGCACATGTCCGTCATCAGCAGCACGCTGAAAGGGGAAGACCCGTTGTAGCTTCTGGAAATCGGCGAAAGAAGCGCTCATCTCAGGTCTCCTCGAGCAGACGTGCCGCATAGTTGGCAATCGCGGTGTCCTGCACCCCAGTGCCGGTCAGATCGCACACACTGATCTGCTCAGCACTGCTGCGTAGGGTGCAACCCTGCGCAATCAGGCTACCCAGTTCGAACACCTCACGCTGCAAGGCCGGCGCGTGGTGCAGCTCGCCGAGGGCCTGTGACTGGCTGAGACGGTCGACCACCAGCAGGTCGGCGCTGGCCAGAATAGTCGGTTCAAGCTCGTTCTTATGGGGGTTGTCAGAGCCCATAGCGGTAACGTGGATACCTTTAGGAAGGTCACTCCAGCGCAATACTGGCTCGCGAGCCGGTGTGGTGGTGACCACGATGTCGGCATGGGCACAGGCGCTGGCGGCGCTGGTGTGCACGGTCACCGGCAAGCCGTGGTGGGCCCGGATACGAGTAGCATAGAGTTCGGCTTTGATTCGATCACGCGCGTGCACATGCACCTCGCGGATGTCGCGCACCAGGCACAAGGCGGCCACCTGCAGCTCTGCCTGCAGGCCTGCTCCGATCACCGCGACGCTGCGTGCATCGGTGCGCGAAAGATGCTTGGCGGCGATGGCACCGGCCAGCGCGGTACGGATGTCGGTCAGGTAGCCCTCGTCGAACAAGACCGCTTCGACCAGCCCGGTCTTGGCCGAGAACAGCAGCATCAGGCCATTAAGGCTAGGCAGACCGAGCGAGGGATTGTGGAAGAAACCCGGGCTGATTTTTATTGCGAAACGCGGCCAGCCGCGGATATGTGCGGTCTTCACATCGACCTCGCCGTTACTCTCGGCAATGTTCATGCTGAGGATCGGCGGCATCTCCACCTCGCCACGGCCGAGGGCGGCGAAACCGGCCTCGACCGCCTCCAGGGCGGCCTGATCGAGTTTGACCCGCTCGGCGATCTGCTTGCGCTTATAGATGTGCATAAGGATGCTCTCCGGCCAGGCGGCAGGCCTCGGCAAAGGTTTCATTTGACAGGTTCTGGCCGCTGACCACGAAGGCCACACGACGCCCAGCCAGATCCAGGCGATGCTGTTCGACGGCGGCGACACCGACGGCGGCCGCCCCCTCCACCAACATCTTCTCCTCATGCAGGAAGTGCAGCATGGCGCGGGCGATCTGCGCCTCATCAACCTTGTAGCCGCGATCCATGTAACGCTGGGTCATGGCGAAGGTCCAGGCGTTGTCCAAGCCAATGCCGCCACCCAAACTGTCGGCCAGCGACGCCACCTCGGGGACCTGCACCGGATGGCCGGCAGCCAGGCTCTCAAGCATCGCCGCACCGTCGCGCATACTCACGCCGACCAGCTCAACGGCCGGATTGATGCTCTTCAGCGCCAGGCCCAGGCCGGCGATCAGGCCGCCGCCGGACAGGCCGGCAAACACCAGGTCGATATCTGGCTGCTCCTCCATGATCTCCAGGCCACAGGTGCCCTGACCAGCAATCACCAGCGGATCGTCGAACGGCGGGATATAGGCCAGGCCTTGCTCGTCGCGTAGACGGTGTGCCTCGATGTCGGCGTCATCCTGACAGTTGCCATGGATCACCAGGTCGGCACCGCTGGCGCGCAACGCCTCGACCTTGTTGTTGGGCACCAGGCGCGAAATACACACGGTGACCGGAATACCCAGGTGCTGCCCGGCATAGGCCAGGGCGCGCCCGAAGTTACCGGTGGACATAGTCACCACGCCACGCGCCCGCTGCGCCGGATCAAGGCCGAGCAACGCGTTAGTGGCCCCACGCAGCTTGAAGGCTCCGGTAGGCTGCAGGTTGTCGAGCTTCAGCCACGCCTCGCAGTTCCATCGCCGCGACAACGATTCGGAGCGCACCATCGGTGATCGCAAGACCAACCCGGCAATACGTTGGCGCGCTAGATAGATATCGTGCAGGGTCAGTTCTTGTTGCATGCCAATCCCCAGAAAACCACCGATAACCAAAGCGGCTGGTTGCTCTTATGAGCCCAGCCGCATGAGAGGGTTGCCTTATTTCGCCTGCCAAGCACCACTGCTGATCAGCTTGTCGGTCACCTTGTTCACCGCTCGCTCGGCACGAGCCACGATGTCATCAACTTCGTCACGAGTGACCACCAGCGGCGGGGCAAAGCCGAGGATGTCGCCGTGTGGCATAGCGCGGGCGATCAGACCCTCCTCCAGGCAGGCAGCGGAAATCTGCGGGCCGACCTTGAGGTTCGGGTCGAAATGCTGGCGCTTGCTGCGGTCACTGGAGAACTCCAGAGCCGCGAGCAGGCCGATGCCGCGCGTTTCACCGACCAACGGATGGTCAGCAAAAGTGGCCTGCATGCGCTGCTGCAGGTAGGCACCGGTGTCACGGGCGTTGCCGGTGAGGTTCTCGCGCTCGATGATGTTCAGATTGGCAATGGCCGAGGCGATGCCCATCGGGTGGCCAGAGTAGGTGTAGCCGTGACCGATGGCACCGTAGGTATCCGTGCCCTGCTCCAGCACCTGCCACACACGCTCGCCAACGATCACCCCGGACAGCGGCTGGTAGGCCGAAGTCAGGCCCTTGGCCACGGTGATCAAATCCGGCTTCATCTCGTAGTATTGCGAGCCGAAATCGACGCCCAGGCGACCAAAGCCGCAGACGACCTCGTCAGCGATCAACAGGATGTCGTACTTGTCCAGCACCTTACGGATCTCCGCCCAGTAGCCCTGCGGTGGCGGCACGATGCCGCCGGTGCCGAGAACCGGCTCGCCGATCATCGCCGCCACAGTGTCCGGCCCCTCAGCGAGGATCATCTCTTCCAGCTTCTGCGCGCAGTAGCGGGAGAACTCCAGCTCGCTCATGGCGTCGTCGGGGCGGCGGTAGTAAACAGGTGCCACTGTGTGTTTGATGCGCTCCAGTGGCAGGTCGAAGTGGGCGTGAAACACCGGCAGCCCGGTCATCGAGCCGGAGGCGATGCTCGAACCG
>Ga0209343_10001035_pt1 | contig 38503 bp, 29 predicted proteins | sample RifCSPlowO2_02_FD_184026 | JGI IMG/M metagenome (GOLD analysis project Ga0209343, IMG submission 184026) | Groundwater microbial communities from Rifle, Colorado - Rifle CSP2_plank lowO2_0.2 (SPAdes) (version 2) | ecosystem: Environmental > Aquatic > Deep subsurface > Groundwater | place...
ATGCGCTGGACCGACCGGCTCATCGGCTTGGTGAGCACGCTGATATTGGCCAGGCTACTGGTTCCAGAGGATTTCGGCATCATTGCCATGGCGTCGTTGTTCATTACCCTTGCCGACGTTTTTTTTGATCTGGGCGTTTATGTGACGCTGGTACAAAACAAATCACCCAGCCAGGCGCATTTCGATACCGCGTGGACTTTAGGCTTGTTACAGGCTGCGCTTGCCGCGGTGGTTCTTTTCCTCTCGGCTCCCTATGCTGCAGCCTATTTTCGGGAACCTCGTGTAGAGGACGTCATCAAGGTTCTGGGTTTGGGTTTGCTGATCACCGGATTTGACAACATCGGTGTCGTCAATTTTCAGAAGGAGATGCGCTTCGGACAGGACTTCATCTTCATGTTCACCAGGCGTTTTTCCGGCTTCGCCGTCACCATCATTGCGGCGTGGGTGCTGCAATCGTATTGGGCTCTGGCGATTGGCACGGTGTCCGGGCGCGTGGTCGGCCTGGTCTGCAGTTTTTTGATGCACCCCATGCGTCCCCGCTTGGGTCTCTCCAAGGTTCGGGAAATACTGGGCGTTTCGCAATGGTTGATGGCCAGAACCACGGGTGGGTATTTGGAGAGCCAGCTCCACCGTGTAGTAGTTGGAAGACGCGACGACACCACGGTCATGGGCGCCTATGCAATGGCCGGCGACATCAGTGCCATGCCATCGACCGAACTACTAATGCCCATCAACCGCGTTCTCTTTCCCGCCTTCGTACGGGTCAAGGAAGATCCGCAAGAGCTCAAGCGCGTTTTTTTGATCGCCCAGGGCGTGCAAACTCTGATTGCGATGCCCGCCAGCGCGGGCTTGGCATTGGTGGCACCCGAAATCATCATGCTCATGCTGGGCGAAAAGTGGTTGATGGCGGTGCCCTTCGTACAAATATTCGCAGTGGCGTCCCTGGCCACGGCGATGCTGTCCAGCGCAACGTACCTAATGATCACCCTTGGCCATGTGAAAGCGCTTGCACTTTTTTCATGGGCACAAGTCGTCTTATTTGCCGTTTTGGCCTTTGTTGTATTTCCGGCATTTGAAGCACTACAGATCGCATGGCTGAGGCTTTGGGTATCGGTCGCATCTGACGTGATTTTTGCCGGATTGTTGCTTCACTTTTTTTCGCCATTGCGGTCTATTGACTTGGCGCGTGGCGTCTTGCGCCCGATCCTGGCAGTCGGCGCCATGGCGGTTTGTCTTCAAGCATTGAGCACCTTTTGGGTCAGCCCCTCGCCCTTTGCCGCCCTGGTCGCCAAAACACTCATCGGGGCGGGTGTTTACACCAGCACGGTGCTCACCTTGTGGTGGGCGGCCGGACGACCTTCCGGTGCAGAGTTTTACATGCTGAACGCCGCCAAAAAGGTGTTGGCGAAACGGACCGATCCCCCCCCAGTGAATGCCGCACCATGACCCACTTTTTGACCTTGGGCTCTCCAAAATTCGTCGAGCCGCGCCTCGCCCGCCTGTCGGCATCAAGCGGTGCCCCGAGTGCATGGCGTGAAGCCTGCAAAAATGGAATGGCGGAAGCACTTGGGGGAATCACCGGTGATTTCGCCGTGGGGCTCAAAGAATCCGATGAGCGAACGGTTTTGGCCGTGGACCGCTTTGCCATTCAAAGCCTGTGCTACCGTGTGGTGGACGGTGAATTGCGCTTTGCCGCCCGTGCCGATGAACTTGCCGATGCGGCGACCGAAATTGATCCGCAGGCGATTTTTGACTACTTGTTTTTCCACACCATCCCCTCACCGCGCACCATTTTCAAGGGCATTTTTCGCCTGCCTCCGGCCCATTGCGCTTTATGGGAGAACGGTAAATTCAAGGTCGCCCCTTACTGGACACCGCAATTTACAGACACTGGTCGCCTCTCATTTCATGACTTGAAAGATGAATTCAGAGGCCTTTTGCGCGACGCTGTCTTTGCCCAATTGGACTCGGGAAAACCGGCGTGTTTTTTAAGCGGGGGGACCGACAGCTCCACGGTGGCAGGACTCATCGGAGAGGTATGTGGACAACCCGCAGCAACCTATTCCATAGGATTTGACGCCACCGGCTACGACGAAATGGAGTACGCCAGAATTGCGGCCAAACAGTTCAAGACCCTCCACCACGAGTACTACCTCACGCCGGCCGATCTGGTTCGCAGCATTCCATTGGTGGCATCCCATTACGACCAACCTTTTGGCAACTCTTCGTCGTTGCCCGCCTACTACTGTGCGGCCATGGCAAAGTCAGATGGTGTGTCCAAAATTTTGGCGGGGGATGGCGGAGACGAACTGTTTGGTGGCAATACCCGGTACGCCAAGCAGCGTCTCTTTGGCTGGTACAGCAGCTTGCCGACGCCACTGCGTACACACGTCTTGGAACCGGTCTTTGGCCACCCTGCCCTGAAAAAAGCACCGCTGACACGCAAAGCAGCCAGCTACATTGAACAGGCGCGTGTCCCCATGCCCGACCGGCTCAACATGCACAACCTGTTGATTTGCCTGGGTGTTGGCAATATCTTGACACCCAACTTTTTGGCAATGGTCAACCTGGATCACCCTGCAGCCCAGCAACGCCAGGTGTGGGGGCAGGCTTCTGCCCAAGGTTCCCTCAATCGCAATCTGGCTTTTGACTGGCGCTATACCCTGGCGGAAAACGATTTGCCGAAGGTTTGTGGAACAACACAGCTCGCAGGTATCGCGGTTGGATTCCCCTTGCTCGACCAAGGCCTGGTCGATTTTTCACTCAAGCTGCCGCAAGACTACAAGCTCAAAGGGTTTCAACTGCGCTGGTTTTTCAAAGAAGCCTTGCGCGGTTTCCTGCCGGAGGAAATTATCCAAAAGCAGAAGCATGGCTTTGGCTTGCCGTTTGGAGTTTGGGCCACTCGGGACAGTGCATTGAAACGATTGGCGCAGGACTCACTGCACAGTTTGGGTGCCAGAGGCCTGGTGCGAAAAGATTTTGTGGAAACGCTGTTGACACAGCGACTTCCTGAACACCCCGGTTATTACGGCGAGATGGTCTGGATCTTGATGATGCTCGAACAATGGCTACAGCAGCATGCGCCCTCGTACCGTCTCACATAAACCCGGGCATTAGATTCCAAAGGGGCGGTAAGCCAACACTGCAGATTTGCTGCTGGCCATCCATACAAAAGACTTCAAGGCGGGCACATAGCTCCAGCGTTTGCCGACCACATAGGCCGTTGGAATCGAAGCACCGACCACGGGGCGCCGTGTCACGGTCCATAAGGATGTCGGGTTTGAAGGCGGAACCAGGTCGTAAAACGCCGCGTTATCGGCGGCGGTCAGCAGCACTATTTTGTCAACATCCGGGACAAAGTCGAATGGCAGTGCCGCCCCCGCAGCCACCGGAATATCGCCCGACAAGTTGGCCACGCGCCACCCCAACTCCGGGGTGGCGCAACGAAGGTACGCCAATACAGCCTTGGGGCCCACGGTGCACGTCAAGACCAACAGATCGCGGAGCGCGTCATAACGCAGGGTGGCACTGTCGGGATTGGCAGCTGGTGCCACTGCCGCCAGGTTTGCAAATGCAATCTCCAATTGCTGTTGGGTCGCCACGTCCAGGTAACGGATCATGGGCGGAGCTGAGGACAAGCCAGCCATCCACCAAAACCTCTTGCGTTGGGCATCGTAGGCAGAACACGCGCCGGGATTCAAATAGCTTGTCGGCCCGTTGACCGACCACCGCGTCCAAGTGCCATTCCGCATGGCTGACGACTGAAAGTCGAATCGGTGGGCCCACCCGGAATTGCAGGAGGCATTGACGTGCACGGCGTGACTGGACACCCGAATCAGCGATCCACAGGGTGCACCACCGTCGGCGGGAGGCAATATGGCCAATGTGTCATAGGTATGCGCCGACCCAGGCTGGCCATTGCCATATTCGCAGTACTGCGGCCTGAAGGCCTGATCGGTACGCGGGGAACCTGGCATCACGGCGATCCAGTTTGCACCGTTGTCACTGGGGGTTGGGTTGGACAGGCGCTTGAACGTCAAATCGTTCAAGTCCAAAACGACCACACTGTTGTCAAACGTGGCCGAGTGCCCCCCGCCGTGGAACACCATGGCCCCCAACTTGCCCCAGTAGGGGTTGAACACACCGCCAGAGTAGTCGTCCACCATTTTCCCGAACGCATACTCCCACCCCGGTAACTTGCCGTTCTGTGAGAGAAATGAATTGGTCGTTGCCACTGTGCGTAAGCTGCCGCTGCCCACGGGAACCCAGCTCGGTAGGGCCCCCGGCTCCAACGCGGGCCCGGCGAGCGCATCGTTCGCGGCGCCACCCGCGCAGACCCCCGCACCGACAGCCTTCGCCATGGAGCATAAAAACACACGCCGATCGCCAAAATTTTGCATGGCAAGTCCCTATAACCCGAGACACACAGCGTATTTAAGAGGCCCCCAACTCCCTTGCACTTTCGCAACGGTGTAACAAAGGCGCTTGAATCTAATCATGCGCAGGGGGACTGGCACGGCAGAGGTGGCACACCTTTTTAGCATTGGAGAAACCATGGACAGACGCAAATTTGTGCTTCAAACCCTGATCGGTGCCGGCACCCTGTCAGCCGCGGCATGTTCCGATGCAGCCAATGATTCGCCGCTTCCCGTTGACGCTCCAGGGCAAGCCCCCTCTGCAAACAAACCCCAGTTTTTAACCTGGGATGGCGGAAGCGGCCCCAGCCGTGAATTTTGGAGCAGCAAACTCCAATTGCCATGGGTGAACCAAGGGCGCGGTGATTGGCTGGATGCCAAGCAGGCCCCACAGGGAAGCATGTCCTATGCAGCCGGCACCGTATCCGGTGGACCGGCCCTGTTCAACGTCACGGAACTGGTCAACCGCTGGCTGGGCTCCGGGGTGAACCGCGGCTTCTACCTCAACTCCACCCAGGCATGGCCCATCACGTTCGCAGGGCGCACTGCCAGCCTGGTGGCTTCACGCCCCCAACTCCTGCTGACCACGGGCCAGGGTACGGCAGTGGTCGAATGTTCGTGCAACGCAAGCTGGTCGCCCAGCACTTACAAAACCGTGGACAGCCGGGAGGCGTTCAGCGTGGCGAAAGACAACCAGTTCGCGGCCCTGCAGTTTGACATTTCAAAAATCACGGGCCCCATCCAAAATGCCACATTGCAACTGCACTGCCTGTCGCTCAAATACCCCGGTACGCTGGAAATTTTTGAGTTGAATCCGCCGGAATTTCGCGATGGTGCAGGAACGTTGGCACCCCAAATGGGAATTGCAAACAACTACCTGCTGGACAGCGGCCTGGGCAACCACCCCGATGTGGTCTTTGCCGGTGATTTTTCTGACCTCTCCAAATCACGATGGCAAATGGGCAGTGTCGTCGCCGGTTCAAGCCAGGTGAAAAATCCTGCGACCCGGTCCACCTACTTGCGCGGCTTGATTCCCAAAGGCGAACTTTGGGGCTGCGATTTGGAACGCGTTGTAGTTGGCGGGACAAAAGCCGGTATACCAGCCAAAACCGAAACGGAACTCTATGGCCGTTACTACGTTTTTCTGGAGAACGATTGGGGCTCTGAGCTTGACGCCAACAAGATGCCCGGATGGGATGGCCGCTTTGGTTGGTGGAATTCGGCGGGCTACTGGCAAAACACCACCGGCAACGGAGGCTCTCGCCCCACCGGGCTGAAGGTGAGAAACCAGGCAGCCAACCGATGGGAATACGAAGGCGCGTCCATGCGGGGACACGGAGGCACACGCGCAAACGACGGCAACCCCTACGACGCGCTGTTTTGGATCGGGAGCTACATCTACCACCTGGACCAAGCAGGTGATTTTGGCGAGGGCATCCACTGGCCAGGAGTGGTCATCGGCAAAGGCCGCTGGTATTGCATTGAGCAGTACATCAAGATGAACTCCATCGCCGGACCGTTCGACGAGGCCGGCAACGGTGAGGCCCTCCATGACGGCCAGTACAAGGTTTGGGTCGATGGTGTTCAGGCCTATGAACGCAGCAATTTCCGCTGGCGCCGCCACCCCGAAATGGGCATCCAGGGCTTTTGGCTCAACTGGTACCACGGTGGCACGGCCGCAGCGCCCCGCACCATGCATTTTCGGATGGACTCGGTGGTCTTGGCGCGCGCCTACATCGGGCCACGCAAAGAAAGCGCTTAAGAGGAAAGTCCGCCAGGTAGCTAGGCGGCCAATGCCGCCACTTTCGCTATCAATAGCATAGCTGCCTGCGCATATTCTACGGGGGCTAGAGGCACTTTTCATTGTGAAATAGCCCCACCCGAGGAAGCACGGACCCATACGGCTCTCAGGCAAGAAGTGGAGACACCCGGGTTCGCAAATTGGAAAGCATGCGCAGGCCATAACGCGTGCGTGTCCGGTCCCACGGGGCGAAGCGCGGCAACTGCCAGGGATCGCTCAAGTGCCACGCGACTCCAGGCGTGGTGGAGAAGGCGGCGACAAACCCAGCCTCTTTGACCATGGCAACGTGCCTGCTGGAGTAGTCGATGCCGGGCTTTCCATTGGGGTAGGCAAAAAAGCAAACGGGCTCGCCCAACAAGGACTCCAGCACCGCCTTGCTGCCCGCGATCTCCCGCAGGCATTGCCCATCGCTCGCAGTCTGAAGAATGGGATGGGTACAGGTGTGTGCACCGATGTGCATGCCCGCATTTCGCAATTGCAACACCTGCTCCGAACGCATCATCAATGCCTCGGGCAGCCCCCCCTGGGCCATATCCACAAGTTGGTCAACGGTTTGTCGGCGCGTGTCGGGCGCAAGGTACTTGATTCGCCCCAGCAGTTGGTCGATGGCATCACGCTTTTGCGCCACCGTGTCGAGCCAGAACACGCCCAAGCCGAGCGCAAGCTCTCGCAGATCGAGCTCGCGTCGGTGGCAACACCGCACCGCCTCAATGACTGCGTCGTTCCACATGCATCCACCGTCCAGGAAGTCGGTCGAGATAAAAAAGGTAGCGTTTGCACCGTGGCGCCGCAAGATTGGCAAGGCATTGGTGACGTTGTCAGCGTAACCATCGTCAAAGGTAATGGCGGCAGCCCGTGCAGGCAGCGTCCCGCACTGAAGCTGCGTGACAGCCTGGTCCAGTGGCAAGAGATTGAACCACTGGCTTACCCAACCGAGCACCTCATCAAATCGCTCCACGTCAGGCTCGTGTGGAAAGATCGCATCGGGCTGTGACAGTACGCGGTGAAAAATGAGGACGGATAGGCATGCGTTGGGGCCAGTCGGCGACAAGGCCTGCGCAACACGTCTCAAGATCATGCGTTTATCCGCTGCGGTGTTGCCACCCGGACCTTGCTCGTGGGAGCCTCCCCATCCAATGCACCCTGGGTGTCAACATTCCAGCGTTTCTCTTCAAGCCAGCGCATCGACACCACCAGGATCACCAAAATGTTATAGGGCAAGTCGAAGTAGGCCAGGCTTAAAAACGCACCGCCGACCGCGTAACCCACCAGCGACACCTGGCACATTCCCGCCAAATGGTGTGCCCAAAGCGTGTCTGGCCGAAGCACCGCAACACTGCGAATCCGCCCAATAGTTCGAAATGCCAGCACCCAGATCAACAAAAACAAGAACAGTCCAATGTAGCCATGCTCACCCAGAACGGAAAAATAGATGCTGTGTGCCACCTTGATATCGGTGGGGTCGGGGGCGTATTGCGCAAATATTTCGGGGGTATAGATTTCAAAACCTCCGCCAGTCATGCGATTGTTTGCCAGCTTGGAGGTGACCCACCAGGCATTGATTCGGCCCATGGCGGACGCATCCTGTTCATAGTTCTGAATGGTGTTCATGCGGTCCTCCCATGAACTCGGCATGAAAGCCATGACAGCCATGGCCACCATGGCGACGGCCATACCCGTGGCAAACTTCCGGCTCGACCGCATCCACAACACCAGGCCCATGGCCGATAACGCCAAGAAGGCCCCGCGCGACTGCGTGCCGATGGCGGCGATCACCGACAGCAGCATCAATACGAGAAGGCCCTGCCGAATCCATCTGCGTGTGGCCACCATTCGCAAATAATTCATCAAGGGAATGGTCAGCACCATGGCCAGCGCAATTTCGTTATTCCCCTCGATAAACCCACCGGCCGGCCCCCAAACGCGCCCCGCCCCCCCGGTGGTGATGGTAAAAATGCCCCCTTTGAACCCGTAGAACCCAATGGACAAGACATTGATCCATATAAACCATTCAATGTGCTTGCGCTCACGCAAAGCGATCATCGCGATCAGTGTCATGAGCTGAATCTTCAAAATCTTGCTGAGCTGGGTCCACGAGGGCCCAGGGTTGATGGCAAAAATCGTCGTGATGCACATCCAGACCACGAACAAAGCCAAAACGACGACAGCCGGGGACAGCGGAAATTTGAAGCGGTCACGGTTGGCAAGCAAGGACACCAAGGCGGCGCATGCGGCAATGGCGGCAAACGGTGCCGACTGCGCAAATCCAAAAGCAAGTTTGTGCGGATTCATGATGCTCACCCAGGTCCACAGCAAAACGGCCACCCAGGTGTGCCGAATGGCAAACGGCAAAATTGCAAGAACCATGGACAGCACCAAGATGTCACGCATTGCTAGCCCCCCAGCTGGCGTCCGCAAAGGCCTTTACGCGGCTGGACACATACCGGTACTTGCCCGAGGGTTCCGCAGGAATTTCACCCACTTTTTCCACCTGAACGGCAACGGTTTCGCCCAGGCGCTTCTTGAAGTCATGCACGATCCGCGCCTCTGCGCTTGGGTCAAACGCAGAGCTTGCAACCACTTGGACAACGATTTGATCCAAAGACAGCTGCTCAATCCGAAAGCCCTCTACGCCCGGCAGGTCACGAACGGCATAAATCAGTGCCAGACCATGCATCACGGTTCCATCCTGGGCCACTACAAAATCTGTCGCTCGGCCTTGCACCTCACGCAGCACAGGCAAGCCACGGCCGCAAGCACAGTGGGCAGGGTCCAGCACCCCCCTGTCTCCCGTCCGGTAGCGAACAAACGGAAAATCTGCGGTAGCCATATGCGTTACCACAATTTCACCCGCCTCCCCTGCTTCTGTGGACTGCCCATTGGGCCGCACGGTTTCCACAATGATGTCTTCGGCACTGATGTGCAGGCTTCCCTGGGGGCACTGGTGTGCGATAAAACCGGCGTCGCGTGCCCCGTACCCATTGGCGACAGGGCATCCGAAGACTTCGCTGATGACTTGGCGCTGCGCGTCGTAAAGCCTCTCGGAGGTCACAAAGACAACCCGTATTCCGAGCCTGTGCAGTGCCATCTTCTTTTGGCGCGCATGTGCGGCGATGAGCGAAAGGCTGGAGGGGTAACCAAAAAGCATTTTGGGTTTTTTGGCTTGTATGACGGCGATAAACCGGTCCAGGTTGCGCAAGGACATGTCAAAAGCCGGCAGCAAATGGCTGCGCAACAACCCGTCGCGTAAACGGCGCAATCGGTCTTGCGCGCCCAGCTCAATAGGGCTTCCCCATACCACCAGCTCCGGGTCACCAATATCCACCCCCCACCACCGGGTGGCTCGCCACTTGGCCGCCACATCATGGCTTTTGCGCGCCTTGCTTATGTAAAAAACCAGCGGCTCACCAGAGGAGCCCCCGGTGTTGTAACGTGCCAACGGGCCATGGCAGTCCGCCATGAACTGATCTCCATGGGTCCGAATGTCCTGCTTGCTAAGGCACGGGAGCCGCCTCAAGTCAGCGGTAGACTGCACCTGATGGGGGGCAAACCCTTGTTTCTCAAAAAGTTGGCGGTAGTAGGGAACCCGCTCTCCGATATCCAACAAGAACGCACGCAAGCGCTCTGTGCGCAAGGCTTCAAGTTGGTCCGGCGACCACCATTGGCTCATCTCCAATTGTTGGCGCAATGCATGCGATGTGTGCCCCTTTAAGCGCTCATGCAAGGGGAAGATAAAGCTCGAACTGAGATGCGTGTAGAGACTCATTCTTTAAGCTCCCTTGCCAGGGCTCTGGGGTAGACGCTCAGCCATTGCGACTTCACGGTGGTCCAGCTGTATTTTTCAGCCTCAGCGAAACCCGCCTTTCTGAACCGGTTTGCCAAGGACGGGCTGTGCAAAATCTGGAGCACTTTTTGTGCGATCTGCACGTCATCGCCCACGGGCGCCAGCAAACCCGACACACCATCCTCCAGCATGTCCGGAATGCCCCCGGCGTTGGTGCTGACCACAGGAACGCCACTTGCAAACGCTTCAATGATGGAATTCGGCAGGTTGTCCACCACACTGGGGTTGATGGCGCAGTCGGCAGAGGCATACAAGGCCGGAATGCTGGCATTGTCAATGCGGCCCGAAAAGTGCACCGACGCCTCTAGCTGAAGTGTGGCGACAAGCGCCCGAAGCTTGGCCAGTTCGGAACCACTGCCCGCGATGGTCATTCTTGCGCCCGCAAAGGTTTTTTTGACCACCGAAAACGCACGAATCGCAGTCGGTATGTCGTAAATGGCTTCCAGGTTCCTGGTGACTATCACATGCGGTGAGTCTCCAAAGGATCGGGGCGCCCTGGGTACGAAGCGCGTAAGGTCGATGACGTTAGGAATCACTTCAGTGCACAAACCGTGCTTGGCAAAGACCCTTTGCAAAAACACGGAAGGTGTCACGAGGATGGCAGCCTGGGTCAGCAATTTCAATACAAACCCGGGAGCTTGTGCAAAGAATGCGTCTGCGCCACCTCCGTGGTAACTGATGATGAATGGAACAGCGCGAACCCGCGCAATAAGCACCGCGGGAGTGACAAACAAATGCCATGCCCAACCGGAGTTGGCTTTGACGTGCATGACGTGGACCCGCCCTGCCGCCGACCATAAATGGAACACATAAGGGATGAGCCGGAATCCGGCCCGCAACCAGGGGATACGCGCCACCCAAGGCGGCTGGTAGGGCGCATTGGTACGCACCAATTCCACATCGACACCTTCCGCGGTGAGTAATCCGATAAATTGTTCGGTTTGATTCGCCATGCCTCCCGATGGCGGTGGCAAAGACCCGACCAGGCCTACACGGGGAAAGGTGCCAGCTTCCACGGTGCACTCAGCCTTGGGACACCGCTGGTTTCTGAATACTCCGCGCCCGCATCCACATGATCAAACACAGCAGTGCCCCCAGCATCGACACCAATCCAAGCCACCCCACAAGCAACAGATGCATACGAACGCGCCACAACGCTTCGGCCTGCCCGCGATTGCCTTCGTCCACCATCAGCCGCACATGGGGATAGACACCTATGGCAATGGCTTCCAGCTGCTCCATGGAACGGGAGAAATGCCCCAAATTCCGGGCGCGTAACGCCAGGTCATAGGAGAAAACGTTGTTGCCCCAAATCATGTACCACTCAGCGAGGCCTTGCCGGTACCAGGCCCACAGTTTGTCCTCGTGTTCGTAGCCAGGCCTGGCGCCTGGACTGAGCAGTGCTGTGTGGATGGACTGCGGCGCAGCAAGCACCGCTTGGCGAAAGTCAGCAGCAGAGATGGGAATTCCATCCGGTCCATGAAAATAGAAATTGTTAAAAATATCGACCAACTGCCAACGTTGGAGTTGTCGGTTCCAGATTTCTGGCCAGATGTGCCCATGCCCTCCAAAACCATCAAAAGAAAACGCCCAAGCTCGCACCGGAATACCCGCTGCGATGGCGAATGCCATAAAGACCCGCGTGAAGTCGCCACAATACCCGGTACCCTCCTTGAGGATGCGCTGGTAGGTATCGCGAAGGTTGGACTGAATGGGCGACCCCACCAGCTGCGGATTGCTCAGCAAATGCTGGCTGATCATTAGCACCTTGTCCCAATCTGAAGGCATTGAAGCCAGCCCAAGCTGCTTCGCAGCTTCCACGAACATGGGATCAACGGCCCCCCGCTCCTGCATGAAGTCTTCTGGAACCGCACTGGGGGTCCAATCAAAACGGTGACCCTCTGTATCGACCAAGAGCAACGCATTGCGCATGCGGACGACTTCGGTAGAACTGCGCAAATAGGGCCCAAGCGACAACAGACAAAGAAGCAAAACAGCGAGGCAGCCCCAAAACCCGTTTCGCCAACGCAGGGCTGAGTTCCTGCTGTGTTTTTGCGCTACCAGCATAAGCCTTCCACCTTGGCCCGTATCGAAGCACGGTTGGGGAGGTTGACCAAGTCCAGCAGAATCTGGTCTGACCGGCAGCGGCTGGAAAGCCGATCCAATACCGCTTGTCCGGCCAGGCCAACCACCAACACTTCGGACGTCTCAATGACGCTGTCCACATCGGCTTGCAACATTTTTCCAATGTGCGGAAGATGCTTCTCAATAAAGCTGCGATTGGAGCCCAGTAACTGGGCCAAATGCACCTCGGGATCGTAGATGGACAGCCATTTGCCTTTACCGATCAGCTGCTCGGCCAGCGTGACCAAGGGACTCTCACGCAGGTCATCGGTCCCGGTCTTGAACGACAGCCCGATAAAACCGATCTTGCGCATGCCAGTGTCCAACAGCTTGTGCATTGCAAGATCCAAGTGGTTGCGGTTGGAGGGAATGATGGCCGCCAGCATCGGAATCTCCACGTCATGCATTTTGGCCAGGTAGGCGGTGGCCCTCAGGTCCTTGGGCAGGCACGAACCACCGAACGCAAAACCGGGTTTGAGATATGCGCGAGATATATTGAGTTGTGTGTCATGGCACAACAGGTCCATCACCTCAAAAGCATTCACGCCGAGAGCGTCACAAAGACGCGCTGTTTCATTGGCAAAGGTAATCTTGAGCGCGTGAAAATTATTGCAGCTGTATTTCATCATCTCGGCAGAACGCACCGAGGTTTCTACAAACCTGCAGGGCAAATGCCCAAAGAGCGAGCGCAGACGCTCAACGGGATAGGCATGGTTCGCACCCACCACGGTGAGCGGTGGCTTGTCGTAGTCCCGAATGGAAGTGCCCTCGCGCAAAAATTCTGGCTGGAAGCAAAGAAAGAAATCTCTGCCATCTTTCTTCCCAGATTTCGCCTCAATGATGGGCCGCAAGACCTCCTCCACGGTTCCAGGAACCAGTGTTGATCGAAAAACGACCACGTGCGGCTCTCGCTTTTCGCCCAGCGCCATACCCATTTCCTCGGCAAGCCGAAGGATTGCACCTTGGTCCTGGCTGCCATTGGCTGCCGACGGTGTGCCGACACAAACGATTGAAATTTCACCCGCAAGCACGGCACTCCGTGCATGGGTGGTTACTGTTACCTTGCCCTTGGCTGCAACGGTTGCCATCAGATCCACCATGCCTTCTTCGACTACGGGCGTTTTGCCAGCCCCAATCAATTCAAGCTTCGTGCGATCGATGTCTACGCCAATGACCTCATGCCCATCGCGTGCCAAACAGGCCAGCGACACCGCCCCGACATAGCCCAACCCGAAAATGGCGATTTTCATGCGGGTACGCCTTTGGTTTTTTTTGAAAAATTCCGGATACCTCGGTCAATGAGTTCTTCCATGCGCACCATGGAACTCCGCCACGCATGGTGGCTTAGCATGCGCATTCGTCCGGCTGCAGCAAGGCGCGCGCGTTCGGCCGGTCTGCTGACAATGTCCAAAATGGCCTGCGCATAGGCTTGCGGTGTATCGGCAACCGCAAAATGCACCATCGGCTCGGCATCCACACCACCGGCAGCAGATGAGCTTGTCACGACAGGAACGCCCATGGCCATGGCCTCCAGAATCTTGTTTTGCGTACCTCGGGCAATGTTGAGCGGTGCCACCATCAAAGCCGACTGCCGAAGAAAGGGGCGAACATCCGCCACGGAACCGGTAACGGTCACCCCTTCCAGCGCACCAAGTTTGCGCACGGCGGCGGTCGGATTGGCCCCCACAATCACCAGCGTCAAGCTCGGGCGATGCGCCTTGAGCAAAGGCCACACATGTGTGCAAAATCGGGCCATACACTCCTGGTTGGGGTAGTAATCCATACGCCCAACAAAGCTGATGGTGTCTGCGTCATACGGTGCATCGACAGGACAGAAAAACTCTGCATCCACCCCGTTAGGGAACCAGTCGGTATCGGCACCGACCCCATATCCATCCAGGGTCTCCCATTCGGCCCGGGTCGTCGCAGTGCACAAGTCAAAACGCTTTGCTAGACGTTTTTCCGCTGCAAGCAGCTTGCGCCCTTCCAGCAGGTACCCCAGGGACAAGGGAAATGGTTGGTAGTTGGCGTATTCAAACCATTTGTGGGAATCCATGTCGCCAAAGTCGAGGATTTTCGGAACATCCTGCACATGTTCTACGTATTGGGCCACGGAGGAACAATGGACAAAAATGAGATCCCACGTCTTGGAAAGCAGCAAATCCTGTACCCGCTGGGCGAGTTCTGGGGAATAAAAGAACCCCATGGACGAAGGGGTCTGCAGCGGAAGTCGAACGATCATCCGTGCGACTTGCACCCACTCTTTGACATGGCCCATTTCGTGACTTGCACAATAGGGTGCAATGCCTTTGCCCTCCAGTGCTTCTTCTGCAGACCGCGCCAAGGAACCCACCGTCACGTGATGCCCGATGGATGACAGATGTCGAATCATGTTGAAAGGGCGGATTTTTCCTCCGCGTTTGGGCGGAAAAGGGAAGCGGTGGCAAAGGTAGAGGATGTTCATGCAAGGTAGCTCTTAAGCTCTCCCGCGACATCCCCGGGATCCCGACGGTCAAGATAAATTCGACTCCACACTTCCAAGTTGACCAGGGCCAGCAATGGGTCTGTTCCGTCGATGCGATTGGCTTCATGATCCGCCACCAGTTTGTCAATCGCAGTCTGCCGGAACAGTCCTCTGCGTTGAACCGTCTCTGGTGCAAGCAAGTGGCGCAGCAATGGGGCAAGCTCTTTCTTCAACCAGGTGCCCATAGGGGTACCGAATCCCCTCTTCTTCCTATTCAAAACATCCTGAGGAAGCAGCTCACGAAGGGACTCTTTCAGAACATGCTTGAGTCGGCCCCGGCGAACTTTGATCGCAGCAGGTATGGAGGCCGCCAATTCAACCAAGCGGTGGTCTAGAAACGGCACGCGACATTCAAGCGACGCCGCCATACTCATTTTGTCGGTCAACATCAGCAAATCGTCTGGTAGCTGTGTTTCCGCATCCACGGCCAACATGCGATTCATGGCGTCTTGACTTTGGGCGCTCGCAAAGGCCAGACCGATCGGATCCGCCGTCGATTTTTCAGGGTTCATCAATAGGTCGGCCACCGCTTGCCGATCCAGTACCTGAAGGTAGCTGCGATACCGGTCATCAGCCGCCATTTCGGCCGATGTGAGAAAGCCTTTGGCCAACCGCACGGTATTGAGAAGCCCCGAGTGGCGGTCGCTCGGAAGGTACCCACTGAGGGATGCCGTAGAACGTCTCAGCCACTGCGGAAGACGGTGGTACTGCTGGACATAGTGGTCCCCCAGGTAACGGCGATAGCCCCCAAAGAGCTCGTCACCCCCAACACCAGAGAGGATGACCTTGACGTCCTGTCGGGCAAATTCAGACACCAGGAATGTGGTGATGAAAGCGGTGTCCGAAAGGGGCTCATCCATGTGCCACAACAGCTTGGGCAACAGTGAAACAACATCCGGTTGAACCACAATCTCCCGATGCTGGGTACCAAAGAGCGCGGCCACGCGACGTGCGTAAGGCAACTCGTTGTACAGCGCTTCCGCGGCGCTACCAGAAAATCCAATGGCGTAAGTTCGGATGGGCTCGTGTGAATGCTTTGCCATGAAGCCCACCACGGCACTGGAATCCACGCCACCAGAAAGAAACGCACCAATGGGGACGTCACTGACCATCTGCATGCGCACAGACGCTTCCATTTGCACACGAACACGGTCAATCCACTCACGTTCGGATGCGCCCCTGTCCACCAGGATCGGAAGGTTCCAATAACGCCACTCACGCACGGTGTTGTCCTCCACCGAGAGAAGCGTGGCCGGAGGCAACTTGCGTATCTCTTCGAAGATGCATTCAGGTGCGGCAACATACCCCAAATGCATATAGCTTGCCACCGCAGCGTGGCTCAGCTGGGCGTTCACACCAGGCAACGCCAGCAGTGCTTTGGCCTCGGTGGCAAACGCCAGGCGTTCTTTGTTCTGCATCAGGTACAGAGGTTTCACGCCCAGGCGGTCGCGCCCAATCAGCAATCTGTGCCGACGTGCATCCCACAAGGCAAAGTCAAACATTCCATTGAGACGCAGTACAAAATCATCGCCCTCGGCGTCATAGAGATGCAACAGCACTTCACTGTCAGAACCTGTTGTGAATGGATAGCCTTTGGACTGCAGTTCAGCGCGTAACTCCCGGTAGTTGTAGATTTCTCCGTTGCAAACGACCCAGAGCGTCTGCTCTCGATTGGACAAGGGTTGGTGGCCCCCCTCCAGATCGATGATGGACAACCGTCGCATGGCGATTCCACATGGACCGCTGATGTGCATCCCCTCATCGTCAGGCCCCCGATGCCGGGTGACATGCCCCATGGCCGACAGCTCCTCGGGGGCGACCGCATGCCCGTCAAACCGATAAATTCCATGAATGCCACACACGATAGAAAGTGACCTCAAATTTGTATAAATTGAGTGTGCTTGTACCGGTGCAAGGCACGTTGATAAACGTCACGGTATTTCGCTACGCTGGTGGTCCAGGTGCGCTCCAACTCCACAAATCGACGGGCCTGTGCACGAATGCGTGGCCACGCACTGCGCTGGGCTAGTACTTGATCAATCGCGTTTCCAAGTGCGGCGGCATCGCCCGCGCGAAATAGAAAACCCGTTTCGCCGTGGCGAATTAATTCACGATGCCCCCCCACATCGGATGCCACCAACATACTTCCTTGCGCCATGGCCTCCAATGGCTTCAAAGGCGTGACCAGTTCTGTCAGTCGTATCGGCAATCGGGGATATGCCAATACATCCATGAGTCCGTAGTAGCGCTGCACATCGCCATGGGCGATCCGCCCCGCAAAAATAACCCGTTCTCCCAATCCCATCGCCACGGCCTGGGCCTTGAGATGGGCCTCTTGCGGCCCTTCTCCCACCAGAAGCACATGCAAATTCGGATGCTTTGGGAGCAAGCGCTGTGCCGCATCCAAAAGGAGATGCAGGCCCTCATAGCCGTAGAAGGATCCGACAAATCCGATCACCGTAGCGCCTGTAAGTCCAAGCTGCTGACGCAGGCCCAAGTCCGCGTCTGCTCCGAACTTGAAAACAGTGACATCTACCGCATTCGGGACCACCGTGATCCGATCATTCGGAATTCCCCGGAGATGAATATCGCTGCGAAGTCCCTCACAAATGGTCGTAACTTGGTCGGCTTGGCGAAGGGCGAAACTCTCCATTGCCCTGGACAAACGGTAGCGCAGACTCCCCTCCACCGTGGTGCCATGATCGACGGCGGCATCTTCCCAAGAGGCACGCATTTCATACACAACCGGCACCCGGTAGCGCCTGCCAACCCACAGGCTTGGCAATGCATTCAGTACCGGTGAATGCGCATGTATGACATCCGGCTTCGTCTCACGAACAAGCTCGGCAAGCCGGTGTTGCGTGAGGCGCATTTGAGCCACTAAACCCGCACCCCGAACGCTCGGAGTGCGGTGGAACGTGATTCCATTGACGTGCTCTTCCAAAGCAGACGTAGGGCCTTGTTTTGGGGTTGTTAGATGGTAGGTTTTCCAGCCAAGCTTGCGCTGCTCGTGCAGTATGGACAGGGTTCGAAAGGAATACCCGCTGTGCAACGGGATCGAGTGGTCCAGCACGTGCAAAATGCGCAGGCTCATGTTTTCACCATCGTCTGTTCCATATCATGGCGATCCACCACTTGCCGCAAAAAGGACTCAAACATCATGAGCGTCCAAAGCGGCGCACTGTAATCGCGAGCGCCGGACTGGTGTGCATCAATCAAATGCCTAAGATACGTCGTGTCGAACCAGCCGGTGGACGCCAACCGCTCCCCCAAAACCGCATCACGCATACGCTGCTTTAAAGGACCACGGAACCAACGCGCCAGCGGCACAGAAAATCCCATTTTTGGCCTGTACAACACGTCATGGGGCAAGTAGGACTCCATGGATTTTTTCAACAGGTACTTTCCTTCCTGTCCACGGACTTTGAAACTGGATGGAAGCGTAGCAAGCCACTCCACCAATTCATGGTCCATCAGGGGCTCCCGCACTTCCAAAGAATGCGCCATGCTGGCGCGGTCCACCTTGGTGTTGATATCGCCGACCAAATAGGTTTTGAGGTCCAGGTATTGAATCAGGGCCAAGGGGTCGTCTGTGGCGGCTTGATTCGCGTGTCGAATGAATACCTCTTGTGCGTTGTACCCTGCCAGCTCATTTTTAAAGCGTTGGCTGAACAGTGCATGCCGCATGGGGCTGCGCAAAATGGACACGGACTCAAAATAGGACTCCACCGAATTGCGTGCCAAACCCTCCAGTGTGGTCTTGGCACGAAATACACGCGGCGCCCAATCCGCTTTGGGATAGATTCGGCCCAACAGCCCAAAAACAGGCCTGCGCACTGCCATTGGCAATGCAGAGCGCATCCGATCTTCCATCAAATGGACACGGTAGCGCCGGTAGCCACCCAATGATTCGTCACCACCGTCGCCCGACAGCGCAACAGTCACGTGCTTGCGCGCCAGCTGGCAGACCCGGTAGGTCGGTATGGCCGAACTGTCGGCAAATGGTTCATCGTACAGACGAGCCAGTGTGTCGATAAGGTCAAAGTCATCACTTCTGACGACTTCAAGACGGTGCCTGGTGCTGTAACGGTCCGCCACCTTTTGCGCAAACGCAGATTCGTTGAACATGGGGTCATCAAAACCAATCGAGCAAGTGTTGACCGGCTCTGGCGACAAGCCGGCCATAACGGCTACCACCGCACTGCTATCAACGCCACCGGAGAGGAAGGCGCCCAAGGGAACTTCCGAGACCATGCGCAAACGGACGGATTCGCGCAGACGCCGCACGAGTTCGGCATGGGCATCCACCTCAGAAAGTGTGTTTTTCAAACTGAAGCAAATGTCCCAGTACGCCACGGGCTGGGCCAAAGGCTGTCCCCGGTAGACGGTAAGGGTGTGGGCCGGCGGCAACTTTCTAGCCTGTTTGAAAATGGTCCTCGGTTCCGCCACATAGCCCAATGCAAAATACTGCTCGACCGCCTGGGGGTCCATCTCCCGGCAAAGACCACCGTGCGCCAAAATGGACTTGAGTTCAGATCCAAAAAGCAGGGTTCCATCCCCCACAAGCGCGTAATAGAGTGGCTTAACACCCAGTCTGTCCCGCGCCAAAAAAAATGCTTGCTGATTACGGTCCCACAGCGCAAAAGCAAACATGCCCCGAAAGTGCTTGACACAATCTGCGCCCCAGGATTCCCATGCATGAACGATCACTTCCGTGTCACTCTGGGTGTGAAAAACGTGGCCCAGCGCCCGCAGTTCTCGGATGAGTTGGCGGTAGTTATAAATTTCACCGTTAAAAACCACCACCACCGAGCCATCTTCATTGAACAGGGGTTGCTGCCCGGTGGCAATGTCAATAATGGACAGCCGTCGATGACCCAGGCCAAGTCCTGGCTCCATATGCAAGCTGCCTTCGTCAGGGCCGCGATGCTGTTGCGCGTCGTTCATGCCTTGCAACTGCCGTTCATTGATTGCACAGGTACCGTTCAATTCAAAAATTCCGGTGATTCCACACATGGCAGTCCTAAAGAGTCAGGTAAAGGTTTTGGTAAGCCGCCACCATGGTCTGCAAGCTGAAATGGCGTACCACGCGCTGGCGGGCTGCCGCTCCGTGCGCGAAACACAGGGCCGGGCTGGCCACGTAGCACGCCATCACTTCGGCAAGTTTGTGGATGTCCCCTGGATCAAAGGTGTCACCTGTGACGCCGGCTTCAAGCAGTTCAACATTCCCCCCCACCGCCGTCGCGAGCACAGGAAGACCTGTCGCCATGGCTTCGAGAAGCGTGTTCGATATACCCTCATTCAACGAGGGCAATACAAACAAATCCATCGCTTGCAGCAAATCAGCGACGTCATTGCGTGCCCCAGGGAACCAGACACGGTCCCCAATGCCTAAGTCCACCGCCATATCTTTGAGTTTGGCAAGCATGGGGCCATCCCCCACCAGCACCAGGTGCACGCGTAAGCGCCAACCATGGCATCTGCGCACCAAATCGGCCATGGCGTGCAACAGTGTTGCTTGGTCCTTGATCGGATCCACACGACCAACGGTACCAATAACAAACGAATGTCTCCCCCGAAACGCAGCTGGCAGCAATTCATCTCGGCGGTCTTGCAGTGGCATGAACCGCGTGGTGTCCACGCCGTTGCAAATTTGTGTCACCTTGCCTGGTGTCAGGCCAAACTCTTCGACGTACAGTGCATGCAACTGATTTGACACCGCTACATAGTGATTAACGAAGGGGGTATGCAAGCGACGCAATAGCGCTGGCTTTCTGGCTTTTCCATCCAAATTATTGACGTCAAATCCATGCTCGCTATGCAGCGTGGCAATGCCCAGGAGCCGCGCTGGAAGCAATGCGTCCAGCCCGGACAGATTTCTGCTGTGCACTATGTCGGGCCGCAGCCACCGCAAGAGCCAAAACAGACGCCAACGCAGCCGCAGCGCCCCAATTTTTGACCGATGCATTGAATAGACTGCGACGGTAGGGTCTCGTATGCGATTGCGGAAGGCGGAAAAATCCTCGATGCATACAACAGCGTGCCTGAAACGGTCTCTTGGCAACTGATTGATCAAATTCACCAGCCCGTTCTCAAGCCCGCCAATCGCCAGTTGATGGATCACATGCACAACGAAGATCCGATGTGGGCGGTCCATGCCAGTCAGAGGCGCCACACACGGTACCCAGCATCCTCAAAAACCTTCGCATCAAAACGGGCCTTGACATCAATGAACGCACCACCGCGAACCAGCTTTCTGCCAAAGTCCTCCACGGTCATCATGGCGTACTCTTCGTGTGCGACTGCAGCAATGATCGCATCGGCCCGCGGCAATTCCGTCCACGACAACAAGGGAACGCCATATTCATGCATTGCCTCAATCGACTCCGCGCGTGGGTCAGACACAAACACGTCCACACCATAGGCTTTAAGCTCGTTGATGATGTCAACGACTTTGGAATTTCTCAGGTCGCTGCAATTCTCCTTGAAGGTAAGGCCTAACACATTCACCTTGGCGCCCTTGATGTAGCTCCCTGAAGCGATCATGTATTTGATAGTTTGTTCCGCAATAAATTTACCCATACCGTCATTGATACGACGTCCAGCCAATATGACCTGGGGGTTGTATCCCAGCATTTCGGCTTTGTGGGTCAAGTAATAGGGATCAACACCTATGCAATGGCCGCCCACCAAGCCCGGTTTGAAATTCAGAAAATTCCATTTGGTTCCGGCCGCCTCTAACACTTCCGTCGTGTCAATTCCTATCTTGTCGAAAATAATCGATAACTCGTTCATCAAGGAAATATTCAAATCACGCTGGGTGTTTTCAATCACCTTGGCAGCCTCTGCAGCTTTGATGCTTGAGGCACGGTGCACACCTGGAAGAATAATGGCGCTATAGAGTTGCGCGACCTGGTCCAACGTGGAGGGGGTATCACCTGACACAATTTTTACAATTTTTGTGAGCGTGTGCTCCTTATCACCTGGATTAATGCGTTCAGGCGAATACCCCACAAAGAAATCTTGCTTCCACTTCAAACCAGACTCCCGTTCCAGGACAGGGATACAAACTTCTTCGGTTGCCCCTGGATAAACCGTGGATTCATAAACAACGATGGCGCCCTTTTTCATATGGCGCCCCACACTGGTGCTGGCGCCGATAAGGGGACGAAAGTCAGGGATATGCGCGTTATCAACAGGCGTTGGAACAGCTACGATGATGACATCGGCCTCAGCCAAAATTTGGGGGTCAGCGGTGAATATGGCATGTGGAGAAGCCCGCATTTCATCGTCTGACAATTCACGAGAAGGATCAACACCCCGAACACATGACGCGACTTTGGATAGCGCAATATCAAACCCAATGGTTCGGAAATGTTTTCCAAATTCAACGACCAGTGGCAAACCCACGTAACCCAAGCCAATCACTGCAACTACGGTCATAATAAAACCTCCTTGGCATTTGCATTTTCAGGAGCGCTCAAGTCAATTGCGATTACTTGCTCTCAATAAAAATTCATTGATGGTTGCGTAGCCATCGGACAAAAACGACTCCAGTTTTACGTCCCCCTCTGCGCCTCTGCCCTTTGGCGTGTACACCACAATGACGGCAGAATCATCTCCGCGCCCCATCAGCCGGTAAATTGCACCGTAAACCCTGGCGAGATAATCACTCGCGGTTAAGGTTCCATTGATCCAATAGATTTTCCAAACCAACAAATTCGCCGTCAAATCTGACTCCGTAAGAGACGCACCGCGCAATTCGGTGGCGTGCACTGCATGAAGGTCGTGCGCAAAGGCGATGACTCTTTCGCCACTGGAGGCCAATGCCCAGCGAGGGTCATGTCTAACCACCAATACATTGTCTGACGCCACCAATTTGTGCTTGTAGTCCTGTTTTCGATAGAACCCAATATAGAGGCCTACCGTCTGCCCTTGATGAACATAACTTGCATGGATTTTTTCAGTTGAATTTTGATATGCCGGCGTGAAATCAAACGCAGTCGGACGCGCTATTTTCCAGTGCGACCCTATTGTTGTTGGCTCCGTTAAAGGGACCACAGCGGTGCTGGGGCTTCGATCAATGAACCACAACGCAATATGGGGCAGTGCAACCAACACCGCAAAAATTGCCGTCGCCCCCCAAAGCTTGACCACTGTTGCCGCATTTTTTACCATAAAGAATTCTGGCTCCGTAGAGAAGATGACCAACTGTTCAGGTTCGGACCAGTGTGCTCCGATAGCAAACATCAAAAAAATGACGACACCAAAAAATATCCACCCGTAAATCAAATGATCAACCCCAACCGCAATGGTGTTGCCAGACAGATGCCCCAACATGACGATCATGTAGGCACGAATCCAATTTGCAAGCAATGGCACAAATACAGAAACCAACACGAACATGGCACGACGCTTTACAGACCGGTAATTCAGATAGGCAAATATGCTTCCGACTGTGAGTGAAGCGATGAGGTATCGCACTCCGCTGCACGCCTCAACCACTGACCAGTTGCCCGATGGAATAACGAAATTGAGCCCCTCTCGGTAAACTGGAACACCGCTCAACCGCAATCCAATGACCGTAAAGTCTGCGGTCCATTCCATTAATTTCGGCAAAAGAAACTCACCCAAAGGGACGGAAAAAAACATAAATCCCAGCGGAAACACGATTATTCGTGCGATGGAGCCGCCCAATACGCAAGGAACTGCAAGCACAAGTAGCGCGACAAAAGTCAACTGGGTCAGCGAATTGGTAAACGCCAGTTCACCCAGTGCCCAAGCCAAACCTGCGAATGCAACGATGGGCAGGGCCGGAATCAACGGATCAGGCATATGGGACGCAATTGACAAACGCTTTCGCCACACCAGCCAGAACACAATGGGAATCACCAAAAACCCATGCATAAAGGTCTCAGACCGAGACCAAATCACAACCATGGAAGTAGCCGAATCACGGTACAACAGCGCAATCCACGCCAGCGAAAGCACCAGCGCAATCAATGCATGTCGCCACCGATTCTCCAAAATATTCGGTATGGGAAAATCAACCGCGGAAGCACTCATCCGAGATTTCTCACAATGAAAGGACCCAACCAGTTTGCCAAGCCAAGAGGCAAGCGCTTCCATGTAGAAATCAGCAGCTTGTATTTTGAATTGGAGGGATTGTTTTGCGGAATGGCCTTGCGCTTGTACAGGCAATATTCGTAATGCAAGGGCGTAGGATCGAAACCCCAATTTCTTTTAAATGCATAGGAACCGCTGCCCAACTTGCTTCTGCCAAAATCAAATACTTTGACGCCACGTTCGCTTGCACAACGCATCAACTCCCAGTATTTGAAATCGTTGGCTGCCATTTCCCGTGCCGACGCAATATCGCCCGCGTAATAGGGCAAAATTTCATCACGAAAATAGAAACTCAACACACTGCTGAGGGCGCGGCCTTCTGAAGTTGTCACGGTAAGAATTTCACAATCGTCGCCGAACTCAGCCAACAAAGCATTGAAGTAGCGCTTTGGCAAGGCAGGGGTTCCATGCCGATGAACATTGTCAGCATAGAGCGCAAAAAACCGTTCAGCGTCCCGGTCAATTTGCCCCTTTAGGCCCATTTTCATACCCTTGCGTACCATAGCCCTCTGCTTGCGGGGAATGGCCAACATGATGGCCTCGTCATTGGACAGCAACTTTTTTCGAAAGGTGTAGTACAAACTTTGCACAGGCCAGTCCGCATGGCGCGGATTTATATTGCGCCATTCAAGATGCTCGACATCCAAGTGTTTTGCAATGCGTTGCGCCTCCAGTTCCAGGAGCTCTTCAACGTGCGGCCCCATGGAAACCACCCCGCCATAAACAGCAAATGGAAGTCCCACCAAAGAGCTGCCAAACAGCCAGCTATCGACATGCCCCAAAGGCAATATTCCCTGAATGCATCCATTCAACTCTGCATACAAAAAATAGGTGTCATGCTGAAAAGTACCGCGCACAATTTTTTGCCACCCTGCGCGATGAAAGAACGTTGCATCTGGGTGCGACATGACGAACTCGTCCCAACGCACAGCGGTGGCTGCATCATTTGGCAACAATCGCCGGATAGTCAAAGCCGAATGTTCAGACGACTGAAGCATGCTGATTGGGCCTATTGGGAAAAACTTCGTCCATACGCCCCCATTTGAAATCGCCCAAAAGCCGGTTCAAACGCTCCGGCATGCGCTCAATATTCAGATAGTGCCGAAACTGCGTTTTTCTGCTGATGCCTTCAATGCGGGGTTGTCCAGCATCTATTTCCCATGGATGAAAATAGAAAATTCCAGATTCGCCATCGCTCAAGTTCACGTGATTGAGCATCCAGCGAAATGTTGCATAGGGAAGCAATCGAAAGTAACCGCCCCCGCTGGACGGGAAATTGCGGTTCAAAATCCGCAGTGTCGTCATCGGAATTTCCATCAAGCCTGGACGCACCTCGTGGGCAAACCGCGGCGACTTCGGCATGCCATAGTGGTCGTGGTGAATAGGATAAATGCTGGAGCTGTAGCGATAACCCGCACGTACCATGCAATCAAATGCCCAAAGATTTCTTTCTCCAATAGAGAAGCTGGGAGCCCGGTAGCCATACACCCCATTGCCTGCCAAATCCTCCAGCAGAATCTTTGCTAACTGAATGTCTGCAAAAAAAGCGTCTGCTGTCTGATCACTCGCACGCTCATGACCGTAACCATGGCTGGCCAGCTCATGGCCTTCCTTGACAATATTTCTGACCAACTGTGGATAACGCTCCGCAATCCATCCCAGAGTAAAGAAAGTCGCTTTGATATCCCTTTCTGCAAGCATTTCAAGTATGCGATCCACATTGCGTTCGATATGGCACGTTCGCGTATTCCACTCTGATCTGGCAATATGAGGAGCAAATGCGGAGACTTGAAAATAGTCTTCAACATCAATCGTTAGCGCGTTGACGATGTTTGAAACTGTCATGTCAGTTTTCTATTGAAGGGCTGTTCTCGAAGGCATCGCAGCCACCTTCGTATGCAGCCATTGGTACAAATCCGCCACAATTCGTTCGGCAGCATGTCCATCCCACAACTCTGGAATCCGGCCTCGCTTGCCTTTGCCAAGCAGAATTTCTTTCACTGCGCCACAAATGGCATCCCGATTGCGCCCCACCAAAGTGTTGGTGCCCTGCTCAACGGTGATGGGACGTTCGGTGCTGTCGCGCAGGGTCAGACAAGGTACCCCCAGTGCGGTAGTTTCTTCTTGAAGCCCGCCAGAATCGGTCAGTACCAGTGACGCACCAGCCAAGAACCCCAGCATTTCAAGATATCCCTGGGCTGGCAACATGGCAATGCGCGTGGGATCTATCAATGGCATCAAACCAAAGCGCTCGATATTGCTGCGTGTACGGGGATGTACCGGAAACACCAAGGGAATGCTGGCGGACACCTCACACAGTACCTCCAATAGAGCCCGTAAAGTCTCGGGATGGTCCACATTAGAGGGGCGGTGCAGTGTGACAACACCGTATCCCAGTGGGCCACTCACCAGTGCCGAGTCAACATGCAAAGTGTTCAGTGTTTCCTTTACGCACCGGGCATTGGCCATACCAAACATCACGGAATCAATCATGACATTGCCCACAAAACATACTCGGTCCAAAAGTATGCCCTCTTGGCGAAGATTTTCTTCTGCCATGCGCTCTGTATAGTAAAGTCGATCAGAAATTTGGTCCGTCAGCACGCGGTTGATTTCTTCGGGCATAGCTCTGTCATGGCTACGTAATCCAGCTTCAATATGAACCGCTGGGATATTTTTTTTTGCAGCAACCAAAGTGCAAGCCAACGTTGAGTTCACATCCCCAACAACGATGACGCAGGAAGGTTTATGTGCATCAAGAACCGGCTCAAACTTGCGCATAATGTCCGCGGTTTGAACAGCATGTGTACCCGATCCAACCTCAAGATTAATATCCGGCTGCGGAAGGTTCAGCGCCTCGAATAAACAATCACACATATCTCTGTCGTAGTGTTGTCCCGTATGCACCAGCACCGCCGGAAGCGGCGGAAAATGCGCCGACATGGCCCGCAGAACCGGGGCCATTTTCATAAAATTTGGGCGAGCGCCTACCACGCAGATGATGGGGCTTATTTCAAAAAATGGCACCTCTGCACACGCCAGAATTGTCATTCCATCTTCTCCTGACTCGGCCTGGTCGCAGCTGCAATTAATTTTTGCAGCATGACCAAAATTTCGAGGCTGATTCTTTCCAGGCGCAAAACGCTACCTTCCAAACGCCTAAGGCGTCCGTCGTATTGCTCAGCACCCAGTTCATCAATATGGCGGGTGATCGCGTTCGCCAAACCCGGTGCCACTTGCAGCTTGGAGAGGTTGAGACAAGCGGCCTGCACCCCTCCCCCCTCCTGCAGGCCAGGACCCTGGCACTCTGCCTTTCCATTCACTCCCGACGCGGCGGGTTCCGCTGACTCCGTGCGAATTTCACTGACAACCTCATTTACCTCGGCAAGACCAATTGCATCCTTGTTGCCCAAAAAACCCAGCAGCAGCAATCGATCACAAATCAGGTTCACTCGACGAGGGATTCCTCCTGAAGCGAGGAAAATGGCCTCAAAGGCGGTGGCCTCAAAGGCGGATCGTCCCGACGCCCCGGCGCAATGCAAACGGTGTTCTATATAGTCCTGCGTTTCTTGCGCGTCCAAGGGTCCAATATGGCAAGTTGCAGTCACCCTTTGTCGAAGCTGTTGCATGGTAGGGCTCTGCAAGATAGCGCGGAATTCCGGCTGCCCCACCAAAAAGGTCTGCAATAAAGCTTGCTGCCCGAGCTGAAAGTTGGACAGCATACGCAATTCTTCTACAGCCCTGGGTGTGAGGTTTTGGGCTTCGTCGACAATCAACAGGCAGCGTTTACCTTGGCTGGTCTGGCTGATGAGGTACGCCTCCAAAGACATGAGCAGATCAGATTTTGAGACATCCTTAACCCGCACTCCAAAGGCAGCACCTACCAATCTCAAGGTGTCTTCTGCATCCAGTTGCGTGGTTACCAAATTGGCGGATACCACCTTATTGGGGTCCAAACTGGCCAAGAGGCCGCGCACTATGGTTGTCTTACCGGCGCCCACTTCCCCTGTAATAACAATGAAACCTTCATTGCGATGCACACCGTATTCCAAGTAAGCCTTGGCCCGACGGTGCTGCTTGCTTCCGAAATAGAAACTAGGGTCTGGATTCAGCTGAAATGGCTTGCTGCTCAATCCGTAGTAGGCTTCATACATAGATCAAAACTGCATAATCAAATTGAAAAAAAGCGCGGATTCGTCGTAGGGAGACGCGCTGCTGAACACGGAGCGACGGACACCCGCTGAAGCTGTCGCATATCGACCCACCTTGCCCGTCAAGTTGATATTTATGAGATACAAGGTCGCGTCTTGTAGGCCCGGAAGATCCAATGTTCTTTGCTGAGAGCCCAATAGCTCCAGGGAATAATCTGGTGTCAAACGGTGCAAATAATCAACGCTAAATCCCAATTGACGGACAGCCGATGTGCTTAAGTCATCGATACCCGAAGAAATTGTGTCCAGCCTGCGGTTTTCGCTTCCGACTGCGGCAAAAGTGACGGTATCTCTTACACCCAATAAGGTAAGGGCCAATTCTTGGCGATGTTGCTGAGATACTGCAGACGACAGAAACCCACTGATGACTGGTGCGCTTGGATTGGCGTCATTGCTTAATAAACCAGTCTGACTTGGCGCTGCCGACATGTCTTTTTTATCGGTGAGTTTCCACACTGTGAGTGCCGTTCGGTGTTCAAATATCACACTGTGCGTTTCCCCGAATGAGCGATGTGCCCGTGATACGGAAAAGCGGGTCCTTTCGGTAGGAAACCAGCTTGCACCCCAACTGCGGGTGTCAAAAATCTGTTTGTCGAAACTCGTGTAATTGCTGGATTCACGCCCCGCATTGGCAAATACGATGAACTGTGGCGTCACAGAATAGGACAGGCCAGCGTCAACATTGTCCGCCTCTGTAGAACGACCGGCGCTATAGTCGATTACCTGGCGGTTAATGTTGCTCGACCAAGTTAGGCTCCTAAAAGCAGTATCACCACCCAAATTAGCGACGCCATCTGACGTTGCAACACCAGAAGCTTCGCTTGCACTGCTGTGCATTAAGGTCCGGCTGTAACGGGCTTCATAGTTGATCAAGCCACCCAAACGGCCTCGAAAATAGGGCGACAATCTGTAACTGGAGACCTCTGTTTTGTTGGAGTTGATGAGCGTGTCAACGTTGGACTGTGTCCCAAAGGCTGACATGGACTGCTGCGAAATGGTGCCACTGAAATCCAGATACATCCATTGGTCAAGCGCCTCAATGGTGCCAAACGTGTTGAGCGCGTTTTGTGAACGTCTCGGTGACGAATTTTGTGCGTAAGCAACACCGCGCAGTGCATAGTCCAGATAGGCCTTGACTCTACTTCCGTTGCTGGAAATCCGTATTCCTGGACTAATTTCCGTAATTTGCTCTGCCTTTTTGCCCGCATTCACTAACGTGGCGTTGTCAGTGAACGTTTCTGCAACAGTCACACGGGGGGCAATCGACACACTCCGTGTCCTCTCATTGGAGTCAGTTTCCTGACCATAGGCCGGCGCAGATACCAGGGCGAAAACGCCTACGATCAAAAGACAGGCAATGGAAATCTGAACCGGCATTTTTGAAAAATGACTACACATGATGAGCCGCAAGACACTGCATGCAATCAAGCCTGCTGTGCGTCGCACCCAAATTCATATCCATATACGTGCCCATAACCATATTCATACCCCCCCTTGGAAACTGTTCTTGCCTGATTCAGAAGCATTAATTTGACTGGGCAAGCATCAATGGTCGAAAGAGCCAGAACGACATCGCTTTGCAAGGTCCTTTCGGCCTGAACCACCATCACAATTTGCCCCATATGAGAGGCCAACACCCGCGCTTCGGTGGCGAGCAGTAGCGGTGGTGAATCAAAAATGATGATGCGGTCTGTGTAGCGTCTGGCCATATCATTCAGCAGATGAATCATCGCGTCGCTAGCCAGAAGTTCGGTGGCACGCGGATGCGGCGTTCCACTTGGTAACAAGGTGAGCTTGTCAACATTTGTTTTTAACAACATGCTGGACAAATCCATGGAATCATCCAATACAAGATCAAGTAAACCTGCGCCTGCAGGCAACCCCAACACGCTCATCACGGATGGACGTGCCACATCCGCATCAACCAGCATCACCGTGTAATCCAGCTCTGTAGCCATGCTCATGGCCAGATTGATGGCGGTGAAGGTCTTACCTTCCCCAGGCAAAGCACTGGTCACCATGATCAGATTGCCGTTAATGATCGGCGAGGCCCCCTTGCCCATGGCATTGCCAATCAGCGGTCGTTTGACAACTCGGAATTGGTCCGCAATTGCGGACCGAGGCGCGTTGGGGCTAACAATACCGGCCTTTGCAAGCGCCTCCAAATCAATGTCAACCCGTCGAGACAACGAATTCGCACCCATCGCATGCGTAATGGGTGCCTCCCCGGGTACACCTGCACCCGCTTGGCGGAGTTGCTCCAGGCGGAGCGCTGCTTGCTCAATCAAACTACTCATAGTGTTCATCCCGCCCGACCGGACATTAGTGACAAAACAACCATTCCCATCACAAAGAAGCTGAGCAGCGCACCTGATGCACCCACAAATTTCTTCAAGTCAGACTTCTCTTGTTGCGCAGCCGCGGAATCCATGACCAAAGCAACCACGCCCAGCAGTGGCAAACCAACCACATCGCGAAGGGAGCGTGCGTCAAAGAAAACAGCATGCATATGGCTGGCAAGAAGCGCGGTAGAAAGCCCTGCCCCCAGAGCCACTAGCAGCGCTACAGGCATCAGCAGAAGGCGATTAGGGGCTACCGGCTTGGGTGAGGCCCTGGGTGGATCAATCAACCGAAAATCGGCGACGCCGGCGGCACTCTCCAGATCGCCAGACAGTGCAGCCGACTCACGCCGCGCCACAAGGTCGTTGTAATTTTTTTTATTGATGTCGTAGTCGCGATTCATCTGTGCGAATTCAGCCTCAATTTGCGGCGCCGTTTTCATCAGCTCTCGGGCCCGACTGAAACGCGCCGCATACTCACCCACCCTCGCTCGTAAGGAGGCTACCTGGACCTCTGACGTTGCCAACAGACGACTCAGCTCCTGGTAAGCCAAACTGTTATTGGATACCGCCGGTGGGTTGGCCATTGCCGTCTTGCGCAATTCCTGAAGCTCCTTGCGCCTAAGAGTCTCCAGCTCTTCAATTAAACGTTTTGTGCTCGCCACATCAGGATGCTGTTCGGTGAATCGCTGCAATAACATATCGAGGTTCCGTTTCTGCACCTCAATACGCCCATCGATTTCGGGCGTTGAGATCACCGCTGCGGATTCCTGTAAGAGGCTGCGTGAGGTGATGTCCGTATTTTGTGATTTTTCTGCATCCAGTTGACGTTTGGCTGCATCACGCGCATTTTCTGCCTCCCGCAGATCAAGTCGCGCTTGATCCAACTGACTACTGATAGCACCGAGCTGACCAGCCATGTCTATGCCATCAGCATTTTGAATTTCAATATTTTTGACCTTGAAATCTTTTAAGCGCGCTTCTGCTTCCTCCAGCTTTCCGACATAGGTCTTGATTTGCTCGTCAATAAATCTTCTGGCTGTATTGGAGTCGTTTCGGGTATCCCCTAGACTGGACTCAACAAAAATGGACACCAAAGACTGGACTACCTTTTTCGCTTTTTCCGGGCTTGTATCTCGGTATGACAAAACATACAGATTGTCGCGACCAACATTTTTGATTTCCAACGTTTTCATCAGTTCGTCAACCAGCGCCTCTTGCGCTGCCTTGGATTGACTTTTCAAGTCCAGGTCAGCCATGCGAATGAGCTTCTCTACATTAGGGCGACTGATAAGCGTTCGACTCAGCATGACCACTTGCTGGTCCACGTTGGGCTGAACTGCCAAGCCGGACATCAGCGGCTTTAAGATCGACTGGGTATCTACAAATATTCTGGCTGTTGCCTCGTACTTGTCAGGCACTAACAGCACGATAGCAACTCCGATCACCATCACCAGCCAAGCAATCAACATACCTAGCCAGCGATGCTTCCACATGCCTTTCGCGGCTGTGGATATTTGGCCAATCAGTTCGTCCATTGGTACGGTCTCTGGGTTGGGTTTCGATCACTGCCACGCCTGTATCAGGCAAAAAATGCACTACAAATGAACGGGCTTTAGAACCACCCCTGCGGAATGATGAGAATATCTCCTGGCTTCATCTCCACATTCGCCGATATATCGCCTCGTTTTATAAGATCTTTCAAACGTACCGAATAACGTTTATCCCCTTCAGATACACGAGTGATAGATGCACTGTTGCCATCCGCAAAATCGGTCAAGCCACCCACCGCGATCATGACGTCCAATACCGTCATCTTTTGTTTGTAGGGAAGAGACTGTGGTTTGGCTGCCTCTCCAATGACACGGATTTGTTCAGCATAAGGACCGACGAAACTGGTCACAATAATCGTTACAACGGGGTCCCGAACCAACTTGCTCAGCGCTTTTTCAACATCGCGGGCAATTTCCACTGGCGTCTTTCCTTGTGCTTCCAACTCATCAACGAGTGGCGTTGAAACCTTTCCGTCGGGACGAACCGGAACCGTCATGGAAAGCTCAGGATTTCTCCACACAATGATGTTAAGCGTATCCCCGGCTCCAACGACATAGTCGTGCTCCGGCGTTGCAGCTGCCACGGGGGCCGATGGATATGAATTGGAATAGCCCGCGCATGCGGCAAGTAGGCCAACCGAAAAAACAACGAGCACCCAACGCAATGTCATTCTTGCCAGACCATAGGAATTTTTCAAGATGACTCCCCATTCAAGTTAAATGAATTCGCTGGAAAATGTGCCGAAAATATTAATATTTTTTTACGCTCATGCACAAATCACAGACTGAAGTCTCGGCGCGATGCCATTTTTCATCTTGACATTTCGCACGAACGCAAACTTATGCAAAACCTCCCGCACGCAAATGCGCCGACCGCTTCGTATCTTGAACTTCGTAATAGTCGCGGTACCAGGCTACAAAACGATGGATGCCTTGGTCAATGCGGGTACATGGAACAAAGCCAACCCAGTCATTCAATGCATCCGTATCGGCGTAGGTGACAGGAACATCTCCATCTTGCAAGGGTAAAAAATTGATTTCCGCATTTTTTCCCAAAGAATTTTCTATGCATGCGATAAAGTCAAGCAAGGCAACCGGATTGTTATTTCCGATGTTAAACACCCTATAAGGAACATTGCTTGTCGCCGGGTCAGCATGGTCCGAGTTGAAGGCATGGTTGGTCGCCGCAGTGCAGTCCAATACCCGAACTACACCTTCGACAATGTCGTCCACAAAAGTGAAGTCTCGTCGCATCCGTCCGTTATTGAACACATCTATTGGGCGACCTTCCAGGATGGCCTTTGTAAACAAAAACAAGGCCATGTCAGGCCTTCCCCAAGGACCATATACCGTGAAAAATCGCAGACCAGTGGTTGGCAGTCCATACAGATGACTGTAGGTGTGCGCCATCAACTCGTTGGCTTTTTTGGTTGCGGCATACATGCTAACGGGATGGTCTACGGCGTCGTGCTCTGAAAAAGGCATTTTTGTGTTTCCGCCGTAAACACTGGAGCTTGAAGCGTAAACGAGATGCTGGACTTTCGCATATCGGCAACCTTCAAGTACATTGACAAAACCGACGATGTTGCTGTCAATATAGGCATGGGGATTGTTCAAGGAGTAGCGCACCCCAGCCTGTGCGGCAAGATGAACAACGCGGTCGAATTTTTCTTCTGAAAAAAGGCAGGCCATGCCAACGCGATCAACGATGTCCATTTTGACAAAGCGAAAGCCCGCATGCGGCATAAGCCGCTTCAAGCGACTTTCTTTGAGCGTAACGTCGTAGTAGTCGTTGAGATTGTCCACCCCCACTACCTCATCGCCGCGTGCCAACAGGCGCTGGGCAGTGGCCATTCCAATAAAGCCAGCCGCTCCTGTCAATAGTATTTTCATGGACGTCACCAATAGGTACAGAAAGCACCTAATGTGTGCGGACCCGAGGCCTCGAAAATTGACAAAACACAAAAGCAGTTTCGACGACATCCATATTCTTCACAAGGGCAAGCTAAGCGAAGGAGTGCGCAATGGATCTCTCTGCGGCCATTCACCAATGGCAGTTGCTTTTGGGGAGATCAAGAGTGCTTCTAGGAGATGCTGCTGCATTGGCCTACGGCTGTGACACAGGTGCTTCGCGCCGGAATATTGCAGCGGGTCTTCGAATTGAACACCGCGCCCAATTGCAAGAGGTTATGCGTATTGCCAACCAGCATCAGACGCCGGTTTATCCCATTAGCACGGGGCACAATTGGGGATACGGAACTGCCCTGCCAGCGCGCGACAACTGCACCATCATCGATTTATCAGCCCTGGTAGAAATTATCGATTTTGACCAAGAAATGGGCGTTGTCACGCTGGAGCCCGGCGTAACACAAAGCATGCTAGCCAATTTTCTGGATGCCGGGCAGCACCCCTACCTGGTACCCGTAACCGGAGCTGGCCCGAACTGCAGCCTGATTGGCAATGCACTGGAGCGCGGCTATGGCATTACCCCCCATGTAGACCACTTTGGTGCAGTGACTGATTTAGAAGCGGTCTTGCCCGACGGCAGCTTGTACCGCACCGCGTTAAGAGAGGTTGGCGGTGATGACTTGGCCCGCCTATTCAAATGGGGCATTGGTCCATATTCAGTGGGGCTATTCACACAAGGTGGCATCGGCATAGTCACCCGCATGTCCATCGTCTTATTCCGTCGTCCAGAATGTGTCAAAGCCTGTTTTTTTGGTCTAAAAGAAGATGCGTTGCTGGTACCTGCGGTCCAGGCCATCCGCACCCTTCTCATCAAACTGCCTGGAACTTTAGGGGCCATCAACCTGATGAACCGGCATCGGGTACTAAGCATGTCCGCACCCTATCCAGCAGACAAAATTGGGGCTGATGGTTTGATTCCAAACGCCGTGATTCAAAAGCTAGGGCAACAACACCATGTCATGCCGTGGACCGGCTTTGCTACGCTATACGGAACCCACCGAATGGTGGCTGCAGCTCAGAAAGAGATGAAAGTGGCCCTGTCTAACACTTGCAGTCGAATGCTGTTTTTGACATCCGATAGCACAAAGTCTCTGGTTCGAATCGCGCATTGGATTCCTGGCGCACCAGGCAAACATTTGGTCACCCTGGCGGAAACTCTGGCGCGTTCCCTTGAACTGGTTGCTGGACGCCCCAACGAAACCGCATTGGCGCTGGCCTACTGGCGCAATCCAATCCCCCCAAAGGAACGCTTCAAGAATCCCGCGCGCGATGGCTGTGGACTCATTTGGTACGCTCCGCTGGTTCCCATGCGCCCTATCGACGTGCGAGCCTATCTCGACATGGTGATACGCGTAACGCATAAGCATGGCATTGAGCCTTTGATTACGCTGACCTCGATCAATGACCGGTTGTTTGACAGCACGACACCTTTGCTGTTCGACCGAAATGACCCAATGGCCGAAGCCGCTGCTCAGGCCTGCTACCACGAACTACTGGTCACGGGCCGAACCCAAGGCTGGTTTCCGTACCGCATTGGGGTGGATGCCATGCCGACTCTCGCGGCTTGGCAAACCGATTCCAAAGTGTTCCATAGTCGCCTGCGCAAGGACCTGGATCCCTACGACCTGATGGCACCGGGTCGCTACCGATGACGCGTTGGTATGAATGAAAAAAGGAGCCAAGAACCCGGCTCCTTCATCACAAGGCACACTTCAGTTTCGCTGAATGCCGCTTCGTATGCGATCAAGCTCGGCGGGCTTTGCGACGATAGAACGCCAAGCCCCCCAGTCCGAGACCTAGAAGAGCCAGCGAACTTGGCTCTGGAACGGCGGTGGCACCACGAAGATCGGCCGTGCCCGCAAAGCAAAAATCGCCCACTTGCTGAGCGCCACGGCAACTGTCGGCCTCTGGACCGGCAAGGTCAAAAGGATTCAGCACTACATCGTTTGAAGACGTAGTGACTGCAATATCTGCGTTTGGATTTCCACCAAATGCAGCGATAGAGTTTGTGTCCAAATAGGCCTCAACCGCAGCATCACCAATACCATCTGCGGAGTTGACAGACACCAGGCCTGAACCAGTGGCACTCAGGGATTGGCCAGTCAAAAGGCCGGTGGCGTTTTGGTCCGCACCAGGATCGATAGTGTCAACACCTGCGGCACCTGAGAACGTCGCCCACTGGGTCAGCCCCGAGATGAACGCCAGATTAGAAGTGGAATTTTGGTTTAGCAGATTGCCAGCAGCACTCGACGAATAGTAAACATTGATCGTCGTTCCTCCCAACGAGGCATAGCTCAGCCCACCACCAATCGGTGTAAAGGTGCGCGTTGTAGTATGCGTTATGTAGTACAGCGCACAGTTGGATGAACCGTCCGCACAATACGAGAGATCGCCATTGACGCTCGTAATAAGGCCATACGCTGTGGCGGCCTGGCCCACCCCATCGATGTACGTCTGAGCGAGCGTTGCGGTTTCCAAGTGGGTGTTGATTGGATTCGCACCAAGAACACCAAAATCAATACCCCCGACGACAATGGCCGATGCCGGTGCTGCCATTCCTACCAGCGCTACTGTTGCCGCGACGCCTGCAATTTTCTTCAAAAGTCTCATGATTTACTCCTAGTTAGGTTCGAAATGAACCGCTAGCCCACGTAGGCAAAGTATGTGCCAGCCGCAACGTCATCCGTAGAAAAAATAAAAAATCATTTGAAAATCAAGTACTTGCAAATTCCATTCTGTTTGCAAAAATATTTTTCCTTGATGCAAAACCCAATCACTGTTAAATAATTCGACAGCGCTAAGCTCAGATTTTTTTCTTCAGTGGAGATTGACAAATACAGCTATTGCTACATCTGTGATTCTGGTACATAGAATTTAATCAAATGCTGAAAATCACGAAGCTCCATGCAACGCATCCAGTTTTTTGAAATTGAGGATCAACACTGGTTGCCTCCTTCCATCAGAAATGGCATTACGGATTTTTTGCAGTTTGCTGTTGAACGCGGTGATCTGTATAAAAGTTTCGCCAACCGGCTTTCCACGGCTCTGGGTCGAAGCGGGGATACACAAATTATTGACCTCTGCTCCGGCGCAGGCGGTCCTATGAAATCATTGTTGAAACACATTCCAGAATTCAACAATGGCAGGATAAAAGTGCATTTAACGGATTACTATCCCAATCTTCCAGCACTGTCCGCACTCGCACGCGCTGTCCCGGCCGGCTTCACGTATTCCGAGAATGCAGTATCGGCACTGAATGTACCTTCTTCGTTGACAGGATTTCGCACCCTGTTTTCATCTTTCCACCATTTCAATGAGCGCGATGCCACACGCATATTGCAAGACGCGGTGGAAAAGAAGCGGGGGATCGCCATTGCCGAATCTACGCAAAGACATGCACTGCTGTTGGCGTACATGCTTCTCACACCTTTCTTGGTGCTGCTCACATCCCCGTTTCAGAGGCCATTTCGCTGGTCCAGACTATTTTGGACCTACGTGCTTCCTATAGTTCCGCTGGCCGTTGCTTTTGACGGCATCGTTTCTTGCTTGCGAACCTATACCCCCGAAGAATTATTGAAAATGGTGCGAGGGGTTGCTGGCAACGAAAACTATGAATGGCAGGCTGGTGTGGAGCGGATTGGGGCACTGCCAATTGGTGTGACCTACTTGATCGGCCTTCCGAAGAAGACGACATGACGCTTCATACGGATGCGTCGAACCAGCGGGTTACGCCATCGGACCATATGGCAAACGCACCCCAAACGCTAAAAGACTGCCTGGTTTAACGTCGGCTGACCAGCAGCCCCATAAACAGCCCCGCGCCCGCGGCAACGCCTATGGCTTTCCATGGATTTTCATGGACATACTCATCCGTTGCATGGCTGGTGTCCTTAACTTTGGCAACTGCTGTTTGCTGAAGACGCACCAGATCGGCTTTCGCTTGACTCATTTGGGTTTGCACCCGGCCGCGGATGTTTGCAGCCCCATCACTTGCTTGATTTGAAGTGACACGTAGCAGCTCCTCCGCATCTTCAATAACCACCCGCAGGTCGTTCAATAGTTTGCTCTTATTGATTTCGGTCATGTCATTCATGGTGAATCTCCGTGGTGTTAAAACGCTTTTTTGATGCTAAAGCGGACCCCACTTTTCATCTTGACAAAAATCACAGCCAAGAACCGAGTTGTATAGAGCAATACCCTGTCCCTTCGGAGGAGTACGCAGTGCAGGCAATTTTTCCTCGTTGACATTCGGCACTTGACTCCACATACTTTGGCGTGTTATGTCTTCAAACCCCGTTGATTTGCAGTGCGATGAGCCTTGGCTTGGGGAGACCGATCTCTGGCTGCTGGCGCAGGGGAGGCATCTGCGCCCTTGGGAAAAATTAGGTGCACATCCATGCAGACGCGGTGGTTTGACAGGGACCGCATTTGCGGTATGGGCGCCCAATGCACTACAGGTGTCCGTGGTGGGTGACTTCAACCAGTGGCAATGGGTGCAGCATGCCATGCGCTGCCACCCCCACAGTGGTATGTGGGAGGTCTTTGTGCCGGGTGTTTCTGAAGGTGCACTCTATAAGTTTGCGGTGCTCGGTTGCAAT
>Ga0209343_10001036_pt1 | contig 38499 bp, 38 predicted proteins | sample RifCSPlowO2_02_FD_184026 | JGI IMG/M metagenome (GOLD analysis project Ga0209343, IMG submission 184026) | Groundwater microbial communities from Rifle, Colorado - Rifle CSP2_plank lowO2_0.2 (SPAdes) (version 2) | ecosystem: Environmental > Aquatic > Deep subsurface > Groundwater | place...
GGGCTGGGCGGTAGTAAAAAAGTGGTTTCCGACAGATTGGTCCAGTGCGCGAAATGCTGCATTTCTTCGTCGCTCAAGCCCGTGCCGTCTAGCACCACGGCCAGTGGGTTGCCCAGATAAGGCGTGTCGGTAAAGACGTCAACTTGTTTGAAGGGGCGGGTTTTCATAGGGTGGCGGCGTAGGTCTTGAGTGCAAGCGCCAATGCTGCCACACCTTGGTGGATCTCCGCCACGCTGGGTGTGACAAACGACAGGCGCAGCGTGCGCGGGTCACCATGATCGGCGTAGAACGGCGCGCCGGGGACAAAGGCCACACCCTTGTCGACTGCAAAGGGCAGCAAGTCCACGGCGCTCATGTTCTTGGGTAGACGCGCCCACAAAAACATGCCGCCTGCCGGTGTGTTCCAGGTCAGCGACTGGTCGGGCTGGCTATTGGAGGCCGGAAAGTGCTGCGCCAGAGCCTCCAGCATGGCGTCGCGCTGCGCCTTGTACAGCGCGCGGATGGTGGGCACGTGGCGGTCCAGAAAGCCGTCTTTCATCACCTCGGCAATCATGCGCTGGTTAAAACCGGGGCTGTGCAGGTCGGCGGCCTGTTTGGCTTGCAGCAGTTTGGGGTAGACCGCTTTGGGCGCCACCACAAAGCCCAGCCGCAAGCCCGGTGCCAGTACTTTGGAGAATGAGCCCAAATAGATGCAGCCATCGGGGTTGCGCGCGGTCAAGGGTGCTGGCGGCGGCGCATCAAACCACAGGTCGCCGTAGGGGTTGTCCTCGATCAGGGGCAGGCCCAGGCGTGCGGCCTCGGTACTCAAAGCGGCGCGGCGTGCTTCGCTCATGGTGCGGCCGGTGGGGTTCTGGAAGTTGGGCAGCACGTAAAGAAAGCGGGCCGCCTCACCTGTTCCCGCGGCAACCGCGGCTTGCCGCAGCGCCTCCATGTCCACGCCGTCATCATCACTGGCCACGCTCACCACCTCAGGCTCCATCGGCGTGAACGCCATCACGGCGCCCAGGTAGGTGGGTGATTCGACCAGAATGCGGCTGCCTGCATCCACCAGCACTTTGGCGACCAGGTCCAGGCCCTGCTGTGAGCCGGTGGTGATCAGTACCTGGGCCGGGTCCACTTGCCAGGTCAGTCCGGCGGATGCGGCCTGAACGCGCAAGTTTTCGGCCACCATCTCGCGCAAGGGGCCAAAGCCTTCGCTGGCGGCGTATTGCAGGGCGGCTGCGGGGTCGTCGCGCAAGACCTTGGCGCAAGCCGCTTCAAACTCGGCCACGGGAAACGTCTTGCTTGATGGCAAGCCACCGGCAAAACTGATGATGCCGGGGCGCTCGGTCACCTTGAGAATTTCGCGGATCACTGACGGGTTCATGCGCGCGGCGCGGCGTGCCAGTTGCCAGCGGGAGGGGGCTGTGATGGGTGGGATGTTGTTGTTCATGATGACCTGGCTCCAAGCGTTGGTGATGTTGGTTTTGATGTGGACAGGGTGTTGCGTACCGGCATGGTGCGGCCAACAAAGACGACGGTGACAACGGCGAGACCAAAGCCCACGGTGAGCGCGTCCAGCCGTTCGCCCAAAATCGGCACGGCAAACACCATGCTCAAAAAAGGTTGCAGCAATTGCACCTGGCTGACCCGCACCGTGCCGCCCAGCGCCAGCCCCCGGTACCAGGCAAAAAAGCCCAGCCATTGGGAGAACACCGCGACATAGAAAAAAGCCGCCCACGCTTCTATTTTGATAGCCTCTTGTGGATACTCAGCAAGGGCGATGGGCAGATTGAGCGGTAAACCCAGGACCAGCGCCCAGCAGATCACATGGTCAGCGCGCAGGCGCTGCGAGAGCAGTGCACCCACGCCATAGCCGACCGCCGCGCAGACCATGGCCAACAGCAGCAAGAGATCGGCGCCCGCCAGCGTCAGGCCGCTCTGGCCTGAGCGCAGCACAGCAAACGCCACCACCAGTGCGGTGCCCAAACCGGCACAGGCCCAAAACCCGGCGGACGGGCGCTGACGATGCAGCCAGGCGCCGACCGAGGCGGTCGCCAGCGGTAATACACCCAAAATCACGCTGGCATGTACCGCTTCGACATGGCGCATCGCCACCGATGAGAAGAGGGGAAAGCCAAACACAACCCCTAGCGCCACAACGCCCAGCGGCAGCCAGTCCCCGCGCTTGGGCCCTGGCGCGCGGGTGGCCGCCAAAAACACGATGGCCAAAATGGCGGCCACCGTTGCGCGACCGGCGGCCACAAAAACGCCGGACATCTGCGGCGCCGCTGCGCTGCCAACCGCCAGCCGCGTCATGGGCAGTGTCAGGGCAAAAATCACCACCCCCAGCGTGCCCAGCAGTAAGCCATTGCGAATGGCGTGCGGCTGTGTGGTCATGCCTTGTTTTCCAGTGGCTGGGTGGCCAGCGCCCATTGGGCTGCGCTTTGGGCGTGTAATTGCGTGGTGTTAAACAGCGGCAGATCGCAGTCGTTTGGGCCAATCAGCATGTCGATTTCGGTGCAGCCCAAAATGATGGCCTGCGCGCCGCGTGCGCCCAGGTCGGCGATCACCCGCAGGTAAGCCTTGCGCGAGGCCGGCAGCACTTGGCCCAGGCACAACTCGTCATAGATCACCCGGTGGACCAGGTCCCGGTCGGCCGGCGTGGGTGTCAGCACGGTCAGGCCGTGCTCCTGTTCGAGACGGCTGCGGTAGAAGTCCTGCTCCATGGTGAAGCGCGTGCCCAGCAAACCAACCGTCGTGTGACCGGCCTGTTTGATAGCCACTGCAGTAGGGTCGGCAATGTGCAGCAAGGGGATCTGCACGGCGTTTGAAATGGCAGCAGCGACCTTGTGCATGGTGTTGGTGCACAGCACCAGCGCGTCGGCCCCGGCAACCTCCAGCTTCTGGGCAATGCCAGCCAGCACGGCAGCGGCAGCGTCCCATTGCCCGCTGGCTTGCAGTTGTTCAATCTCATGAAAATCAACGCTGTACAAAATGATCTTGGCCGAGTGCAGCCCGCCCAACCGGGCTTTGACGGTTTCGTTGATCTCGCGGTAATACGGCACGGTGGACTCCCAGCTCATGCCGCCGATCAGGCCAAGTGTTTTCAGACCCATGGAATTCATGTTGAAGCCCTTCTTGTCAGCGTTAAAACGTGCTCATCCAGCCGGCGGTTGCCACCAGCACGGCGGCCATGCTGCGGTTGAACCAGCGCAAGCGCCTGCCGGCGTGTTCGGGGTCGGCCAGCCATTGGCGAAGTAGCGAGCCCACCAGCGCGTAGGTCAGGTTGCTGCACAGGCCAAACAAAAGCATCAGCGGCAGGATGACGGCAAAGCGGCTCAGCAGGTCGGCGCGCCCGGCAAGCCAACCGGCCACCACGGTCAGGGCCAGCATCCAGGCCTTGATGTTGAGAAACTGCAGCATGACACCTTGCCAGAACGTGACATCGAGTTGTGTGGCATCGGCCGGCGCCAGTGTGTCGGTTTTAAACAGCTTGAAAGCCAGCCATAACAGGTAGGCCACGCCAAGCGCTTGAACCGCCAGTCGGAGCACCGGCAGTGCCAGCACCATCGCCCCCACGCCCCCCGCGCACAGGCTGAACAGCAGGCCCCAGCCGACGGGCACCGACACCACAAAGCGCAGCGCGCGCCGCAAACCCAGGTTGGCCGCCAGCGCCGTCGACAAGGTCGTGTTGGGGCCGGGTGTAAAGCTCGCCGCCGTGCACAGCAGCAGCAGAGCGCTGAGTTCAGTGTTGCTCATGGGGTGATTTGTGGGTGTTCATGGGGCTCACTTTATCGTCAAAAACAATACACTGGCAGTACACTTGTGAAAACATTTACCTGAGCTGTATTGGCTGCCATGGCAACACAGGTTTGGAAGAAAGGGCATCTGCATGTTAGTCAAAGCCGCGTCGCAGTCCTTGGCCGAACAACTGGCTGAGCGTTTTGCCGAGCGCATTCGCACCGGCTTGCTGGCGCCGGGCACGCGTTTGCCGTCGGTGCGCCAGTGCGCGCAGCAGCAGGGCGTGAGCCCCTCTACCGTGGTCGCGGCCTACGACCAGTTGCTGGCGCAGGGCTTGGTTGAAGCGCTTAAAAATCGCGGGTTTTATATAAGAAATAGGGTTGTAGCCCCCGTCAATAGTGCGCAATCTGCTATCAATTCAGTAGTGACCGGTGGCGCGCCAGCAAGGGCCAAAACCACGCTGGAAGCCCAGCACGTGCCGGTGAATGCCACCGCCCTGATCCGCGGCATGTTTCACGGCAGCAGCGAGCAGCCGCAACCCGGCATGGGGGCGTTTCCACCGGACTGGCTGCAAACCACTTTCATGGCCGCTGCCGTGCGCCGCGTCACCAGCGGCAAGCAGTTGCAGGCGTTCTCGCTGCAATATGGCGAGCCCGCTGGCGACGGCGGCTTGCGCCAGTCGCTCTCCACCAAGCTCAACACCCTGGCCATTCACGCCGCGCCGCAGCAGATCATCACCACCGTGGGGGCCACCCACGCGTTGGACATTGTGAGTCGCACGCTGCTGCGCGCCGGTGATTACGTGATGGTTGAAGAGCCTGGCTGGGCGATTGAATTTGCCCGGCTCGATGCCCTGGGCATGCGCATCCTGCCGGTACCGCGCGGCCCGGACGGGCCGGACCTGGCGGTGATGGCGCGTTATTGCGAGCTGCACAGCCCGAAGCTGTTTGTCAGTGTCAGCGTGTTCCACAACCCGACCGGCTACTGCCTGACGCCGGGCAGCGCCCACCGCGTGCTGCAACTGGCCAATCAGCATGACTTTTATATTGCTGAAGATGACACCTACAGCCACATTGCGCCCGAGCACGCCACCCGCCTGTGCGCGCTGGACGGCTTGCAACGCACCATTTATGTCAGCGGCTTTGCCAAAATTCTGGCACCCGGCTGGCGCGTGGGCTTCATGGCGGCCCCTGCCGCGCTGGTAGAGCGTCTGCTTGACACCAAGTTGCTGGCCACCCTGACCACCCCCGCGCTGCTCGAAAAAGCCCTGGCCTGGTGTATTGACCAGGGCCAGTTACGCCGCCATGCCGAGCGCATTCGCACGCGACTCAATCAGGCCCGGGGGCGAAGCGCCCGGCTGGCGCTGGCGGCGGGCTGCACCTTTGCCGCGCCACCGGCCGGGCTGTTTGGCTGGGTCGATACGGGTGTGGACACCGAGCTGCTTTCGCAGCGCATGCTGGACGCGGGTTATCTGCTGGCACCGGGTGCCCTGTTTCATGCCAGTCGTGCGCCCAGTACGCTGATGCGCATCAACTTCTGCACCACGCAGGATGCCCAGTTCTGGCAGGTGTTTCAGACCGTCAGGGCGGGGATGTAGATTGGATATCGTCCTGACACGCCAGCGCCAGCCCGGGTCGGATCAGCTGATGTAATTGAAGAGCGAGAGTTTTTGCACCTGCGCGTAGGACTGCAACGCCGCCTGGTAGCCGGTCTGCTGGTTCTGGAAGTCCGCTATGCCTTTGACCATGTCGAGGTCTTCGGCGCGCGAGCGGTCGGCTTCCAGCTGGATGCCGCGCGCCTCCTGGTTGGACGTGATGCGGTCGGCGCGGTTGAGCAAGTCACCGGCCTGGCCGCGTACCGCCGACACGCGGCTCATGCCAATGTCGATGTTGCCCAGTGCCTGGCTGACGGCCTGGCTGGCAGTGGCGTTGCTGGACGCGCTGCCAATGTTGCTGATGGCGTCGTCGAGCACGCTGAAGAGGCTGGGGCTGGACTCGACCTTGACCGTGTCAGTCAACGTGGGGGTTCCGGTGATGGTGAGGGACAGGCCCGGCATTTCCGTCACGGTAAAGCTCTGGCCGGTGCTGTAGGTTTTTGTGCCGGTTGCCACGGGGACGCCCGATCCGCTGTCAATGATGTCATAGCTGGCCGTTGTGTTGCCGGCCGCAGCGGTCACGGATGTGAAGCTGATGGCGTAGGACGCGCCGGTCGCTGCGGTGGGTGGGTTCAAGGTGGCCGGGCCGGTTTTCAGATTGGTCGTTCCGCTTCCCAGGCTGACGTTGTAGACCCCGTCGCGATTGGTCTGGAGCATGAAGGCACTGTCGCCATCCAGCGCAAACGGAATCGCCACTTCGCTGCTGGCCGATTGCCCGGGCAGGCCGTTGAAGGCGTAGTCCTGCGGTGGCGCATTGGGGCCGACAAAGGGCGCCAACGCGCTGCCCAGGGCGCTGAACAGGGGCTGCCCGTTGCTGTCCTTGCGGTTGGCCAGCGAAAACACCTGATCGCGCAGACCTTGCAACTGGATCGCGATGGACTTGCGCTCCGCCGGGCTGAGCACGCCATTGCCGGCACTGACAACCAGCTCGCGGAAGTTCTGCAGGGCGTCGGTGACGTCGCCCAGGGTGCCTTCAGCCATGGCAATCGAGTTGCGTTGAGATTCGAGCGCGCGCTGGTCGGTGGCGATGCGGTTGATGCGGGTCATGGCCCGCTCCGCCTGGGCGGCGCCGGTCGGGTCGTCGCTGGCGCGCACCACTTTCTTGCCGGAAGTCAGGTTTTCCTGCAGGTTCGACAGTGCCGATTGCCGCATTGACAGATTGCGCAGCGCGTTGTCGTAGGTGTTGGCAGAACCGAGTCGGGTCAGTGAACTTGTCATGGTGTTTGCTCCTGGATGGCGTGGCCTCAGCGCAGGGTTTGAATCAGGGTGTCAAAAATGCCCTGTGCGATCTGGATCATCTTGGCCGACGCCTGGTAAGCCTGCTGGTACTGCAGCAATTTGGCCGCCTCTTCGTCCAGATTAACGCCCGAGACGCCCGTGCGGTCCCGCTCCAGATTGGCCGCTATCGAGCTCGACACCTCGGCCGAGTAGTTGGCACTCTGGGTCCGGATGCCAATTTGCGAGATCAGGCTGGCATAGCCATCGCTCAGAGCGGATCCGTCAAACATGGCGACGTCGCGCAGGCCGGTCATGGCGCTGGCATTGCCGGCGTTGAGGTTGCGAAAAGCGGCAGGCTGTTGCTGCACGGTGAAGGTGTCACCCGCCTTGGGAACACCTTGCAGCGTCAGCGACCATTGGCTCAGGGGATTGGTGGCCGGTGTGGTGCCCTCAATCACTTGGCCTGAGGTGTAGGTGAATGTGGTGGCGTTTGCCGGAATCTCGTCGCTGCGGGTGTAGCTGTTGGCCCCGGTAAAGGTCAACACAACAGGTGTCAAAGCGACCGGGTTGCTGCGGGCCAGCAGACTGCTGAGCTGCATGCTTCCGGTGTTGCCGGTGCCCAGGCTGCCCGCCACCGGACTGGCCACAGCCAAAGCGCGCGGCGCTGAAAACTCGGCACTGATGTTGCTGGCGGTGGTGCTGAAGGGTTTGAGCAGAAAGCGGTCGCCTGGGTTGGCCGAGCCAGAAGGGATGGAGAGGTTCAGACCATCGATGGTGACGGGTACCGATGTAAACGCAGTGACGACGCCATCGGAGCGCCGGGTCATAGTGCCCGATGTGGCTGACGTGAAATTCATTTCATAGTCAGAAGCGACAAATTGGGTGACATCGCTGATGCTCAGGGCCAGGCTGGCCGTGCCGGTATTGAGTGTGGCAGGCGCCGAGGGCTTGAGTATGTTGCCGGCGCCAAAAACGGTGGGGGTGAACAAATTACCACCTGCATTGCCATCCAGATCCAGCCCCAGTTGGTGCTGGTTGTTCATGCTGGTGCTGATGGCCAGCGTGAGCCGACCCAGCAGGTTGCGTCCTTCCACCAGATCATTGTTCTGGAACCGCAGCAAGCCAGCCACCTCGCCACCGCCCAGCGCGTTTTCATCCAGCGTGATGACTTGCCCGCCACGGCTGATCGCCAGTTTGCTTTTCAGCGGATCGCCGAAGTCGTCCTTGACGATGGAAACCGGTGACACGGTGCTGCCCAATACAAGGGCCTGGCTGCCAGCCAAGAAAATACCGACGGTGCCGTCGCTGGCTGTGATCGAGCTGGTTTGCACATATTGGTTGAGGTCTCGCACCAACTGGTCGCGCTGGTCCAGCAGGTCGTTGGGGGGTTGGCCGGAGCCTTGGGTGCGCGCTATTTTGTCGTTGATGTCGGCGATGCTTTGCGCCAGGCTGTTGATGTTGCTGACCTTCTGGCCGAGCTCCTGCGCGACGCCGGACTGCAAGTCGTCCAGGTTCTGCGACGCAGATCGCATGCGCTTGGCCGCTTCGTCCACGCGCGTCAGCGCCACCGTGCGCGCCGTGAGATCGGTGGGCGCGTTGGCAACGTCCGAGAACGCATTGAGCATGTCGTTGATCGTCGCACCGAGTCCGGCAGTTCCACCTGGGAAGAGGCCTTCAAGTTGCTTCAATTTATCGGCCCGGCTGCTGTCGGCCGCACCGGTGGCGCTCGCCAGTGCCGACTGGCGCGTCAGGAACGCACTGAAGTTGCGCTGAATCGTCTGGATGTCCACCCCTTTGCCGATGTAGCCACCGCCGGTGAACTGGCCCGTTGTGGTTTGCAGGACCGCACTCTGGCGCGAGTAACCCGGCGTATTGACGTTGGCAATGTTATTGCCTGCCGTCTGCAGCATGACCTGGTTGGCCTGCAGGGCGCGGGTGCCAACGCTGAGAAGTCCGCTCATATATTTTGTGCAACGACTTGCGCGCGTTGCAGCCTTTGCGTGGTGTCGATGGCGCGGCTCAGCTTGGCCGCGTAATGCGGGTCGGTGGCGTAACCGGCTTTTTGCAGGCCACTGGCAAACGCGTGGGCCGAGCCGGTTTGCTGGCTGGCCTGGGCGTAGCGCGGGGTCTGGGTAATGAGGCGCGCGTAGTCTTGAAATGACGCCTCGTAGGAATCGTAGGCGCGAAATTTGGCCATCGTCTTTTTCGCGACGCCATTGACAAATTCCGTGGTGCTCACTTCGGCCACCTTGCCGGTCCAGCCTGCGCCGGCCTTGATGCCAAACAGGTTGTACGAAGGCGCGCCGCCCTTCATTTTGATTTCATGCCGACCCCAGCCGGTTTCGTGACCGGCCTGGCCCACCATGTAGCTGGCCGGGATGCCCGTGGACTTCTCGACTTTGATCGCCGCGGCCGTGTGGTGTTGCACAAATTGGCTTTGGCTCATCGTGGGGGTGCTACGGGGTGCCACGCTGTTGGCACCGTAGGCGGCCAGCGCTGACGCCTTGCCAAGAGCGCCGAAAGATGAAGCGCCTGTTTTCTTTGTGGCATCTGCCGCAACTGGCTCGGTGCCACCCATCTGGCGTGTCAGTTGGGCTGCAATCAGATCAGACAGCCCGCCGGGCTGGCCCGACATCTGCACCGCAAACTGCTGGTCCAGCAGATCGGTACCGAGGTCGCCGCCCGAGCTCTCCAGCATGCCGGACTTCATGGTGGCCTCGCGCATGCTCTTCATGAGTTCACGCATGAACAGAGACTCAAACTGTTTCGCCGCTTCCTTGATGGCGGCGGGTGTGTTTTGACCTGCGGCCAGCTTCAGCTGGCTCAAAGACCCTGCATCGGCCGCCAGCGTGTTGTTGCTTGAAGAGATCTGGCCGTAGCTCATCAGATCACCTCCAGCTCCGCGTTCAGCGCGCCGGCCGCCTTGATGGCCTGCAAAATGGCCAGTAGGTCTTGCGGCGTGGCGCCCAGGGCATTGAGTGCGCGCACTACGTCGGAGAGCTGCGTTGATTTGGGCAGTTGAATCAACATGCCGGGCTCTTGCCGGATCTGGATATTGCTTTTCTCGGCCACCACGGTTTTGCCGCCGGTGGACAAGGGGTTGGGCTGGCTGATCACCGGTGTGGTGGTGATGCTGACCGACAGGTTGCCGTGGGCAATGGCGCACTCGCCCAGGGTGACCGCCTGGTTCATCACAATCGAACCGGTGCGGGAATTGATCACAACTCTGGCCGAGGGGATGGAAGATTCCAGCTGCAGCTCTTCCATCTCGGCAATGAAGGACACGCGGGCGTTGGACTCGCTGGGGGCTGTGACATCAATGGTGCGCCCGTCGAGCGCCCGGGCGGCGTTTGCGCCAAAGCGCCGGTTGATGGCTTCAGCAACCCGCCGCGCGGTTTGAAAGTCCGAGGCCTGCAGCCCCAGGGTAATGCTGGCGCCTTCAAGCAGCGGCGTGGGAACAATCCGCTCTACCTGTGCACCACCCGGAATGCGCCCGGCGCTGAGGTGGTTGATTTGCACCTTGCTGCCGCCAGCGGCAGCACCGGCACCGGCCACAACCAGGCTGCCCTGGGCCAGCGCATAGACCTCACCGTCAGCGCCTTTGAGCGGCGTCGTGATCAGCGTGCCGCCTTTGAGCGACTTGGCGTTGCCCATGCTGGAGACGTTGACGTCGATGGCCTGCCCCGGCCGGGCAAAGGCGGGCAGTTGCGCCGTGACCAGCACCGCCGCCACGTTCTTGAGCTGCAACTTGGCAACGGCCGCGTCCGGCAGCGTGATGCCGAGCTGTTGTAAATAGTTGGTGAGCCCCTGGGCCGTGTAAGGCATTTGGGTGGTCTGGTCGCCGGTGCCGTCGAGTCCCACCACCAGGCCAAAACCGGTCAGCTGGTTGCTGCGCACACCCTCAACCGCCGCCACTTCCTTGATCCGGCTGGCCTGGGCCGTGCCTGCGCCCAAAAGACTGGCGATCAAGCACAACGCCGCCAGCAGCCAGTGCGGGCGAGTTGGGTGTAGCGTGTTGAAAAATTGCATGGATGTTGACCCCTCGGCACTATTCTCATCAGCTTTAGAAGGGGAGAAAGCTGAAAAAGAACCGTGTTAACCAGCCAACTGTTTGCGCTTCGGCCTGCGCGCCGCGCCCCTTGGATTCGATGCGGGCGTTGGCGACCTGGCTTGAGTTGATCAGGTTGCCCGGTTGTATCAGGCGCGGGTCGATGGTGCCCGAGAAGCGCAGCACATCCACATTCTGGTTGACCCCGATCTGCTTGTCACCAGCGACGACCAAATGCCCGTTGGGCAACACTCTGACCACCGTCGCGGTAATGGTGCCGGTAAAGGTGTTGGCGCTCTCGGTGCCGCCTTTGCCGGAAAAGTCATTGGCCGATGAGGTGCCGACCCCGGCCTTCAGATTCAGCAGATCGGCGGGTGATACCAAGGGGAAGGCGGAAATGCTGGCAGCGCCAGACGTGGTGCGATTGGCGGTTGACTTCGAGACCTGGCTGGCGGCCACGTTTTCCACGATCCTGATCGTGACCACGTCGCCGATCATGCGGGCGCGGGGGTCTTCAAAAGAGGGTCGGTAGCTCACTTTTTGAAACAGGCTGCCGCTTGCCGCCTGGCTGGCGGCGGGTGCAGCGGCAATGGGCTGAACCGTGCTCGGCTCGACAAAGTCGACGCTCACGGGTTGTGGCAGGGAACCACAGGCTGACAGGGTCAAGCCAAGAACCAGTGTCAGAGCGCCGCTCCACAGCGTATGGGCCCGCTCGCGCAGGCGAGTCAAGTGCAGGGTCATGTTCATGCGCTGCCTCACAACTGCCCCAACTTTTGCAGCATCTGGTCCGAGGTCTGGATCGCCTTGGAGTTCATCTCGTAAGCGCGCTGCGTCTGGATCATCGTCACCAGCTCCTGCACCACGTTGACGTTGGAGGTCTCCACATAACCCTGCATCAGCGCGCCCATGCCGTCGGCGCCCGGTGTGCCGCTGTTGGGTTGGCCCGATGCCGTGCTCTCGGCGTACAGGTTTTGCCCCTTGGGGTCCAGACCGGCCGGATTGACAAAGCTGGCCAGACTGATGCTGCCGATGCCTTGTGGCGTGGGTGTGCCCGGAATCTGCGCGGTGACCGTGCCATCGCCCGCAATGGCGATGCTGGTGGCGTTGGCCGGCACCGTGACGCCATTGGCAATGGGCAGCCCGGTTGCGGTGACCAGTTGCCCCGCCGAATCGACCTGGAATGAGCCATCACGCGTGTAATTGGTGGTGCCGTCGGGCATGGTGACCTGAAAGAAACCGTTGCCCTGAATTGCGACGTCCAGCTTGTTGCCCGACTGCTGCAAATTGCCCTGCGCGAACGAGCGGCTGGTGGCCACCGTGCGCACCCCCAGGCCCACCTGCAGACCGGTCGGCAGTTGTGACTGCTCGGAGCTGTTGGAGCCCACCTGACGCAGGTTTTGGTACATCAGGTCCTCGAACACCGCGCTGGCGCGCTTGAAACCGTTGGTTGACACGTTGGCCAGGTTGTTGGAGATGACATCCAGCTGCATTTGCTGGGCTTCCATGCCGGTCTTGGATATCCACAGGGAGTTGATCATGATGCTGTCCTTGGCTCTATAAGTGTGAAGGGGCCTAGCCCTGCAGGCCCAGCAGTTGGGCCGCCGAGCGGTCATTCGATTCGGCGGTTTGCAGCAGGCGCATTTGGGTTTCAAACTGGCGTGCGGTCTGGATCATGCCGACCATGGCTTCGATCGCGTTGACGTTGGAGCCCTCCAGCGAGCCCACCTGCACGCGGGCGTTGGTGTCGTTGGGCAGGGGTTCGCCGGATGTGGCCCGAAACAGGCCATCTTCGCTGCGCTTCAAGGGGTCATCGGCGCCCGGGGTCACGAGTTTGAGGCGGCCCACACCGGTGGGCGGCTGGTTGCCGACCTTGGCGCTCAGGTTGCCGTCAAAACCAATGGTGACTTCGGCACCGGTGGGCACGGTGATGGGGGAGCTGCCGTCGCCCAGGACCGTCAGGCCGCTGCTGGTGACCAGCGTGCCGTCGGGGGAGACCTCAAAAGAGCCGCTGCGCGTGTAAGACTCGGTGCCGTCCAGACCCTGCACGGCAAACCAGGCGTTGCCCGTGGTCATGGCGTCCAGGCCGCGCCCGGTGCGCTGCGCCGAACCGGGTGTATCAACGTAACCGGCGGTCGCTTCGATCGCCATGACGCGGGTACTGGCGCCGTCGCCGCGTACCGGTACGGCGCGAAAGGTCGACAGCTCGGCCCGAAAACCATTGGTGGAGACGTTGGCAAGATTGTTCGACAGCACCGCCTGCCGATGGGCAGCGGCGTTGGCGCCCGACATCGCGGTGTAAATCAGACGGTCCATGGCGGCTCCTGTTCAGTAAGGGCTTGACGGCCAGTTGCCGTCAGCGCAGGTTGACCAGGGTTGACATCACCTGATCCTGCGTCTTGATGGTCTGGGCGTTGGCCTGGTAGGCGCGCTGCGCGGTCATCATATTGACCAGCTCGGCAGTCAGATCGACGTTCGATTCTTCCAGGGCACCTGAGCGCAGGGCGCCAAATTTGCCGACGCCAGGCGAGCCCAACACGGGGTCTCCTGAGGTATAGCTTGCAACCCAGCTGTTGCCGCCGATGGGCGATAGCCCTTGCACATTGCGGAAATCGGCCAATGACAATTGACCTGCGATCTGGGTCTGGCCATTGGAATAGCGTGCCGTGATTTGCCCGTTTTCGCCAATTTTCAATCCGGTGAGTTCACCCGGCGCATAGCCGTCCTGGGTCAGGTTGGACACCGCGAAGGCAGCGCCGAACTGCGTCACTTTGCTCACGTCCACCGTGACCGGAAAGGCGGGCACGATGCTCGGCGGTGCGGGGGTCAGGGTCAACGAGCCCATGGTCGAGCTTTGTAATGCGCCACTGGCGTCAAATACCAGGGACCCAACGGAGGCGCCCGTGGGCGAATCGTAAACCGCCCACTCGTCCGTTCCTGCCGTGGTGGGCGTTACCTTGCTGAAATAGAGGTTGACCGGCAGCGTCACGCCTTGCGAGTCATAGGCGGTCAAGGAGGTGCCGTAGGTGCTTCTTGGTGTGGGTGGTATGACAGAGGAGGCTATCGGGGCGCGCGCATCCAAATTGAGTTCGGCGGAGATGGCCGTGGTTGCGCTGGCGGCAATTGGCGCGCTGGTGGGGAGCTGCAATATTTCAGGCTTGACGCTGGTTGTCTTGCCGGTTTTGTCGGTGGGATAACCCAATACGTTGGCGCCACTGTTGGTCTTGATATAGCCGTTGGCATCGAGCTTGAACGAGCCGTCGCGCGTGTAAGCGGCCGAGCCATCGGGCAGGGCCAACTGGAAGAAGCCGCCGCCGTTGATGGCCACATCAAGATCGTTGCCGGTGATGTTGATGTTGCCCTGTGAAAACTGCTGGGAGATGGAGCCCACCGCCACGCCGATGCCGGCGCCACCACCGGTGCCCCCCGCACTAAGGGAAGATGCCACCAGGTCGCCGAATTCGGCGCGTGATGATTTCATGCCCGTGGTGTTGGCATTGGCAATGTTGTTGCCGATGACATCCAGGCTGCGGCTGGAGGCATTGAGCCCTGAGAGTCCGGTTTGAAATGACATGATTTTTCCTCTTCAATGAAGTTCTGTTGGTCAAAGAATGGCCTTGACGCTGCTGTAGGCCACGGCGGCGCGCCCCTGTAGCTGGACCGTCATGGCACCGTTGTCGCTACCCACGGACAGCACCGTGTCGCGCGCCAGTGCGGTGTTGGTGACGGCTTTGCCCCCCAGTGTGGCGGTGACCTTGAAGCTGGGCTCGCCGGTGCCCTGATAGCTGGCGGCATCCCAGTCAAACGAATGCCGGCCCGCGCCCAGCGCGCCCAGGTTGAGGGTGTCTAGCACCTGACCGCCTGGCGACAGGATTTCCACTTTGACCGCATCGGCTTTGCCTTCCAAATCAAGCGCGCCGCTGGCCACCCCGGCGTTGCGGGTCAAGGTGTTGCTTTCAACCAGCACGTTATGGCCGACCATGGAAGCGCCCTGCAGCACCTGCAGCGAAGTGAACTGCGCCGCCATGCTTTTGAGTGTTTCATTGACCTGCTGAATGCCGGTGACGGTGTTGATCTGCGCCATTTGACTGGTCATCTGCGCGTTGTCCATCGGATTCATCGGATCCTGATTGTTGAGCTGCGCCACCAGCAGTTTCAGAAAGCGGTCTTGCGACGCGTTGGCATCGCTGGCCGCCGTGGTGCTGGTGGATGACGTGGTGTTCGTCGCGCTGGTGGCGGAGGAAGTGGCGGAAAGCATGGTGAGGACCTTTTGGTAATTACTGACCCATTTGCAGGGTTTTGAGCAGCAGTGTCTTGGCGGTGTTCATGACTTCGACGTTGTTCTGGTACGAGCGCGACGCTGAAATCATGTTGACCATTTCTTCGATGGGGTTCACGTTCGATTGCGTTACATACCCATCGGCGTCAGCCGACGGGTGGCTGGGGTTGTGCACTTTGCGCAGCGGATCATTGCTTTCGTTGACGCTACTGACGCGCACGCCGGCCGAGGCGTCCGAGCCCATCGGGACGGTCTCGAACACCACTTGTCGACCTTTGTAGCCCTGGCCGTCGGGGCCGGCCACGGCGTCGGCATTGGCCAGATTGCTGGCGACCACGTTGAGGCGCTGGGACTGGGCACTGATGGCGCTGCCCGACACATTGAAGATGGAAAACATGGACATGGGAAATCTCCGCAGGCAAGGTGCCGTTTACTGACCCTGAATGGCGCTGAGCAGCGTCTTGGACTGGCCGTTGATAAAGCGCAGGGTGGCCTCGTAACGCACGGCGTTGTCGGTGAAATTGGCGCGCTCACGGTCCAGATCCACACTGTTGCCGTCCAGGCTGGGTTGGCTTTGCGCGGTGTAGGCCAAGTGGGACGATCCGCCCAGGCTACCGCCGGCGGCGCCCGACAGCGCAATGTGAGCGGGGTGCGTCATGCCATTGGTGGCGCCGCCTTGAGGGTTGCTGCTGCCGGTGCGCAAGCCGGAGCTGCTGTCGGCGCCGGTGGCCTGCAGCATGGCGTCCTTGAAATTGAGGTCGCGTGCCACATAGCCGGGTGTGTCGGCATTGGCAATGTTGCTGGCAATCACACGCTGGCGCTCGGCGCGCAACACCAGGGCCTTCGCCTGGAAGTCCAAACCGCTGGTCATATTTGTGATCATGAAACACCTCAACTTTCAGTTATCTGCTGCCACCGCCATCAGCCAGTGGGTTCGACGTGAAGCGATTATGGAAAGTACTTTGGTTTTCTAAACTTCAAATAACAAGGTAAATAGCCGCCACTTGCCTGTTTTGTCCCGGCCGGTGCTGCCTATAGTCAAACAAACGCTCAGGAGGGCTGCCATGTTCAAGCAATTTCCAAATTCGACCCGTTGTCTGCTGCAGACCGTGGCGCTGGCGGGCGCCGTATTTTTCACCGTGGGTGCGCTGGCCCAGGCCGATGGCGTGCGGCCTGAGTTCATGGACAGCACGCAGCAATGGCTGGACAAAGCGGTGGCGGGCAACCTCCCGTCGGGCAGCTCGCCGCTGCGCATGGAGATCACGGTGGGCGAACTCGACAGTCGGCTGCGGCTGGCGCCCTGCGCCCGGGTGGAGCCTTATCTGCCGCCGGGGACCCGCCTGTGGGGCAAGACCCGCCTGGGTCTGCGCTGTCTTGAAGGCAGTGCCAAGTGGAATGTGTTTTTGCCGGTGACCATCAAGGCGTATGGCCAGGCTTGGGTCGTCAAGGGTCAGGTGAGCGCCGGCGCCGCCTTGACGCAAGACGATGTGATGGAGGCGGAGGTCGACTGGGCCGAGCAGCGCGAAGCCATCATCAGCAACCCGGATCAATGGCTGGGGCAGGTGGCGAACCGGGCGTTGACCAGCGGCCAGGCCTTGCGCCAGGGCATGATCCGACCGGCCCAGGTGTTTCGGGCCGGAGCCCAGATTCGGGTGCAGGTGCAGGGAGCGGGCTTTGAGATCACGTCGGACGGGCAAGCCTTGTCGGCCGGTGTGGTGGGGCAGCCGGCCCGGATTAAAATGGGCAACGGGCATGTGATGTCAGGCGAGGTTCTGGACAGCCGTACCGTCAGGCTGGAAATATGAGACTTTTCAATCGTGCGCAATCAGGGCTAAAGCTCGACCGAATTACGCCGATAGTGAGCATACGAGGCTACATTTGCAGTAGTTTTGGAGAGCATCATGAAAATAGGTCAACCTTCAGATAATCCGATCCCGGTCAGCAGCAACGCAACGCCGGCTCCGCCCAAGAGCGGTCAGAGCCCCGCCGCGACTGCCACAGCCACGGCAGCCAAGAATGCCCAGTCGGCAGGCGTGGCGGTGACGGTGTCCACCCTGGCGCGTTCGCTCGGCGCTGACAAGGCCGGTGAAGCGTCCGTGATTGACGCCAAAAAAGTGGCGTCAGTACGTTCCGCTATTGAGCAGGGCACTTTTGTGGTGAACGCGGAGGCGATTGCCGACAAATTGCTGGCCAATGCCCAGGAAATGTTGAAGCGCACCACGAGCTGAGTCCGAACCCCTTTATTTTTTAAGCCCGAATGATGTTGCCTGCTCACCTGGAAAAAGCGCTGACTGACGTTGAACTTCATTTCAATGCTGTGTCAGCCGCCCTGGTCAGTGGCGAGCCGCAGGCACTCACAAGCGCCAGTGCTGTCTTGCGGCAGGCTGCGATTGATTTTTCGGCCTTGCTGCAGCGTCTGACCCCGGACGATGTCCAGCACAAGAACCTGAAGCCACGCCTGACGCAGATTTCGAATGGCCTGGTGCTCCAGCGCGAGAGTTTGCTGCGGCGCACCGCCCTGGTGGAGATGGCTCTGGATACGGTGATGCCCACCGCTCCCCATGCCACCTATGCGCAAACGGTCGGACCCTACGCCAGCCTGGGCCGTCAAACAGGCGCCTTCAAGTACCTGGCAGCCTGAGCGCCCCGGTATTTTTCCGTGCGCGGAGAATATATGCCAAATCGGGCTCTAGCCCCCGTGGAATAAGCGCATATAGCTATAAATATAATAGTATTTATGGGCCTCAATGGGCCCGCATCTTGGCGCGCAAGCGCGCGATCGACTGGCTGTGCAGCTGGCAAATGCGCGATTCGGTGACGTCCAGCACGGCCGCGATCTCTTTCAGATTCATGTCCTGCTCGTAGTACATGCTCATGATGAACTGCTCGCGCTCGGGCAGGTTCTTGATGGCAGCCACCAGTGCCTGGCGCAAGCGCTGGTCGCGCAGCATGTTCATCGGGTCGGCGTCGCTGTCACCGACGTGGCGATCCAGAAAACTGTCTTCCTCGTCGTTGCCACGCGCCATGTCCTCCAGGTACACCAGTTGGGTGCCACGCACTTTGCCCAGCAGCGTCTGGTAGTCGACCAGACTCAAGCCCAGGTCGGCGGCGATTTCACTCTCCAGCGGTGTGCGACCGAGCTTGTGCTCCAGCCGACGCAGCGCCTGTTCGATATCTTTCTGGCTCTTGCGCGAACCGCGCGACATCCAGTCGTTGCCGCGCAGCTCGTCGAGCATGGCGCCGCGAATGCGCTGCGTGGCAAAGGTTTCAAACTGAACACCCTGCGCGGCCTCGTAGCGGGTCAAGGCCTCTGACAAGCCGATCAGGCCGACCTGGATCAGATCATCGACTTCGACGTTGGCCGGCAATTTGGCCATCATGTGGTGGGCCAGGCGCCGCACCAGCGGCTGGTACTGCCGGATCATGGCGTTGCGGTCCAATTGCCCCTTGGCGGTGTACATCAATGACTCCCCATAAATTGGTGACGGTGCAGCGGCATGGCGTTTTCCAGCAGTCGCAAGGCCAGTCGGTACATGTCGTCAGACCGGCACTCGGCCGGCTGCAAGGCCCGCACGGCCAAGGCGTCAAGCCGGTAGCCCAGGAAGGTCATGGCGCAGTGCTGCAAATTGGTGACCGGCGAGTGGCTGGCCGCAGCGTTGTTCAAGGCGGGCTCACCCACAATAGCGGCCATGGTAGGTCTTAGTCTGGTGTTTAGCAACATCTGCTTGAGCGCCTGGTAAGCGGTGACAGCCGACATTTTCACAGGGGCCACGGTCAGCAAGGGCTCAATACCGCTGTCGGGCAACAAATCAGTCAAAAGCCCGGCCTGGGCATAGATGACAACAACGCCAAAGCGCTGAAACAATTCGCTCAGCGGCGCCAGTGGCCCGCCCGGGCGCGCCATTGGTTGGCACAGCTGCGCCAAGCCGATGGCGGCAGGGATCACCGACCAGGACAAAGGCGCACTGTTCTCGTCACCCTGCAGCTGGGCATCGTCGAGCAGTTGCGCCAGCCCTGGGTTGTCGGCTGATTCAACCGTGGTGGCGTCCAGCACCGCAACCGAGTGCCCAAGATCAACCAAGGTGGCGCACAGACTCCACAGCAGGGGCAGTTCGCCCTGCTGCTGGCCATGGCTGGCCACGGCCATGACGCGGGGCGCCGCCTGCAAGGCAATGCGGTGCAGCCCGGCTCCCTGGTTGACGCCCATGTCAAGCATCAAGCCGTCCTGCTGGCGAGGCGCTGGCCGGGGTAAAGAAGAAGTCCAGATCTGCCGGTTTCGGGTCGAACGCCGACTTGGCCGGCGAGCGCATGGACTGACGGACCAGCTTGGCAGCATCGGCTGCCTCCCAGTCCTCGGGCACTTTTTGGCCCATGGTGACGCCGCGCAGGACCAACTGGTGGCGAATGATGGCATCGAGTGCCGGCCCGAGTTTGGCCGCTTCGTCGGTTTTGGACAGCACCGCCTGCTGCGCGCCGGTGGATTTGAAAGAGGAGACCACATCATCGAGCGAGTCGCCGTGCCCGCCCGCATTCAGGACCAGCAAGCGGTTCACGCCCGGCAAATCCAGCACGTCGAGCATGCCGCGTTTGCGCGGATCGTTCGGCGCCAGGCCGGTGGTGTCGATCAGGACCATTTTTTTGTTGCCCAGCAAGTTCAGCAGGTCTTGCAGCGCGGCGCGGTCATGCGCGAGATGAGCCACCACGCCCAGCATGCGGCCAAAAGCGCGCAGCTGCTCGTGGGCTCCCACCCGGTAGGTGTCGAGCGTGATGAGCCCGACGCTGGCGGGGCCATGGGTGCGGGCACACAGACCGGCCAATTTGGCGGCGGTGGTGGTCTTGCCAACACCGGTGGCGCCGACCAGCGCAAAAGTGCCGCCCTCTTCATGGATAGGGCGGGTCGCGGCGTCGGTTTTCAGGTTGCGTTCCAGGATATCCATGACCCAGCGCACCGAGTCGGTGGCACCCATCTCTTCGGGCATGCGCTCCAGAATGGTGCGCGCCAGCGTGGGTGAATAACCGGCGCGAATCAGCTTGAGCATCAAGTTCGACTGAATCGGGCTCTGGCGCGCCTGGCCCAGCCAGGTCAGGGTGTTGAAGCGGTCTTCAATCAGGGCCTTCATGGCGTGCAACTCGTTCACAATGCCTTGCGACAGGGCGGGCGCGTGTGGCGCGGCCAGCACCGGGGCGGGCTTGGGAACGGCCGTTACTTTGATCGGTGCTTGAATCTCGATTTGCCGTGGGCCCGGTAGTGCAGCCGCTTTGGGCGTGCGCTCTGGCGCTGCCTCTTGACCCGCTGCCGCTGTTGGGCCGGTCATGGATTCGTGACGGCGGCGCAGCATGCGCTCGCGTACATAGTCCTGAAACGACAAGGTGCTCATCGCCAGTTGGGTGGCGTCTTCTTCCACCGGGGTGCTGGTCTCGGGCACGCTGGGCAGCGTCGCGCGACGCAGCGCGGGCTGGTCCTTGCTTCGATCGGCAAAAGATTCCGGGGTATCCAGCGCCGACAGGGTCTCTTCGCCGGTGGCAACCACTTCGACGCCGGTGGCGGTGGGGCGATTCGACAGAATCAGCGTGCCGTCGCCAAAAGCGTGACGGGCCTTGGCCAGCGCCTCGCGCGCCGTGGGTGCATTAAAGCGTTGAATATTCATGATGAGGCACCTTTAAGAATCGGACCGATGCGGATGGTGTGGGACTCTGGAATTTCGCTGTGCGCGAGGACCTGAAGCCGGGGTGCAACGCGTCGTACCAGACGGGAGATCGCGCTGCGAATTTGATCGGGCACCAGCAAGCAAGCTGGAATGCCGATTTCTTCCTGTTTGAGTGCGACGGCAGCCGCGTTGCGGGAAAAGACGTCGGCGACGCCGGGGTCGAGCGCGGGTCCGGCGGTGTTGCCCAGCGCCTGCACCAACAGCCGCTCAAGGGGCGGATCAATGGCAATCACATTGAGTTCACGCGCCGGGCCATAAATTTGTTGCACGATCGCGGGCGACAAGGCGATGCGCACGCGCCGTGCCAGCTCCGCCGGGTCGGTCACGCTGCCCGCATGTTCGGCCAGCGATTCAATGATGGTGCGAATATCGCGGATGTGCACCGACTCGTCGAGCAGCAGTTGCAGGACTTTCTGGAAAACAGCGATCGGGACCATTTTGGGGACCACTTCTTCAATCAGTTTCGGGGCCAGTTTGCTCACGTGTTCAACCAGTTGCTGGGTTTCGGTGCGGCTCAGTAATTTGGAGGCCTGAACCTGCATCAAGTGTGACAAATGCGTGGCCATCACAGTCTCGGAATCAACCACGGTAAAGCCGGCCATTTGCGCGGCTTCTTTCTGTTGTTCGTCAATCCAGTGCGCCGGCAAACCAAAGGCCGGGTCCGTCGTGGCGGTGCCGATCAGGGGCGTCGTGATGCCGCCCGGGTTGATGGCCAGGTACATGCCGGGAAACGCTTCGCCTTCGCCCGCAATCACGCCGCGCAGGGTGATGCGATAGCCGCTGGGTTTGAGTTCCAGGTTGTCGCGCACATGCACTGGCGGCGGCAAGAATCCGACCTCCTGGGCAAATTTGCGCCGCACGCCCTTGATGCGCGTCAGCAAGTCGCCCTGGCGCGTTTTATCCACCAGTGCGATCAGCCGGTAACCCAACTCAAGGCCCAACTGGTCCACCGGTTGCAAGTCGTCCCAGGAGGCTTCGCCGTCGGACGCCACCACCGGTGCCGTTGCGGCCGGGTCCGGCGGCAAGGGTTTGTGGGCCAGTTCCCAGGCGCCGTAGCCCAGCACCAACGCGATGCCGATGAACACCACGTGCGGCATGCCGGGAATCAGACCCAAAATGCCCATAATGGCTGCGGTAATGCCCAGCACGCGGGGCGAAATGAACATTTGGTCAACGATCTGACGGCCCAGGTCATGGTCCTTGCCGACGCGTGACACCACCATCGCCGCCGCCACCGAGATCAACAGGCCTGGAATCTGCGCCACCAGCGCGTCGCCGACAGCCAGCAGGATGTAGGTGTCGGCGGCTTGCCCGGCCGTCAAGCCGTGTTGCAGGACACCCACCATAAAGCCGCCAAAAATATTGATCAGCAGAATCAGAATGCCGGCCACCGCGTCGCCGCGCACGAACTTGGAGGCACCGTCCATCGAACCAAAAAAGTCCGCTTCCTCCGACACCTCGGCGCGGCGCCGTTTGGCCTCTTCTTCATTGATCAAGCCCGCATTCAAGTCGGCGTCCACTGCCATCTGCTTGCCGGGCATGGCGTCCAGTGCAAAGCGCGCCGACACCTCGGCGATACGCTCCGCACCCTTGGTCACCACGACAAAATTGATCACCACGAGAATCGAGAAAACGATCAAACCGACAGCGAAATTGCCGCCGATCAAAAAGTGCCCGAAGGCTTCAATCACCGCGCCGGCGGCGCCCGGTCCGCTGTGGCCTTCCAGCAGCACGACGCGGGTGGACGCCACGTTGAGGGACAGGCGCATTAACGTGGTCAGCAGCAGCACCGCAGGAAACGCGGCGAAGTCGAGCGGGCGAATCATGTAGGCCGCCACCATCATCACCATCAACGCCACCGAGATATTGATGGTGAAAAAAGTGTCGAGCAGCCACGGGGGCAGCGGCAACACCATCATGGCCAGAATCGCCACCACCAGCATCGGCGCTGCTGCGCCCTTGATCAGGGCTGAATTACCGCCAAACCATTGCTGGAAGACCTTGAGTTGGGTGTTCATGCTGCGCTCGTGTTGGCCACGACCTTGGACAGGGGATCAAGCTCGGGCGGTACAAACGGTTGCGGTGCCTCGCCCGGCATCGGGCCGTCGCCGCGCAGAGCGGCTTTGAGCCGGTAAATATAGGCCAGCACCTGAGCCACCGCGGTGTACAGGCTGGCCGGAATGTCCTGGTCCAACTCGGCATGGGCATACAGCGCGCGCGCCAGCATCGGCGACTGCAGCACTGGAATGGCGTTATTTTTGGCGATGTCGCGGATCTTCATGGCCAGCAGGTCGGCGCCTTTGGAGACGACCTGGGGCGCACGCATGGTTTTATCGTCGTATTTGATGGCCACCGCAAAGTGGGTTGGGTTCATCAGCACGAAGTCGGCTTTGGGCACCGCACCGACACTGTTGCCCTGGGAAATCTCGCGTTGCCGCTGGCGCAGCTTGCCTTTCATTTGCGGGTTGCCGTCTGACTCCTTGTGTTCCTGCTTCATTTCCTGATGTGACATCTTCATCCGGGACTTGTGCAAGAAACCCTGCAACGGCACATCGACCATCGCCACCAGCAAAATCACCAGCAGCAACAAAGCCATCCCCGAAGTCAGCCACTCCGTCAGCATGGGAAGGGCCGCGCGGGAGGGTTGCAAAACCAGCATCGCCAAGGCGTGCATGGTGGAGTTCAAATACGTGGTGCCCAGAGCGATCAGCATGGCGGCGACAAAGCTCATCTTGAGCACTTCAGTGAACTTTTCCTTGGTGAACATACGCCCCAGGCCCGTCAACGGATTGAGGCGGCTGAAGTCAGGCGTGATGGGTTTCAGGCTGCTCACCCAGCCACCGGTCGCGATGCTGCTGAGCAGCACCGCCACGGTCGTGATGGCGGCAAAAATCACACAACCGATCAGCCCGGCCGTGGCCATGTCCTGCATGCGGGTGATCATGGTGGTGGGGTTGCTGACCGCCAGCGCGTCAAACGAGAGTTGCTGGCGCAGCAGCACCCTGAGCCGGTCAAACATCAGGGGCGCCAGCGCCATCAGGCTCAGGGCGCCGGTACCCAATACCGCCAAATGCCCCAGATCCCGTGAGCGGCTGACCTGCCCGTCGTCCCGCGCCTTTTGCAGCTTGCGCTCAGAGGCGGGTAAATTGCGGTCCTGACTGCTTGGTTCCATGGCGGGGAGGCTGTTAAGTTCCCACCATTGTCGCGACGCGAATCCCTAACTAAAGGGTAATAAGAAGGGGTTTAACCCGCCACTTCAGGCAAGTTTTAGAAGCCCAGGCTGGCTAACAAGTCATCAACTTCAGACTGGCCCTTCACCACGTCAGGATTGCCTTCAGGGCAGACAACCGGCCCTTCCAGAACTGGTTTGAGTTCGGTCGCGGCAACATGGGTCGGCGCCTTGACCACTGCATCCGCCGGGGCGGTCTGGATCAGCAATTGAACCAACTGTTCTTCCACGTTGGCAACCAGAGTGACGACCTTGGCAATCACCTGGCCGGTCAGGTCGTGAAAGTCCTGTGCCATCATGATTTCGGTCAGGTGCTGGTCAATCTGCTGGGTGGACTGTTCAACATCGGTCAAAAAATTCATCACATGACCCTTGGCCACGGCGCCCACCGGGTCTTTCACGATCAAGGTGCCAATACGTCGGGTCTCCGCGGCGATGTGATCGTGTTGCGCCTTGGCCATGTCCACCCGGTTCAGCACCTTTTCGGCGGCTTCACCGGTGAGGCGTGCAATGTAGGAGAGGCGACTTTTTGCATCGGGTATTTCCCCGGCCCAGCCCTTGACCTTGTCGGTCAGACCCAGCCCATTGAGCGCGTCATGCAATTGACGCGTCAGAACGCCGATGGATTGATGAATGTCGGCCGGCAATAAGGAGCTTGCGCCAGGGTGTGTCGTGGTGCTATGCATGGTGTTACTTCAGTCCCAGCTTGGTGAGAATAAGGCTGACTTTGTCTTCCAGAGTGGCCTTGGTAAACGGTTTGACGATGTAGCCCGCAGCGCCCGACTGCGCGGCCAGCACGATGTCTTCCTTGCGCGCTTCTGCCGTCACCATGAGCACCGGAATATGTTTGAGCTTCTCGTCTTTCTTGATTTCAGACAGCAGTTGAAAACCATTCATATTGGGCATGTTGATGTCGCTGACGACAAAGTCAAAATTGCTGTTGCGCAATTTTTGCAGCGCCACCACACCATCCTCGGCCTCATCGCCCTCGGTATAGCCGCTTTCCTTGAGCAGGTTGCGCACGATCCGCCGCATGGTGGAGAAGTCGTCAACAACCAAAAATCGAAGCTCATTTGCCATGGGTCACCCTTTCAATGGCGTTTGTCCGTACAGTTAATAGTAGATGCTCAATCATGATGTCTCACTGCGATGGGCTGGTTGGTGTTTTGACTGGCGCCGCTTGCGGGTCCGGGCCGGAGCTAACCGGCGGGCGCCCCGTGCCCATCAGCCGCTCTTCGGCTTCACGCGTCATCACGGTGATGCTGATTCTACGGTTCACCGCGCCGGTTGGGTTCTCGGGATCCAGAAGAATGCTTGACGCCAATCCAACCACCCGCGCCAGTTTGTCGTCCGGCATGCCGGCGGCCACGAGTTCGCGCCGGGACGCGTTGGCTCGATCAGACGAGAGCTCCCAGTTGCTGTAACCACGCTGGGCGCTGCTGTAAGGTGAGCTGTCGGTGTGGCCGTCCAGGCTGATTTTGTTTTCAACGCCGTTCAGGGCACCGCCGATTTCCCGCAAGATGTCACGCATATAGGGTTTCACCACCGCGCTGCCGCTGTCAAACATCGGACGTTTTTGATCGTCAACAATCTGGATTTGCAGACCATCGGCCGTGGTTTCCAGTCTGATTTGCCTGCTGAACTCGGCTAGTTTTGTGTTGCCGGAAATGAGGGCGCTGATTTTGGCGCTGATGCCGGCCAGCTTCTTCGCGTCTTGCTTGGCGACTTCGGCCTTGACGGCATTGGCCGCCATCCTCTTTTGAATGGGATCGCTGCCGTCGCCGCGGCGGTTTTGTCCGCTTTTCTGTGTCAAATCAGCGCCGCCACCGGGCAAAATGGTATTGCTGCCACCTGCGCCACTGCCGCCCTGCATGGAGACTTTCAGCGGCGCCGAAAAGTAGTCGGACAGGCCTTTTTTATCGCCTTCCGAGGTGGAGCCCAGCAGCCACATCAGCAAGAAGAACGCCATCATGGCCGTCACAAAGTCGGCGTAGGCAATCTTCCAGGCGCCGCCGTGCACGACGTGGCCGCCTTTTTTGATCTTCTTGACGATGATCGGCTGCAGCTTTTTGCCGTCAGTGGCCATAGCAGCCTAGCGAGCGCCTATTTTTTTCCACGGACATAGCTCTCCAGCTCCAGGAAGGTGGGGCGTTCGGTGGAAAACAGAACTTTGCGACCAAATTCAATCGCGGTCGCGGGGTTGTAGCCTTGCATGCTGGCCAGCAACGTGGTCTTGATGCACTGCAACTCCTTGGCGCTGTCTTCGATTTTTTGTTCCAGCACGCCGCCCAAGGGCTCGACCACGGCATAAGCTAGCAGAATGCCCAAAAAAGTACCAACCAGGGCCGAGGCAATCATGCCGCCCAGCACCGCCGGGGGCTGCCCGACCGAGCCCATGGTGTTCACGACGCCCAATACCGCAGCCACAATGCCGAACGCCGGCAAGGCACCTGCCAGGCGCGCAATGGCGGCAACGGGGGCGTGGGCTTCGGCATGGTGAGTGTCAATCTCGCTGTCCATCAAGGACTCAATCTCATGTGCGTTCAGATTTCCCGAGACCATCATGCGCAGGTAATCGGTCATGAACTCCACGACATGGTGGTCACTTCCCACGGTGGCATATTTTTTGAAAATTGCCGAACCGTGCGGCTCTTCAACATCTTTTTCGATCGCCATCAAACCCTCTTTGCGGGCCTTTTGCAGGATATCGTAAAGCAAGGCCATCAACTCAAGGTAGCGCGCCTTGGTGTACTTGGAGCCCTTGACTGCCTGGGGAATCAGTTTGAGAGTGGCCCGCAACACCTTGGGTTGGTTGTTGACCGCAAAAGCCCCTAGCGCACCCCCAAAAATCGTGACCAGCTCGAACGGCAAGGCCTTGAGAATCACCCCGATGTTGCCACCGTGAAGGATGTACATCCCAAAAATGCAACCCATGGAGACTGCATAACCAATAATAACTATCATGTTTATCGCGTCAAAATGAGAAATTGCAGTCTTGGGTTGATCGTTGACTATAGCGTGGGCTGAATCATTCTAAGGAACAAAGGCGCGGGCCAAGAAAAAGAAAAGGGCGCTAAAGGCGCCCTTTCATCGGTGCTTATGCATCGGGTGGTTCAGTGCAGCAATATCCCGCCGACGCTGGCGCTCTTGCCTGCCCGTGCCGGGGGCGTGCACAGACCGCATTCAAAATGGCGAGCATTTTCATACGCCTCGGTCACAAAGTGGCCACCGCACTTGCTGCATTTGGTCATGGCCAACATGTTGTTGTTGACGAACTTGACCAGCCGCCAGGCGCGCGTGATGGACAGCAGAGGTTCGACGCCGCAGGCGGCAATTTGCTCGCTATAGAGCCGATAGGCCTTCATGACGGCGTCAATGTCGTCCAACTCGCTCACTTTGCTCATGTATTCATAAGTGTTCAAAAACAGCGAGGCGTGAATATTGGGCTGCCAGGTGAGAAACCAGTCAGTCGAAAACGGTAGTTGACCTTTGCTGGGGGACCGTCCGGCCACTTCCTTGTACAGACGCAGCAAACGCTCATACGACAGGCTGGTTTCACTCTCCAACACCTGCAGGCGGGCGCCGAGTTGAATCAGCGCCACAGCGCGCTCAACTTGCCGGGAATCATTCAGAACGCTTTTGGTGGATGCGGTGGCCATGGTCGGTGCTCCTTACATCGCTTCGGCAAAACGACCGGCCATCAAAATGCTGGCGTGCAGTTTGGTGGTGGCGTCGTTGTCGACCTTGGTTGCGGTGTGGTTGGTCAGCAGGCTCCACACCATGTCGTCGTCAACCCGAAACCGGCACAGCAGCATGGGGCTGGCGGCAATTTTCAAAATTTGCGCGGGCGACAACGTGGCAATCAGATCTGCCGACTCTTCGGATACACCCAGCCGAAACAGCGCCTCGGCCTTGTCTTTGCGAATCACGTTTTGCGCCAGCATCAGATAGGTGAGGTTGGCTTCGCGGATTTCAGTGGTGAGTTGCTCGTCAGTCATGTTCGGCTCCTGCGTTGGGCGAAACCTTTTGGGATCGCGATGGAGTTGATTCTGAACGGGGCCGCCAGGAACTTGAATCGGCATCTGCCTGTATGGGCTGTCAGCGATGCGCCGCAGGCTTGTAAGGGAAATTCTTACATCAGGCGTCAAAGTCTGAATGGACGGTGGCGCCATGGTGCAGAAAATGGCGCCAGGGTGTTGACAAAACAGCTGCGCTGAACTGGACGCATGAATGCCGACACGGAGATCAGTAAAAGGTTGATTTTGACTTTGGATTGGTAAGTCTAAGGGAAAACCCTTATAGTGCAGCGCATGACTGAAGTAAAAGAAAGAGTTAGCCCACCGCCGGACCGGGATCCGGCGCGATGGTATTCGCCCATGGAGGGTGAGACTGTGCCGACGGCTGGCGGGGCATCACCTTTGATGGTGCCGATCCGCTCGCTCGGGGCGAATCACCGCGCGCGCATCGCCCGCCACTTGCTGGCGCTTGAGCCGCATGACCGTTATCTGCGTTTTGGTTTTTCGGCCAATGACGCGCAAATTCAGCGCTATGCCGACAGCCTTGATTTTGAGCGGGACGAAATCTTTGGCATTTACAACCGTCGGCTGGACCTGATTGCCATGGCACATCTGGCCTTTAGCGCTGACGGCAAGCCGAGTGACTGCGCCGAGTTTGGCGTGTCGGTGTTGAAATCGGCACGCGGGCGTGGCTACGGCGGGCGTCTGTTTGACCGGGCCGCGATGCACGCCCGCAATGCCGGCATTGGCCGGATGTTCATTCACGCCCTGAGCGAGAACACCACCATGCTGCGAATTGCCAGCAAAGCGGGCGCTACAGTGGAGCGCGATGGCTCCGAATCCGAGGCTCATTTGTTGTTGCTGCCCGCCACGTTTGACTCCCGTTTGACCGAGCTGCTTGCTGAGCAGTTGGCCCTGACCGACTACCGTATCAAGGTGCAGGTGAAACAGTTTCGCGACGCCCTGGGCGGGATGATGGCACACCGCAGCGCGGTGTCAGACGCACAGCGAAGCAGCCGTAAATAACGTGGTTTTGGCGCATGGCGCCGACGGGTCACGCCATATCCGCTATCCTTGAGGCTCGCAAACAACCGCATGTCCTGCTCTCCTGGCTGTGTCAGACCCCCATCCCTCGCGTCCTGATCGGGAAGATAAACGCACCTTTCTGCAAAAACTTGCCGAGTTCATTCACCCCGGGCCGGACTCGACCGACGAGCTGATTGCCACTCTGGCGGAAGCGGAAGACAACGACATTATTGGTGCGGAGTCGCGCCGCATGCTCGAAGGCGTCATTCGCATGGCCGACATGACGGCCGGTGATGTGATGGTGCCCGCCACCCAGATGGAGTTGGTCAGTATCGCCGACCCGTATGACGTGATGATGCATGGTGTGATTGACACGGCGCACTCGCGTTTTCCGGTCTATGACGACGAGCGCGAAAACATCATCGGTATCCTGATGGCCAAGGACTTGCTCAAACTCCAGCGCGCGCCCGAGCTCAACATCCGGGCTCTGCTGCGTCCGGCGGTGTTTGTGCCGGAAAGCAAGGGCCTGAACGATTTGTTGCGCGATTTCCAGAGTAACCGCAATCACATGGCGATCGTGATCGATGAATTTGGCCGGGTCGCCGGACTGGTCACGATTGAGGATGTGCTGGAAGAAATTGTGGGCGAGATTGAAGATGAGTTCGATATTGCCGAAGATGAAGGCGACATTTATGGGCTGGCCGACCGCACTTACCGTGTCAGTGGCGACACCCCGATCGAGCGCGTTGAGAGCGCCTTTGGCGTTCGGTTCACCGGCACCGACCCGGACGACGAGTTTGACACCATTGGTGGTTTGATTGCCCATGAAATGGGTCATGTCCCCAAGCGCGGTGAACGTCATGTGCTGGCCGGATTCAATTTTGTGGTGATGTTGACCCAGGGCGGGGCGGTGAAATGGTTCAAGGTGTCACCGGTGCCCGATGAATCCGCCTAGCGAGGCGTCCCGCTGGTCGGCCCTGCAAGTGACGCCAGCGCCAGCGGTCACGCCGTGGCGCGTGGCGCTGGCCGTTCTGGCTGGGCTCGGCCATGCGGCCAGTCTGGCCTGGCCCTGGTCGTGGCCGGAGCTTCCTTTGGGCTTGCTGGGCTTGCGCCCGGGACAGCCGGTTTGGTGGCTGCAACTGTTCGCGTTGGGCGTTTTGGCCTGGCTGCTCGAAAGCTGCCGCCAGGCCGGCCCTACCAGCGCCGCCAGCAACACGGATTCGCGCGGCAACTGGCGCTTGGGCGCGCTGTGGGCCTGGTTGTTTTGCACTGCCTGGTTGATCGGCTCCTTTGGCTGGACCTTTGTCGCCATGCACACTTATGGTGGTTTACCGAGCCTGCTGGCGGCGTTGGCGGTGTTGGCGCTGGCCGGTCTGCTGGCCTTGTACTATGCCGCAGTTTGTGGGCTATTTGTGGCGCTAGCCCCCGTCAACAGGTCGTTTGCAGCTATTGTTTTTGCGTCACTTTGGCTGCTGGCCGAATTGGCGCGCGGCATCTGGTTGACCGGGTTTGGCTGGGGTGCGGCGGGTTACGGCCACGTCCAGGGGCCGCTGGCGGGCTACGCCCCGTGGGTGGGTGCCTACGGCTTGTGCGCCTTGGCGGCGTGGCTGGCGATGAGCATGGTGCAGTTGGTTCAGCCGGATCGGTCCTGGCGCCAGCGGGCCGTCACCCTGCTGGCCGTACTGGGGCTGCTGGCGCTGCCCGCTGTGCAGCGCATCGACGATGCGGGGGCCTCACAGTCAACGGGGCGCCTGGCCGTCACCCTGTTGCAGGGCAACATACCGCAGAACGAAAAGTTTGAGCCGGGCAGTGGCGTGCCGCTGGCCCTGCAGTGGTACGGCGAGCAATTGACAAGCAGTCGCACCGCGCTGGTGATTGCGCCTGAAACGGCGCTTCCCGTTCTGCCGCAGCAACTGCCACCTGCGTATTGGGGTGCGCTGCAACAGCGTTTTGCCACCGGTCAGCAAGCGGCCATCATTGGCACGCCGCTGGGCAACGAGCAGGACGGCTATACCAATTCCGTGGTCGGGCTCAAGCCGGGGCAGTCAGAGCCCTGGCGCTACGACAAGCACCACCTGGTGCCGTTCGGCGAGTTCATCCCACCCTTGTTCAAATGGTTCACCGCGATGATGAACATTCCGCTGGGTGACTTCAACCGCGGTGCGCCCAAGCAGGCCCCGTTTGAATGGCAGGGGCAACGGCTGTCGCCCAATATCTGCGTGGAGGACCTGTATGGTGAAGAACTGGGGCTGCTGTTCAGTGACCCGGCCCTGGCGCCCACGATTTTTGTCAACGTCAGCAACCTGGCCTGGTTTGGCGATGGCCTGGCAATGGACCAGCATCTGCAGATCGCGCGCATGCGCGCGCTGGAATTTGCGCGCCCCTTTGTGCTGGCCACCAACACCGGGCTGACGGCGATTGTGGACCACCGGGGGCGCGTCACGCACACGCTGGCGCGCAATACGCGCGGCGTTTTGGTGGGTGAGGTGCAGGGGCAAAGCGGCGTGAGTGCTTATGGCTGGTGGGTTGCGCGCTATGGCTTGTGGCCGCTGTGGCTGCTGGCCTTGAGTCTGGTTCTGCTCGGCATCCGCAGCAACTTGCGCCAACGCCAGTCGGCGATCCGTCGGTCGTGCCTGGCTGGGCAGCCTGCAAGCCCCGTAAAATGAACTCTTGCACGCGAGCCAGCGTGTCGTTTTCCAAAATCCAGGGCGTAGCCCATACCCGCACCCCAGTTATGTTGACCTTCCAGCAAATTATTTTGAAACTGCAGTCCTACTGGGCCGACCAGGGCTGCGCCTTGTTGCAGCCCTATGACATGGAAGTCGGCGCCGGTACCTCGCACACGGCGACATTTTTAAGAGCGCTGGGGCCGGAGCCCTGGAAGGCGGCCTATGTGCAGCCGAGCCGCCGCCCGAAGGACGGCCGCTACGGTGAAAACCCGAACCGCCTGCAGCATTACTACCAGTACCAGGTGGTCTTGAAGCCCGCCCCCAGCAACATTCTGGAGCTGTACCTGGGCTCGCTCGAAGCCCTGGGCTTTGATCTGAAGCAGAACGACATCCGTTTTGTCGAGGACGACTGGGAAAACCCGACCCTGGGCGCCTGGGGCCTGGGTTGGGAGGTCTGGCTCAACGGCATGGAAGTCACGCAGTTCACCTATTTCCAGCAGGTCGGCGGCATTGACTGTCGGCCCATCACGGGCGAGATCACCTACGGCCTGGAGCGCCTGGCGATGTACCTGCAGGGCGTGGACAACGTCTATAACCTGCAGTGGACCGACGGCCTGCGTTATGGCGACGTCTACCTGCAAAACGAAAAAGAGCAGTCGGCCTACAACTTCGAGCACAGCGACGTCGATTTCCTGTTCACCGCTTTCACGGCCCACGAAAAACAGGCCAAACACCTGGTTGAGCAGCAGCTCGCGCTGCCAAGCTACGAACAGGTCTTGAAGTGTGCCCACAGCTTCAACTTGCTGGACGCCCGCGGCGCCATCAGCGTGACGGAGCGCGCTGCTTACATGGGCCGCATCCGAAACTTGGCGCGGGCCGTGGCACAGAGCTATTTCGAGAGCCGCGAGCGCCTGGGCTTCCCGTTGGCACCGCGCGAGTGGGTGGAACAGATGACCAAGAAGGCCGCGTGATCAACCAACATCCGTGTGCCCTGAGTAACCATCATCCGTTCGCCCTGAGCCTGTCGAAGGGCCGCAAGGTTTCGACAGGCTCAGCCCGAACGGCATAAAAGAACAGATAACCATGACGACTCAAAACCTTCTCGTTGAATTGTTTGTCGAAGAGCTGCCACCCAAGGCGCTCAAGAAGCTGGGCGAGGCGTTTGCCCAGCAGATTTACGCATCTCTTAGCGATCAATGGCTGATCTCGATGCCTGGAACAATTGCACAAGATTCTGATCAAGCTGATCCACCTGCGATGGATGTTTTTGCGTCGCCAAGGCGCTTGGGTGTGCTTATCCGGTCAGTTTTACTAAAGGCACCTGACACGCAGAAGCTGGTGAAACTCATGCCCGTCACCGTGGGGCTTGACGCCGCCGGCCAGGCCACGCCGGCACTCATCAAGAAATTGCAGGCGCTGGGTGCCGATGTGTCGGACCCGGTTGCGGCCTTGGCTGCGCTCAGACGAGCACCGGACGGCAAGGTCGAGGCCTTGTTTTATGACAGCCTGGTCACTGGCGCCACGCTTGACGCGGGCCTGCAAAAGGCGCTGGAAGAAGCCATTGCCAAGCTGCCCATCCCCAAGGTCATGAGCTACCAGCTGGAGACCGATTGCGAGCTGCCCGGCTGGAGCAGTGTGCACTTCGTGCGCCCGGCGCATGGTCTGGTGGCGCTGCGCGGCAGCACCGTGGTGCCGGTCAAGGTGCTTGGGCTCAAGGCTGGCAACAGCACACAAGGTCATCGTTTTGAAGCGAAGGTATCACCGGTCGTGATTGCGGACGCCGACAGCTATGCCGCCACGCTGGAGCAGGACGGCGCGGTGATCGCCGGTTTCGAGCAGCGCCGCTTTGCCATCGTGCAACAGCTCGCGCAAGCCGCCGAGCGCCTGGGACCGAGCTACCAGGTGCTGATGGACGAGGCCTTGCTCGACGAAGTCACCGGTCTGGTCGAGCGTCCGAACGTGCTGGTCTGCGAGTTCGACGCGCAGTTCCTCGACGTGCCGCAGGAGTGCCTGATTCTGACGATGAAGGCCAACCAGAAGTACTTCCCGCTGCTCGACGCCGCCGGCAAGCTGACCAACCAGTTCCTGGTAGTCAGCAACATCAGCCCGCTTGACGCCAGTGCAGTGATTGGCGGCAATGAGCGGGTCGTGCGCCCGCGCCTGGCCGATGCCAAGTTCTTCTTCGACCAAGACCGCAAGAAGACACTGGAGTCGCGTGTCGAAGGGCTCTCCAAGGTCGTTTATCACAACAAGCTCGGCACGCAGGGCGAACGCGTGGAGCGCGTGCGCTCAATTGCGAAAGCCATCGGGCAACAGCTCGGCGGTGAGGCACTGGCCCAGGCGGCTGACACGGCCGCCCGGCTGGCCAAGGCGGACCTGCTGACCGACATGGTCGGTGAGTTCCCCGAGCTGCAGGGCATCATGGGCGGCTACTACGCGCGCCACGACCGCCTGAGCAAAGACATTGCCATCGCCATTGAAGACCACTACAAGCCGCGCTTTGCCGGCGATGAGTTGCCGCGCAACGACGTGGGGCTGGTGGTGGCGCTGGCCGACAAGCTGGAAACACTGGTTGGTATGTTTGGCATCGGCAATGTGCCGACCGGCGACAAAGATCCCTATGCACTGCGCCGTCACGCGCTGGGCGTGATCCGCATGCTGGTCGAGAAAGATTTGCCGCTGGACCTCAATGGCCTGCTGACCAGTGCCTTTGAGGAGCCTCGATGGGGCACTGCTTTCAAGGCCGGCACCGACCTTGGTGCTGCTGCGCCCAGCGTCTACCAGAAGTTTGACGCCGCACGACCGTTGGCCGACTTTATCTTTGACCGCCTCGCCGGTTCCCTGCGTGAGCAGGGCTACAGCGCGCAAGAAGTGGATTCGGTGGTGTCTCAAAGACCGCAACGCCTGGGCGACATTCCCAAGCGCCTCGCCGCCGTGCGCGCCTTTGCCGCACTAGCGGAGGCGCCCGCGCTGGCCGCTGCCAACAAGCGCATCAGCAACATTCTGAAAAAGGTGCCCGACGTTGATCCCCATGTCAGTGAAGTCTTGCTGACGGAACCGGCGGAACTGGCCCTGTTTGCCGCGATGCAGTCACTGGCGCCGCTTGCGAACGCGCAGTTTGAAGAGGGTGACTACACCGCCTCGCTGCAAACCCTGGCCGCACTGCGTGCACCGGTCGACGCCTTTTTTGATGGCGTGATGGTCAATGTCACTGATGTGGAAAACGCCGAAGAACTGCGCCTGAACCGCCAGGGCTTGCTGAAAAGCCTGCACAATGCCATGAACCGCGTGGCCGATCTGGCGCGGCTGGCGGCCTGAGCCGGTTGCCGCCTGCTGGGTCTACAAGCAAATGGGTACCATGAAACTCGTCATCCTCGACCGCGACGGCACCCTGAATCAGGACAGTGCCGAATTTATCAAGACCCCGGAAGAATGGCTGCCTCTGCCCGGCGCGCTGGAGGCCATTGCCCGGCTCAATCACGAGGGCTGGCATGTGGTCATTGCCAGCAACCAGTCCGGTCTGGGGCGCGGCTTGTTTGATGTGTCGATGCTCAATGCGATCCACGCCAAGATGCACAAAATGCTCGCGGCCGTCGGCGCCCGGGTCGATGCCGTGTTTTATTGTCCGCACGCGCCCGATGAGGGTTGCCACTGCCGCAAGCCCGAACCCGGTCTGTTTGAACAGATTGGCGAGCGTTATGGGATTGACCTGCTGGGCGTGCCGACGGTGGGCGACACGGCGCGTGATGTGTTGGCGGGCGTGCGCGTGGGCTGCGAGCCGCATCTGGTGCTGACCGGCAAGGGCGCGACCTACCGGGGCCGGCGCTTGCCGCATAACTTTCCGAAAGCGACGCAGGTGCATGAAGATCTGGCGGCCTTTGCTGACTTTCTGATTGCGCGGGACACCGAAAAGGCTGAGCTGGCGACTGCGAAGCTATCAAAATAATAGCTGTTTACGCAGTATCCACGGGGGCTAGAGGCCTAAAACGTCTAAATGTTATTGATTCGTTCCATTTTGCACATGGCGTGGCTGCTGATCACGGTGATTCCGTGGGGGCTGACGCTGGTGCTGATTTCGCTCTGGGTACGCCGCACAACGCTGTGGTGGTTTGCCGTCAACTGGTTTCGGCTGGTCATCTGGGGTACGCGCGTGTTTCTGGGGGTGCGGGTGCGGGTTACCGGCATGGAGCATTTGCCCGCGGGTGCTACCGCGCCCGCGATTCTGCTGTCCAAGCACCAGTCCACGCTGGAGACGCTGCTGATCCCGACCCTGATGCCGCGCCCGCTGGCGTTTGTCTTCAAGCGCGAGTTGTTGCGCATTCCGTTTTTTGGCTGGTCGATGGCGCGGCTCGACATGATCCACATCGACCGTGAATCCCGCGCCCTGGCCATGAAGCATGTCATTGAGCAAGGCAAGCGGCGCCTGGCGCAAGGGACCTGGGTCATCATGTTCCCCGAGGGCACGCGTATTGCGCGCGGCCAAACCGGCACTTACCAAACGGCGGGCACCCGGCTGGCCGTGGAGACCGGGGCGCCGGTGGTGCCGATTGCGGTGTCGTCGGGCAAGTGCTGGCCGCGCCAGGGCTTCATCAAATACCCCGGTGTGGTGGATGTTTCGATTGGCCCGGCCATTGCCAGCGTCGGGCGCGAGCCCAAAGAGCTGATGCGCGAGGTGCAGGCCTGGATCGAAGCCGAAATGCGCCGGATCGACCCCGAAGCCTATTTGTAGGCGTGGCGCGATGCATCCCTTGCTCCGCTTTACGCTTGATTTGTTTGAGCCAAATAAGGCGCTAGCCCCCGTCAATCATGCGCCACAAGCTACTGAAATAGTAGTGCCAGAGGCGCGGCGTGTTATTTCGCCGGAGCCGCTGGCAGCGCCCACCCTGGCCTGCGCTCCCACCAGCTTGCGCCACCCGCGTGCCAATCGCGAAGCCCGGCTGTGCGAAGTGGTGGTGGCCTACGAGTTCAAGCGCGGCCAGCGCCGCAGCATTGGTTTTGTCATTCGACCCGAAGGGCTGGTGGTGAGCGCGCCCAAATGGGTGCCGCTGCATCAGGTCGATGCGGCGCTGCAGGATAAATCGCAATGGATCATCCAGAAGTTGCGTGAAACGCAGGCGCGCCAGCAGCGCCTGCTGGCGCGTCGCATCGAGTGGTGCGACGGCACGCTGATTCCTTATCTGGGGCAGTCGCTGCGGCTGCTGCTGGTGCCGCATCAAGCCGCAGGTCACACGGGCGCCAGGTTGAAGGCCGGGGGCATCGGCACGACCGAGTTCATGGAGGCCGATGCGTTGGGCCCGACCCTGCGCGTGGCACTGCCAGAGGGCGCCGCGCCAGATCAAATTCGTGACACCGTGCAAGCCTGGCTGAGGTGTCAGGCGCAACAGCTGTTCAAGCAGCGGCTCGATCACTTTGCCCCGCAGTTGCGGGTGCAGTGGCGCACGCTGGCCCTGAGCAACGCCCGCACCCGCTGGGGCAGCGCCCGCATTGACGGCGCCATCCGGCTCAACTGGCGCCTGATGCACTTCCAGCCCGCGGTCATCGACTACGTGGTGGTGCATGAGCTCAGTCACTTGCGGGTGATGGACCACAGCCCGCGTTTCTGGGCCACTGTGCACTCAGTCGCGCCTGATTACGTCGCCCTGCGCCGGCAACTCAAGGACGAGGCCTTGCCGCACGGCCTTTGAGCCGGCCGGCTGGCCTGGCTTGGGCTGCTCGCTTTGGCTTTAGCTGGCTGACGGGCGCGCTGCGTGCTAAGCTGGCACGCTCAAGCGCTGGTCCACCAGCCCCTGCCCAGTTCAACTGAAAAAGGAGACCTCTATGCCCGGCTTGTTACCCCACGTCGATCCCGACGGTTTGCTCGAATTCTCAGTGGTCTACACCGACCGCGCGCTCAACCACATGTCCCAAAGTTTCCAGCGCGTGATGCAGGACATCTCTGGCATGCTCAAGGAGGTCTACCACGCCAAGTCGGCGGTGCTGGTGCCGGGCAGTGGCACTTTTGGCATGGAAGCGGTGGCGCGCCAGTTTGCGGGCGGCAAAAAAGTGCTGATCGTCCGCAATGGCTGGTTCAGCTACCGCTGGACGCAAATTCTGGACATGGGCCAGATCGCTGCGGAATCAACTGTGCTCAAGGCGCGCCGGGTTGGCACCGACAAGCAATCGCCCTGGGTGCCGGCGCCGATTGACGAGGTGGTGGCCGCGATTCGCGAGAAAAAGCCCGACGTGGTGTTTGCCCCGCATGTTGAAACCGCGTCCGGCATGATGCTGCCCGACGACTACCTGCGTGCCGTGGCAGATGCCGTGCACGCGGTGGGCGGCCTGTTTGTGCTGGACTGCGTTGCCTCGGGGGCGATGTGGGTCAACATGGTGGACACCGGTGTCGATGTGCTGATCAGCGCCCCGCAAAAAGGCTGGAGCAGCTCGCCCTGTTGCGCCATGGTGATGCTCAGCGAGCGGGCCCGCGCTGCCATTGACTCCACCACCAGCAGCAGTTTTGCCTGCGACCTGAAAAAGTGGCTGCAGATCATGGAGGCTTACGAGAACGGTGGCCACGCCTACCACGCCACGCTGCCGACCGATGCGCTCACGCACCTGCGCGACACCATGAAGGAGACGCAGGCTTACGGATTTGATCGCGTGCGTGCCGAGCAGATCGACCTGGGCGCCAAGGTGCGCGCGCTGTTCGAGCGCCGCGGCATCCCGAGCGTGGCGGCCGACGGCTTCAAGGCGCCCGGCGTGGTGGTGAGCTACACGAGCGACCCCGAGATCCAGTCCGGCCGCAAATTCCTGGGGGTTGGCCTGCAGACGGCGGCCGGCGTGCCCTTGCAGTGTGATGAACCGGCTGACTTCATGACGTTCCGGGTTGGCCTGTTTGGCCTGGAAAAATGGCACAACGTGGACCGCACGGTCGGGCAACTGGCCGCGGCGCTGGA